>Ga0307511_10001535_pt1 | contig 24418 bp, 36 predicted proteins | sample 13_EM_MG_FD_200266 | JGI IMG/M metagenome (GOLD analysis project Ga0307511, IMG submission 200266) | Populus trichocarpa ectomycorrhiza microbial communities from riparian zone in the Pacific Northwest, United States - 13_EM | ecosystem: Host-associated > Plants > Roots > Unclassified | place... | reverse complement strand
CACTGAGAGGATGGGGGCGGAAGTTTGAAAAGCAGATGTGAATATATTACCAAATATGGGCAATTAGGATTCAGTACTATCATTATCTACCACATACATAGCCCCCTTCCTCGAAGTAACCACTGGGAAGGAGTGTGGATGATCCCCCTCCATCCAATGATGACAATCCCCCTCTGTCCAATGATGACGTCCCACCACCTCCCAATGATCCCCACAGAGGCCAACCATTTGTTGAGAGATATGAAGGAGGCATGGAGGCATTTCCTGGAGGAGAAATGTTCATGGATCGATTTGGAAATGATCAATATGGGGAGCAGCAACAAGAGAACATTTACTTTCCTTGGGCATCAAGGCAGGAGTGGGGCTTTGCCTCCTAGCTCTTATGTTCCCGCCTGAGCATGGCAGTGATTGATGACCTACTCTCACTCGAAATTGTAAGTAGTAATACTTCTACATATTCAATGTCTTACAGTCCTGTAGATCAAGAATGTACTGCTATCCTTTCGCTCTGCAAGAGAGCTCAGAGCCTGTGCAGAAATTCTTCCACCTGGTCTGCAATGGCTGTGTGAAACATTAACACCTGAATATCCCACAAAGGAACCTCCCCACCTCTTCTACCACAATCCTATAGAGTGTCTGCAAGTGCTCCTGAGCCACCCCCTCCTTGAACCCTACATATCCTTTGTCCCAAGAAGGGTTTGGACATGCACCACAAAGATTTGTCATATATATGATGAGTGGTTGAGTGGAGATCACGCTTGGAGCATGCAGGTAAGTTTCAACACCTCAGGTTTGTGTATGAAGGATTGACAAACATCTCTCAGGAGGCACTACCACCTGGCACCACACTCCTTGGTGTGGTCTTGTCATCTGACAAGACCAATATCTCAGTGATGAGCGGCAACCATATGGCATATCCAGTACTTATTAGCCTCACCAATATCAATGTGTGCATTCGCAGTAAATCATCTCTCCATGCCCATCTTCTTCTCACCTTACTCCCTATCGCCAAGTTCATGCACAAGACCACTCATGTCTGCAGCTTACTTCAAGACCAACTTGTGCACCAAGCCCTTAACATTGTCTTATCCCCTCTCAAGACTGCAGCAGCAGTAGGGATCATGATGAGCAATCCAAGAGGAAACTTATGCTATTGCTTCACACCAATAGCTGTGTGGATTGCAGACACACCTGAGGAATGCCTCCTGTCTGGGACAAGTCCAAAGGTGTCTCCAGTTACCACCACTACTTCAAAGAATTTTGGTGACCCTTATCGACACCCACCTCATACTGGGACAATGATGCTCACTGCCATCTGCAAGGTCTGCTCACAACATTCCCCAATGGATTACAAGAATTTTCTGAAGGTCATCAAACAGTTGCAGTTGAATGGCATTATCGACCTGTGTTGGAATATCTGGGCACTGTCGGATCCATCTGACTTCATTACCCCTGAAGTACTACACCACTTCCATGGGATGTTTTGGAACCACAATGTCAAGTGGTGTATTGCTGTGACAGGAGCTGCCGAGCTGGATTTCCACTTCTCTCTTATTCAGACCCTCATGGGGTATTGAGCATTCAACGAATGTAACAGACCAACTTTTTATCTTATCTAATCTGTGATTAGATAGCGTTTATCTTATCTTAGTGTACAGCCATATCTTATCTACCTAGTCTAGACCTGCACCTCATGCTGTACACGCTGCCTCCCTTGATGTCATCTCGCACAGCCTTAGCTCCACTATGACATCACTTAGCATAGCATCACACAGCACGTAGCCTCATGGATAGCCTTGCATAGCCCTTGTGTATAGTAGTATATATACAGTGCAATCCAGCACCCAGAGGCTCTCCATCGCTCATCTTGGGTTATTGCCCTAGTACTCGCGTCCTATTCCCTCAGAGTCTTAGCGTGTGGTTGGGTCCTTGGTGTTCTGCCTAGGGTCATCTCAATGAAGGAATCTCAAAGCTGAAACAAGTAACCAGTCATGACAATCATGGAATTCAGCACTGCATCATAGGTGCTGTAGTTGGGAGTGTCCTGTGCAAATTCCTCATGGCCATTTGTGTGCTCTTGGATTTTCATTACCTTGCACAAGTGCCATCATTCACCACTCGATCTATTGAAAGGGTTACGAGTGCCTTACAAGAATTCCACAATCACAAGGAGGCCATTGTCTGTGAGGGCATGCAAGCTGATTGGCAAATACCCAAGGTTGTACTTCTTCAGAGCGTAGTCCATAGCATTTACCAATTGGGAGCAGTGATCCAGTGGTTGGCCGATGTCATTGAACATGCTCACATTGAAGAGATTAAAGTTCCAGCTCATGCAGGTAACAATCAAAATTACTACAGTCAGATTGCACGACATCTCGACTGTCTAGGCAAGTGTTTTCATTTTGACCTAGCAACCTACATCACAGAGCACACAAATAAAGAAGAGGATGGGGACAAAGATGACTCTGACTTGAGAGAAGATGAAGAGGATGGACCTGACGCCGAGAGGTGCTACCTCTTGGAGTATTCCATGCCAACCTGTTGAATCCCTAACTATTTTGCCCTCTCCTCTGCCCTTCTTCTTGGCACAAAGCCCTCCACTCTGAAGCCTTATTGCACGTTTGCAACATCAACAACCAGTTTTCATCTAGCCACTAAACCTTCATCATGGTCAAGTGTCAATGAGGCTGCCACCACATACCATCTTCCTGACCTTGCCGATGCCATTGCTGCCTTCTTTAGGAATGGGGATGCACTTGTGCAAGGACACCTGCATACTGATAAGCTTCAAATATGGCACAAAGTATGTGTGCAGCAGGTGTCCTACCACAACAGTGAGACTGTTCTACCACCTCAAACCCTTTGTGCCATCCCCCCCTCCACCGTGAATCATTTTGGCAGATATGACTCTGTTATCATTAGCCCTGGTGCTCAGAGTGACTAGCCTCAGAATGGCCTAGCAGGTCATTCTGTGGTGCAGCTGCAGATGATCTTCCATGATCTGCACTCAGATTCTTTTTTTGCATATGTCCACCACTTCAAGATCGTTCCCCAGTCGAATTCTACTAATATCAATTCAGCAACTGGCATGTATATGCTGAAATGGGCAGTGAGGGGGAATGGTGAGCATATTTGTGAGGTAATTCCTCTCATTCACATTCATTCTCCGGCACACCTTATCCTGAATTTTGGCCACAAAGCACATTCTTGTCTGACCAACTTGAGCAGCTATGAACTGAGCAGTGAGTTCTGGCTGAACAAGTTTTGGTCAAAAGAATTCTACCATGCCTTATCTCCTTAGTCATTATTACATTGCTTGTGTATTTTTGTGTATGAGAATTTTGATTGATTGTGATGGATCAGATGGTCACTGTCCATTTCCCTCACCAACACACACTTGCCTGAAGTTACGATAAACAACCCAGGATCCAACAGCAAAGATAAAACACCATTAAAAGGTTGAGTGAGTAATTAGCATTTCCTGAACCAGCAATTCTTTGGTGTTTATTGGATGTCTCAGTTGCTTGTGGCTCATGGAACACCGTTCAACCTGCAACGTGTAAGTCATCCACTGACATTGATTGGGTTCAAAAAACTGAACAAAGTTTGAAGCTTTCTTGTATTCCTCCCCCTTTAAGGCAGAAAAGCGACTGGTTTCATGTCATGATGGATGCCATGATCAACAATGATACTCGTGATACTCATTGGGAACTCTCACCAGATGACAGCAACAAAATGTTGAATTTTCTCTTCCCAGATCAGGTGCTCTTCCCAGCATCCAAAGGAGAATTAGCAAAAAATTTGGGGCACTATGCAATTGGGGACATATTATGGATTTGTAAACAGCACGGACTATACAGCATTCCTGGCAACAATGAGGTAGGCACTTCAAGTGATGACAAGGTGGGCACTTCGGGTGATGACACACTGAGGCAGCCATTTTGGCTTGACGCTCCTCGCCTTGATGCAAATGCTCCTGCAGACCATGAGATCGCTCTTGCACTGTTTTTCAACAAGGTGCTCGCATGTGCAAAACAAGCATGTTTGACAGTCAAATGTTTGTGAGTTCTGATACAAAGCTCCCAGATGACTCAGGCTGACTGATATACTGCAGTGAATGGGACAGAAGTTCATGTCTGCATCCCTTAAATGGGGGAGATGCAATGAGGAAACCAGATATTTCCTGTTGGTTCCCCAAACACCAGTTTGACTGGAGACATCTAGCTACTTTTGCCAAAGTGAAGAACCTGGCTCAAAGGCCAATGAAAAACTGTGGTATATTGAAGTAGCCGGTAAAGCATCCTGCTTACTGTACACACAAGATGGTTGCCATGCCACCCCATGCATCCAAATCCTCGGCTCTGAGATCTTCTTAACAATTTTTGATCGTGGCAGGTCACTCATCACTTGCAGCTATGACATCCATCGCTCCCCACAATCATTCTTATGCATCCTCATCAGCATTTCCTCTGCTTCCAATGTTTTCGGGTGTGATAAGTCTATCCATTGGCAATGAGAATGATGGGAAGCCAGGTGGTTGACATTAAGGAGCTGAAATTCAAGAAGGACAGTATCACTTACACCATCGAACTCACCAAGCTCCTTTTTATTTCCGACAATCTAAATGGTTGAGGGACAATGGTTTGGCAAGGTACGAGGGTAACCAGGCGAAATAGGTCATCAAAGCAAGTAGCAGTTGCCATGAAAGACTCGTGGATTGATCCACTATGGAAGTATCACGACATTGAACAAGCACATGATTAAGGGTGTCCCAACCCTTATTCATGAGGAACAAATCAAAGCTTCCTATCCCCCGACCATTGACAACAAACAGGCCAATAGTTCAACTCACTTTCTTCAATCATTCCTCACCAAATGCAGGAATGGTGGTACCTACAGTCTCGTCACCCTCCTCCTTGCTTCTGATGTAGAATGCCCCAGAAATCATCTGGAATTCACACAAGACCTGTTGATGATAAAGAAAGAACACCTACTCGGTAGAATTGCAAACCTCAAGCAGTGAGGGGTGGTTGCCAATTGGGGCTATGCTGTCCCCATCATTGAGTGCTCCATCACCCCTGACTTAGCACACATCACCAGTGCCCATCCTCCCACATCACCAGTGGAAGTGCCATTGCAGATGGAAGAGCTCGAATCTACTAACTATGTTCCCATCATGCCTGTGGGCTCAAGGAATGCACAGGCTCATTTAGTTCCAATCTCCGAGCTGACCAAGGATGACAACATTGTCCTCAGCATGAGTCCTGCCAAGGCAGAGGATGACCCACACCACATGATTGACTCGTCTCCACTTTACCGCACAGTACATTCAGTTTTTGGTGCACGCCAAAATAACTGAATAGATTGAACTAGGGAACATGGTCTGGATGTCTGCTCAGCTTGTCATGGCTGGCATTAGGCAGCCAGTTATGCATGACTCCATCCATGATCTCGAGTCCCTTATCTATGTCCTCATCATTGTGTGCGCCCTTCTCGACAAGCCCTACAAGCCAAAATGCGAAGAAGACCTCACACAGTGCTTTGACAAATACTTCAACACTTTCGAACCAAGTGTGCTCAAGACGATTACCATCCAGTCAGATCTCACCTGGCAACCGTTCATCCTGTGGCACATATCAAAGTACTTTGAACCCATCGTCCCCCTCTTGAAACACCTGCGAGATGGTATCATCTCACCACTGTACACTGATGACCATGGAAATTTCTGCTGCAGGACAACCTTCACCCACAATATGTTCATTACTGCCATCATCAACACACTCCCAGAACTTGAGGATGACACATGGATTCCTTATAATCCTGAATGTGACAAGTGTGTGGAAGACAAGAATGATGACGGTTCCAACACGATGTTGGGAAGAGTCAAGGTTGAAGGGGATACAAGTATGGCTGATGAAGCAAACCCGAACATCCTCCCCAGTGATTCCACTGACAAGCCAACCAACCAATGTACTTTCACAGAGATGCCAACTGTCCCCCCACCGATGTTACCCTGGCCATCTTCTTACCAATCCTCTGGAGGTCCAGGCTTTTCCAGGAGCTTGGACTCAGCCCTGGCTATTCACTGTCGTCGTGAAGAGGTGTCAGACCCACTTGAACAGTCGCTAAGTAAGCATCACTGTTCATTGTCTAGCTGTGGTACTCCCTCCACACGCAGTGCTACTGCTTCATCAACCCGTCGCACTTTGGGTTCCAACTCTACCAGGAGGAGGGGGTGTCAGAGCACCAGTGCCATGCAAGGACGGTCTGCACAGGTAACCAAGCACAACTAGCTTTCCATTCAGACAATCTCCTATTAATCACTACAGTATCGTATTGTTGATTGATTGATTAGTTATTTACAAATTGTTGTTCTGATTACTAGCTTGTAGTCTTTGACACGTGCTCGCTGCATGGTGTTATTTTTAAGTAAATGCATGTTAAGCCCACAACCACTGTTCAAACATACCCTCATGCCTCCAAAGCACAAAGGTGTCCACAACGGTAGATCCACTGCCAGCACTGCCACAGGCAATGTTGTTCCACCACCTGTGAAACGACCAAGAGCTGACCAGCTTTTTGATGCAGAATGTGCTGGTGAGTTTTTTTTTTCCAGCTGTTCCATGTCATTCTAACCATGTCGCCTTGTAGAATCCAGGCCTACTCCAAGACACTCTTTGCACACTGGAAAAGGTAGTGGGGGCAACACTGCAAGCATTTCTCAATGTTTCATGACAAAACATTGTAAAAAAATAGAAGAAAGAGATACTCTTTTATTTACAATTTTGTTGAACAAAAAAGACAAATATCATACAGCATCATTTTTGTCATTTTTGTGTCAAGACATGATTTGAGATCATTTGTTATGTTGGGACTACAAAATATTTAACCTTCTTCTTCTGCCTGTCCCTTGCAAACCAAATAAAGAAATAACAATGTAACTTTTCCCACAGCAAGCATTTTCAATTTTCTGCAGTGACAAATTGAATCAAAAGATACTCTATTCCACAAAAATTACTGTCTTTTTCAGGCAAGTTGACCCGTGGGAAAATATTAGTAAAAAACACACCTCACCTTTCATCGTCCATATCTCCTCAACGCCTCACCGGAATTTGAAGAAAATTATACCGTTCAACTTGTACAAGTCCAGAGAATCTGTCCCAGGTCATCCGGTGGCCAAAATTGAAACTTTTTTTATCTCGGAATTTCAGAGCTTCGGGATCTCTTGTACAAGTAAGTACCAGTGATGAGCATTGATCCAGTGCTCACCTCTGCTTTGCAGACATGCGACGAGGTCGGAAATTGTCTCCTGAAATCCAATGGGCTGTCATACAGCTGTCCAGGCTACTCAATAACAACCAGATAGTGATGTCTCTTGATGTGTCTACCAGTTCTATCAAACGCATCCTTTCCCACTTTCGAGCATATGGGGACATCCCATACCAGGACAAGAATCCAGCTGAGGAGAATCACAGAGGTAATAGGCGTCTTTGAGATGTTGATGTTGAGGTAAGTCATTGATTGTGCAATTTATGTGCTAATATATAGTATTGTTACAGTTTCTGCTAGGCACCATTCAGAAAACACCAGATCTATACTTGGACGAGCTCAAAGAAATGCTCACAGTGTCCTCTGGTGTCGAGGTTTCACCTGCAACTATCTGGTGAACGCTTCGCAGAGCTGGCTTCATGCTGAAGAAGGTGAGCATATGTTCTGTCTCAGGTATTCACTTTCTCATTTTACTAGATCACACGGGTTGCAGCAGAACGATCTGCACAAAAGCACCTTGAGTATATGGCCAGGATTGGAACATATCATGCCGAGCAACTTGTGTTCATTGATGAAAGCTCAGTTGACTGCCAGACAACATACCATAATCAAGCCTGGTCAATCAGAGGAACCATGGCTCAATGCAAGGCATTCTTTGTACGTGGACGTTGGTGAGTCTTAGTGCTGTTTTTTTTATATTGCTGTTGATCATCACACAGTTTCTCAGTTCTTCTGGCACTTTCTCTCGATGGTATTTTGCACTGCAATATAGTTGAAGGCTCATTCTGCACGGAAACATTCACAGAATTTATTGAAGGTTTACTTGACAGGATGCAACCATTGCCTGCAGCCAATTTGGTCATTGTCATGGACAACTACCAGATTCACAAGCATCCCAATATTCAGAATATGATTCAAGCTAGGTAATGTGTCATTCTATTTCCTACTGTTCTCGTGAACTAATTGCTATTTAGAGGAATGTGCTGTGAATTCTTACCGCCCTATTCTCCAGACTTCAACCCAATTGAACTCGTGTTCTCGGCTATGAAATACCATTTGCGCAGGAATGGGGATTACATGCGGATGGTCATGACGCAGATGGCCGATGAACAGATCTATGTTGCCCTTCTCAGGGCTCTATATACCATTACTATGCAGGACACATTTGGCTGGTATTCACGCTGTGGTTATGTTTGACATACATACACTGTTGTTTGTTGTTCTATCATTGGCATGAGGCATTCACTTGAAATATGTGTGTTATGTTCACTCCTTGCCTTGCGTTCGAATGGCCATGAAGCACAAAAAAACTCAGTCCAATCCAACAAGTGAATCTGTTGAAGTGCCTGTTCAAGTAGCTGCACCCACTGCAGGTAAGTGCTTCAGTGTTATGACCATGAATGTACTATTTATTCTTTAGTAGGTGCTACTACAATTGTCTACCGCCACTCTTGATGAGATTCGTTCATCTGTTGCGGAGAAGCTAAACCGTTACCATGGGCACATTTCTTTACAGTATCGATTGGATTCCAACAAGGCACAAACAGGAGCCACCTTGATCCACACAGATGATGAACTTACTTTATTCAAGACAAGAATGTGAACCCTAATTGTGCCACCACTTCTCGCCAATGGAAAGCCATCAAATCGTGCACTCAAGAGTGTCTGTGTGCTCTTCAAAGACACAGGTGCCATCAAGGACCGTTCAGTTGAGCCATCCATTGGCAAAGGCATGAGAATCCCCCATTCATCATGTCAATCCATCTTAGGGCACAACTGCTGCAAGAAAGTCTAAGCAGAACTTATTACCTGGCAGTAGCCAACTGGGAGGGATGAGTCATCACAAAGAGTTGATTGGTGAACTCAAAAAGTGTTGGACTTGCCCACTTCACTCCAAAGGTACTGACAGTCCCATACACTGTTACTCTCAAAGTGGGAGCAACATGTGTTATGTGTTGACTCTTGCAAATATTTCGTATTGGGCATTCGAGATGGTATGTCTTATTTTTGAATTTGTGCCGTGCTCTTACTGCCAGCACAACAGATGGACGAAAACGCAACAATCGAGAGGAAACCCCCCACGCTAAGCCTCGATGCTAGGCCATGTGCCCACTCAACACAGGCCCAGCCTCCAGCCCCTCCACCCATGCATACAGATCATCTGACATATCATGGTGGATATGGATATCCTCCCTTCCCTTACCTGTCACCATGGGGTCCACCAGGTTATCAAGGGGGTAATGGAGTGTTTTACCCACCAGGCCCGCCCCCTGCCATGCGCTCTGAACCATCCCCATCCCCAGCTGCATCAGGCACCCCAGATGTGCTCGCACCGGTCCTCGTCGGCTGGTTCATGTACCTTGATCAGCACAAGCAGCAGAACAAAGACGGACTTATCTTCTCGCCATATGGGCCCATCATGAAGGCCAACGGATTTATTCATTTATCTCAGCTTACACTGAATTATCTCAAGCTGTCAAACCTACAGGACATACTCAACATTGACCTTGGAACTGCCATCCTCATAATGCAGTATGCTGATGAAGACATGGAGGCCGTGAAGTCGGGACGTTTTATTTTGCCTCACCAGTCATAGGATAATATCACCTTACTAGTTTTCTATATGTCATTGTGATTGATATAGTCTGATTTGCACTTGATGCTACAACATGAGATATTGCTAAGGTGATGCATGACTACGTTCATAAACAAAATGTGGAACCTAGTATGCTCATCCCACCTTCCTTCATGGGCAGAAGTGAGCCTCCAGCGCCAGGACCAATTCCACCGCTCGTGCCCTTCTTGTCCCACTCCGATCCCCATCCAGACTCCCCCTCATCCGTGTATGCAGGCGCACCAACGCTAGGCAAGCACAGTCCCGAGCTTCCATATGGCATTGCTTGATTGGCATCCTGGTACTGCAACCCACTCGTGCCAATGCATGCAATGAGTAAGTTGTTCTTGCTCTCATTGTCAGGCGCCACATCTGGATGCATATACTTCGTCCCAGCATTGCCGCCATGTTGTCGCATGTCTGCAAAGCAGAGATGAGTGCTGGATCAACGCTCATCGCTGGCACTTACTGGCGCAGGAGATCCCGAAGCTCTGAAATTCTGAGATAAAAAAAGTTTCGATTTTGGCCACCGGACGACCCGGGACAGATTCTCTGGACTTGTACAAGTCAAACGGTATAATTTTCTTTGAATTCTGGTGAGGCATTGAGGAGATATGGATGATGAAAGGTGAGGCATGTTTTTTACTAATATTTTCCCACAGGTCAACTTGCCTGAAAAAGACAGTAATGTTTAGGAAATATGCCATATATTTTTGGTCATAACACTCTAGCCAGCCAATCAGCATCCAGAAACAATCATGTTTCTTGGCACAAAATCTATTGTTTGCTTTCAGCATGTTTTCAGAAATAATCTGGTATCTTATTTCTAATAAAACATGCTGAAATTAATGCTATGAGAAAAGTTACATTTTCTTTTCTTTATTTGTTTTGCAAGGAACAGGCAGAAGAAAAAGGTTGAATTTTTTATAGTTCTAACATAAGAAATGATCTCAAATGATGTCTTGTCAAAGAAAATGACAAAAATGTTGCTGTATGATATTTGTGTTTCTTGTTAAACAAAATTGTAAATAAAAGAGTATCTCTTTCTTTTATATTTTTATAATGTTTTATCATAAAACATTGAGAAATGCTTGCAGTGCAACTTCAACAGCTCCACAACCTTGAGCACATCCAAACTGAAAGCTATTCGCGATCATCAACCCAGAACCTTAATGCAGCTATGGAGGGAGAGCAAGTCAACCCTATGGCTCCTTCTTATTGGCCTGAAGATGACAACCCCAAGAGCCAGATCCCACCATGGGAATCTCAGCATGACGATCCTGAGAGCCAAATCCCACCATGGGCACCTCAGTTGATATCAGCATCCCAAGAGCAAGATTTTCAGTGTCGCCCATCGTTTATGCTTTCTCAGCCCAGTCAACAATTCAGTTTCAAAGTTCCTTCTCAGGCTAGTGCTCCTACTAGTGCCAGTACTCAGTCCACCAAGTCATATAACTCTTCTCTTCTGTCTTCCCGCAATCTGTCAGTATTTTCTGGATCCATGCCATGGGGAACTTCTACAGCACCAACCTCTCACACCCCATCCAAGTGTGGGTCCAACAATGCTTACGGAACACAAGATATGGATGATTCTCAGCACGCACCACTCAGACGATTTTCACAACTCTGTGAACTTGTGGTGTTGATGGATCATGTGTCTGGCGCTCCTCCATATAGTTATTGTGCTCATGATCCCTGTGCCAATCAGCCCTCTAGTACCCATATCCAAGATCAACATTGAGACAACTCCCCATCTCCTCCCCCATGCCGTGTAGGGCTTTGTTGAACTCGGACCTTCTCTCAACTCCCTGCGACTATATCTACTCCCCACACCATGTGCCCCATGGATGCTGAAGGTGGAGGTGATGACCTTGGTTATTGATGAAGTGTCTTCAAGTGAAGATGATCGCTTTGCAGAGTCAATTGTGCACAGTGAAGGTAAGTGTCATTGCTATCCTAATCATGAACCACAAAATAACTCAGACATCAAGGTGGAGATACTATGAAGGGTGACCAACTTACCAGTCAGGAGCATTCTCAATAAATCGCATCACACTCCCGAGGCAGCCATTTTCCTGCACCCGCAGCTACTCATAGTAAGTTTATTTGTTGTTGATATGCCACACTGACAGTGTGATTAGGTGAGGTCAAAGATGTTGTTGCTCAACACCGCCAGCACAACCATGGCCCACGTCTTCCTGCCAATGCATGACTCCTAGCTGTATGTGATCAGCAAACCTCTGAAGCATCTCGTTGTGTTGGCTGTAGCAGCATCAATGACCCAGATGATTTAGAAGCCCCCATCTTGATGGCCTTTCAACCTGCACCAACTAGCCAGACATTTCCTGCATCCACTGACGTTGTCTCTGCTCCCTTACCTATTACCCCACCTGTCATTTCTGGTATAGTGTTGGATGCTAATTCAGATCCATCCCAGCTCCAGTTTTACACCCCAGCAGTCCACAATGTCATAGAATGTGCTAAACAAATTTCACACTGTGATATTGCATCAGTTAATTCATTCCCCCTGTGTGTGGACTTTAACCACAAGGCTGTTGAATATGTGAGCAAAGCCATCGCCGAGCGTTGCACCTGAGGTTTACCAATCCCTGAGGGTAAGTTATGATTTTGTTCAAGAATTAAGACTAATATACTTGATGGTCCACAAAGGGTGGTGGCCCCAATATACAGCTGGCATTACGAAGCTGGTATGTGTCCTGGCATGACAGTAACACTATCTAATGAGTTCTTTTTTTTAATAGCTCTGGGAAGATCTCAGCAACTGGTGTTCTGCCCTTAAGAAGAAAGCTTGCACCTATGTGTGTGAGCACTATGATTGGGACCCCCAAAGCCATCGCAATGTGAACACTGATATTGCAAGAAGGCTTCTGGAGTGTGGTAATTTTTTAAAGCATGGGATGGATGAAGAGGTGAGTGGGAAAGTAATGGGCAATGAAGGACTAACATTATATCCTAGGGTCATACAAACAATCTTGCACATCCTGTGTTATTTGGCCTCATTATTGATTTTTTTTACACAGGTACTAACGCCATGGCAAACATTTTCCCAGAAGTTTTCAAAAATGATGTACTGTGTCCTGCCATTGCCTTCACTGCCACTGCTGTATATTTTCTGTCCTTATATTTTTATTGTATACTGAAATATAATTAGATCAAAGTTGCACTAGATGAGATGGTTGCTGAAGGCAAGGATGTCACATTCAAACGAGGTGTTTATGTGGATATCTACGTTGACATACTCGGCCTCATGGCAAAATGCGACACAGCCCCTGTTCACTGTGCCAAGATGAAATCACTTCATGTTCAATGGGTGAAGATTGGAAAGTGACAGTTGTGCCTGGCTGATAATTACTCAAATGTTTCATTTAGGAACAGGAGCACATCAGGTACAACTACTGGCTTCAATGTAGATCTTGATTGACAATGTGGTTGAGCTATAAATGGATGCAAAACACATATATCAAATGACAAACTAAAAGCGATCATAACAAAATACTAGCTAGTGACATAGGACTAATCAATCCAGGGAGATTTGAAGATGGTTGTGCCTCTCAATGGTAATATCAATGTTCTGCAAAGCATTCCTGGGGTACACATCAGCGCAGCAGGCAATGAATGCAATGGACGAGCTCAAATTAACTTACCACCCTTCTTTTGCCCACTCCATCAACTGGCCCTGGAGCTTTGTGCTGTGGTAAGGATCCTTCTGAATATTGTGTAACATGCTCAACATAGTGTGGAAAATGGAATTGTACCCTTTCCCCGAGAAGTTGGGGAAGGTTTTTCCACCGCTGTTCTTCATGAATCCATCGAGCACACAGTTAAACTGAAATGAAAAAATATACATTAACACTAGAATATTGTAGACAGAAGAAAGAAATTACTGCCGCCCCAATGAGCGCTAGGCATGGCAGGGGAATAGAATGGTGAAAAAGATTGGGACGCTTGTCGGTGATTTGATAGCTGCCTGTGTAAAAGAACTCAATTGTGGCTTCTTTCAGAGCTGGATGAGTGAAGTTGTTCATTTTCCCCTGTGTTGACACAAATTAGTATAGCATAGGTATGAAAAAGAGATGCACATTTTCATCAAAACCATTCTGCAAGAAGACTGATTGTTCCAGGAGGCTTGATGCAGCGTTCTCAACCCATGTGGTTCGTTCTCAAGATGGGGTACCATGGGGGGGAATAAGGTTGAACAATGTTGGAGTAAGAGCAATGGCAACCTTCTTCAGCTCTGAGCACCATGTGGAAAGATCATTGAGAAGCTGAAAGATAGAAAATTAGCAAGTAGGCTGTCATATATGGGGGACTTACTATGATTGCCATATTTCTTTTGTGTTCCAGCCAAAAACCTAAGTGGGGTGAGTAGTGTTTTGGCATGACATGGTGATGACATACCAGGTTCGAACACCGTACCTCACTTAGTCCATTCAACCACGACTGTTACCAGAGACTCCATTATTGAGCTATTGAGATCATGAGCTTTTGAGGGAAACAGATTGTCTGATGCATGAGCAGCCCGGCATTCCTTCTTGGCATCTTCAAGGCAGTCTTTCCATGTTGTGTGATAAAACCCAAGATTGTTGGGAGATGGCAACATGTCCTTGAGCTTCTTCGAGTTGCAGGAAGCTCATACCTTGGAAGCTGTTGTGGTCTGGGAAGGATGAGCCAGTAGTGCAGGGTCAGGAGCAGAGGGATGCCCATTATTCTTATGATGCCATTCCAGGACATCTTCACCTTGACCAGTAACCTGACAACTAATTAGTATATTCACAATAACTCACATGTGTGTACCACAACTGAGGCAGTATCATCGTCTGCCCTCAAAGCGTTCTGAGCTGCTTGATCGTCCTCATCACGTGAGTATTGGAATTCGTGGTCAGGAGTGAGTGAATGACCACGGACATGAGGAGGTGATACAATGTTCTCTGGATGAAACCCTAGAAAGGCATCAGTAGGCACTCCAACCCAGACAAATGCATACCAGGATGAGTCTTTCTTGCTTTCCCAGTTGCCACCCAACCTACATCAGGCATCTCATCCCCATCTTCATCTGATGTGTTTGAGTCCACTTGATCGGAGTGTGAGTCCTGTTCAGATGAGCTCTCCGATTCACTGGAAGAGCCATCCCCAATTCAACGAGGATTGGGCTTAGGGAGGCTCATGGGAGCTCCAGCAAGCTCAGATGCGTGACCAAGTAGTGTGGGGTCAATGTTCAACATGGGGACATTGGATTGTGAGGTCACTGGTGTTGTGTCGGGGATATGTGGTGGACCACTCTGAGTAGCACTGCTGAGGTTATACACTGGGGAATGTGAGATGGGAATGGTTGATGCCTGCATGCATGCCTGGGCCACTGCGATGTATGGGTTGTTGATGGCCTGTAGATCTGGCTCTGTGCCAGGTGGGACAAGGTGAGTGGGTGAATTCAAAAAAAATCTGAAGCGATCCCCATCTTGATTGCATGGATAAAACTGTGGAATTGACTTGGAGGGGGGACCAGCGACCTGATAAAATCAGATGAGCTTCAGATGAGCTGAGATGAAGTGATAGGGATGACAAACCTGGGCATGAGTTCCATCTAGCACATTACCCTGTTGAAGAATATCTGGCCTTGAAGCTGAGGGATACAGTGGTGGAGGGTTATTTGCCTGTCCAAGAAATCATTTCCTGTTCTTTTGCAGATATGCCTGGTAACTGACCTTCACTTTTCTACATCTCTGTTTCTTTGAAGGGGCAAATGGATTGTCAGGCAATGATTCTGTCATGGTTGTTACCTTCTGGGGTCATGCTGATCTCTTTTCGAGCGCGTTTCCAACTTTCTCCAGCTGTGCCACCCGTCCACCTGTCCACCCATCCCAGCACCCACCCTTCTACTATGATGAGGCTCCTCATGAGAAGCATGTTCTTCAGCATTTCCAACAGCCTGAGAATCCTTGCATTGTTTATTCCTCTTGGGCCGCGAGGGCTGTGAGCTGTCTGCATCGTCGCCTGGACCACCTTTGGATTGCTTGGTCTTGGACTTCTTGGTGGGTGAGGGTGGAAAATGTCCAAGACGCTGCTGAGATGCCATACCCAGAAGGCTGGTGTGAGCACTCAGTGAGCATAAAATCAAGGACTCACTTGTGTATATATATGTTGCGACATGTGACACTTCTCCTTCCCCTGACCAGTGGTGTGCCACCACTCTGGTCTTCTACTCCACGACAGGGACCACCGGTGCCCCACATGCTTGGAGTACCAAAAGCATGTCTCCTTGTGTAACGGACCAACTTTTTATCTTATCTAATCTGCGATTAGATAGCGTTTATCTTATCTTAGTGTACAGCCATATCTTATCTTAGTGTACAGCCATATCTTATCTACCTAGTCTAGACCTGCGCCTCGTGCTGTACACGCTGCCTCCCTTGATGTCATCCCGCATAGCCTTAGCTCCACTATGACATCACCCAGCATAGCTTAGCACAATACGTAGCCTCGTGGATAGCCTTGCATAGCCCTCATGTAGAGTAGTATATATACAGTGCAATCCAGCACCCAGAGGCTCTCCATTCGAGCTCATCTTGGGTCTTTGCCCTAGCATCTCGCATCCTATCCTCTCAGAGTTCCAGCGTGTAGTTGGGTCCTTGGTGTTTTTGCCTAGGGTCGCCTCACCTTGGACATCGTCCTGGAGACATTGTCCATCATGGGTGCATGCAAAGACTGCCTATGGTGTCTCGCACGCATCTTTGGGTGGAATGCCTGCATGTCTGGCCTTGAGGACGACCTTGTGTTGATGCATCGCGAACGTGACTATTGGCGCAAGCACACTGAAGAGGCAGAGAAGGCCTCCACCTTCTCGCAGCAGCAGACTTCTGCTGCATTCAAGCAGGCTCGCCTGCTCTCGATGTACATCCCCTTGGCCCACCCAGAGGACCCTCCTGGGGCAGGCCTGTCCAGTCAACCCTTGGAGGAATGCCTTGTTTCTCCAGGGGGAGGGAGCATGGCAACACCTGCATCATACTCTGGAGAACGTCATTCTCGATTGCGATCCCCAGGTCGCACCTGTTTCCATCCTAATTCGCCAGGAACCATCTTTGGTGACATGAACGTCGATGTCGCTGAGCCGTCCAGGTCCTCACTGGCAGGATGGCTCGAAAACCCCGAGGAAACAATGTTCCCTCTACTTGGTCAGGGAGAAATCTCTAACTGAGTAAACATGCTGCTGGACTGCACTAAATATCTGCACATACAGTTTAATGACTGTCTGTATCAATTTGAGGACCCCCACAGGGAGAGCGTCCTCAGAAACATCCACCATGGCATTGTACCCCCGATCACTGGTGCCATATGGCCAGGAGCAGTGCATCTGCTCAACACTACCACTGAACTCGATGAGTTCTACACCCGAGTAGCGAAGGAGTCGGAGGAGAGCGACTCGCCCAAAAAGTTTGGGCAAAAATTTATAGTTTGGCTCAATCAATACACGGTGGATATAGACCATCGTACGAGGGCCAAGCCCCTCAAAAATAGTGTGATGAGTCACACGTTCAAGCACTGGCACCCCCCCATGTGGGCTTCAGCTCATGGAAAGAGCAAGCGTGAGTGATACAAGCAGGCAAAACAGGCTGAGCAAGGAAACGGCCATACAGAAGGAGAACAACCCTCTGAGGCCACATCCCAACCTCCTCCTTCCACCCCTGAGGCAGTGCAACCCTCCACCACCTTGTCGTCACTACTGTCTGTCCCTGAGGTGGCACAACCCACTACCTCATCATCATTCCCTCCTGCTCCTAGGTGGCATGAACCCCTGCCACCTTGTCATTATCAGTGCTGGCCCCTGCACGCACTCGCTCATTCAGAGTGATGTCCTCCAGCCAGCACCCTCTGCCAACGACCATACCTCTGCTGATCCTAACATGGAGAAATCGCACCACCTACTGGCACAATGGACTGCCAAAGGGAGCTCCCAGCTGGGGAGATGAGATTGCTGAATGGCATGACTTTGTCCACCGATTGAGTCATGCCAGCTGCACAAAGAAATTTGCTGGGGATCATAAGAAAACCAACCCCAAGCACCAAGAGCCCCTGACTGATCGACAGCTCAGAGGATTCGTCCTCGAGGGATACTTCACCCATCGCTTCCAGTACGACTCCAACTGTAATGGTTGGTGCCACAGTTTTGTGTGGCTGTTCGTGGTCCTGGGATGATACAGAGCTATCATCGAGCGAGAGGGGTGGATAATCATGCCAGGTCACTCATCCCCTTGGTCTGAATTAACCAACAAAGCACCATCCCCATTCATGATTGCTGGATACCTCACTCAGAATGGCTTCAGTTTCCAAGAAGCTGATGACCTGCATGAGTGGGCAGTAGCAGCACTGCAAGATAATGCAGCTGGACAAGAAGCCGATGTCAAAATAAGCTCGGAACTTGCAGTGGTGGAGACTGCCCTGGAGGGACTCGAGCGGTCCCTCAAATATTACGAAGACAGGGCAGAACAAGTGGAGGGCCAACCAACTTTCGAGACATAGAGTCTCACCCTGGTGATACCCTCTCCCTCATGGGAGTCAACATAGTGGCAGGGTACCTGGCCCCCAAGGCAAAAAAGAAGTGTCATAGCTGGCGCAAGATGCTACCCTCCGATGAAGAAGAGGAATATGACAGCCTTGGTCAGGACTCCTGGGGCAAAGATGACCCTGGCCCACTGTGGCACCTGCCAGAAGACCAGATGGATGTTGACCACTCTGGTCCATTGCAGATGTAGGGGTGACCTAGGGAGTACCTGATCACCTTGAGAGGTGCAACCCTCTCACTTAAATGAAGAGCCGCCCTAGTGCGATGTCACAACCCTCTTGACAAAAGGTGTCGTGACCCTCAAAGGGTCACTTTCTTGCTTGTCACTTTTTTTGTTTTTCTCTTTTGTTTCCTTGTTGCCTCGGGCCTCTGTCTGTCAGGTATACATTTTACTAGTTGCTTACTTCTATTATAATATACATGACTTCGCTTATTACTGTGCGAGTTATCTCATGTGCTTCATTACAAGAGTCCTTGGACGGACTCTCTAAGGGGAGAGTGTAAAGGGAGTAATCTCCCTTTACTGTTGACCACTAGGTGGTCCATCTTAGTATAGTAGCGCTTCTGCCTATATAAGCAGAAGTGCCCATATATATAGCACTGGCGCTCATTACATAAGCCATCTACCTTTTAACTACTCTATCACTGTACTATCACCTACCCTCAATACAACACAGGTCGTGTTCTTGAGGGTGTGACTATCAGTTATCAGAGCCAGCAACCACTTACAATGTGATACAAATCCAAAATCATGAGAAGGACTTATTAACATTTCAATCATATTCCGCCTTTTTGTTTCCAGTCGACTCCCTTTTGTTTTGCCTTATAACAATTGAGGCTTTGGTATGGTAATCTTACATCATTAATTAATTGTGTTACTTCCAGGTCTGCCAATTGTCAGGTCTACTGTGCTTTAACAGTGCACCAGTGATCCTTTTGTCATTTCGGCCCCTGGCCCCTAGTTATTGTCTGGAGGGTCTGTAACTCAATTATATCCGAATTGCAAATTCTGTCACACCTAATTACCTTGCTTTGCAGTATTAAATCACAAGGGTTCACTTATCATCGGGTCACCCTAGGACGACTTCCAGCACGAGTTCCAGCATGAGTCGAAGACCAGCAACATGCAACAAAGAAGAAAGGTGAGCACTGAGTGCTCCATAGTGCCAGCAAATATGTTTGATAGTATTATAGCTTCCCCCCCACCCACTTGAAGAGCGCCACCGGCCACAACGTCCATCTCCATCTACACTATCTATGACCCAAGTAGGTGCTTGATACAACATGATACCACAAAGCTTACTGCGTGTATCTCATAGAGGCACATCCTATTCAGTGTTGAAGCAGTGGTCAAGCTCATTTTTGCAGCTGCCATTGATATGGCAGCCCAACTTCTCCCCTCCAATTCCCTCTTCCGCCTCATACTTGTCACCCTTTGTGGGTTAATTATGGTTTCTGTTTTGAAAAGCTGGGAAATGCTGGTGAGGGAGGTGAGGGAGGTGAGGGAGAACCAGGTTGATAGGTAGTTTGCATGCAAATAAATTACAATCATATTACAATCATTCTACATCTGTGTGGCTGTGATTGACTACCAAAGACACTAAGTGGGCAGTCAGTGGGCATTTAGCAGTCTGTGAGCAGGCGTTGAATGGATGCTCAATGGGCGATAAATTTGACTGAGAATCAAAATATATTATTCACACTATTGATTTTGAGCTTGACCAAATATTAGGAATTAATTTCTGCAGATGTCAAAATATTGAAATTTCCCATGTGTTAGAGACACAAGAGGGCAAATGGATGAGACAAATGGCACCAGAGACTGCACACACAAGTGGAGAGAGTGCACAGATGTGCCAAGCCTGTTGAACAACATGAGCCAAAAGGTATTCAAACCAAATGACTCACGAGTTTCAGTCATTGTCACCGTGGTGCTGGCACCTCAGGCAGCTCTTTTTGGGACCAATAGAGGTCTTACAGACACTGTGGGAAGTAAACGCGCTGAAAATCAGTGCCAGTGGCACTGATATTGCCCGTATCAGTGCCACTGGCACTGATCTGGTTGGCACTGATTTTCAGCATCGTTCTCATGGCACTGATTTTCAGTGTCTCAATTTCCAGTGGCACTGATTTTCAGTACTAGTACTTGACAATTATGTAATTATAGTTGGCTCAAAAGGCATCCACTTACCAACCGACTGACAGCGTTTGTTCGAAGCCCTTTGGGCTCAAGGCCCCCATATCCCATCTCGACCACGACTGCTGTCCAATTCGGGCTCAATCAATCGCATTTGCTATGTTTACCCATTCATTGGAGGCCACGACAATGGCCAGCATCGCTGTTGCCGATGACAACATTACGATTATCAATGGCCTCACACTATTCACCAACCACTACTCAATATCCCTACGTCTAGCATACATTAGTATGTGTTACTTCTTGCCGCTCGTACATGGTTCCGAGTGTCCTTTTTCAACAGCTGTCTCTGCCTGATGTTATTTCATGTTCCTTACCTGGCTCGTCAAATGAAGGCGCTCCAGCTGGACGATCTGTTGTTCTCAATAGAAGGGGTCAGATTCGTAAGCCTCCTCCGTTGCTCTGTAAGTCTGGCCCATTGTCATTGCAATCTGGCTGGCACTGACACACCACAGTTCGCCCAACCACTTTCTGGAGGAAAACGAGACACTCTGGCGTAACTGGGGCATCATACTCACCTTCATCTTTCCTCGTCCGGCGGTCGACGTTTGTTGCTGCGGGGCTTTCACAGGACACACCCGGATTCGATCTTTCTGCACTCGGCGTAGAGTCGCGAGTGTCATTCTTGATACTTGGACCCGACTATAGTGTCTAACTCTCGCTCGAACCGCAAATACCCGGCTGCACGACAGTCAATCATCTAATCCCACGTCCAACCTCTATTTATAAAGCCCTACCATACCCTGGTCCCTCGTATTAAAGTGCATTTTCATCCCGATGCCATATATTGATGCAGTTCTGTTCCATTGTACGTTCCGTCTCCCACCTCTCGTATACTGGCCTGATTTCCCCGCTTCAAACATATTGTTGTCTCGATTTCCGATTCCATGGAAATGGTCAGAACACAGCTCCACAGCCATGCAGGAGATACTGGCTCGGTCATCGGCGCTAGCTTGTCATCTGCCCAACCCTGTCAAAGCGAAGATAGGAACAGACACTTTTGCCACCCACTTTATGTTTCTCGGCGTCATCTCTCTCTCACACCAGGCCTCTTGAACTCGTATGTACCATCATCATGTCGATTTTTTTTTCCCATGCTGGCGTGGACAAGAGCAGGGCATTCAGCACGCTGCCTACACACAGAGAGGTGTTCTGCCTCTCGTTCTCGGTATGCCAAGCACTGTGATCCCTGAAAGTCGACTGCCTCCGTCGCCGTTGACTGTGTTCTCGTCAACGTTTCCCACCGCCGACAAGTCATGCTCTGCCTTAGCTCAGCATGCCAACATCGTTTTCACCGCCTACAAAACCAGTCGATGCTCACAGACATGCCATTTCCGTTTTTCAACATCACCATCACTACTTCAAGACTATGCTGACATACGCTACTGAGAGGGGGCCTTGACAGGGCATACCCACGCTAACCGTACAGTCATGTTGGTAGACCACCGCTGGAGACCCACGAACCCAGGACCAGGAGTTGCTAGACCTCTCACTGAATGTCAGTATACCACCGCTGGATCAATCGGGGCACAGGTCAAGGAGTTGCCGGACCTCTCACTACATCGTTTGTTGCGTCGGTCACTGCCCACAAACACTTACATCATACACTTCTCGTTTTGTTTTGTTTCTGTTTTGGTTTCCTTTTCTTCACTACCTCACTGTTACTCCTACCGCTTCTTCAATAGCTAACTCTTATGTCATCGTGTATATAACAGGTACAAAATCTGAATCAATTTATATTCACAGAATGAAGTTGTCTTCATTGAGTTCATCGTCTTCGTGCTCCCCGCTGGGGCCGCCCATCGTCATATCATCTGCAAAACATGTTGGCGTGGTCCCAGGTATCCTGTCAATGATACCCCATTTCCCTCGTGTCTTCACTAAGCCTACAACCACCTTCAAACTTCTGAGATCCATGATTATCCTCGCCTTTGAAGTCTTGAAGAAGACACTCGATTTGGAAGCAACCTTCCCATCCGTATCCCATGGTTTGACAAGTGCGACCAGAATCGTTTTCTCTCTCAGTGGTCCAAAGAACGACGCAGCAGGTACACAAAGAGCAATTATTTTTTCCAGGTCGCCATACCCTGTTCGAACTAAGGTGGCCCCTGCATGTGTCTCATACGTTATTTCAAACTATGCTGTATTTATTAGCTGCTAGAGATAAGTACCTGACAAGATGAACATACTCTGACATAACAATTCCGTCGTTCTAATGCGCCAAGCCTGCGTGACACTTGCTTAGTTCGAAATAGGTCTCCACCATGCTGTATCCTTAGCTTTCCCACAGTGAACAGTGCAGTCATTGGAAGTAATTTCCTGACTTCTGAAATTTGTTTGCCAAGGACTTCGCCAAAGTACCGTGCAATCCTTTTACGAAGGTCTTGATCCAGTTTGTAATCTTTCTCATAAGGTGGCCGAAGTATGTAGTCTGGGTCTAGTCAACTGTAAATGAAGTTAATATCTAACAAATGATATACACGCTCACAATCCTCGAGAATACGTTCAAAACCAACTGGACCGTCACCCTCACGCTCTCCTTCATTTGCAAGTTCCTCTGAAAGGTCGTATCGCATCCGCAGCTGTTCCAAATATGTACGGTGAAGCAAAACCTTATTTAAATTACTCCAAGGACGGCTGCGTGAGTGGAGTGAGTTTTGGAGCATGCCGCAAAACCATTCCATATGAAATGTCCAAGTGGTCCACACTGGTCCACAATCTCGGATGCCTTGTACCACGTGCAATAGGCTGTGAATAGTAAGCATACATGCTGGTAGGCACTCGATGTCATACTGATAATAGTATCTAAAGAAATTCATTAGTATTACGATAGTACTGAATGGGGGGAATACCTCTCATATTTCTGCACCCATTCTACAATGCGACCCTCAATGTCGTTGAGCTGCTCATGTGAGACACGCAACTGCAATGTGACTTTCATGATTTCTGCAAGCTCGCACATATGTCTGTAATATTTCTGCTTCGGAAATCGGCCTTCAAGTAGCTTTGGTGCAAGGTATACAAACCAAAAGCTCCATGACTCGGCAGTGAACAGTGAGCGGTCGGTTGCAATGTTTGCGAGAACATGCACAAACACAGAAGGTATATGTCGGACTGCAGCAGCGGTCTCCTCTCCAACTTTTTGCCAGATATCGGGGGCGATTTCAAAGTCTTCGCTGCCTACTCCAAGTCCCTTAAACTGGCCTGTCCAGAAATCGACAAGATTGGGAACAACATTTTCGAGGAAGAGGTGGAACCACTCCCATGCAGAAGCTCGTGCATAATCCAGCGCTCCAACACGACTCAGACCTGGCAATCCTTTAATACCGGTCTGTTTTGCAATCTTCGTCTTCATTGCTTTCGTATTAGCCACAGAAATTATTGACGCAGTATTTAAGAAGTCTTGATGGTGTCGTAAAGGGGCTGCTTGATACAGAGCCCTTTCCTCGCGATCTTGGGATGGTGGATGAAGTGGCACATAGTAGGTCTTACCTAAGCCACAAATAGCTTTCACTTTGCATGACTGACAAGGAAAGATCGAGTTGTGACCTTTGATATTCAGAAAGCGCTCAATTGCAACGATATCGCCTGATTTGAGGATAATATAAGCATGCAGCTTGAAAAGAGCTCGCTGCAATGCATTGAAAGTCTGGATGCCATATGCGAGCTCGGCACATTCATCATCCAAAGGAACAAGGAAAGACCCCAAGTCTTTAGGCTGGTGGGGTCCTGGCACGATCCCAACACACAAGAGGTTCTT
>Ga0307511_10001534_pt1 | contig 24421 bp, 14 predicted proteins | sample 13_EM_MG_FD_200266 | JGI IMG/M metagenome (GOLD analysis project Ga0307511, IMG submission 200266) | Populus trichocarpa ectomycorrhiza microbial communities from riparian zone in the Pacific Northwest, United States - 13_EM | ecosystem: Host-associated > Plants > Roots > Unclassified | place... | reverse complement strand
AGTGTTGAAGCATAAGAATCAAGAAAAATGACTCTCTAGAAGTTATTCATGGAAAAAAGATAAATGGACCAGAATGATTCTAACAGATCTTCATTAAGGAGTATAAATATTATTAATTAAAAAAAAGTGTTTTGGGGAACATAGAAACTTTGAAAGAAGAATGAAATTACCAGCTTTTGTCTCTGGTTCAAAGCCAACAGCTTACGCATTTCGTACTGGTTCCTTCTTTGCTCTTTCTTCATCTGTTGATATGGAAACTCAATACATTAATGCCAGACCTCCCTAAACACAAAAGTTTACATTCCCAAGCTACAAGATTCTACAAACTAATTAAATGCAAGAATGGCTCCCTTACAGTAACCACAAACCTGAAGAACTTCTCTTTCCAGTGAAGCTTTTGATAGCCTGAATTGCACGGAGTCTAACTTCATCTTACATAGGAGTTGAACCTTGTGCGGTGAGAAAAAAAAAAGAAGCAAATTTAGTGAAACAAGCAAGTTTTACATCCTGATAAATTAATTTGCCAAGGCATGCTCCATATATAGCAACAACAAAAAATCACCTTCTGAGCCTTTAATCTCTGAATCTCATCCGGTCTCCCTGATTCACCATTCTTTTGTTTTAGCTTTGATAACTGAGAATGTGCATTTAGTTTCTTCTTCAATTCCATGACCTGAAAATGGCACAATATTTGTTACAGATACGCTAGTGCGAATATCATAATGTGACTTAAAACCCACCTGTTCTTCAAGGTTTCGTAACTTCTGGATGTCATCTTGTTTCCTTTTTCCAACACTGCCACCAACGGAAATCGGTGACGAAATTTTAGCACCATCTTTTTCCTTCAATTCCTCAATCTCCCTCTGCCGTTTCGTGAGCAAAAAAAAAAAAACTTTAACCCTTAATTTTTCCTGTTTGCACTGAATCAATTGAGAAAAATACTAATAAGACCACAGGCAATAGTAAATTCCCTTAGTTTGAAATTTCAAATTTCCAACTTCCTTATTTGAAAAAAGATTTACAAGATTCTAATATCTTTTCGTTTCCTACAACTTCTAAGGAGACAAACAGATTTAAATTTTTAAAAAAAAAAAAACTGTAAAGTAAATGTCTGCAAAATCGACACATCAGAAGCAAGTAGTGTTAGTTTTTGAAACCGAGGGTTACCTTAAGAGCTTCGTTTTCTTTCTCCAAGTCGTGAACTCTCTTGTCGCAATCCTGGTTCTGTTGTGGTTGGTCACTTTCGTCTTTAGATGGAGAAGAGGAATCGGCAATGCTTGATCGCTTCGATCTGCGATTTCCCTTCTTCATTTTAAGCGCCGATTATCTGATCGAAATGATGTAATCGTCTCTCTCTCGACGGCTGATTATTGGCAAGTGAAGCTGCGAGGATTCAGAAGAGCGTCTTTATTTTTGAATTTGATTTAGTTTCCCTCTTCCACTTATATTATTATGTTATAAAAACACTAAGAGCCTCTTTATCTTTACGGACACACAGATTTTTAAAAAAAAAACTAATTTTTTTTTAAATTAAATTATTTTTATATTTTTTAATTATTTGATATACTAATATTAAAAATAAATTTTTAAAGATGTGGCTTTTTTTTTTTGTAAATGGATACTGCTCTGACACACACAAAATACTATAGACTTACTGTTCATTATTTAATAATTCATTTTGCTCCTCAAAATTTTATTTCTGAAGATTTCATCCTAATTGAAAATCAACTTTTGATTTCTTAAGTAGGGATGGAATTGAAAGAATAGGAATCGAAATGAAAAGGACGTCAAACATGGGTGACGTGCTAGATTTCATGAAAAATACACTTAGATCCCTAATCTAAAAAAATAGCATGATTTATACAATTTAGATCCCTTTAAATTTCAAAAAAATTATTTTTTGTACAAAAGTTTATTTGTATTATTTTTCAATCCATTGTTAGAGAGAGTGGTCACCGAATTCTAGCGATGAGAAAGAAATTTGTTATTCAAGCTATTTCCGACCACCAAAATGGATTTTTTTGGTTTCCACAAGTTTCATGCTATAAAATAGGTTTGATGGTGGTGACTTAAAGCCTTAATATTGTCTAAAAAACATATTTAAGTTGAGGAAGATAAATCTAACTCAGTTTGATTTCAAATTTTTGGACCTTTTTCAGGTTTTTTTTGTTGGTTTATAGTTGTTTTAAGGATGTTGCTGAGGTTTTTTGGGTTGAAATGATTTAAAAATTTAATTTTTAAGGCAAAAAAGACATTGTTCTATTTTCCAGGGTACCACAGTGGTGGTTGGAATCTGGGCTCGCATCTGACATGTCACATGCGTATTTGTGTTTCAAAAAATAAAGGTTGACGATAAGTCGTTTGTCCTTTTAAAAAATATAAAAATACATAAACCAAGTCTAGACGTGCGAGTCTGAACTTGAAAGCCCAACCATGTACGTAGGCTTTTTCTTGCAATGGCCCCGACCATCTTTTTTCTTTTTTATTTATTTATATATATTTAGGTTAAGTATAAATTTAAGAGAAAACATATTTAATCCGGTTGAGTTAATGACTTAGATCACAAGTTTGACAAGTTAAGTCATAACACTTGGTCTATTTTTTTCTAATTTATCTTTTTTTAGTTGAGAACTGTTTTTAATTTCTTTTGAAAATAATTTTCAAATTTATATTTCAATTAATACCACTCATTTTTTATTTTATTTTTACTTATTTAACATTTTTGGATAAAGATTTAAAAAAAAAATTGTGTGTATTTAATTTTTGAAGAGATTTTTCTATTCATCCATAATTTTATTTTTAATCTTTTGTATAGATGAACTTTATTTTTTAAAATAATTTTTTTTATTTTCATATAATATTTCTAGTATATGCAACATTGCATAATATTTTTGTTTCTCTTTTATTTTATTCAATCAATTTAATATGTGTGTCTATCTATTTTATTATTTGATTGAATCAAAAAGTTATTTTAATAATAAAAATTGAAAACACAACCCGATAAATATTTTATCTCACGAAATTAAATATTTTGATCTATGTTTATCTTTCGATCTTTCTAATTTTATTTTTAGTTATTGTTAATGATTTTTTTTATTTATTAAAAAATATAGTTTTTGATTTATTTAATTATATGTATGTATAATATTTTTTATGTGCACTTAAAATTTTTTTAATTACAAAAACATGTCAAGATAATTTGTATATATAATTTTTTTATGTAAAAAAATATTTAACTCATGACAAAACATGATTTAAATAGCTAGTTTTATTACAAATGTAAAACTAAAATGTACTCTCACTCTTTACTTGGGATGCTACCACGTTTCTCTCTATAAAAAAATTCTACTATTATATATATATATATTATTTTTGTTTGCGCTATTCAAAATATTTTTTACATAAAAATATATGTTCAAATAATAATAACTTGAATTAACCCGAGTTTAACTTGATGAACACATGAGATATGAAATTTATATATCTTATAAAATGAAAAGTTGAAAAAATCACAAAACTCAAGTTCCAATAACTTAATCTCAAATGATGAAATTGGTAAAAAAAAAATTAACTTATAAAAAAAAAGTGTTGAAGAAAAAAAATTGAGTCAACTCAGGTTAACTCTACTAACCTGCCATCAATGACATAAAATCATGATTAAAAAATTTATTTTTTAAAAAAGATTTAGAAAATATGATCAAAGTTAAATAAATAAAAAAAGTCATTTATGATTAACTTGAATAATTCGAACCCATAAGAAAAAAAAACTCAAGACTCAATAGTCTAATATCAAAGGACAAAACTAAAAAAAAAAATCATTGAAAAAGAAATCTAAAACAACCCGGGTTAACTTGACTAACCCGTGACTCAGAATAACCCTATAAAATAAGAAAATGAAAAAAAAAACAATTAAAAGAATGGGGACCAAAATCAGAAAAAAAAAATGAAATAAAATATCGAGGGAAAAAATAAAATAAAAAACAAACTAAGAAAAGGACGAAAGAATAACAATTACAAGAATGAGGACCAAAATTGGATAAAAAATCAATGAAATAAAGCGTTGAGGGATAAAATTAAAAAAATAAATAAATTAAGAAAAAGATAAAAGAAAAACAGTAATCAAAATAATAAGTACCATAATTGATATAAAAATAAATAAAACCAAATAGAAATGGATGAAATTTAAAAAAAAATCTAAAACAAATAAAGACTAATAAAAAAAAGGAGTACTACAATTGCAAGAAAAACTAAATGGCAGGACAATTGTGAGTTTTGGTTGACTCGGGGCAATTTCAAGCAAATGAGAGAAAAAATAGAAAAAAAAATCAAAAGTTGGATCTTTTTAGCCTCCAGAGCATGCGTCTCTCAAAGGGTGCGAGCGATGTCAACTCGTTGGCACGTGCTACGTACACACCTGTTACTTTTTTTATTTATTAAAAGATTGATTTGCCCATAATTCAAATAGATTATAAAAAAAATATGATGAAAATACCAAAATACTCATTTATCCATTTTTTTTATATTTTTTACTCAAAGGGAAATGGAGTAATTTTACTATTTTAAAATAGGAAATGACACAAAAACCCCTCTCATCTTTTAATTTTTTGTTTACTTTTAAAAGACATTTATGTCATTTAATTGTGCAAGAAAAAGTTAATCGACCATTATTCCTCCAATTATTTTTATAATATCAAATGAGTCCCCTTGAAAATACCATTTTACCTCATAGAAAAGCCATTTGATTTTTGTAATGAAGGGTAAAAATATCATCGTATTGTAGCAATTCACAATACAACGAATCTGACCCACAATAAAAACTAATGGGGTTTAGGTTTTCTTATTAATTAATTGATTAATTAATTATATAAAATAAAGGGTAAAAATGTCATTGTATTGTAGCAATTAAAGACTAATAATAATAATGAAAAACCCAATCCATTTTGGAAGTTTTCACGGATTCGTAGCTGCATGAGAAATATATATATATTGGAATTACATGAAACATGATAAATTTGTAAAATTTATAAATTCATACATAGAATAAAGCATGTGTAACAAAATTAGGATTCTTTATCTCATTGCAAACTTTGAACACTAAAAAAAATGGTTTTAAGAACTAAATCAAGAAATAAATTAGGAAAATCATTTTCCAATTAATAAAAATATTTTTTAAAAAGGATAGCACGACCGATTTGTGTTGTCAGTCTCACTAATTGTTTTGAATTATATGATTTAAATAGATTGTGAAAAAAGAAAGGCAAGAAGTTGAGGTGGTTTATTGTCGTGTTTTCTGTTTTTTGTTTTTAAAAACCAATTTTAAAACCAATGTTATAAAAAATATATAAAGCCAACAATTCATTGTTAAAAAAATTAACCAAATAAAACGGTTTTCTTGTTTTTTCCTATTTTGTTTGAAAGTAGAAAATGATACCGCACAACTTCAATTTTTTTACCATTTGTTAAAATGCGCTTAAATTTCTATCCATGGCATCAAATGTTCAGAGAAGAGAGGTGAACTTTTCAATGGACCAATGAAATATGAATCTGTATCGACATTAACAAAGAATTCATACAAAATAATAGGACAGCAAAGCATCACATCGGAGAGACAGACATGAATTCCTAATCTAAATCTGTCTTGTTTGATTTCTAGAAAGAAATCAATTACACAATTACCCAGCACAGCGGAGTACACAATCAATCAAGGTACCAATAGAGCTCCATGTCCACCTTCATTTTTTCCAAACAAATCCATCCAAAAAATAATCTTAGCGGTACTGGTATACATGTTAACCGCCGTAGTTCTCCTTCTCATCGGATGTTCTTTTCGGTCGGGCAGGGCTTCTGGTAGGAAGCACACCGGTCTCCTTATTTATTGATTCTTCTGCTTGATCAGCATTCCTGTCTCTCAGAAAGATGCCACCATGTGAAGCTGATCTCATAGCCCTCGGTAGCCTCAAAGGAATTTCCGCCTCGCTTGCACCATTATCTGTTTCACTTACAGTGTTTGGTGCAGCCGATCGCATAGCCCTAGGTAACTTCAAAGGAATGTCTGCTTCGCTTGCACCATTATCATCAGCCTTTTGGGGGGCAGCTTCAGTGTTTTCTGATTTTGTGGTGGGTGGAGGAACAGGAACAAGCTGAATTACTGATTTGCGCCATTTCTTTCTCTGGTTTGCGTTTGGTGCATTGGATTTGGCCTGCAGGAGATACGAATTAGAAGATAATAACGATAAAAAAAAAAAAAAGAGGAAAACCAATTTGCAAAAAAAAGAATCACTAATTGAGCTTCGAAACGAGCATACCATCGTGTTGCCTATATCGGACAGAGGCTTCCTTCCCACCACACTATCATCACTTGTTTCTCTAGGCTTCTCAACTAGGGCACTTTCTAGCAACATTGCACCATGAGAAGCAAGGACCTGATTGTTTTCTGTTTCATTAGATCCAAGTTCCGAATCTGGAATTGTAGTAGCTCCTCTATTAGAACATTTATTTGGCATGCAGCCACACGATATCCCACAACAACCCCCAGATGCTCGACACTGGCACTTGGATGTCTTGCATAATGAGTATTTACTACAAGCACAACATACTGGAACAGCAGTGGCTGCCTCACCAGAACAATCTGACTTGGAGTTTTCAGGATCATGGATATCTCCTGTACTGGAACGGGCTTTGTTTTTTAAATTTATTTTCTTTCTCTGCCGCTTCCCTGACATTACCCATTCATCATCAGTCGCCTCTTTCTCTGATTGTACCCATTCATCATCCATCAAATCATTATCTGAATGTTCTGATTCAGATGTATCCATATCATCCAATATGATAGGGGTGCTTTGTTGTGCCTGAACAAACAAACAAACAAACCGATAAATAAAGAAAAGGCTATGGGATTAGGGAATAGCGAAGAATTCATTTGTAAGACTATCCAGCAATACAAGCTTATATATCTATAAATATACCTGTCTATGCATGTCGAGTTTGCATCCTTCAGAATCGGCCTCACTTTTGGTGGAGTATTTTTTCAATGCTGAACTCTGTTAATAGATCATGCAATCAGTATTTGATAAATTGAGAAATTGTTCAAACAAAATAGAAATAGGAAGATGAAGACAGAATTTTCCAAGTTAAAAACATCTACCTAATTTTACAAAATCCAAGGTGACAAACGCAATTCACGAGATTCAAACAAGAAATATTCAATAAAAAAAAAACTATAAAAATCTATATTTATACTGCATACTAAGGAACAAGTAAACGATATAATGCATACTAAGGACCATAAGCAAGACTAATATTCAACTTTTCTTTTTAAATCTGCTGTGTGACTCCAAACCAGATTAGGAACAAGTAATTGATAAACAGCTAACCTGTAACTTCACTTGATGAAAGAGTTCTGCCTTCTGCATTTCAAGATGCCTGGCCAGAGTAGTCAGTTTCACCACTTTTTCCTTCAAATCTCTTATTTCAGTATCCTTTTCTCTCCAGTCAACTTCTTTATCTCGCAACAAGCACCTAAAAAAATAGGAGTAATCCGGATAAATCAATTACACGCAACATGTAAAACCATAGCCCTGTTCACGTTACATTGAAAAGAAGCTAGCCAATCCAGATAATAAAGCTCTGATCAAATATTTTGACTTAAGAAACTCAGAAAAATAAAACTGAAGAAGGTCATCACCTGGTGGAGGATGCTATATTGAACAAATAACTCATCACGTTTTTTGCATCAGCAAGTGACCGAACTTGATTCCAACGTCCTCTTCCACTAAAGCCCCGTCCATGCTCTTCTGCTTCTGACAATTGTGATGCCATCGAAACCAAGGTGCTAGAAGAAGCAGCAAGCATGTTTTCAAGAGCAAAAATCCTTGAATTTCTAGCCCCAGGAGACATCGCTGGCGAGCAATCACTGCATTGTTAAAGCCAATTATCTAATTGTTAACTTCCTCAAACTTAATGTTAATATAAAGTCATAAGAGGCCATGAAGGGAAATCAAGATGGAGAAAACGAATCACCTTGAATTAGTTTGTTTAAGTATCTCTGCTTCTTCCTTCAACTTTGCAACTTCGTTGGCCATTCTAGCTCTCCTGAAATAACAAGAGGATTTACTTGAATTAGCTAGCGTGGAAGAGCACTGATAGGCAGCCTCAAAGATGTCCTTCATTTGGATAATAAATAGCAAACTAATCAAGGTAACAAATCAAGCGCATCCTCTCACTGTATACTGATGAAGATACAAATATTCTCACAAAGAAATAAGTTTAAAAGGAAATGAATTGAAGATTTTTACAGAATATGCATGAAGTTAAGATGCAAAATCAGTGACTCACTCTTGCAGTTGACGCTCATACTCAGAACGTACTTCATGTATGCGTAATGTGACTTCAAGCTCATGCTCAATTGCCTGCATCAGAGCCTTCACATTGAAAATAAATTGTGTTAGGAGCAAGTCTCAGAAAAATAACAAACCAAAGCCTAATAACAATTATTTATTTATGCACATTCAAAATGCATAATTCTGTCTTAAGACTAAAAGTAGTACCTGAATTCCAGGGCCATTGCCATTTCCAACACCTGTAGTATAGGAAAGTAAATTTTCAACAAAATATTGTTTACAGAAAACAAAAGGGAGGGCAGGAAGTAGTAAATCCACCGACCAATCTTTCTTGATTCTAAAAGCTCTTTTAGCCTTTTTGTAGCCATAGAAGCTTCTTCTGTCTTTCTTTGTAGCACCTGTTTCGAAATACCAAAAGTCAGTAGAATACTTCTGTAAATTAGAAATAGCGTTCTTAATGCACATCAATTACCATTTTCTGCCTTTGATTCAAAGCTAACAACTTGTGCATCTCGTACTCATTTCTCCTGCCTTCTTTCTTAAGCTGGTAATGAATAAAAAATGTGATCCAAAGAGAATTAATTTCCGTGTCATTTAGAATCTACGGAGGCATGAAAGCAACATCGAGGATCTAGGATAAATACAATTTCCTTTAATAATAACATTTCTAAGGAAAATATTGTTTTATACTTGCTTTTTTACATCTGTGATAAATACAATCCTCTTTATAAGAAAAATATTTATCTTAAGCTTTGTAAATTATGATCGCACAAAATTTGATAAAATCATACATTAAATATTTAAGGACAGACAATTTTTTTCCTTTATGCACCTGAAGAACTTCTTTTTCCCTCGATGCCTTCCATAACCTGAATTGCTCAGATTCTTGCTTGATCTTATGTTGAAGTTGGACCTGGAAACAAATAGGCACGTTAATACTGTGATAAAAGGAATTGTAACTTAAAATAACTATAAACAAACCTTTTGTCTAACAAAATCGCACCTTTTGAGTCTTGATTCTCTGAATCTCCTCATGCAGTCGTCTTGCAGCCTCATCACTCTTTTGTTTTTGTCTCAATAATTGAGCTTGAGCATCTTGTTTCTTCTTCAACTCTGCAACCTGCAAAGCAGAATATGAATCCGAGAATAATTGCAACTGACAGTATAAGTCTGTGCAGACTCACACTCACCTGTGCCTCAAGGACTGTCAACTTTTGAAGATACTCATCCTTTAATTTTTTAGCACCGTCATCAGAAGTAGATGATATATTGACAAGATTGCATCTCAATTCCCCAATCTCTTTCTGTGCATTGACAACAAAGACGGATTAATATACAAAGATGAACCTTGAAAGACTGGAAACATAAAATGTCTAGTATTACAAAAGCACTGACCTGCAAAACCTTCTTTTCTTGTTCTAAATCGTGAACTTTCTTCTCATAATGTTGCTTAAGAACTGAAGTATCCACACTTGTAAAACGCTTCATTTCAGCCTTCAAAAATTAAAGGAAAAGGGAATGAAGGGCAGTGCTCAAAATGCCAACAAATTGTAGAATAAAAATAAGGAACTGCAGGTCCTAGACAGTCAAAACATAAAGAATCACATACACCTACTATTCCTATATTTTATTTATGTCAGAACTAGTAAGAGTTTCTTTTGTGGCTTAATTAGAAACTTTTGTATGCGGTTGCTCATGAATGAGAGACTTCTGTGGTTCAAAATCTTCTTCCACCTCATGAAACGGCAGGTCGTTTATTGAGCAGAAAACAGCAGCAGCAGCCAAAAAGTAGTTAGCGGTAGATATTACATCTAATTTTGACAGCACAGGAGTGGAAAGGATAAATTATACAAAAAATAGTTGAGCTGCCTTTACCTCCTTTTGTTCAAGTTTTCTGTCCAATTCTTTCAGCTCCCAGTCCAATTTTTCTTGAAGAGAAGAATGTTCTAGCTCTTTTTCATCATCTTCAACTTCATCTGTAGTTGAATCAAAGGAAAATGATTTCAACAATTTTATACAGCTACATCTCACTGGTGAAAATAAAATGCAAAGTTGAATAGAAAAAACAGAAACAGCAAATAAAACGATGCTGAGCATCAATAGTTATCGAAGGCATAGCTTCTCTAACTAATGATTTTGTGTGACCTACCCATAAAGCTGCCAGATTTAAAAAAATATGCATGGTTTTGTCGCCCATGAGACCAGCATTACCAACATTAAAGATTAAATATTCAACAACCAAACAACAAATTTACCAAGTAATTCAATTGGAGTGTTCATCATGAAATGAAAAACAAAAATGGGGGAAAGACTTTTCAATAATATAAAATAAGAAAACTAACAATCGCACAACAAAATGAGTTAGAATTTCTTATATGTTACCTGAAATGTCTGCTGCTTTTGTGTCAGAATTGGATGAAAACTCATTTAGAGATTGTAACAAAGCATTTTTTGAGCCAAACCTCTCATCATCTGAGTTGATATAATCAACAAATTGAATACACTTCGAGTTGGACAAGTTTTTCAAATGCAGCAGCTCTCCTTCTAACTCTTGAATTTTTGATACATACTTTTTCACTAAATCATAATCCTGAAAGATGCTTTAAAACTTTGTGTCATAAAAGAATTTTATCTCGAAAGCTACAATAAGACTGCATCAATCAATTCACACTAACCTGACTTGTACTGGAGTCAATCTCATCCCATGATTTACCATTTCGAGCTGATTCAATTTGCATTATCAATTTGTCCTTTTCAACCTGAAATATTGACTCAGTTGTAATCAATACAAAATAAACATTACAAGAAAGATAATAATTAAAGTAACACACAAACTTAATAACCTGAGCTTCGACAGCACGTTGATTCAAATGTTCGCAGGTGAGTTGTCTTTCATGAAGCTCTCGTTTTAGTTCAGCATTACTCCCTTCAAGCAACGATACTTTGTGTTTGAGTATCTAAAAGAACACATATCATTAAGTAGTTGAATTTAGAAGACAAGGAGCAGATGTGGGTATTATTTATCACAAATTGATGTACCTGAAGCTCGTCAAATGGGATGGTTGCATCACCACGATAAAATAACAGTTCAGCCTGCAATTGCTCAATTTGGCTTCTCATTCGCTGCATTTGAGCAGACATTGGATCACGATTGACCTAAGAACAAGGGGGGAAATGTCACGAACATGAAAAGAAAGGCATGACAAAACACAACACAACAAACAAGTGAAGAAGGCAAAATTACCACTGCTTTGTTTTGAATATTGCGAGCACGATTTGCGTATTTCAAAGTATTCAAGGTCTCCTCCGCATTTGTGTCAGCAGGGCTAACACATGCTATAATAATACGACAATCAAACTGTTGAAGGGAGAAATCTAAAATGCAAAAGTAAACTTCAAGGATTGCGATGCATAAAGATAATAAATGGCATACCAATCATCACCGTTTTGCTGTTTCCTCCCAAAGAATCCTAGAAATTCAAATTCCAGTGACAGCAATAAGCAAGCTTCTATCATGAGAGAATTCATACTTTAAACCAAAAGCAATCACCATGTAGAGCTTACATTTTCACTGCAGTCAATGAAATCTCCCTGAACTATTTCGCAATATTGCAAACGATCCATCAATATAGCTTTTATTTATGTTTTCTTGCCTTTTTTAATAAAGAATTAACCCATATATTTAAGAAATCATTTGATCATGAACCACAAAAGTTACAAGATTTTGTATTGATATTAGAGGCTTAGATCAACATTAACTAACTCCTTTACCTGTAACAAGCGTGTCAACTTGCTGTCGCGATAAGGAATATGGCCCCCTTCTTTCCTTTTCTTCTCGTCACCCAATGCACTTATCACATTTCCAAGGGCCAGCAAACCCTTATTGATATGGATGCCTAAAACATGAAAAATCATCAATTTTTTTAACAAGATAAACAAAATAAAACAAACATTGCAGGCCACCATTGCACTTTAAGCATTCCTGTTGAATCATATCAGGAATTCTCATTCTCAGCATTATAACAAACAATGGGACTACCTTCCTTGAAACGCATGCCATCTGCTCCTGTTCTTTTTGCACGTTCTGATCCAGCAAGGTCAACCAAGTGTAGTTTTGCACATAACATGTCATCACCGAATTCATCATTATTTACTCCGCTTGGACAGGAAGAAATTTTCTTTTGCTCCATGGTAATTGTAAATATAGCATGCGAGCGACTGGAAACAATGCAACAAGTCTTTAAAATAGTAAATTTAGATGAGAAAATTAACAAAGAAAAGTGCAAAGAGATAACAACAATTGCATTACACATGTTAAGTTCTTTTGGTGGGATTAGACAACTTCAAGTAAAAACAGGTCAGAAAAGGCTTATTCATCAACCGTTTGAAACCATGAGCTCTTTGAAACCAACCTTATGACAGAACAATGACAAAAACTAAGTTAGAGTAATGACATGGTGAAATCCACACCTCGATTGACTGTTCATGTTAGTGCTGCCAGTTGCACGACATAGAGACCCATGCGACAAGTAAGATGCCATCTCCTCTTTATTTCTAACTTCTGCTTCAGTGACACCAGCAAGCGTGATCCCTCCATTTACTGTTTCTCTTATCTGAATTGGTACTCTAGCAGGCACCGCAGGCTTTGCAGAATTCACCCCTTCGGCTTTAGAGAAAACTGCCGAATTGGGATCGAGCAAATCGAACACCTCTTCCTTAAATATCTGTTCATTTACCATCAGAAAATTAGCACATGGCTTTACAACAGGTACACAGAGTTATTGCATTGAAGCACATTTTACCTCAATAAATGAAACCCGTATAAAAAACTCTGTCGATTCTTGAGCAGTCTCCACTCTCTTAAATATACTATCCATTACTTTCGGTATAATCCCACTATTACTTCCTTCTCCAGTGTAGCTAGTCCCCATAGTATACGTTTTCCCCGAACCAGTCTAATTTTTAACAAACAAGACACCCCGTGTTAAAATCATAAATATACACAGACTAGCAAACAAAAGAAATTCACCAAACAAATTAGACGTTAGACCTGGCCATATGCAAGGACGGTGGCATTGTAGCCATTTAAAAGTGCCTCTACCAGTGGAGCAACACAATCGTTGAAAATATCTGAAGAAGGTGACGCCGTGCTCTTATACACGTAATCGTAAGTGAACGAATGCGAGCCGATCTGAACCTGAATTTTTTTTTTTAAGCAAACAGTCAATTTAACAAATAAAATCAGATATTTAACGGTATTAATTATTGAAACCTGGAAAATGTAAGACAATGAGATTTGAAAAGGAGTGAAGGGCGATACGATACCTGCGGCTCTCCAGGAACAACGGTGATGATGTCTGTACAACCATTGAGAAGCTCTGGTGTGATCAACGGCCGAATATTAACTGCAACTCTCACGCACTCCGAGTTCTCCATCTCTGTTTTTTTCAAAATCGATTCGGGCACGAAAACCTAAACCATGTCCAGTATTGAAACCACAAGCCAGATTAAAATCAAATGCACAATGACGTTAGAGAAACAAGAGAAGGAGAGATTTAAATCCACGCTAACATTTCTGGTAAAGCATGAATTGACGAAACAGAGATCTGTGAGCTACCTGAGGGAGACGGAGAAATTAGGATTTTTTTTATTATTGTTGAGGGTTAGATTATCAGAGAGAAAGACATGAATGAAGGAAAGGAGAGAGTGGGGTTGTGTTTTTTTGAAAGGGTGTGTGGGGGGATGGAATTGATTAAGATTATTGAAGTGGAATTAAGGAAAAGGCGCTTCAAGTCCGAATTCAAATGTTTAGTGAGGGTAAGTCACGTGGGGGGGATGTGGTGATTGGCAACGGCACATTGCGGTCTTTCGAGTTGTATTTTCAAACCATCCGATCCGGACAGCCTCGCCCCCTTCCTAGGTTTGTTTTGGAAAAATACAACCAGTATCAATTCAAAATAACTAGCTTGTATGGACTGCAAAACCATTTTTTATTCATCAAGTCAAATTTATATATATATTATTTATAACTTTCAGAATTTTTTTTATAGAAGTTATTTTATCAAACTTTCTAAATTTATCCCTTCTTAAAAAGGAAAGCAAATCTATAATCTTCGAATTTTATGTATTATTGATTTTTATCTTTTTCTTCTTTTTTTAGAATTGTGTTTTGTTGATTTTAAATTTATGACACAGATTACTTTTTATAAACCCCTCTAAAAATACCCTTTAACAAATAACATGAAGACAACATTTATGGTTATTTGAACGAACTAATAAAATTGTTGTGCCTTCTTGTCATTATTGTTAAAATTATGAGTTTGACTAATATAAATATATAATTTTAAGAGTCAATACATATAAACTTAGATTAAAAATTTGAAAATTAATAAAATTGAACTTAACTCATGCAAAATCGATAAACTAAATCAAATTTATAAAAAATCAAGATTTTTCCCTCGAGTTTACAAGTTTATAAGAAATATAAATATCATTCCTGACTCCTAAATTCTCCAACTCTATTCACAATTTCACCATTATCTTTCTCCAAAAACTCTATTTTTGCACTTTCACTAAACCTGCTAGAGCTCCATAAATTACACGGTAAAAAGAGATGATTATTTTTTGTTCAGTTCGGTTTTTATAAAAAAAAAAGTAACCAAACTGATCTTTTTTAAAAAAAAACGAAACTAGTTCAAACCGACCGGTTTCAGTTCAGTTTTTTTGGACAAAAACCGGTTCAAACCGGTTGTGGCTCGGTTTTTTCTGGTTTTTTTGGTTTTAGGCTTATAAAACCAAACCGGTCGGTTTTTTCAAAATTTTAATTGGTTTTTTTTTCACAATTTAGTTTTTTCAATTATTTTTTTTTCCAGTTTTCTTGAATTTTTAGTATTTTTGCTCCCCTCTCAAAAAAACCTCCAGGGCAAGCCCGAAAGTTGCAACAAATAATGGCACTTTGGAGGTATGGCATGAGATTTCATTATTGTTCTGAGGATACCAAGCAGGTTACTAGGTTTTGATTTGGGGTAGAAGGATAGTAACTGGAAAGTTGACTCAAAGATTAACCGGAGCGAAGTAGTTGATCTTAGCACATAAATAACCATATAGATTTTTTTTTTCCTATTAAGTGAACAGAATCATATTAGTCACTAAAGTATTTCAAATAAATTGAGTATGGTTTTTGATATTATTCCATGAGATCCCTTGCAATACCAAGCATAAATAAATAGTATCATATATTCTTCAAAAAAAACCTTGAACAAGAGCATAGTTTTGAAACTCGGCTCGATCTAGGGATGCAACCGAACCAGGTTGAAGAAAAAATAGAGAAAAAAAAAATTTGGTGTGACCCGGTTGATCTGGTAACCCGGAACCTAGACCGGGTCTGAAAACTATAAATAAGAGAGTTGTTTTTTGTTCACACGAGATTGATAAAAACAAAACACAATCTCCTTTTGTTCTTTTGTTTAGCATTCTTGAGTTTTCTAAAATCAATTACCAAATTCACATCATAAATTTCTAAGTAACTTGAACATTGAAACTTCATACAAAAAAGTTATAACTGGTTCGCTCTAAGATTCAAAATGAAATGAAATTTCTTTTCATTTCTTTGTTTAATTTTCTTTGGTCCACTAACATCATGAATTACAATTCTTCCTAAACTTTCATCAATATATAATTAATTAAAAAAATTATTTATAATTTTATAATTTTGCAATCTAAATTTATATTATATTTTTAATGTCATGTGAAGCAAAATATTTTTGAATAACCTTGTATCTTATTCGCATGCATACATATATATACATACATACATATATATACATATATATATACATACATATATATATATACATATATATATATATATATATATATATATTGATGTCAAGTTGTAGGGAGAGAAAGGATATATTCACATGGCAGCTGGGAGCTCCTGCTGACTCATGTCGTGGCTTGTTTGGATATGTTCGGGAATAAAGTTTGAAATTTCATCCTCCACACTTTTATCCTCAAACTTTTAAACTCTTTTTACTTTGATCCAATCCTTTTGGTATTATAATATAACTCTTAAATTTATTTATTTTTTATACACATTGAATTCAATAGTCCGTGGTTTTTTAAAAAAAACTAACAAGTTGTTGTTAAAAATTTTCTAAACCAGAAAAAATGATTTTTAAAAGCTTTTGACCTCTTTACCCTCCAAGCAATAGCAGCCTTGGATTATCATTACCCCCAAAAATCTTTATTGGATAACATAATAATAATAATAATATAAAAAAAGCACATTCTGAAGGGCCTCTTCAGAAGAAGTGGCGGCTAGATTTTTCGAAATAAGATCTCAACTACTTCAACGGCTAACCATTTTTTATTTTTCACTTGACCAGTTTACTTTCTTGTTTGTGCTCGCTTTTGGAATCATCATTGCAAAATTTGTATCGAAAGGTAAAAGGAGAAAGTAGATAGGCAGTGTAACAGTCAAACAAAAAAAAAATATCAAGAAAGAAATTGATTTCTCGTAACGAATATGGTTCAAGTCTCTGAAAATCTCAACCTTTTGAGAAATCCCTATTTTGTTATTGGGCTCCAAAATTTTTGATATTAACTATGATATGTTCGATTGCAGGCCAGCTGATAGCCACTCAGATTCACCACCGCTTGACGATGTTTATAACTATTAATTCCGTACAAATATACAATAAAGCAGAATTTTCTTAATCAATGATTATTTCCGTCACATGATCTAGTAAGACGAATTTACTTATTTCCTGACTTAAATGCATCTTGAAATCACTTTTACGATGAAATAATGTATGGTGAAACCATTGCATTGTTTTTTGTTTAGACTTTAGACACGAATTAAAAACTAAAAAGGAAGGAAAAATTATTGTAGACTTGGACACACTTCACTGTTCATTGAAAACTATATAATTATCATTTTGCTCTTCACACGCAAAAAAAAATAAAAAATCAGTGGCCTTATTGTTGGCCATTAGTTATTATGAAATTTATTATGAAGAAATAAGTCTTTTTACTTTTCTTCAACACAATGCAATTATTAAATCACTCTTAAAAAATAAAAAATAAAAAATTATCATCCAGGGTCATTTTCATCCTTTCCTTATGATTAGCACATTTCAATGACAAAAATACCGTTAGAAAGCAAAAATTAATAAATTGACTTCTAGGGGTTATTTTGTCTTTTCACCCTTGTTTGTTTTGTTATAATTATATTGAGTCTGGAAAAATTTAGTCCTTTAATAAATATAAAATATTAATAAAAAAAACCGACTAGCACGTGCAATGCATGAGCTACTGCTTCAGACACTCCGTTGTTTTTAGGTAACGCGTGTAGTGGCGTTCTGCGATCAATAATGGGCTTCCTTGTTGACTTTTTCTTTTCTTTTCCCTCTCCACCTCGATTTTCGTGCATGTCACTCTAGATTTTCAAAATAGTCATTCAATTTTTTTTTCTTCGAATTTAATCCATATTCTTTTGATTAATACTTTTTATTTGAAATGGTTTTTAAAATTGAAATTTTTTCAATTTCATCCTCCTTTAATTTTTTATCTGTCAGATTTGATCCTTATTTGTTTTGGTTTAAATAATTTTCAGGGTTGATGTTTTTTACAATTGTCATCCTTTATTTTTTTTCCCTATGTGATTTGATCCTCATTTTTTTAATTGCAATTCTTTTTTTTTTTAAATTTATTTTTAATTTAATTTATTTTTTGCGATTTCATCCTCCAAAATTAAATTGGCTGAGAATTGAGCTTCTTTATTGAACCTGAATTTAGAATTACATGGGTTGCAAGTTTGGAAGATTAATCCAAGTTTAGGAGATTCATCCAAATTTGCTTCTTCTTTTTTTCATTTTTAAACTATTTTTTTAGTTTTATCATTCAATATTTTTTTATTTTTCATTTTCATCCTCCTTGAATTTTTTATCTGTCATATCTGATTCATATTCTTTTTATTGCTATTTATTTTGGTTTAAATAAATTTCAGGATTGATGTTTTTTTACAATTTTCATCATCCTTTATTCTTTTTTGCTATGTGATTTGATCCTTATTCTTTTTACTGGAATTCTTTTTAATTTTTTTTTTTTGTAATTTAGTTTATTTTTTGTGATTTCATCCTCCAAAGTTAAATTAGTTGGGAATTAAGCTTATTGATTAAACCTGAATCTAGGATTCCACGGGTTACAAGTTTAAAAGATTAACTCATGTTTAGGGGACCCGGGTTTGCTTGGTTTTTTTTTCTCTTTTTTTGAGCTAATTTTTTTTTATTTAGTTTTATCCTTCAATATTTATTTGTTTTTTAATGTCATCCCATTTTAATTTTTTATTTATCAGATTTAGTCTATATTATTTTGATTGCTATTTGTTTTGTTTCGAATGGTTTTCTGAATTGGATTTTTTTTTACAATTTCATCCTCCTTCAAATTTTTTCTTACGTGACTTGATCCTTATTCTTTTTATTGCAATTCTTATTTCTTTGGAAAATTTATTTTTTATGATTTCATCTTTCAACATTAAATTAGTTGGAAATTAAGCTTCTTAATTGAATTTAGATTTAAGATTTCACGAGTTGTGAATTTGAGATATCGACCAAGGTTTAGAAGATTTATCCGGGTTTGCTTGTGTTTTTTTAAGTTAATGTTTTTTCAATCCTATCATTTAATATTTATTTATTTTTTAAATTCCATCCTCATTCTTTAATCAAACCCAGTGTCAATTGATACCCGATCAAAGCCTAACCATAAGGAGGATAAGTGAAGGAAAAAGAAAAAGACAGATTGTCCAACTGAGTGAAGTCATTGTGATCGTGTCTATAAACTATGGTCGTCAATTTCAAGGGTCAATACAACGTATCACCATCTTTTCATTTCACTCCTTGGATTTTTTTTGCGATTTAACCATTTAACATTTTATTGTTTTACATTTGAGCTAGGGTTAGGCATAGGTGAAAACAACAACCGCGTGAAATTTCTTTTTATAACCAGATTGCTATTTGGGCGGGGTGATCAATTTGCTCTTGACCAGTTAGGTCAAAAAAAGCCACACCTATTTATTTATTTATTTATTTATTAATGTATATGGTGGTTAATTAATTTGATTTGATATACTAATCATGTTTTTATTTTTTATTTCAAATATTTTATCATATGTACAAAAAATAGCGACACTTGCATTTTTAATAATGCAGTAACTGGATTTTGATCCATCCCATAGCAAAGCATGGACTCGGGTAGGATGCATTAAGTCTAAAAAGAAAATATGAGTTAAAAATGAAAGTCTAGATAAATAGAATGCTCCAATTGACTCTTTCACTCAAATAGAACCCTTATTAGTGACAATAAAAATTATTCTAAGGATGGTAATCAATATGTTAATATTATTATACATTTCTTTCACTTTAAATTCATTATGATGTATAAGCTGATGGATTATAATAAATATCACATCGTATAAAACTAGAGTTTGTGCTATTTGAAAATACCATGTGTGTGTAAGTATGTTATTTATAAAGATCAATTTAATTTGTTCTGTATATATCATTGTAATTTATCAAAAACCATCTTAACCAAAAACTTAAATTAACATGTGAGACTTCGAGATATAATTTATATTATTTTTTAAAATTTACAATATCTTGTGTTAGATTTTATCAAATAAAACAGGATAAAAAGATTTGAATTCATGATTATCTGATCAATAAAATTTTGATACCATATTATAATATAATTTTAATTAAAAAACTTAAATCATGAGATTTTAAAATATTATTTATAAAGTTTGTCAAACATATGATTCAACTACGAAACACAAGCTTCATTTGTACATTCGACTCCGCTCAATTCCATTCATTTATACGTATTAACGGGGGAAAACCGTTACCTGTATTAATGGGCCAGGCCTAAGGCAGATTTTCCAAAAGAACATCTTCCAGCTTCAGACCAGTGGCGTTTAAGACTTCGACAAAAGCAAAACTGGTTATGAACACATCTACAACAAAGGAGAAGCCGAGTTCGTTGACAGAACCTTTGAGGGTGTTTGTTACGCATATTATTATAGATGCCAGGGGAAATTGATTATTGAGGATATGATTATTTGTGTATGGTTAAAAATATAAAATTCTCAATGATGTGCCTTTACTATGTCTGTTTCATCCTTGTGAACTCATGAAGATTTTTTTTTTTTTAATGCGACTGTTCGGGTTAATTTATGCGTACCTTGATTAATTATACGGGTTTTAAAGTTAATGATCATGTAAATCTCCAGTGATCCTAAGATTTATAAAACTTAAATTGATAATTTTTAAAAATAAATTTATACCTGAGTTATACAAAAATTAAATACATGGAATAATTTATTCTCCTAAATACACCAAACCAACATTAAAGGACACTTGTCATATCATTTGAAAAGATAATTCAGTCTCAAGTTAATGATGTATCAATCATCAAAAATAAAATAAAAAAACCAATACGATTTTTCTTGTTTTTTTAAAAAAATCACATTCTTGATTTTTTTAAAAATATAATATTTTAAGAATTTGATATTTTACTGGAAAACAAAAACATTTTTTTCTTTGGAATATAGGGGCATGCTCGACAATAAAGAAGAAGAAGATTTTACAATATAAAAATAAATAAAAGTAATCCTAAATTATTACTGTTTTTATAAAACTAAAATTATAATTCACAATACTCATCTCAATATCTTGTTTATGTGATAATCTAATTAAATTTATTACTTTTGTTCTATTCATATAAAAAATTATCCTGAAAAAGTTGCATGCTACTTGTAAGCTCAAAAAACAATTCTTGCTATATTTATAGTAAAATAAAAATTTATAACATCAAACAAGTATATTTGAAATTGTAAAATAAATATTTATAGTGTTTTGTGTTGATAAAAGTGATTATATTCAAAAAGAGAAATATCGTATTGCTTGTCGTTTTAGTAGAAAACACTTGTTTTCTTATTTAAGTTTGTGAAAAAACAGAAAGATTATTTTTAAAACTTAATACAAATTTTGAAAATCATAAAATAAAAATATTGGTTTTGAACAAAAGATTCTAGTTTTTTTCCTTTTCTTATTCTATTTTTTTAGAAAATTAGATTTTTTTTCTGAACAGTCCCTTAATATTTTTTGGTATGGGGACTCAACTAGCTCTCAATCTCATTACCCCTCTAATTAACAAAACTCAAATTTCTTTAATAGTGATTGAAAATGAATCTTTAGTAGACATTTTGCATGAATTATCTGATGACCATATGATATTCCAGCACCTCAAATTTTCCTTTTAAATAGTGTTCAACTCGTAAAAATAAGTAATTTAATGTCAAGCGACAAATAAAAAAAATTATTCATGTTAGAAATAAATCGTTTTGTAATATCTTATTTAGTTTCATAAAATAAACTCCAGTCATAAATTAAAAAAAATTATTAAATAGATTGTTATTTTGAGAAACAATTGATGTAAAGTAGTTTTACCATAAAAATAATTAAATTTTTATTCTTTAGAGTATTTTTTTTTATTTTCATTAATAAATATTTAATTTATAAGAATAACTAATTTTCCATCCATCATATTTATTTTTTACATGTAAAAATACCCAAAATAAAAAAGTAAAGGATGTTTTCAAATTTGGTAAAAAAAGTTGCTTGAAATATCACTTAAAGGGCATGATAGACAAGATGAAGTAAAGACAACTTCATAAAAGAATGAGAAAATTGAGGATCAAGGGGTTGACAATACCACTAGCATTGAAGAGCTTGAGAGAATTGAAGATGGGGAGGTTGTTGGATTCTTTTCTTGGTAAATAATGGCTGCTCGTGGACGGAAGTGGTGGGGGAAAGTGGAGATCTTGTTAAAAAATAAAATTTATGGTATTTTTGTTATTATTGAAACATTGAAAAATGTTTTTTTTTCAGAAAAAAAGGGTCACTTAGTGGGTTTTTTTTTTTTGAGGCCTCATTGGTCTTCATTCATTATTTAAAATATAATAGAGATATTTTTTGTTGATTTTTTTTGCGCCAGCTACCGATGATGTAAAGTGCTACCTATCTTTAAAATTCAGGGTATAAAATGTAAATTTTAGAAAACTAGTTGCAGAGTCAAATAAAGATCAAATTACAAAATGATGAAGGTAATTTTCTAAAAAAACAAATGGTTTCGGGGTGGCTGCATCTCCACATGCGACAATGCTAGTTGCTAGAGCGTTTGGCCTGACACACAGGCTAGTAAGGGATGCCGATGTGCAAGGCCATAGCCTCGTGTTGCTGCTTGCAACGGCAACGTTGGTTATCGTTGCTAGGCTTGCAGCTGGTGATGGATAGTGTGCCCGCTGCTGGCTACAAAAAAAAAAAAAAGTAGGGTAGAATTACAATTTTGCCCCTGCAAACTATGTTTAGGGCCTTTACAGTTTTTTTTTGTTCTTTTTTGAATTTTTTTTTGAATTTTACTATTCAATAAAAAATATATTTTATTTTATTTTTAAAATTTAATATTCGTTACTTCAATTTTTATTTTTTTTATATAATTAATATTTTTTTTAATTTCATATTCAATATTTAATTTATTGAGAATTGAGTTTCATAACTTTTTTATATTTGATATTTGTAGTTTAATTATTTAATTCACAAGTTTAAAAAATTAACTCAGATTGATAATTTATTTTTTCTTTTTTAATTCCATGCACTTTTTTTTTTTGGTCAAAATATGTGCTATTTGATTTTCAATCTTAAAATAGAGTCAAGTGAATATGGTCATTCATTGAAAGTTGAAATACCTTGTCGGCTTAATTTGTGTTGTAGCCTATAGGGTGAACATGCTTCAACTTTCAAGTTTCCAATGGGATAGTGCCATCTCAAGCTGTTGGATGATTCGTTTTTGCATAAAGATAAGAAAAAATATTAAAATGTCTGGAAAATCCATGTACTAGTTACCAAAATTAAGCCATTTCTTCAACGATCTTATTTCTCTTTTGTTATACATTATAAGATCCTTTTTTATAATAATTTAAAAGATAAAACCTAAAATTCAACCTTAAATCCAATAATTCAAACCCTAAAACTCACGAACTTCCATTATATTTGATGGGCTGCCATGCTTTTATGCTTTGCCTGCTGAAAAATTACAAGGATTTTGTTAGTTCAAAACGAGAAAAGAGAAAGAATTTAAATAAAAACACTAGATTAGCATCTTGATTTGGATTTAGATCACCACGAGGAGAGAGAAATCATGTATACGGAGATTATGATTTATTGTTTGTGGAAATTTATGATATATTATATGAGCATAGTTTGATTTTTTATTTGAATTGAGAAATTCATTTGATATAGAATATAAAGTAATTTCTGAAAAAACAAAAGCAAGTAAAAAAAAAAAAAACTCAAATAAAAAAAATGAGTAAATTATAAGAAGCTCAATTTAGCCTTATATATATTTTTTAATTTATTCAGTAAAATAAATTTGATAAATTTTTAATGGAAGACAATTTTCTATTAAAATTTAGTATTTTTAGATTCTAATTTCTGTGAAATTTAATCATTGATTTCTAAAATGTCAAACCTAGCTGTTTGGGAGTGTGGAGTGGGGTTGCAGTTGTTTTTCAAAGTTTTTTTTTATTTTGAAATACATTAAAATAATATATTTTTTATTTTTTAAAAATTATTTTTGAGATAGCGCATCAAAACGATCCAAAACATAAAAAAAATTATTTTTTAGCAAAAAAAATTGAGTTTTTTGAAAACACGGGTTTGCCTGCGTTTCCAGACGTTGTTGGCAACGGTGACATAGAACCTGTTTGGAAACGCAGGGCAACCCGTGTTTTCAAAAAATTCAATTTTTTTTTGTTTTGCTAAAAAATAATTTTTTTTGTATGTTTTGATGCGCTGATCTCAAAAATAATTTTTAAAAAATAAAAAAATATTATTATAATGTATTTCAGCACGAAAAGTACTTTAAAAAACAACTGTAACCACATTCCTAAACATACCCATAATTTCCCAGTGACGATGATGTGGAAGCCCTTAGCCCCTCTCTCCCACTTCAAGCCTCAGATCGCA
>Ga0307511_10001533_pt1 | contig 24434 bp, 32 predicted proteins | sample 13_EM_MG_FD_200266 | JGI IMG/M metagenome (GOLD analysis project Ga0307511, IMG submission 200266) | Populus trichocarpa ectomycorrhiza microbial communities from riparian zone in the Pacific Northwest, United States - 13_EM | ecosystem: Host-associated > Plants > Roots > Unclassified | place... | reverse complement strand
CTGAGGAGGAGGAGGAGGCGGAGGAGGGGGAGGAGGCGGAGGAGGAGGAGGAGGAGGGGAAAAAAACAAAAAGACTAGAGGCTGATGTTGAGCAAGGATTGGTATTGGGGAATAAACCGGAGGGTTTAATTCAATAAAGGATTTGTGATGAAAGAAGCAAATGAATATACTGGAATGGTAGTCTGGTGGGGGTGAGTAGGAGGAAGGTTGACTGAACGTGATGGTAGTATGGGAACGGAGGAAGAAAGGAGGAACCCGCGCTAAGTTCATAACCTTCACATTCCGTCGCAGACTCCGTAAATATAACATATCCAAAGAAGAACTCCGCTTTGGACTTGGTTTGCCCTGTTGCTTTGAGAACTACTTCTCCCTTGGACTTCATAAATAGCATCGGAGAAATATATGTACCTAGTACAAGTCCCTGAAAATACTCCGTTCATTTCCGCCTTCATGCGCATTGTTTCTGGGCCTTATCGATGTTTTCAAGTCTAGATTGTGTTCAAGGCCTATTCGGTCAGCGTTTTCAAGTGTTCAAATGCTTATAAGTTCCATTCTTCGTCTCATTGTCAGGTTTCAGGGTAACCATCTACAGTAAAACACTCTTTGGTAAGCCGAGCCATAGTCGTATTATCCTAGTACTAGACGAGCAAACAAGGTCTTCCCCTTTTTTCTCAAACATTATGGGTGCACTTGACACGGTTCGTACAGACTACCGAGATTTCTACCACGTGAGTTACCTATCGTAAATCAAGGAATTATCACGGAGACAAACATCAACCTAAGAAACAAGGAAAACTTTTCATGGGCAGTGACTTGGCTGCAGTGCAACATGCTGATGCAAGAGCAGATGCCACGAGACTTGTCCTTTACACTTACGCAATACTCAAGAAAACAAAGTCATATATTCAGGGTACACTACGTTCTCTTGTGCTTTGGCCTGAAGTATTTACTCCATAAATGCTTTCATTTCGGCATACCTCAACCCAGTATTCGTTTTGGATAGGTCGCCTATGCTATCTACGATGTTCATTGACCAGATCTTTCTGCTACAAAATAACCTTCATTTCGGGTACGCCGCTATTTAGCAATTACAACGTCCTATATTATTGTAAATTCCACCAGTCGGAGGATTCACCGGAGGCTCCAGGATATGAGGATTCGGAGGAGAGTTTGGTGGAGTATGCAAAAGGAGCGGTGCCCATTGACTTTTCATTCAGGCTGGGGGGGGGACATCAGGCCCATCAGCAGGCTACCACCCACGGTGTTTTACCCCCATCAGCGTGATTGAAGATTTCTGTGCCTACTTCGCAAGAGACGCTGCCACGGCCCGAGAACAAACTTTCCGAATCATACCCAAACTGCTCAACCGCCCACGCGAGATGGCTCATTCCTAGTCTCAGCGTCAGTGACACTTAGCCGTGACGCTGCTACCAATCCACTCTGACACTCCTGAAACGCACCTATGAGGCGGCGATAACTCAATCGTTATTGCCGTCATCACTGCAGCGGGAAACTTTTGTTGGAGTGCACGTTCCAGCAGCGCTACCGTAGCGGAAACTCCAGAACACAGAAGCCGAAGAAGGGGCAAGAACAAGACAGCAACCCACCACTGCCGAAGGACAGAGCGACACCAAAAACCCCAGGTGAATCACTGCCGCCTACACGTACAAGTTAGGGGGGATGCGACACAGACAAAAGGGGGGTGGAGATCATGAAAATTAGGTGGTTGTTCAAAAAGCACCGACCGGACAGGTGGCATCGTCCCTGTTAATGAACATGTGTAAAGATTACGAGGTTATAAGCGGAGGAATTTTGAGAGAGAGAGAAAAGTAAATGTATTCGTCAAAGCTATGTAGAGATCGCTATAGTATGGATGCTATGGTTCTACTGCCTTGCCCTTTTTTATTTTCACATCAGCGAATTCCAGCTCTTTTATCCTTTCCGACATATCCAAATTGTCTCCATTTGGTTTCCCGTTTTTAGCCTTCCGCACGAAATTGTCTCCATTCCTACCATGATCGCCAAAGTGCTTATCCCCGTGATCTTGTCTCAACCAGCGAGAGTATTTCCTACAACATGAAATCCGCACAAGAGGCAGGGAAATTAAGGATCGGCAAAGGATCTGCTGGATGACAGGGTGAGACGGGGGTGGCCGCGGTAGAGATGTGAAGGCGTGGGTTTACTACGAAAAGAACCACTAGCACCATCAGTCATGTACGGAGCCATCTGGGCTATGCTCCGGTGCGGGTGTGCGGGGGGGGCCGCGAGGTACTGTCTACCTCTGTCCTACGTGACTATATTAGCTATTTGGGAGCCCGACCACGAGGGTTGTGTTATAATCCCACTTGAGTCTTTCGTTATTTTCACGCTTGAGCGTTGGAATATCTCCACTGGCACGGGGTTGATGGAGTCATATCTTACCAGGGTGAGGGGGGGCTTCTTGTTTTTCTTTACTATCTTGTTGAACCTGTGGGGGATACGTGGTGTTGTACGCAGATACGGCGCTGGTAAGGCGCCGTGCTTGATCAATGTTGCCTGGGGATGTGTGTCCTCGTCATATACCATAGAATCAACATACTCATTTACCCCGTCTGCAACCTATGTAAGTACTAAGTAGTCAGGGTGACTAGTTTAACCACTATTGGCGAGGATCATGGACACGGACATAGAATATTTTTAAACTGGACTATATCTAACCCCAGGGACTTTGCTTCCCTTTGTACATACAAAACGAAACCATACACCCAGTCATTCTCCCACGGTGGAACTCTCTAGCTACGAGCTACCACATGACATAGCTGTTACCGTTATTCTCGCCGGAGATTTCACTTTATTCCGCCCAGGCGTTTGACAGAGCACAAAGCTATACACACACCCATCCCACTGCCCTCACCCGCACTCACCTTCCGCACCCCTCTACCACACCCCACTACCGCACCTCACTACCGCACCCCACTACCGCACCCCACTACCGCGCCCCACTACAATACCCCACCTGTCGAGCCCTGATTGCCCTCGCTTTCCAATGCAATCAAAGGGTCGTAGTAATAGTATCGCTGTCGTGGAATTGCGAAAAGAAACAAATAGAAAGCGGGAGAGGGTAAAAAGCAATGTAATATGCTAATGAGCTAGTGGTAAATCGTCAAAACCAAATAGTGACACCGCTAGTGACTCCGTGACAAAAAAAGGAGGACAGCATATCAGTTATGAAGCAAGTCATCTCGAGTATACAGTCGTGGCTATTTTGTAGTTGGGTAAATCTTGAAACTCATAGCCTTAGTTTCTGCAACAATTCCAAGAAGTGCTGGTAAACAACTCACCTTACTTAGATCCCGAAGGTGCCCTTGTTCCCCGTTTTAACTTCCTAATCTCCGCTGCCACCGTTCCTCCCAACTTCTTGTCTTCACTTTGATTCTGTAGCCCAGCTCCCACGGCCCCAGCACTCCTTATCTTCGTCGTCAATCTCCTCCCTACAGCCCCAAACCACATGCCAACATCCTCTAATGTAGCGGTATAATTCGCCATACCGCTCACGCCAACTCCCTGATATGGCGGGAAACTCACATACCCGTTCATAAAAGCACTTGCTCTGCGATTGGAACCCCCCTGCGTTGCAGCACGGCTCAATGTAGTGTTGCCTGTTCCAGCAAGACCTCTAGTTAAGGAACGCGTGCGGTTTGTGGACATCGAGGAAACGGGGGTGCTAAGTTCATGGACCTGTGGTCTGCGAGAGAAGAAGTTGCAGCCGATTGGGGGTGTGCTTGGGGTAGTTGGCGCCGTGGCAGCGGAGGTGGGCTTCACTATTTGGTTGGGAGTAGGCTCTCGGTGTGGTACGATAACTTCAGCATTGGTGGCTAAGGCGTTGGAGGTAGGCTATCAATAGTTGTAATGGTAAGTAAATCTCTCCACAGAATTGAGCATCGAATGGGATAGAGACATACCTCAGTTGGCTGGACATTACCCACTGTTTGCCTCAGTGTCCTGGTGTCCATAAGATGGGCGTCATAGGTTGATTGACTCCTGAGATTCCCAGCTTCGAGAGGGGGTGCCATTGGTGTAGCAGAATCGACAATACTAGTAATGACTTGCAAAGGCGGCCTGTTCTGCTCTTTGACCTTTGGCAAACCATCGTCCAACTTGAGTTCATCATCAAAGTCAATCAAGAATACATCCTCATTCCCACCACGCACGCGAGGCACTCCCTGTTCAATCAAGCACTTGGGTCTGCCGCCTTCTGAATCATAGCTAGCTTGTATCCCTCCAAGCTCCTTACCCAAAACATCACATAAGCATGGCACAACACAATCACAGATTTTTACTTCCTCCTCTGCCTCGTTCGAGTCCGGCTCGGTCAAATCCCCTCTACTTGGTGTCTCAAACAACCCCTGCATTGCCTGAATAGCGGTCTCAGTATTGTTACCTTTAATACTACCAAACATAATCCCCGTACTGAACTTTTGTTTCAACCTCCGAAGGCTAGAGGTGTTCATAATGGTCCTATGGAACCTCGAGGGATTCATGTTGCTAGTATTTATATTGACCGACATACCAGACGAGGGTGAGGCGGGAGTAGAAGCGTGAATGGGTTCCTCGCCGGTCACTGATCCCCCCACTGAGGATTGCCGGTGAAGGTTCTCGCCGGAACTCGTGACAGGGTGGGGAAAGGACATGTTGATTGTTGCAATGGCGTGGGGATGAATATTCGGTACTAGATGTATGCGAGTCTGCGAGACCTCGAGAAATATTTGAAAGAAAGTTCTGATTTCGTTGTTGGGAGGATGGAATGTGAAACTTGATGTATGCGGAGGTGTAGCGACCGGTGTGAACTCTGGGTCCTCTGGGTCGTACTAACTAATTTGGTAGTTTCCCATTCCGCTTCTAGTCTACTTAGGTAGCTGAGGCCAACAAACAAGACTTAGTTAAAGCGTGGTAGGACTTGTATAGCTGGTGGCAAAAGGTTTGATACGCCTCCTGCATATGAATTTCCATTTGGGCCGCAAATTGTAGGTAAACGTGCATCCTATAAGTTCAGGGGACTAATTTTTGGTTTAGCACGCATTTCTAGGCTGTGCGTACGTAGTAAAAATAGGAAAACAAGACAGTGAGCACCAAGACCGTGAACAAGGACATACGACATTAACAATTGGGGAAGATTTAGCTGCACAACTCCGCTTAGTATACAATACCACCCCTGTACTTAGATGACAGCTCCGACACAGCAGCGCATACAGGTATACAAGCCATCATTCAATCTTTTTCCAGATCTCTTCCAATGCATGTACCAGCGCCCGCTTAACCGAATCAAATGGCCCACGCGTATTAATTGAATATGCATGTATTTTTTTAAGAAGTTGCCACTTCATATGTGCCCACACATCGGTTGGATTATCATCATCTCTTAAGAAGGGTATCAAGATTAGCTCGGGAGATATCAAGTAGGGCCACCTGTGGCATGCAGGCCACAGATTAGCTAAGAATGGGGGATTTTGCATTCTCCCCTATTCTTAGCTTATCTACACCGCTAGCGATTGCTCCACAGATTTTCCAGCTATGCTTGGCGTCTTGGCATCTTAACAGTTAGACTATGGAAGACGGTGTCGCGTCCACTTACAAAATGTGATATGTCATTGGTCGACGTATGAGTTCATAAGAATTCATATGAATTCATACCAGTTCATACACCTATAGAACACAGCATTGAGACATCTAGTAATTTCGCAAAATCAGGCTAGAATCTGATAATGTCACATGGCATCAGGTCACATAGCGTTTTCCGACGTTGTCACGTGCAGCCTCAACAGTGTCTTAAACCAGCTGTGTAGCACACCACGCAGCGTAATAAATCTACAATCAGCTAGTGTGAAGACGCTGTTACAGTTTAGTTAGTCTGGTTCAGTTTAGTCCCAATACGCGGAATCGCATTACGATGAAGTTCTTGGCGATGGACGAGCTTGGCGAACTTTGGCCATGGCAACCTTTGGGTTTGGCGACGTTCAGCTCAAAAATGCCCTTGGCGACATGCTAGCTTGGCAAGGCCTAGCGGCGTACAAGCTTGACAAAGGCTAGCAACATGGAGGCTTGGCAAGGCCTCGCGGCGTATAGGCTTGGAGAGGTGCAGGACCAGCGGCGCGGAGTTTGCAGTTAAATAACCGAACTGGTTAAAAATGCAAAGCCCATTGTATATTGTCCTTCCTTTCACACCTGTTGTCTTGGATTCTATTCATATAATATAGTATTAAGCTATTTAATTGTAGTGTAAGGTCATTAAGTTATTGTAGTCAGGCGTGGACCAACTGATTTAATATTACTTGCAAACAGGAAGCCAGAATACATATATGCCTTTAAAAGATCTCCTATCATTATAGTTTAATGAAACAGACTAAGTTTAATGGATATGATTTGCAATATACAATAAACAAAGCTATGCACGGCTCTAGTTTGTTTAAATCAGATTTATCTTGGCACCGTCCCAGCGTTCAGGAGAAGAGTGGCTACATATTTTTACCCAATTCAGTTATACAAGCTTTACCAAGCCCGCACGCCGCTAGGCTTTGCCAAGCCGGCATGTTGCCAAGAGCATGCAACCAGACTAAAGGCATGCTACAGCGTCTGGCAGTACAACCGGAAAGCTAACCTGACAAAGTTAACCTGCTTACACAATCAAGAACTTAACATTCTTCTCTTGACATCTTGCGTGCACTGACTCATTCTTTCCTTCATTTGTACCTGCCAAGTTCACCGTTACCCAACCAGACTACCTTTACCCACCTAAGTTAGCTGTCCGGTTGCACTGCCTGTCCGGTTGCACTGCCAGACCCTGTAGGGCTGAGCGTCGCCAAGCCCAAAGGTTGCATCTCTAAAGTTCGCCAAGCTCGTCCGTCGCCAAGAACTTCCTTGTAATGTAATTCCAAGTAATATGACTAAACTGGCTTAAGATGGTGTCGAGGCTGCACGTGACAACGTCGGTAAACGTTATCTGACCTGATGTCATGCGACCTTATCAGATTCTACCCTGATTTTGCGAAATTACTAGATTTCTCAATGTTGTGTGCTATAGGTGTATAAACTGGTATGAATTCATACGAATCTTATGAACTCATATGTCGACCAATGACGTATCACATTTTGTAAGTGGATGCGACACCGTCTTCCATAGTCTAACTGTTAAGATGCCAAGACGCCAAGCATAGCTGGAAAATCTGTGGTAGTAGCGGTGTAGATCAGCTAAGAATAGGGGAGAATGCAAAACCCCCCATTCTTAGCTAATCTGTGGCCTGCATGCCACAGCTACACAGTAGGGCTGGCAAGGTACTAGGTAAAACTATTCTCCAAGTAGTAGACGCAAGTCTTCCGAGAGATCTCTGTCTGTGCTCAATCCCAAAATATCGTTGCACACGTTTCGATATTGATATGATCGTGAAGGCATGAGCTTGCACGTTTTATGAAGGGGAAGTGAAACAGATTTGCAAAAAAATGAGACCGCAGTGTTGTATGTGTTCTGCGCCGCTCACGATCAGGTTAAATAATTCCGCTATTGGGTGTATAACGTGCCTGAATTGATAAAGCTTTACGAGTACTGATTTACAAAATATAACGAGTATTATTAAGGGTATACCTAGCTGGAGCTCTGCCACAGATCGAATTTCTTACCCCTAGGGGGCTTGAATCCACCGAGGGTCTTATACATGAGAGCCTTATGGCTTGGCACAGGTCAGGCCACCATGGGCTTAGTCTTAATGCGCCGTACGGAATTTAGTGAAATTTAGCGCCGTGATAGTATCTTTTCTCTACATCTTATAACACGATATCTTTTATTACGAAGAGCCCTACTGTTTCCCACATATTGGATCCTGGTAACACGCAAGGCACTACATCCTTATCACAGGTGCTTGAATGTATGCGGATTTCTACCGTACCTTCAATTCCACAATTTTAAACCAAATCGAACCAGGTTCTAGACTTTTTGTACGGTTTGATGCTGTTTTACAGTATCGTAGGCAGGCGGATCAGGACGAAATGGCAAACACTTTAAGAGCTGTTATGTTTGGGAAGCCGTGATATTTTTTTCGCTTTTTTTTTTAAATACTCAGATACTCATATGCGGCCCCGATGGCATGAGCCAGCCCGAAACCCAGCTGGAGGGTATAGAGGAGAATAAAATCACACCCTGAACTCCATTAATTGTTAACCAAGGCTGGCGTATTGAACCTTTATCCAACTAGAGACCTCCACCAGCTACCGACTTTATGGACCTGGAGAATAATGACATCCTAGATTCTCCGACTGCTTGGCAAAGCACAATTACATTAGCTAATGTAGCTCGCTAGGCATCTAAAACTACTCGTGGTTCCGCCGACGCTGTAAGAATGATTAATTTATTGAATGTGAAAGCGTTTATTTCAGATGCCTATTTGCATAGGAAACGTTGTAGGTTTCTACAATAGCAATGAATTCAGCATCCTCTTCTCTATTCCATACCCCATGAGACATGATGATCAGTTATTATCCTCATCAGCATGTGCTTCACTCGAAGGGCCTGAGGTAATTGTCCTGGAATTCTCCTTTTGTTCTATGCCTGCCGTCTCCCTCTGACTAAAAGGAAGGGTACGTGATATGGATAGGGTTGGTCAAAAATCATTGGAAGGGAATTTTGAGTGTAGTGGAGTGTTTTTTGCAATTGACATTTACCTCATCAAGTAGTTATATTAATTGCGCACGGCGGCAGAGTGGGTAGGCCCCCCGCGAGTGGCCCAGAACATATGCATATAATCTGAATCAAGGGCGCTGCATACCTGGCCATTTATGGAGGGGTATCAAACATTATGCCCCGAGGCTATAAATACAATCTCGTGGTGGGCAGGTCTAAGAATCCTGGCATCTTTTTAGGCTATTCAACGTTACCGTTACTTCCAAATATATGTATTGAAGACTAAGTAACCCTTAAACACTCAATATATGTAGCAGAATTACATCGCACAATAGATATGATTACAGACGCACTTACGAAGGCACTTCGCCGTTAACCTCATGAGTGACACGCAAAGATTCAAAGCCTCTCCTAACTCCTAACCATCAGTGTGGATGGGGTACTGTAAGCATCTTGCAACCAGTCAACCGACACAACAAAAATCACATGACGTGCGAAAACGTTTTGTTCTTGAAAAATCAATCAGTGTCGGGTATGTGATGCGCTCCCGGGTCCCGAATGATCTAAACTGGTGTGGGGTATGTTATATCCGGCTCCATACCAGGTTCTATACCAGGCTAACCGGGCTAACTAACTATCTGCTGTGGTAACCACCAAAGAGCCCGTATTCCACTCTCCCCGACCCCAAAAGTGCGGATTTCGAAATATCTCATGACCCAGAACCTCGCTCGAGACACAAACAACACCACGAGAAAGCCCAGCCCGACCTCTATCACAGCCCCGCGATAGTATCCAGTTTCCTCATCTTCTAACAAACACCATGGAGACCCTACAACGACAACTCGAGCAGAACGTAAAGATCCAACAGACTCACGCATAATCCTTCATAACGACCCTCAACAAGATCAACGAAGTTTACGTCCAGACACAAGAGAGAATAGCCGACCTCACCACCTCGGTAACCCGCCTATATAATAAGTACCCTCCCTCCTCCCCATCCTCCTCCCCATCCTCCTCCCCATCCTCCTCCCCTAGTAGTTCCGCTCGCTCCCCTCCATCCCCAACCACTCCAGATTTCAGCGACACACAGTCCAACCACTCCCGCTCGACTCAGAACGTTGACATACACTATGGCCCACCAGACAATACCCCAGCCTCCGGCTCCGGTAGCGATGGATCCACGGCACGCCCCAATATCCCACCAATCCCAAAATCCGCCATCCCAAACCGCCCCCCCACACAAGGAAAGGCTCGTGCTCTACTTCCGGAACAAGAGGACCCCGCGATAGTAAAAAGCGATCGACACCTAAACAAGAGTTGCCTCCTCTATACCGACACGCAGAACCCCAATAAGAACGCACACACCACTGCACCGCCGCAACATGCCTTGCGGGAAAGGCCCCACTGCGGTGAATCCAGCCCCGAGAAAAGTGCCCCTCTATGACCCAGGTCGCAACTGGCGGTTGGGACAACACTTAGTGGTCATAGGCCGCCACACCTATCGAACTCTTGAATCCTACGATTGGTAAGCCGACCCCCGACCCGACGCCCCCGACCAGGCGGCGGCCAGAGGATCCATGAAAACACAGGAGAAGTGAGCGGCGATCCACCTCCCATCCTCCACCTCGTCCGACATCACCCCACATCTAGACGACCTAGACACTTTCAATGCCAGCAGGCAGTCGGTGGCCGACCAAATGGCTGAATCAATACACGTCCGCATTCCCAGCGCTCGCCTACGAGCAACCTCTCCCGCCACGCCCCCCCGCCAACCGAGTTCCAGATTACTCCCCTGCACTCACCACGTCACAAGGCCTCTAACCCGACATGCCCATCTTGGACAACGAAATCCCCGAGACACCAGTCCACTACTCCACCGCTCCCCGGCCCATCCCCAACTCTAACACCACACACCCCGACCCCGTGGGAGAGACGGACAGCGACGACGAGACAGATCATATCTCAACCTCATCCACCCACAACTCCCTAGACTGGCTCGAAGAAGTCATCAGCACGATTCCGCGGAATCGGAAAACCTTCGCGATCGACTGCAAGATACGGGACGACTCCATCGCGCGCCGTCTGACGACTATCCAGACCCACCTGGACGAGAACCGCCCAACACAGGAGACACATCCATGGGGGCCATCGACACCCTATCTAAGATCAACGAGGGGTATGTCGGGAAACAGGTCCAGCTGAGAGCCCTCACCGATGGATGCAGATCTATGACTGACCGCTTTCTCACCCCCCACAAGAGGACTCCCTCCTGCTCCTCATCCTCCTCTTCTACTACCCCTTCTGTCACGGACTCGGACTGGGACTCTCCCCAGCCCCTCTCATCCCGATCTCCGACCTGCTCGTTACAAGATGTCGATATATATCCTTCCCCGCTATGCCCCCCGGACAACACACCGGCCTCGGGATCTGGAAGCAAAGGTTGCCCCACAGGCGCCGACAACTCTACAGTCCCACGGAGAGCCGCCCCAAACCGCTACCGCAAATGCCAGCCAGCTCAGATAACCGCTCCAGAAGACACCGCGATGCAGCACAGCGACTCGCACCTCAACAAGTCCTGCCTCTACTCCAATAACAACCTATACATTTTGAAACACGTAACCCTCCCCGATCCGGATACCAGGGGGTCCACCCCGGTATCACCCCCCCCCCCCAACGCTACTCACCCCCACGCCTCCCCTTCAACGTCAGACTCACCGCCGCTCAAGGCAAGGAAGGGGACGACTTCCGCGAACCGCTACAGGACAAAGCCCTCTCCCCGCTATTCACACAACGGCTCTCCGTCCTGACACAACTCTAGGCTCACGGCTAACACCCCGGATACCTCTACTATCGGTCCGTCTGATTCCCCAGAACCCCACCCCCTAGACCACCAGATCAGATACTTCCTCTTAAAACTCAAAACCAGCCTTCGCGAGGGAACGATCACCGAAACCGAAGGCTTCCATAAGGAAAAGGACTTTCTAGACAGCCTCTTCCCACCGGCCACTTAGAATGGTGGGATGAGGTGATTGACATACAACTAAAAACCTGCCAGAGGGCGAAAGGGGATCACTATAAATGAGAAAAGAAAACAATACGCAGACTGATGCAAACGAAAAAGAGACAGTGCTGGGCCAAGTTCCTACAGGAACAGGGCCACAGGGACCCCTACGAGATAGTCAGAATAGCCAAGGCCATGACTCCTAAAACGCCGGATGAGACCCCTCATAGACAGCCAGGGCACCACGCACCACTCACAGGAGGAGATTGTTGCCGCCCTGAACCGCCACCACTTGGTCCAATCCAACCAAGGCATCCCCCCCTCACCCGTCTTCACACCGATACCGTTCTAGACATGACCTCCACTTTGTCCACCATCCGCAAAGCCCTCGGGCTTATCCAGAACTCCAGCGCCCCAGGCCCGGACGGGGTCTCCTATCTGTCTGACTGTGGCGAGCGGTGACTCGTGAATCCAGTGAAGGACCAGCTATATGAGAGAAGAGGTAGCAGCTTTGTATTGATCTAGCTACTGTAATGGAGTGAACTGATGTATTGTACAGAAGTAGCAGTTAATACAGCAGCTATATATACATGAACGAGCATTCAGGTGAATGTGCACATGTGTGCACATGAACATTCACATGAGCGCACATGGTATCATGTGGAGCTCAACAGGATATCCATGAGACTAGCTGAATAGGCTCATGGCGGGTGTGCAAGGTAATGACGGTATAGCTAGGTATGGGCAGAATGACACTCTAACACTATCGCCTTCTCAAAATCCTACAGGACACCCCTCCAGGGAAGGCACTCCTCAATGATATCGCCTACTCGTGGACAAAAACAAACCGGCTCCACCGTGGTGGTCAGCCCAAAGAATGGTCATGATCCCAAAACCAGGAAAGCACCTCTCTCTCGTCAAGTCATGGAGGCCCATTGTTCTACGGAACACCTCCGGGAGGCTGGCGGGGAAATGCATCGCCGACCGGCTACAGAAACAACAACACCTGTTCCACACAGTCGCAGAGAACCCGACTTGGGAGCCAGAGTCACCCTACTAGGCAAAGGCATCGTCTCCGCCTTCAACAACCTGAGACGCCAACCCCTCCTGAACACTCTACGGGCCGGGCCCACCACCACCTCGAGCTGGAAGGCTGTTGTTTGAGGTTCTTACAACCCCACACCTTCCAGATTTACTACGACGGAGCAGTCAGAGGCTCACGGCGCATGGACGCGGGTACCCCACAGGGAAGCCTGCTGCTCTGGCTCATTTTCATCGCGAGGACAATACAACGGGCCTACCGCTAGATCGATCAAATCCCAAGACCGACCCAAAGACCGCCGCAACACCACCACGATCTCAGACCACGAAGTCACGTCAGGGCGCCCCCCCACCCCCGTCTAACCCCCGTCGCCCACTTGGTCAGCTACGCGGAAGATGTAGCCCCACTGATCATCACCAAAAACATCTCCTCCAGCCAACACAATATCTTTTGCGAAAGGGCCAACCAGGCCTTAAAGGCCACGAGAGCTGATGATATGCTAAGCTGGGACCCGGCCAAGTTCACAAGCGTCAATTTCGGGGGGTCCCAATGGAGAGCACTATCACGCTGGGCATCCGGGTGAATTCCAGCCTCTGTTTCTAGGAACACATCAATGCCCGCACCTAGAAAGCCTCCAAGCTAGCCAACGCCATGTACCAACTGTGCCATAGCTATGGGGGCATGTTCCCGTCCTCCCTAGGAGCCCTCTACACCGGGGCCATAAAACTTGTATTTACCTGGGCGTCCGAACTCTGGAACGGCACAGGATACACATGCAACATCTGCACCTTCCGCCGCGTGGAATACCGCGGCCTGAGAAAAGTCACCTGGGAGCTCAGAGGGGCCACCCTCAGGTCCGGCATCGAAATCGAGCTCAAATGAGCCCTACAGAACAGGGCACACCCAACTGCAGCAGCCTGGATCCGCGGACACATTGGCCTATATGGAAACACCCAAGCTGACCGCCTAGCCGCCTTCCAATCGCACCTAGGGGTGGTCAGCCTAAGCCCAAGGAGGGCCACACACGAGGCCATACGCTTTCGCTCCGAAGAACATCCGCTCCAAGGGCACACCCAACCCGGATTTGGTCTCAGGCTCCCAGACTGGCAACGACACGTGCTCTACGAATACACCTGGCTCCGCACCAACAGAGAACCCCAAAAGAGCTGGCTATATCACCTAAGGCCCGGACCCATCCTGCCCCTGCGGTCACCACAGTCAAGACGGCGAACACCTGACCTGAGACTGCCCGAGGTTCAACCACCAACGGTACGATCTTCTTCGAGGCAAGAAAGCCTGGGTCGATCTCGACGCCCCCGACTGGAGAAAGGAAGGGGACGAGGACCCTTACGACGCCATAGAAAGGTTCTTCGACTTCCTCTATTACAACGTCTAAAGGCGAGAACCCCGAGGTGTAGGGCAGCCACCCAACTATTGAAACCGCCAAAAGTCTGCAACGACTTTCCTCCAGCCCCTCGCTGGTTAGGTAACGTGAAGCTAGCCCGTACTCAGCAGGGAAATCCGGGGAGGGGACAGAGAGGGCATGGCGGTGGAGGTCTGTTTTATTTTGTTTTGCCGGAGAAGGCAGGAGAGAGCTGGAGTTGGTGCTAGCTGAACGGCCTCGGAGATAGGGTGTGGTGCCGGAAGAATATTTTGGAAGGCGGAAGAGCGGCCGGTGGCGGAGGGGCGCGAGTTAAATATTTTGTATTCACCATAGTGCGTTGAGGCCCAGATTAAGTTGTGCCTCCATGAAACCTATCGGGGTTACGGTAGGCTCGTCATAGCGCTCCTGCAGAGCTGCATACGAGTACTGAGTTTGGAAACCAAAAAAAAAAAGACAAGCAGAACCAGTCCAACGGCATCTACAGCTCAAGATACACAGACCCAGACACTACCGCATCAAAATGCACTGCAAAGCAAGCAGACCCCAACCCAGCCAGAGATACCGTACCATGCTCGTCCCCACCGCAACGTCAAGCTCGCTCGTCTCCAGGGTAAAGAGAAGAAGGATCTCCAGTCCCCGATTCCAGACCATTTGTTTTCCCCTCCAGACTCCTCAGGGGACAAGCGCTCAGTCCTAACCCAACTCTCCCCGGACGTAGCTCACCCGAGATATAAATACTTCAAGCTCCTACAGACAACTCTCGTTATAAGTATACCCGATATAAGCATATATTAATTATATGCATGTCCCTGGTGGTTCCCCCACATATGTAACAGGGCGAAACTTTCTCTGGATATAAGGATATATGTAATATAAACATGTTTCCTCTGGTCCCGACCATATGCTTTTAACGAGAGTTCTCTGTATCAGACTCCCCGGAACAGCCCCTCTAGACAACGAAATTGAGACGTTCCTACTCGATCTAAAAACAGCCCTACATGAAGGTACCATTACTGAGACCGAAGGCTTCGCCAGAGAGAGGAATTTCCTAGACCAAATTTTCACCAAGTACGGCCCCATGGGAACAACCTTTGTACAGGCCCACACCTAAGGACCAGAGACCATCAACCTGAGAACACCAGAGGGTATCTCCAAAACCGAACCCCTCCCGGCAGGCGCGGTCTCACCAGAATTAGTCAAGGATGCCCAGATCGCAAACACGCACAACGACCCCATCCCAGACTCACAGGCCTGGGCGGCGACGCGCAGATAACGAACAAGCGTCACAGCGATCCCATCGACCCCCAAGAACTCTCAACCCACCCGCAACCCACGGACATAATAGACCTAGTCACACCAGAAGTCGCCGCCTGTATCCGGCACCCCCACACACCTGACTCCCGCACACCTATGCCAATCAAACTCGCATTCTCTCCGAAGACCGAAGAGAAGGCGAGAACATGCGGAGCCCGAGTGGATCGCAACGGCACCAAACAACCAGCAACAGGAGGGTCCCCATACCACACCGACATGACGGGATTTACCCTAAACACACCAGGGCAAGGACCCTACGGATGTTACACGCCAGAACCCCCGGCAACAACAACCGAATTGACCCCGACACGATCACAATCCGAGTCCCACACCCACCCGGCATGAGCAGCACAAGCCTAGTTCGGGCCGTCATCAGGATACAACAGAAGAAGGGAACTTTCGGGACACGGAGAAGCGTCAACGCCATAGCGTCTCGCAGGTTCACAGATATTGTGGTGGCGTTCACTCAGCGATGCCAGTTGGCTCCTGAAGGCACGACAATAGCCAAACAACTTTCCGACTTCCTGAACTGAGATCGAGCCAATCACCCCGCTAAGTGCATCCAGAGCCACCGGTCCAAAGGGGCGGCTCTCCGGATCCCGGTGACACCATCCTCTTTGGAAGTCCTAGACACCACGTTCCCCGTCTCAAAGGGGGGTCTGAAGGTCCGATTCTACCGGAGGACAGGGGCCACAGGCAAATCCACGGATCACGTAGGACAGACGGTATCGACCCCGAGGACCTCGGAATCGCCACGCCCACTGAGACAAAAGGGCCCCATGTGACTTATGCGGAGGGGGGGCCCAGTAGGAACCCTACTGCTACAAAAAACCGCAGGAAAGAATGTTCCGCCTAACGAGCGAAAATGCCACACGCACGTGGGAGACAAGGCGGCCGAAAGGGAGGCAAGGCATTCCAAACCCACCATCAACACCACCAACGGCACCACAAAACCCTATTCCACCGACATGACCCCCCCTTCCCAGCCCTTCCAACCCTTCGGAGGCTTCGTCTTTATCATCCTATGGGATGGGAGAATCTCTCGGATGTACCAACATACCCAACAATTAGCGGGAAACTGGCCGGTCCCATGTCTAACACATCCGAACAGCAGAGCCAACGGACAGGACGAATGCATCAAAAAGGGGAGGACATTGCTAGACTGATCAGACAAGCGCAAAGAAACACACAACTACACTCCCCTCCGACACCAACAGACACTCCCCAAACACCTCCACCTCCAATATCTCCAAAATCTCTCCAAAACGGAGGCCATCTAAGAGGCAAGTTCAAGGTGGCTTACTGGAACAGGGAAACATGGGACGCCTATACACACACGGCGCTCGAGGCCTGCAAAGACTTCGGCCTAATCTTCAACTTCCTAGGCTCAACGCCAGGGGCAACGCAACATCCAAGATTCCATCGCCTTACCACGAACAGCACCAAGAGAACACGAATCGTAGCATTTGTAAGCAAGAAAAGGAGCCGAAACTACCATCACACACACCACAGCACAAACGCTATAAGCGTGAAAATAGGAGGCACAAACATCGCGGGTGTCTACCTCCCCCCGAAACAACCACTAACACAACTCATGGAAACCTTACAAGCGATACCCAGCAGTGGCAAAGCATGCATCCTAGGGGACTTTAACGCGCATCATACTTGTTATGGATCGAGAAAAACCAACACAAGGGGTGAACACGTACAGGACTGGCAACACCGCAGAAACCTCATCCAACGCACCCCGATCGATGCGATCACATGGAGTAGAGGGGACAAAGAAAGCCCCCTGGACCTAGTGTTCACTAATGACAACACCTGGTACTCAGCCCACCCCCTCCACATCCTGGCATTCCTCGGATCCAATCAATACCTCTTGGCCGGCTCCATTTCTAACAATACTCCTCACTCACACACGAACAAAGTAACGGATTGGACCTGGCTCGAGGAATACGCTAAGGAACCACCCCCATACAGCCCAACCACACATGAACAAGCCTACAGTGACCTGAAAGACCTCCGAAAGTACAGCAGGATCGAGACAGCGTCCATACACAGCAAAAAGTGGTGGGGGAGGGATCTTATTTCTTCGAGGTATATACGAGATTAAAATATTCAAATTACCTTCTTGCTATCATGGCTACTTCAGATTACCCGTATATTTTTTTCTCCTATAATTTCTTTATCCGAGTGATAGATATGTCTGTAAGTGCTGGTGTGGGATTCTTGATTCTTGCGTATACTTGGAGTCAAAATATTTATTTCTTTGACTCATTATTGCTACAAATTCCGTCTTTCTTTGGTTTTCCTATCTTTCTGAGTTAACACGATAGAGATTTCAGTAAGTATTAGTGGGAAGTTATTGGTTCTTGCATCGTATTAGAATTAAAGTATATACCTTCTCCATTTTGATTGTTACGAACTGCAAGATTACGAGCTTACGAGGGGAGTAATGCACAACGCGAGCTAGAGGCCGTCAGGGAGTTAATGCGGGAGCTGGAAATTACGCGGAATATTAACCCGACGTCAGTCTGGCATCTGCGGTGTATCATGCGTATCAGAGGACTCGAGCACTATTTATTACGCGTCCCACGCACAATTTTGGGAGAACGCGGACATAGCTGTTCAAAGTGCCAGTACACAAACCGCACCCCCATGGCCACACCACCTGAGAGCCATACATCGAGCACCAAGACCCCACCGGCGCCACCAACCATCAGCTTTGCGACCCGAACTACACCACGATACAACGCCACGGCCAATAGCATCACAATGCAAAGTCAGGATCCACCCGCACCCCCAGTCCGCACCTACGCGGAAGTGGCAACCCAGGTATCGGGTCAGAGGAACAGCGGGAAGAAGAGACAAACGAGGAAAGCGCTACCACAGAAGCGCCAGGCACCACCGAAAACCCCGAAAGCCGCAAGGCAAGCACCACCACCCACACGAGCGATGACACAAACGTTGGTGGTCATGCATGCAGCTCCACTCCGGTACAAGCCGAGGAGGATGCGGCGATGGCTGGAGGACTATGAGGGGGTGGAGATCACGGGAGGTAGGTGGTTAATGAAGGAATACGGACCGGAAAAGGTGGCATCCTCTTTGGTCATCCACATGAGATCTGCGGAAGAGATGGGAAAGTTGAGGATGGGAAGGAGGCTATTCCGCACAACGAGATACGACGGGGACCGCAGCAGCAGGGACAAGGGCAAACTGAGGTCACACGAGGATTAGGGGCAACGGTCCCCACGATTCACAACGTTTTGCACAGGGGGGGGCTTTATGAGACCCACAGGAAGGGTGATTTCCACAACAAGGGAAGGGGGGACGGTTTCTTTTATTTGCACCAGCAGCGAAGCGCTGCGGAGGAAACGTTTCTTTCTACCCGGAGGGTCGGTGCCGTTTTTTTTAGGGGGTGGAAGTTGTGGATTTTTCTTTTTCTTTTTAACGTCGCTTCTTCGGGGGGTATCTGGTCTTGTACGTGCATGCGGGGTCGGCAAGGCCCAGGGATTGAACAATCCAGCCGAGTAAGAAACTATCTCAATATAACATCCTAGCCGGGGCCCGCAAAGCGAGAAGAAAATGTGTATAAGATTATGCCGTTTAGCTTTAAATCAAGGTTAAAGAACGTGCTTTATAAAATTGCTATCGATGAGTCTGGCATGTGGATGAGGATATGGGCCCTGGCTGGGGCCGCTTGTTACCCCAACATGGCACAGAACATTCATGGAAAGGTTACTGTGGACCTCCCCGATCCTGCCAATCTCCAGCTAGCCCACGGAGCAATGCTGGGGCAGCTCGTAGGGTGGGGCATTTAGCAATGCCAATATGGGTCATTACTAGCCTAGCAATATGTGTCCCGCACCGAGCAGGTGGCGACGGAGGGGTGGGTTGAGGTCATTTTGGGGACGGAAGTGGTATAAGGCGGCGGCCTCATTCTTCGAGCAAGGATTCCTAGTGTGTGATCAATGTAGGGAGTCCCCCCTAGAAAGGCATAATTCCAAGAAGTGGGAGAATACAGACTCGTGAGATAATGATACCAGTGATCCGAGTAGGGAGCCCCCACAATTCCAACGAAGGGAATAACGACTAGTGAGAAGGTTCCAGGGGAGATTTGGGGAGAAATCGTTAAACTCAATGTAGTTAGATCGTGAATCTTGTATATAATCAGGATCTGCATGGTTTACCTGGAGAGGGGAAGAAGGTTGGAGGGGATCCTTTGGTAATGGTCGGTGGTGGGGTAGATATTCGTGGTGGATGGGAAGGATACCTCATGTAATGGTCGGGAGTGGGAAGAATTTGGAGTTGGGCGCGGAGGTGGTGTCCCAGGAATGCATGGTTACTTTTGAATCGCATTATATCATTGCATTACCGTGGTTTCATGATCTAGATGTGGCGGAAAGTAGACGTACAACACATCTTGTGATACAAGATAACCGCCTGACCTCCACATTTCTTCTGTGAGTAGAGTCTTTTCGGCAGTAGGGCTTTGAAATCTATACTGCAATTGTTTGTATACGTTTAGTATTGCACAGTACGTGTAGCATGTAAACAACAACTATAGCAAATATCCCGCTGATCAAGTATGTAGGGCAGAATTATCTTGATATTCATCTCACATTACTTTGTCCCCACCCTGAAAGCTATTCGCTCTCGTTCAATTAATTAGTAGTCACCAACGTCAACTACATGAATGCACTAACCCAGCACACCGCCCACCCACCCCTAGCCAGGCAACTCCTTCCTCAACGACATGAACATACTCACCCAGCAGATAGTGTCCCAGTTCTACCCAATAAACTCCTGCCCCAACTCTACCTTTGACTTAGCAACCTTCGCCCACCTGGTCTCCATATCCTTCCTATGGTCCATCACCGACCTTGCCAACTCCAAATGCCTTTTCTGCATCAACCCATATCTCACCTTTGTAGTTGAGCTTTGAGTATGTGAATTCTCAGGCATGGTCGGGGATGGCCCTCGGCGTAGAGCACTCCTGGCATGAGTAATCCCTTTAGTAGGGGTGTTATAAATCTTATACCAAACTACCGTTCCGACTTCCATCCCCCCTGGGAGTTCAGTTTGATATATATATATATATGGATTGAGGTATACGCGAATGAGGATGTTGACCTATTTGGTGCAGGAGGGGGTGGTGCAAGAGACGAGATGATGGAGGAGATTGGTATGAGGACATATTGGTGGGTTGGTGGAGGAGATAGTGGTTCCGCTATCGGCAGGTAGCCTCCGCAGATGCTCCTACATACACCTATACGTGCTTAAAACTGCAAGTGACTGACTAGGGTTGGACGGAGTAGAGCTGACCAGAGTTGAAACTAGGGTGTCCGTGCAAAACAAACACCGACCTATCACTCTATCTTCCGACCAGGATCGAAACATTGTTTCTTAGCTGGCAAAGTTATCAACATTTAACGGTGATATACCTAGACCCCATCCCCACCCTGGACCCTTGTCGACGGCTCAGTAAAATATACCTACACCGCTCCAACAGGAAGGGATTCACATTGGATGGGGTTTGAAGGGTGGGTGTTTATAGGAGAATGAGATAGCAATAAAGGAATTGCATAAGCTAACTGGGTCATGGTTAATTCCATCCGAATTAGGAGGGTCGAGTTTGTCTTGTACAGCCAGGGATCAGCTGCTATGTTGATGGAATGTAATGTGTTGAAGTACTTGAGCTTGATACTGTCAGCAGTAACCAGTTACTACGGGCTGAGTAAAAACAAAAGCAAATGAGAGAGGAATCAGAGATCAATCCTAGACTAGGTAAGTATGGGTAGAATGGATCATACCTGTTGGAAGGCAGACCGACTACACCCGAGATCCGTCCGCTCCGCCATATCGAGGCCGCACATGAGTAATGAGTATATGAGAAAATCTAACAAAAATCACACCTGAGATGGCCTACCGTAGTTAAGCTGAACCCGGTAGCACATCGGGCCATCTTCTAGACAGCCATGTCCGACTACCCTCGTTTCTGTTTCCTTCACTCTGCTCAGCTGCGAGGGTTTTAGCGCTCTCCAGGGAGTGGGAATCAAACAAGCAATAGTAATGGGTACCAGCAGCGGGAACGAGAAACAAGACGGCTGTGGTGCCAGCAGGGCACTGAAGGGGGCATAATTTCGTGTACTGGCTGCGGTATTTGTCGGTGGCACAGTCCATTAGTTCGTAAGGCGGTCAGTTTGGAGACCCAGCAAGCGGGCACGGAACGAGGTAGGCGGTATAGATCCTCGGGCCGATCGATGAGAATGTTCACGAACCGTGTGGCCAATGAGGGGCGAAGGTATGGGGCTTCGTTTATGCGTCCTAGGCCAACAGATTGGGCTACTATAAACATAAGATGCGCCCGTGGTCCCATGAGTCCTAGTCAGCCGAAACGTTCCCTGGTGGGCGGCTAGCGGATTATTATGTTCAGCCTAGACATTTGTGCTAAGTCTATAGAGTTCTGAAATCAGACTAGGGGATTTCAAGTCCCGACAGCAGAGGCAGGGGATACCTTAACGAGGCCTCGGTTTCTCCCATATCCATCTCCCCATACATCACAGCAGACCCTGACGGTCGGTCCCAGCCATAGGCGGTGGTGCGGAAGGACTTCCTTCCCATCCGCAGCGGGTGTCCTTCAGTCGGGTGGCGCAGGTAGATAACTAGGGAAGAGTGGGTCTTCCCAGTACGGCGGTTTTCCGGTAGGAGCCATTGGGCTCCTGTGACTGTCAGATCTTGGTTGTCTGGCTGCAGCCACCGGCACATCTCCCCTACCTTGAATTCGGTGGGTAGATCGCGCAGGACGATGGCGCACATTGTCTGTGGTTTGCGCTTGGAGCACGGGGGTGTGGGGTGTGCGTGCGGGTGTGATGGCTGTGACGGGTGTAGTGACGGATTTTGTCCCCTTCTCTTGTACCGCTCGGGGCTTCCCCGTTCCTGTTTCCGTAGTGGGCAGGAGGCCTGGGTGGCCGCCTCACCGTATGTAAGTGTGGGGGGATCAGGTGGTGCTGGGCCTCCGCCGGTGGTGCTGTCTTGGTTGTTTGTGGTGGTACCGTCTAGGTCGAGACGGAGTTTGTCGGGGGTGGTGGGGGTGGTTGTGGTGGCTCTGAAGGTGGTGCCTCGAGTTCGGCTATTCTGCGTCTGAGTTGGTCGATTCGCCTGTCTTGTTCTTGAGGCCGGGACTTGAAGGACTGGAGGGTCTCTTGTGCCTCTTCGAGGATATTCAGGTCATCGTCAAACCCTTGTGCGCCCTCCCGGAGGGGTCGATCCGTCTCACACGTAAGTCCGGTGTATGCCATAAGTTGTACCAGGCACCACGCGGCTGTCTTGGTGAGGCTAGTGTGGGTTGAGAGGGCTGGGTCGGTGATAAGGTGGATCACTTTTTTTGGCCACTGCCGTCATGTACTCTCTGTCAGTGGTGACTTTGCCTGGGGTTGTCGGTGGATGGGGATCGAAGTGGGGGCACTCGTGCTGCTCGTGATTCGAACTGCTTCCCCAGGGGCACAATCGCAGCCGTTGTGTCGTAATCGGATTGGAGCGGAGGGGTGGGGGGACGGCGAAAAAAGAAAATGCGGACTCGCGTAGGTGGTTTGAGGCTTGTGTCGGGTTGGCGTCGGTGATAGCGGATGCGGTGGTGGCTCCATGTGCGAGTCGGGGCACTTATCATGCTCGTGGTTGAGGCTGAAGCACCATGTGCACATTGAAGGCGGTTCTGGTGGCGCTGGTGGGGGCGTGTTTGAGGCTGGGAGCGCAGGTGGCTCTGGGTGGTCGGTGACCGGCATGCCTGTTTGAGTGGAGGGCAGACCCGGGCATTCTTCCCGGACTTGTTCCTTGTCTTTCCTTTGGCCGGCATGTTTTGTTACGGTGGCAGCCTTGTTAGTCTTCCGACTATGTTGAACGCTGCCGTCGCCCTTCCCGTCCTGAATTTCCAGTTTCTCCTCGCATTCATCTCCACCCCCAAGAGTACGGCATTCTTCCAATCCTTCGAATGGTCCCTGCCACCTCCAGTGCATCATCCATCAGTCCTGTCTTGCCCGCCCTCACCGAGTTAACATCGTCCATGTAGGACAGCGGGACTAAGCCCCTGTTGTCTCTCCCGTATTTTCCCCCGCTGCTTCCGGGTCCCCCCTCCTCCTATGGTTCTTAGGGTAAAAGTTGGGGTCTTTGACTTCTGGCCTCCATCCTGTGTTTCGTTTCTTCTTCCCCATGTCTGAGTAATCTCTCTGCCTCCCACACCATGCTTGACATATACGCTGTGAAGAGGGTTGGGGATAGGGGGGATCCTTGTGGTGTTCCTCCTACCATCATTCCTTTCCCGATCACCCTCCTGTTCACTTTGACGTCGAAGGTCCTTGGTCTCATGAAGTAGTCCACCCGGTCCCTGAGGCCCTCGTGTTCTCGTAGCACCTTCCTCATCACGTCTCCGTCCAGACTGTTAAATGCTGGTTTTATGTCTCTCCCATATACGTCTCCACCTGCCTTTTTCCGTATCTCATCTATCAGCTTCACTGAGTCTATTGCTCCCCTTCCCATCCACCCGGCGAAGGCTCTCGCATGGAATAGTTCCTCCTTCTTCATCATCCTCTCTGCCACCACTTTGTCTGTCAGCTTTCCGATCACGTTAAGTAGTACCATTGGTCTCCAGCCCTTGACCTTGCTTCGGTCCCTTCTTGGTTTCAGACTCATCACCATCACCATCTCCCTCCACTTTTCCTCCGCATAATACCTGTTCCCCACATCCGCCATCTGTCCTATGACTTCCAGAACCGCTGTGCCTAGCCTGGTGTCTTTCAGTGCTTTCTGTAATCTCCACGTGACTCTGTCGGGGCCTGGCGCTGAGGAGGATTTGGTTTTGGCTAGTGCTCTCTTCACAGCTCCCATCGCCTCCTTCATGAGGTGAGTGCATCTGGTGGGTGTCTGTTCTGTAAGTGGTGGGGGTTCCCCGCAGATGATGTTGTGCTGCAGGAATACCTTGCACTTCCCCTCATAGTCCCCCCCCTCGATTACCTCCCCTTGTTCGGTTTCTAACGTGCCACACCTCTCT
>Ga0307511_10001532_pt1 | contig 24448 bp, 25 predicted proteins | sample 13_EM_MG_FD_200266 | JGI IMG/M metagenome (GOLD analysis project Ga0307511, IMG submission 200266) | Populus trichocarpa ectomycorrhiza microbial communities from riparian zone in the Pacific Northwest, United States - 13_EM | ecosystem: Host-associated > Plants > Roots > Unclassified | place... | reverse complement strand
TGCAAAATGTGGCTCCAGTGTTGCTATACATGACAGGGATTTTTCGATCTCGTTGCTGACGGCGGCGGTTTCCTACGGGGTGGATTAGCACAATGAAAACCATCAACAGGGCGTTATAAGCGAACTTTGCCATTAGCATAACAGGCGGAGACGATCCCTAGGAGATCCATGAGAGAACCGAATCCACCTCCATCTGTGGGCTTCTTTGCGACATCTACGGGTTCCTTTGCGGTACCGATTGTGGTAGTCCCGACCACATCATTGTTGTCTCTCTCCGGAACTGACAGATATCAACAGAAAGTGAACGACACACTGACATCGACACATACCCCTCGATGCCTCCGCCGGTCCAGCTTTCTTCCATCCGGTATCACCGGCGTCCTCTTCTATCGGAAGAATTCAGGTGAAGATCAGCTGCGATAGCAGGGATCAAGAGTGCTCACCTGTGTGACCGTTTCCATGATCGTCCCCACCAACTACAGCACCAGTAGCGGATGTTTCTGCTACGGTAAGCCCTTGATCTTCCCTCTTCCCGTCGTGGAATACGATTCGTGCGGCCCTAGTCTCTCCCTCGCCTGGTGTCACGGTCGAACTCTCAGATCGATCTGCTTTGGACTCGCGATAAGAGAAGTCCTATTCACCTTTGGGGCCGATGTCCAACTCTGCTCGAAACCCAAGTGGGCCGACAGCGGTGTTGGCAGGGATACCAAGGGAGATGTGCCTCCTGGAAGATTTCTTGGACTTTTTACTGAAAAGGCGATCCATGAGACCGGGAAGGAGAGAATGGCGGCGGTGGACCCACAACACCAAACCTGCTCGCAGCCAGCCGCGTCTTGCACTACTTGCAATAGGCCGCCACTACGGGATAGATAGTGCAGATTCGGCGAAGGAAAGCTCTCCTGCTTGCAGCATGAACTGAGCTCTTATAACTGGTCGCAACCAAAACCACAGACGAAGTGCATCGTAACACTGTTCTGGATCGTGCATTGAGGAAAGTGGATTACTTATGGACGGATACACGGGTGGTAGGCATATCTACTAGACACAACAGGCTCCAATGGATTCACCTATACAGGGAATGTCGGTTTTGGCGACGACCTATAGTTAATCGAGCGAATGGTGAGAGAATATGACGGCCGTCAAGGCAGGGACAATCGGGTGCCATTTCCAGGAGAGTTATTCAGTCGACGTCGCGTGGTTGCAACAAACGCCGCTGATGTCTAGGGAAGTCGACGGACCCTTGGGCCTGAGTGTTTACCAGCCCCGCGCTTCACGATCCTGGGAGGACCTGCCAAACCTCCGCTTCCGACCCGACACGCGCACCATGATCGAGCTGGAGCTGGAGGTTCCGTTCCTTGGTGCCTCCAGATCCGGGGGCAAATCATCGGATGGTTGGAAGAGCGAGCTGGCGAACAGCGTGAGCATGAGTAGATGAAGTACTCGAGTTTCGCTTTCTCGTCCTGGTTCCGGTGGGATGGGGAATCTGGTACCTGGCCGTTGTCTTCCGTTTCCGTCCCACATCACACAAGATACGCCACACGCTTTTCTCGAGGTGCCGCGACGAGGACCAAAGTCGGCGACCCAACCCTGACGAATCCCACAATCCCCCCTCAACCGCTCCCTCAAAAATCTCTGTTTACCTGCCGCAGGATCATACGAAGAACTCCTATTCCGTTCTTCCAAGAAGTGATCACCCTCTTCGCCACCCCCTGTCGCGTTCATCCCCCATCTCCGCCGGCCGAACCTCTTCTATCTTTCAGAACGTACACGCGACCAAAGAAATCCTGCAAGGCGCAAGTTTCGATGCGGAGCACGTCCGGAACGGTTGAGATACCCTTGCGTCAGGTGGCAGGAATTCAAGCCTACAGCACCGCGAATACTGTTATCGGTCATGCTGAGGTAGGCCAACACAACAAATGGACACACGGACAATGGCTCACGCGTCCCTTCCCCTAGCCTTAAGTAGGTCCGCGCTCTCGCTTCAGAAGCTCTCAGCCTGATCAGATTCCGGAGGAACCGGTTCGGATCAATCAACCAAATCCCTCCCGAGGTCCTTGTCCTCGTCTCGGATGGATCAGTTTCGATTTTCAACCCATCGACAAGATCGTTGTATACCTCAATCGCTCGGGACCCTTCCCCATCAACGTGCGGTTGGAGAGATACGAAGACCCTTCCCCCGACGACCCCTTCTTCCAGGTCATCCCTCGCGTCACCACTCGACTCAACCCGTTGCCATACGTGGAACGCCGGGGAATATCCAAGAGGCCACCACACAGCTATTTCATCCTGTGCCTCTTCTCGAATCCTTGGTTATTGAAGCAAAATCTGAAAACCCCTCATGGCGTTGCCGTGCGATCTCAACCACGCCATTCTGTGAAGACCTTTCCTCATTACGCGAGTTGCGTCTGCGGTCCATCTGCACCAAGATACCTCGGCGGAATACGGTCAATCTCCCATCATTCGCCCTGGGTTACGTGTCGCTGGGGGATTCCTCCGTCGGGCCCCTTCTCAACTTCTTCGAAAGCGCACCTCGTCCCAGCAAAATACAACTCCATCTTGCGACCCCGACCATTGGTGCTCAGAGAGGACGAGTGGTGTCGTTGGCGTGTCCCGAGAGGATCGACATTGTTGGTGGCGGCCAATCTTCCCTCTTGCTTGACTATTCGTTGATCCCGGTTGGCGCGAAGTTTGCCGGCCCCCTCCATCTCCCCATTCTAACCTCTAGGAACTCTCTGGCTTCAAGCTCCACGCGCACGTTTGGGAAGTCTGTCCATGCATTCGATTCGGCGGACTGGGTGGGCGAATCAATATGGTTCCCATGAATCCCGGAACAACAAACACCTGTCTGGTGCCCGAATCTCTCGCCCGGTTTGATCCTTCGAACGTCGAGCGACTGAGGCTCACTGGCGGCGACCTAATGCAACAATCCGGTCGCGCCGTTCGCCGGGATTTCGCCTCATGAAATACCTACGCGCCCTCATGATTTACCGATGCAAACGCGTATCCCGCTTCATCCCAAGATCGACGTTCGGTGTCTGGTGAGTATGGCAACAACGAGGGCGTCGATTTTGGTGAAACTCAAGCTTGTTAGGATCACCTGTCGGGACAGATTTCTGCAAGCCTCCGCGTTGCAACTCAAGGAATACGTCCCGCGTGTGGAATCCAGCCTTACTAGGGCTGGTTTACCGAGTGATGGAATTGATAGTGACGAAGAGGATTGAAAGGAAGGACGCTTGTGACGGTTCTCTCGTGAGTAGTATTCGTTTGTACCTTGCCTGCGGTATGGATTCTCAGTTTTTCGGCATCCGACCGCCAGAGCAGCCCTTGGTTCGACGATTGCAAGTGGCCACCACGACATTCACCCACCTCGCCGTCACCTGTGTGCCGCGTCTGCGTTCTACGTGAACCTACCGTCGCTATTGGTTCTTCGTTGTCATTACGTCGCGTGTGCCAGTCTGAATCCTTTTCGTGTATTATCTACAGAAATATTCAGATGCATGCGCTGCATGTGATCCTCCCTCTTCTGCCGCCCGATTCATTCAATGTCTGTACATCTTCTGTCCGCTTCCTCCAGTGGATGTGTGTATGCCTTGGTTGACCGTACGATCGCGTACGTTTCCCCAGTACCCGAAACCGTAAACGCGTGAACCGAGCTCTTCTCGAGATCACGGTTGCAAATCGGCTTTCGCACCCCGTTAGGGTGCCCAGCCTTACCCGGACATCGCTCACCCTGATATCCAGAAACCTGCACCGCGATCACGCGTGCGGTCAGCAATCTGGAAAGCGAGAGAAAGCGCTCTACAGATTGAACGCGCCGATAGCCCGGAGGTCGCTCCTAAGTTCTACGACAACGGTGGTTTGGTCTGTGAGGGTTTGGTGACTGAGAAGCTCAACTGCTGACGATGCTCGGGCTTGAGAAACGGTTTGTTGAAGAGGCGGTAGGAACTAACCTTCGTGGTAGATACGCAAGCCTGGGAGGGAAAGAGTCTTGAGCACTTTTCGGATTTTTGGACTTCCGACTCCTCTCGCTCAGAACCTCTGTGAGAACGCAGTCTCCTCGTTTTCCTACTTCCTACCACAGATTGGATCCGGAACTCATATTCACGTTTCTCGGGCGTTCTCGGTACTCTTGAATCAACTAGTTCTATGTGTCGGGCAACATAAAAACGCGTGAGAGGGAGGAGGTGGAATACAAGGCGGAAATTTCACGAGACTAACGACTCACCGGGCCGTCAGTCATTTCTTGGCGTGGGCGTCGCGCCTCACCGGAACCCCCAGCCACCCGCTTACGATGACGATGGCAAACTAAAAATAGCCATCCACCCAGGCGGTCGAGGGAGATTGCGCGGGTTGTGGCGTTGGCCAGTACTGATTGGCGCCCGTCTCTAGGCTGGAATTCAACCTCGAGTTCAGGGCGGCTCCGAATTCCTGTCATCCTTCCCAGCAGTTTGATGAGGTACCCAGATACTGCCAGACCGTATTTGTTTCCCTTCACATTACCTCGCTCGCAGGGTTTTCCAGAATAAATGCGTGGCCGAGGTGTCTCCCATTCATTCCCGTTCACGTCGCGATGCGATCGTAAGCAAGTGGATTGTCGCGCGCAAAATCGTACGCTCTCGATCGTTCGTGACGTGTGCTGTAAAACAGTTGGCGGGGTGGGATATCAATCCACTCCGCACGCAAGGCTGAGTAATGGAAGCAGATCAGGGCCCGGGAATAGCGAAAACCAGATGACAGAATGGCACCAACTAGTAGAGACGAGGGAAAATGCTCGCCGGCAGAACAGCGAACAAGAGCCAGATATAATAACCTTTTGCCAGCGGACATGTGTGGAAATGGTTCGGTTAAACCGTGCACAAATTGATGTGTCCTGCCCTCTTGATGAGAACTCTCCAAATGACTGAACCGGCGAGGACGAATTAATATACAGGCCACGAGGGCGGTTGGGTCAGATATAATGGGTGCCTAGTGGCCCTGCGTGGAATAAACGTTGGACATTTCGATCCCCACGTCAGGACAACGCCATGGTGGTGTATTTGTGGTCGGGCGCCACGTAGAGGGAGGAGAAGGGGAGGATGTAAGATGGAGATTCTATAAGAGCAACGACTCAGCGGGTCAGAATCCAAAAAGGACCTCCCAGTCCTGCCCCGGGCTCCGCGACAAGTCTTGAAGACGCCGCCTCTGGCCTACGTCGTATCCCAGAGAGGTAGTAGACAGCGTCAGTGGCCACTCATGGTGATGAGTCCCTACCCAATGGAACACTTAACCCCAATCCGGCACAGGCTGCGATAAGGTCACGACGACGGCGCCATTTGCCAGCGCTGATCCGAATCGGTGCCTCGAGGTTGAGGTGTTTACGACCTCCAAACTACCGTTCTCGTTCGCTCTTGGGGTTCCGGAGGGTGAGATTTGTACCGAGGTAGCGACACTTACGGGTAGGTTTTCAAAGTTTCCATGCGCTGGTGCTCTTTCTACTCAAAGCCCAAATGGGATTACAAAAAGTGCTTGTGGAATCGTGACTAGGCGTATTGTTGAAATGTCGTGTGCTGTTGTTCATTCATGACTTGCGCGAGGTAAAGCGACTGGTTGAAGAGGATTGTCAATCATCTGGCATGGCGCTGAATAATACGAGTGGATCAGGGCCTGGGAACAATAAGAATCAGACGACGGAACGGCACGGACCCAATGCTCAACACCAGACAGGCAAATGCTACCCAGACAAAAGAAATCGCTTCCCCATTGGACACATGTATGCCAATGGGAGTTTGGGAAGGTTGGAGTGTGAACGAATTGATGTGTCCCACCCTCTTGACGATGACTGTCCAAATGGTTGCACCGATGAGAACAAAGATGCTGCCGATGAAGGCGGCCATTCCGGCTATGTATATGCAAAAAGGCTCGTCCCTGTGTGGAACAAAAGCTGGTAAGCCAAGTCCATGACCAGCTCGAGGGATCGTACGCCATTACGTCGCATGCACAGTAGCAGAATTCTTCCACTACGCTAGAGAGTGAGGCTAGGCCTGAGAAGATGGTACCGATCAATAATAGGGCATTCGCTGCCCGGGAACTTCTCCCCAGTGATGAAGAGGCAAAGGTGGTATTGTGGATGATAGAATCGGTATAGTCACTGTAATTGGATGGCATGTCGTCAGTAATTATCTTGAACGGCTGGAATCGGTGGCTGGCGGAGTAGCCGCTACAAAATCCATCGGTTTTGTTGACGTAGGCACAGTGCTTGTAAAGCCCGAACTGGTAGACTTGCCGCAGACCGGCGTGAACGTCAAGTGGGGCGGAGGCGTTGTCTGTGTAGAGTCCGAGGATTGGGTCGGAGAGCGCGATGGAAAGAGCGTTTCTGAGGGATGATGAGACAGAAACATGCTACATCTGTAACACCGACTAACCCATAACCGGAAACGTTCACTCGAGCCTGTGTTTACGGGTAAGCGGTGATGAGAAGTGAAGAGCGGCGCCCACCATGGGGATTTGCATCCAATGACTTCCCACTTTCATTCCTCCCAGCTGTATCCACGACATCAAACACACTGTTTACAACGTAGCGGGGGTGGAATCGACGTACTTGGACCACAAAGAGCAACGACCATGCGGTGGCCCTGCGTTGTGGGGTGGATGAGCGATTGGGAATGCAAACGTTGCATATTTTAGTCCTCACGTCAGGACAGTCACAATAAAGGGCCTGAAGCAATGCTTGGCCATGGTTAGCGGGATATATGCAGTCGAGTATCGGGCAACGTAAAAAGGGGTGAGGGGGAGAAGGGGGAACGAAAGGCGGAGGTTTTATGAGAACAACCTTCATCGTCAGTCACTAAGTGACTTTCCGTGGTCAAGTTAGAACGGTTTAGAAATTCGTAACGGGTCCCAGTCACCGAGAAATGTATTGTTTCGAGCCCCAGATAACGGTCGGGGTCCTGACAGTTCCATTTTCCAGCCAGGATGTTCGAGTTCAAAGGGACGTGGGAAGTCACTCACTCCCTAGCGCGGGTGGCCCTCTAAACCCGCGCCCACGGGCACCCCCCGGGCACCCTCTTACGATAACGATCATCAGCAAAATGTAGTTACCTTAGTTGCATTAAACGTTTTTGGACCCCTAAACTACCCCGCCTGAACGACCATCGCAGCTCGACGTCATCAGGAAAATGTCACAAACTTTTTATGTAGGCCGCGCGACCCGACCGCTTGCTTCCCCCACTCCGAAAGGAGGAAGTTGGAGGTTCCGCTTCTTGACATCTCCAGATCTGGGGCAAATTGTCGGACGATCGGAAGAGCCAGCTGACGAAGGACGGTTCCAGTGGGATGGGGGGTTTGGTACTTGTTCATCGTGTTCTGTTTCCGTTCTGCGTCACACAAGATACGCTACACGCTTTTCTCGAAATGTCACGACCAGGACCAAACGAGTCCGGTATGAATAACACGTAAAGTCGGCGAACGCGACGCGTCAGACAAATCCCACAATCCCCCCTTGACCGCTCCCTCAAAAATCTCTGCTCACCTGCCGCAGGTACAGAAAACTCCTATCCCGTGCTTCCAAGAAGTGGACAACCTCTTCGCAACTCGCTGTCGCGTTCACCCCTCATTCCCACCCGTCGAAGCTCTTCTATCTCTCAGAATTTACGCGCGACCAGGGAAATTCTGCAAGGCGCAAGTTTCGATGCGCAGTACGTCCGGAACGGTTGAGACACCCTCGCGTCGGGTGACTGGAATTATAGCCTACAGCATCGCGAATACTGTTATCGGTGAGGCTGAGGTAGGCCAACGAACCAAATAGACGTACGGGTAATGGCTCACGCGTCCCTTCCACTAGCCTTAGGTCCGCGCTCTCAAGCAGGACGCTTCAGAAGTCCCCAGCCTGATCAGATTCCGGAGGAACCGGTTCGCATCAACCAACCGATCCCCCCGAGGTCCTTATCCTCATCTCAGGTGGACCACTTTCGAGATACGAAGACACGTCCCCCCACGACCCCTTCTTCCGGGTCATCCCTCGCACTACCGCTCAACTCACATCCGCTGTCATACGTAGAACGCCGGAGAATATCCAAAAGGCCAACCCACAGTTACTTCATCCTGCCCCTCTTCTCGAACCCCTGGTCATTGAAGCCAAATCTGAAAACCTCCCCTGGCGTTGCCTTGTAATCCCAACCACGCTCTTCAGCCGAGACCTTTCCTCATTGCACGAGTTGGGTCTACACCGAGCTATCTCGGAGGAATATGGTCAATCCCACATCATTCACACCGGGTTACGCGTCACTGGGGGGTTCCTCCGTATGGATCCTTCTCGACTTCTTCGAAAGCGCACCTCGCCTCAGCAAAATACAACTCCACCTCGCAACCCCGACCATTGCTCAGAGAGGACGATTGGTGTCGTTGGCGTGTCTCAACGTGTTGCTGAGGGTGGCCAATCTTCCCTCTTGCTCGACCATCTGTTGATCCCGGTTGGCGCGAAGTTTGTGGGCTACCTCCTTCTCCCCAGCTCTCTCTCTAGCCTCTGGGAACTCTCTGGCTTCAAGATCCACGTGCACGTTAGGGAAGTCTGTCCAAGCATTCGATTCGGCGGACCGGGTGGACGAACCAATATGGGTCCCACAAATCCAGGAACAACACACGCCTGCCAGATGCCCGAATCTCTCGCCTGGTTTGATCCTTCGAACGTCGAACGGCTGAGGCTCACTGGCGGCGACCTAATGCAACGATTCGGTCGCTCCGCTTGCCAGGTGTTTCGCCTCATGAAACACCTACGAGCCCTCGCGATTTACCGATTCAAAAACGCGTCATCCCCACCTTAGACGACGTCAACATGTGCTCAGAGTTGGAGGAACTAGTAATCGACGTTCGGTATCTGATGAGTATGGCGGCAACGAGGGCGTCGATGTTGGTGAAACTCAAGTTGTTAGGATCACCTGTCGGGACAGATTTCTGCAGGCCTTCGCGTTGCAACTGAAGGAATACGTTGCATGTGGAATCCAGCCTTCGGGCCACTTTAGCGAGCGATGAAATTGATAGTGACGAAGAGGATTGAGAGGAAGGACTTTGTGACAGTTCTCTTGTGAGTGGTACTCGTTTATGCCTTAGATGCGGTATGTATTTGGCATCCGACCGCCAGAGCAGCCCTCGGTTCAATGATTACAAGTTGCTATCATGGCGATCGCACATCTCACCGTTACCTGTGTGTCGCGTCTGCGTTCTAGATGAACCTGCTGTCGCTATTGGTCCTTCGTTGTTGTTACGTCGCGTGTGTCAGTCTGAATCCTCTTCGTGTATTATCTACGAAATATTCAGACGCATGCATTGCATATGATCCTCCTTCCTCCGCCGTCTGATTCAATGCTTGTACTTATTCTGTCGTCCTCCAGTATGCGTGGGTATGCCTTGGTTGACTCTGCAGTCGCATGGGTTTTGCTCGACGCCTCCACGACGGCGGTTTGCCACTAGGATCGAAATGAGCTAGAGTCAAGCCGGTGCAGCGAGGGGATCCACACCTCCCCAATAGTACTCGGAAATCAGGGAACCATACACGCGTGAATCGAACACTTCTCGGATCACAGTTATCAATTGAGTTCGCGTCATGGCAACGACCGTTTGGTCTGAGAGGTTTTGAAGACCGATCGCGAAGAGATCAACTACCGGCGACGCTCAGGCTTGAGAAACGGCTGTTGGAGAGACGGCGGGAACTGACCTTCGTGGCGGATACAGAATGGGAATGGAGCCTCGAGCACTTTTCGGTCTTCTTAGGAAGCTCATGGCGAACCAGCCTTCTTGTAGGCGTCCGCCCTCGCTGAGCATCTCTAGGTGGCATTTCACCCGCGTCAAAGACTCTAAATAACAAGCGGGCCCCTACTTCTGGTTGCACCACAACAGACGTACTGTTTGAAGGACGCCAAAAAGTACTTTCGAGCGTCGATGTATGAAAAACATGTAGTAAAGGGGGGGGGGAAGACAGACCCACAGCGGAATACAGGGACTGGAGAGGGAAAGTAAAAAATCGGGCAGTCACAAATCTAACTCCAAAATAACGGGCTCTGGCAGCACACCATGCAGTAACGCGAGAATCCTCTCATTCCATACCCGCCGCAACGCGAGTGACCGCCAAGGAGAAGGCAACATCAAAAGGCGCTTTCCATCCGGGCCAAACACCCACCCATCATCTGTAGCTCTGTAGCCACGAGAGGATCTCCAGGGGTACCCTTCTGGTGGGTGCTCGGTGTCAACTACCCTGGACTCCCGGGGAGGTAGAGTAGGACCGTGCTCGGCGGTAACCATCCACATCACCGCTTCAAATTGACCGGTACCAGCACACCAGACACTGCGCCCATCCGGAGAAAACCATGGTGTCCTCTCATCTGTAATCTGATAATGTACTTTCCGGCAGACAGACTGTAAACGTACAGATAACGGTACCCCGGTGGGACAGCGCCTGTCACAAGAGAAACATGGTGGAGATCAGAGGATATTGATGCTGTAAACACCTTGCCCCTCCGCGGACTGCTGAAGTTTATTGTCCGAGTGCTATCGTTAACACTCGCCCTGCCGTTTGGGGTGCGATCCCCTGCAGTTATGTTCCAAGTAATGACCCTCCCATCACCTACGACAACAGCGCTGTCCTCAATCGCCCTGAGGCCATAAATACGCATGCCCGCGTTGATGGTCAACTGTAGGGCGCCGGACTCGAGGTCAAAAACCCTGATCACGCTGTCCTCCCTCCTCGCCGCGATCACCAGTGTCCCATCAGGAGAAAAATCTAGGATGAAATCTCCAGTGTGCTGATGAATCTGGGTCAAAATACTTGAAGGGGGGGCGGTAAAACTTTTCGCGTGCCATAGCCGGATTGTGCGGTCACCAAACGTAACAATTGATTCTCCGTTTGGCGAGAAAACCAGACCGGGGCTTCTGGTGCTGGACACGAGCGTCCCGTGGAGTATGTAGCCAGTGGGAGACTCCTTCCAGAGGTGGAATCCATACCCAGTAGTCAAACATGCAAAGAAATGACCATCGGAGGAGAAGGATATCTTCGGAGTGTACCACCGGGTATCAATTTGGGATAGCAGGGATTTGGAATTCCGAACGTCCCATACCATAACTGTGCCTTGATGGACAATAACAAGCAGGCATGAGGTAGAGAGGAATCGAACATTTTCTGACCGTTCAATGTAGTTATAGAGGGATATTGCAGTGGGAATACTGCCCGGGACAGGAAGGATTTCGACCTCCGTAGGTGTGGTTTCTGAGGTAAACCCAACTTCCCAGATGGTAATGGTTGTTGGCTCGAGAGTCGCGAACCGAAGGGATTCTCCGTGAGTCCAAATGTTATTTGAGACCTGGACATTGCTCTGGTTTGAGACTGGAATGTTGTTTAGGGCCAAACTGTATTCTGAGACTCGACTGCCGTCCGAGACTGAACTGCCATCTGAGACTGAACTGCCATCTATGATTGAACCGCCATCCGAGGCCAGGCCGTCATCCGAGGCCAGGCCATCATCCGAGGCTGAACCATCGCTAGAGGATGTCCCTTGATTTTGAAATGGACTATCCAGTAAATGAGAGCGTATGTGTGCACCAGAGACGACATCGGCGATGGAAATAACGGCGGAGTAGTAAAACCAATAACAAACCCCAATAAATCTTGGGTTTGTCGAATACGCGATGGAGGGGTTGGTTACCATGTCCGTGCCCATTCCATGCCACTTGATGACGCTGACTATGCCACCGGTCTGTAGGTCCCAACTAATGACAGATAGCTCCAGACTTGTGCGGGAGCCACCACTGCAACACGTTAACATACGACTGTCCGGGGAAAAAATGAATGCGTTGTAAGAGGTAGACATGCCCTGCGGGGGTTCGAGGGTCTGAAGTTGCTGGAGAGTCGCTGAATCCAGTATATCCACCATCACGGTGTTACGCTGGGCAATCGCGATGAAATTGCTGCATTGCGACCAGACAGCCATCGTGACATCAGAGGGCTGTGTTATGGTTGCGGTGTTTGGATCCCATGCCATCGACGCCCCATGCACAACTCTCACAAAAGGATGGGCATGTGCCTCATACAGCTTCCATACGATTGTCGTTTTTGGGGTCAACACAAGTGCCGAGTGGTAGATATGCGGAGCGGATGCACTGATAATGTCAAAATATCCGGTCACAAAGCGGGAGCACTCGTTGGCAAGGTCAAGGGTCGGTGAATCCTGGGTCTGGTCTGGGTAAATTGGAGTGAGACATCAAACGGCTGAATTCAACGAACCTCTACCCGGTCCATGGTGACTTGCAACGCGTTAGCTGCAGTCCTGACGGCGCCGAGAACACTAAGGACTTCCAACCAGAATAAAAACTTCATCTCCAGGAATTGTCGCAGGGCAGAAGCGATTGAGAGTTTGTGGTCCGGTGCCCCACATGTGGCAGCGAGGTGCGTGTGCCACGAGATACATGCATATTGCAGAGCCCGATCTATGTACCGCTCGGTCCTCTCCTTCATGTCGCTGACATCTACGTTTGCGACCGCATCCGGGAGCTTGCAGATGTTCCTCTCCAGTGTTCTGCTCATTAGATCGAGACAGCCAACCAGAAGTTGGGGGTGGTGATCGGGAGGAGAGATGTGGAACCTCTTGTCGGTGCACCGGGTCGGATCGACGATGAAGTCGGGAAAGGATTTGTGGAAGACCCGAACAGGGTGATCAATGTCATCCTGGAGAATAAGGAGGGAGTGAACCGACGACAAAATGGGAATTACGTCGTCGGTGTCAAATCCCAAGAGTGTGGCGATCGTGGACGGAGAGAGTGGATTTGCAGCGAGGACAACAGCGCCGAGGATAGAGCGGACCTTGGGGTCATCCTCTTCGTCATCGCGACCAAACGCTTCGCGAAGAATTGAGAGGTAAAGTGAATCTAGGGTTGTGTTTGTCCTGAACTCGATCCTTCCCTCCCGAGAACTGTTCTGTGGTGACTGTAGAAGGCGATCTAGCTGCTTCTTTGGATGGTTGTTCTTACGGTCGATGAACTTGACTGTCGCTGTGGCATAAACAAACAATCCCGCCGCCCGCTCACAGAGGATGTCCAGCTGTTCCTCTGTTGGCCAACCGTCCAATCCACCTCGTCGACGGGTGAGTTCTAGGAAACTGTGCTTGAGGAACAGTCGAACGTCGCTGCCGACGAGGCTCGGTTCGACGTCGTGGAGGATGAACACGTCCGTCGCTTCCGCCAACAGAGGGAGTCGGAATCCTTCCCGGATTCGTGGCTCTGGACGACCAGTGACGAAGAATTTGACCTTCGGGATCTTCGATATAAACTGTCCGAGGACGGACAGGATCGCCGAAGCAGGTTCCTCATCCTGGCATTCGTCCAAAGCGTCGATCACGATCACGGTCGAAATGGCGGATTCCTTGAGAGGTAACGCGATAAATTTCTTCATCTGGTTGTACAGGGACTCGTATGCAATCTCTGGATCCGACTGCACCAACGGGATGAAGATCGACCGAAATTCTGTGTACCTGCGCGCGAGTTGAATTGCGAGGGTCGGGAAGATGAGATGGAGGTCCCTCCGGTCCGAAAAGTCTCGTGAGCAGAAGAAGGAGGCCCCGAGTCGCTCATCCGCAGACGTCCTCTCCGCGATGGTCTGTGCGATGGTGCTCTTCCCCGTCCCAGCCAACCCGTTCAGCCAGTAGACGGAGGGCTTGTCGAAATCGGTAATCCAGAGTTCAATCTTGTTCAGAACGGCTGTCCGCGTCCCCTTGAGGCATCCATTGCGGCTACCATGTTGATATTGGGCCCCATGTGCACAGCGGATATTGTTGAGGACAGCTGCTTCGGCTATCGGAGGCTCATGTCAGGCATTTTTCAACGAATGAGGAGGTCCTAACCTGAGGTCTGCAGAATGATGTTATTTCGTTTGCTTGAATGCGGTGGAGAAACACTTACTATAGTTTGGCTCTTGGTCTTTATTTCTTGTACCAGCTGTTGCCCCTTCAATATTTGGGAGGGCTTCAACGGTCGTGGACGAACCTTGTAGTCATCGATAACCTCATGCATATCTTCAAGGAGCCGAGAAACCTCTCCGCCGTCTTGAACATCTTCAGTAGGTTGCTGCTCTTCCAACTTCCCATGTAAACATCTCAGTCGCCCTTCCATACTCTTGAACGTCCTGAAAGGAAATCAGTACCCAGTTTAAGGGGGCAGCGACTGCGTACTGTATCAGTTCATTCCGGCGCCTCTGTTCGTCCGCGTCACTTGGACGCGTTGCGAAGAGTCGTTCTAATGTAGCTATGCGTGACAGGAGTCTTTCGATCTCGTTGTTGACGGCGGCGGTTTCCTACAGGTGGGTTAGTACAATAAGTATCTTGAACAGGGTATCACAAGCGAACTTTGTTATTTGCATAAAAGGCGGAGACGATCCCTAGAACAGCCATGAGAGGACCGAATCCACCTCCCACTGTGGACTCCTTTGTAGTACCGACGGTAATAGCAGCGGCTCTGACCCCATCCTTGCAGCCTCTCTCCGGAACTGACGGATATCAACAGAAAGTGAACGGTACACTGAAATAGACACATACCCATTGATGCCTCCGCTTGTCCGGCTTCCTTCCTTCCAGTGTGATCGGCGCCCTCTTCTATCAGGAAGATCCAGGTGAATATCAGCTGCGACTCATAGTAGGAATCAGGAGCGCTCACCTGCGCGACCGTTTCCATGGTCGTTCCCGTCAACTACAGCGCCAGTGGCAGAGGTTTCTTCTTCGGTAGGCCCTCGAGCTTCGCTCCTTTTGTCGTGGAGTGCGATCCGCGAAGCCCTAGTCTCTCCCTCCCCTGATGCCACGGTCGAACTATCAGATCGATCTACTTTGAGCTCGCGATGAGAGAAGTCCTGTTCACCTTCAGGGGTGTTCAGCTCTTCCAGATACCCGAGCGGCCCAACAACGGCGTTGGCAGGGACACCAACAGTTATGCGCCACCTGCGGGGTTTCGATTTCTTGGACTTTTTGTCGAGTGGACGATCCATGTGCATGAGTCTGAGAAGACGAAAGTGGCGGACCCACAACGCCAAACACCACTCTCCTGCTTGCAACACGAACTGAGCGCTTATTATGGCTGCGCCGCAACCAAAGCCACAGACCAAGCCATTGAAAAACCGCTCGTGCATTGGGGACAGGACGGATACAAGGGGCAGTCGACATATCTACCAAACACCACAGCCTCCGATGGATTCGCCAATAGCAAATATCGGCGTGTTATATAACCAACCCCGTGCTTCATCACAACGCCGGTTCACAACCGCGCGGGCGAGAAGGGTAAAGCATCTCGGAGAATGGAGAAATATTCGTCCCTACGTGGCACCGGACCGTTGAATCCCAAATCAAAACATCCAATACGGGCGTGTAGGGGAGGTTAGGCATACCTGGACCACAGGCTGCTACAGGCAGTGGGATACGTGGACTAGGTCGTAACGGGATAAGCCTCTGGTTCTGACCTGGCACACGGACGGACCTCCGAGCTCAACTGTCAGGATCAGATTGGAGGTTTCGTTTCTTGCATCTTTGGATCCGGGGGCGAGTTGTCGGCCCGGGCGGTTGGAAGAGCCAGCTGGCGGAGAGCATAAGTGCGAACAGATGAAATGCTTGAGTTTCACTTTCGGGTCCGGGTTCCGCTGGGATGGAAGTTAGTCCGTTTCCGTTCCGCATCACACAAGATACGCCACACGCTTTTCTCGAAATGCCACAACGAGGACCAAACAAGTCCGGTATGAACAACACGTGAAGTCGGGACCCAGCCCTGACGAATCCCGCAATCCCCCCCACCCCCAACCGCTCCCTCAAAAGTCTCTGTTTACCTATGCACAAAAAACACCTATCCCGTTCCTCCAAGGAGTGATCAGCCTCTTCGCAACCCGCTGTCGCGTTCACCCCCCATCTCCGCCGGTCGAAGCTCTTCTCCCAGAACTTACGCGCAACCGAAATTCTGCAAAGCGCAAGTTTCAATGCGGAGTATGTCCAGAACGGTTGAAATACCCTTGCGTCAGGCGACCGGAATTCTAGCCTACAGCAGAGTCGCGAATACTGTTATCGGTGAGGCTGAGGTAGGCCAACGAACCAAGAAGACATACGGGCAACTTGAATGGCTCACGCGTTTCTTCCCCTAGCCTCGGGTCCACGCTCTCGAGCAGGACGCTTCAGAAACCCTCAGCCTGATCAGATTCCGGAGGAACCGGTTCGTATCAATCCACCAATCCCTCCCAAGGTCCTCATCCTCGTCTCGGATGGACCAATTTCGATTTTCAACGCATCGACAAGACCATTGTATATCTCAATCGCTCGGGACTCTCCCACATTAACTTGCGGTTGGAGAGATACGAAGACCTTTCCCCCGACGACCCCTTCCAGGTCATCCCTCGCGTCACCACTCGACTCAACCCGTTGCCATACGTGGAACGCCGGGGAATATCCAAGAGGCCACCGCACAGCCATTTCATCCTGCGCCTCTTCTCGAATCCTTGGTCATCGAAGCCAAATCTGAACCCCCCATGTCATTACCCTGTGATCCCAACCACACTCTTCAGCGGATACCCTTCCTCATTGCGCGAATTGCGTCTACAGTCAATCTGCACGGAGTTACCTTGGAGGAGTATGGTCAATCTCACGTCACTCACACTGGGCCACGCGTCGCTGAGGGATTCCTCCGTCGGGCCCCTTCTCGACTTTTTCGAAAGCACACCCCGCCTCAGAAAAATACAACTCCATACGCAACCCCGACCATTGGGGTCCAGAGAGGACGATTGGTGTCGTTGGCGTGTCCCAACAGATTGCCGGGGGTGGCCAATCTTCCCTCTTGCTTGACCACCTGTTGATCCCGGTTGGCGTAAAGTTTGCAGGCCCCCTCCCTAGCCTCTTGTAATATCTGGCTTCAAGATCCACCTGCACATTGGGGACAAGCATACGATTCGGCGGACCGGGTGGGCGAATCAATATGGGTCCCACAGATCCAGGAACAACACACGCCTGTCAGGTGCCCGAATCTCTCGCCCGGTTTGATCCTTCGAACGTCGAACGACTGAGGCTCACTGGCGGCGACCTAATGCAACAATCAGGTCGCGCCGTTCGCCGAGTGTTTCGCCTCATGAAACGCCTACGCGCCCTCACGATTTACCGGCGTAAACACGTATCCCACTTCATCCCCGCCTTAGATGACATCAGCGTGTGCCCCGAGTTGGAGGAACTAGTCACGATCGACGCCAGCGCCGATGGGGAGAAGATCGACGTTCGGTATCTGATGAGTATGTCGGCAACGAAGGCGTTGATGTTGGTGAAACTCAAGTTTGTTAGGATCATCTGTTGGGACAAAAATTTTCAGGCCTCCGCATTGCAACTCAAGGAATACGTCCCGCATGTGGAATCCAGCCTTAGGACCGGTTTAGCGAGCGAGGGAATTGATAGTGACGAAGAGGATTGAAAGAATGATGCTAGTGACGGTTATCTCGTGAGTCGTATTCGTTTATATTTTGGACGTGGTCTGGATTCTCAGTTTTTCGGCATCCGAGCACCAGAGCAGCCCTCGGTCCAACAATTACAAGTGGCCACCACGGCAGTCACACATCTCGCCGTCACCTGTGTGCCGCGTCTGGGTTCTAGGTGAACCTACTGCCGCTATTGGACCTTCGTTGTTGTTACGTCGTGTGTGCCATTCTGAAATCTCTTTATGTATTTGTCTATCGAAATATTCAGAGGCATGCGTTGCATATGGTACTCCCTCCTCCGCCGTCCAGATTCATTGCCTGTACTCATTCTGTCTGCTTCCTCCGGTAGATGGTTGACCCTACGATCGCGTACGTTTCCCAATGCCTTCCTACCAGGAGTACCGAAACCGTAAACGCGTGAACCGAGCTCTTCTCGAGATTACGGTTACCAATAGGCTTTCGCACCCTGACAGGGTGCCCAGCCTTACCCGGACATCGCTCGGCCTGATATCCAGAAACCTGCATTACGATCACGCGTGCGATCAGCAATCCGGAAAGCGAGAGAAAGCGCTCTACAGATTTGAGCGTGCCGGTGACCAGGAGATCACTAGCACTCTTAAGTTCTATGATAACGGTGGTTTGGTCTGTGAGGATTTGAAGACCGAGAAGATCAACTACTAGCGACACTCAGGCTTGAGAGACGGTAGTCGAAGAGACGCCGGTGGGAACTGACCTTCGTGGCAGATACCTAGAAGGGGAACGCAACATTTCGGATTTTTGGACCTCCGGCTCCTTTCGCTCAAAACCTCTGTAGAATGCAGTTTCCCCATTTTCCCACTTCCTACCGCAGCTTGGATCCAGAACTCATATTCATATTTCTCCAGTATTCTTGGTATTCCAAAATCAACTGGTATTCTTGCGCATCCTAACGTGAGCAGAGAAGCTCCGATCGGCCAGAGGCTTTTGTGGATTAACCGGCCGCAGACTTTCTCAGGAAACTCATCGCGAACCCGCCTTCTTGCGGGCGTGCGCCCCCTCTGAGCATGTTTAGGTGATATTCCACCCATGTCAATGATAAAGCAAGCGCACCCCACCCCGGTGCTATACAACACATGTGAGGATTGAATATTGAAGGACTGGCATTGAGGGCGCGGAGAAACACTCCTTTCGAATATCGAGGTACCGTGATACGCATACAAGACACGTGGCTGTAAGTAAATGGGGAAAGACAGACCCACAACGAACTACAAGAATTGGAAAGGGGACGTAAAACATTGGGTAGTCATGAATCTAACTCCAAAATAACAGGCTCTGGCAGCGCACCGTGCAGTAACGCGAGAATCCGCCCGTTCCACACCCGCCGCGACGCAGCTGACTGCCAAGGAGAAGGCAACATCAAAAGGCGCTTTCCATCCGGGCCAAACACCCACCCATCATCTGTAGCTCGATAGCCATGAGAGGATCCCCAGGGGTACCCTTCCGGTGGGTGCTCGGTGTCAACTTTTCCGGACTCCCCGAGAGGTGAGGTGAGACCGTGCTCGGCGGTAACCATCCACATCTCCGGTTCAAATTCGCCGGTACCAACACACCAGAGACTACGCCCATCGGGAGCAAACCATGTTGTGTTCCCAGTTGTAAGGTAGGGCCCAGCCTTAATTGAATCTTCAGGGTACCCTCCAGCAGACGGAGTGTAAATGCGCAGACAATGGGCACGGAGCTCCGGCGTGATGAGGCGCGTCACATGAGGTGTCGCAAGAGAGACATGGTGTAGATCTGGGGATATTGATGCAGTAAACACCTTGTCCTTCCCCGGACTGCTGAAGTTTATTGCCCGAGTGCTATCGTCAACGTTCATCCTAGCGTTTGGAATGCGATCCCCTGCAGGTATGTTCCAAGTAATGACCTTCCCATCACCTACGACAGCAACGCCGTCCTCAATCACCCTGAGGCCATAGATACCCATACCCGCATCAATGGTCAACTGTAAGGCGCCCGACTCGAGGTCAAGAACCCTGATCACGCTGTCCTCCCTCCTCGCCGTAATCGCCGACGTCCTATCAGGAGAAAAATCTAGGATGAAATCTCCAGTGGACTGATGAGTCTGGGTCGAAATACTTGAAGTGGGGGCGGTAAAACTTTTCGTGTGCCATAACCGGATTGTACGGTCACCGAACGTAACAATTGATTCTCCACTTGGCGAGAGAAGCAGACTGGGGTTTCCGGTGCTGGACGCGAGCGTTCTGTGGAGTACGTAACCAGTGGGAGACTCCTTCCAGAGGAGGATTTCATATCCAGTTGTCGAGCATGCAAAGAAACGACCATCGGAGGAGAAAGACATTCCCGGACAGCACCGAGTATCTGTCTGGGATAGCAGGGATTTGTAATTCCGAGTATCCCATACCAGAACTTTGCCCTGATGGATTATAGCAAGCCGGCATGAGGCGGGGAGGAATTGGACTTGTTCTGGGATGTACTTAGGTTCACGGAAGGGTATTGCAGTGCGAACGCTGTCCGGGACAGGAAGGGTCTCAACCTCTGTAGGTGGGGATTCCGAGGCAAACCCAACTTCCCAGATGGTAATAGTTGTTGGCCCGACAGTTGCAAATCGAAGGGATTCTCCGTGAGTCCAGATGTTGTTTGAGACCTGGACATTGCTCTTGTCTGAGACTGGAAAGTCGTTTGGGGCCAAATTGCGTTTTGAGACTCGACTGCCGTCCCAGACTGAACCGCCGTCTGAGTCTGAACTGCTATCCGAGGAAAAGTTGTCATCCTCAGCCAAACAGTCGCCATAGTACAGATCTCCATCTCCAAATGGACTATCCAGTAAATGAGAGTGTAGGTATACACCAGAGACGACATCGCTGATGGAAATAACGACGGCCCGGGGGTGCCAATAACAGACTGCAACCAACTTTCCGTTTGCCGAATACGTGATGGAGGGGCGACATGACACAATCTCGCATGGTTCCCGCCGCTCGATGATGCCGACTAGGCCACCCGTCTGGAGGTCCCAACTGATAACAGATGGTTCCCGATTTGAGTGGTCGCCACCACAACACGAGGCCGTCAACATGCGACTGTCTGGGGAGAAAACAAATGCCCTGCGAAAGGTAGTCATACCCTGTGGGAGTTCTAGGGTCTGAAGTCGCTGGAGAGTCACTGAATCCAGTATATCCACCGTCACATCTTCTTTCTGGGCAATTGCGATGAACTTGCCACATTGCGACCAGACAGCTACTTCAATATTGCGGGGGCGCATTGCGGCTGCAGTGTTTGGATCCCATAACATCGACGCCCCATGCACAACCCTCACGAAAGGATGAGCATGCGCTTCATACAGCTTCCGTACGATTGATGTTTTTGGGGTCAACACGAGTGCCGAGTGGTAGATATGTGGAGCGGATGCACTGATGATGTCGAAATACCCGGTTACAAAGCGGGAGCATTCGTTGGCGAGGTCAATAATTGATGACTCCTGGGTCTGGTCTGGGTAAATTGGGCGAGACATCAAACGACCGAATTCAACGCACCTCCAGCCAGTCCATGGTGACCTGCAACGCATCAGCCGCAGTCCTGACGGCACCAAGAACACTGAGGACTTCCAACCAGGGCAAAAACTTCCTCTCCAGGAATTGGCGCAGGGCAGAAGTGATCGCGAGTGTGTGGTTCGGTGCCGTATGTGCGGTGGCGGCGAGGTGTGTGTGCCACGAGATACACGCGTATTGCAGAGCTCGATCTATGTACCCCTCAGTCCTCTCCTTCATGTCACTGACATCTACGTTTGCGACGGCGTCCGGGAGCTTGCAGATGTTCTTCTCCAGCTTTCGACTCGTTAGATCGAGACAGCTGATCAGGAGTTGCGAGTGATGATCGGGAGGAGGGATACGGAACCTCTTGTCGGTGCACCGAGTCGGATCGACGATGAAGTCAGGAAAGGATTTATGGAAGAATCGAACAGGGTGATCAACGCCATCCTGGAAATTAAGGAGGGAGTGAACCGACAACAAAATTGGAATTACGTCGTCGGTGTCAAATTCCAAGAGTGTGGCGATCGTGGACGGAGGGAGTGGATTTGCAGCGAGAACGACAGCGCCGAGGATAGAGCGGATCTTGAGGTCATCTTCTTCGTCATCGCGACCAAATGCTTCGCGAAGAATTGTCATGTAAAGCGAATCTAGGGTTGTGTTTGCCCTGAACTCGGTCTTTCCTTCGTGAGCAGTGTTCTGTGGTGACTGTAGAAGGCGGTCCAGCTGCTTCTTGGGATCGTTGCTCCTGTGGTCGACGAATTTGACTGTTGCCATGGCATAAACGAACAATCCCGCTGCCCGCTCGCAGAGGACGTCCAGCTGCTCCTCTTTCGGCCAACCGTCCAGTCCACCTCGCCAACGGGCGAGCTCTAGGAAACTCTGCTTGAGGAACAGTCGAATGTCGCTGCCAACGAGGCTCGGTTCAACGTCGTGGAGGACGAACACGTCCGTCGCATCCGCCAGCAGAGGGAGTCGGAATCCTTCCCGGATGCGTGGCTCCGGACGACCAGTGACGAAGAATTTGACCTTCGGGATCTCCGATATGAACTGACCCAGGACGGACAGGATCGCCGAAGCGGGTTCCTCGTCCTTACATTCGTCCAAAGCGTCGATCACGATCACGGTCGAAATGGCGGACTCCCTCAGAGGTAACACGATCAATTTCTTCATCTGGTTGTACAGGGACTCGTTCGTAATTTCTGGATCCGATTGCACCAACGGGATGAAGATCGACCGAAATTCGGTGTACCTGCGCGCGAGTTGAACCGCAATAGTTGGGAAGATGAGATGGAGGTCCCTCCGGTCCGAAAAGTCTCGTGAACAGAAGAAAGAGGCTCCGAGCCGTCCATCTGCGAACACCCTCTCCGCAACGGTCTGTGCGATGGTGCTCTTCCCCGTCCCGGCCAACCCGTTCAGCCAGTAGACGGAGGGCTTGTCGAAATCGGTAACCCAGAGTTTAATCTTGTTCAGAACGGCTGTGCGCGTCCCCTTGAGGCAACCCTTACGGTCACCATGTTGACATTGTGCCCCGTGTGCACAGCGGATATTGTTGAGGACAGCTGCTTCGACTATCGGAGGCTCATGTCAGGCATCCGTCACCGAAGAAGGAAAGCGTCCTGACCTGGGCTCTGCAATCTGATGTTATTTTATTTCCTTGGACGCGGAAGGCGAACACTCACCATCGTTTGGCTCTTGGTCTTTATTTCTTGTACCAGCTGCTGTCCCCTTCAATATTTGGGAGAGGTCAAATGGTCGTGAACGAACCTCGTAGTCGCCAATAACCTCATGCATAGTTTCAAGGAGCCGAGAAACCTCTCCGCCGTCTTGAACATCTTCAGTGGGTTGCTGCTCCCCCAACTTCTCAAGTAAAAATCTCAGTCGCCCTTCCGTCCTCTTGAACGACCTGAAAGGAACTTAGTACCGAGTTCACAGTGGGGGTAGCGACTGCGTACTGTATCAGTTTATTCCGGTGCCTCTGTTCGTCCACGCCACTTGGAAGCGTTGCGAAGAGTGGTTCCAACGTAGTTATACGTGACAGGAACTTTTCAGTCTCGTTGCTGACGGCGGCGGTTTCCTCCAGGTGGGTTAGTACGACGATTGTCTTGAACAGGGTGTCATAAACGAACTTCGTTATTTGCATAAAAGGCGGAGATGGTCTTCAGAACAGCAATGAGAGGACCGAATCCACCTCCCTCTGTGGGCTTCTTTGCAACATCCGCGGGTTCCTTTGCAGTACCGACGATAATAACAGCAGCCCCGAGCGCCGTGTCCTTGCAGCCTCTCTCCGGAACTGACAGATATCAACGGAGAGCTCACGATACACAAATAACAACACATACCCCTCGATCCCTCCGCTGGTCCATCTTCTTCTCTTCCAGCGTCATCGGTGCTATCTTCTATCAAGAAGATTCAGGTAAAAGCTATGATAGCAGCGGCCTGGGGTACTCACCTATGTGGCCTTTTCCATGGTCGCCCCCTCCGACTACAGCGCCAGCGGCAGAGGTTCCCGGTATGGTACGTCCTTGATGTTCGCTCTTCTTGTCAGGGATTACGATCCGTGAGGCCCTAGTATCTCCCTCGTCTGGTGCCACGATCGAGTCATCAATCGCCCCGCTTCAAACTCGCGATAAGAGGGGGCCTATTCACCTTTGGGGCCGATGTCTAGCTCTGCTCGGAAGCCAAGTGGCCCGACAACAGTGTTGACAGGGATACCAAGGGAGATATACTTCTGGGGAGATTCTGGCGATTTCTTGGCCCTATTCTTGAAAAAACGATCCATGTGTCCGGGAAGGCTGGAGTGGTGGACCCACAACGCCAAACACCACTCCCCTGCTCGGTTGTTCGCTGAAAGCCGCAGGCGAATTCACTGTACAGAAACTGTTCGATCGTGCATTGGGGACAGTCGATTCTGGACGGCTACAAGAGGCGGTGGACATATCTACTAGGTACAGCCGTCCCCATTATACTCTCGCTTGGCGCAGCAGGGGGATGAAGTGAATATCCCTGAACGGGACACACGGGAAAGCGAGTGCAGCATCCGGCTCGTTCTCCGGCCAAAGGAACAAGACGTGAAAATCATGTGCCCATCCGACTCTCTGACGACGACACAAGTAGAACACTGTCTCCAGCGAATACAGGAAATGCCGGCTTTGGCGACTACCTAGGGTTTATCGAGCGACCGGTGAGAGAATACGACGGCAGTCAAGGTAAGGGACGATAGAGTGAGTCGGGTGTGAATTTAGCTTCCCAGCTAGGAGGGTTATTCGAGTCGCGTGGTTACATCAAGCCCCGCTGGTGGCCTACGTCGGGGAAGTCAACGGTCCCTCGGGTCAAAACATTCAACAGCCTAGCGCTATGTCACAACACTCGTCCGCAACCGCGCGGGCGAGAAGGGTGAAGTATCTCGGAGAATGGAGAGGTATTCGTCCCGACGTGGCACCGGACCGTCGAATCCCAAATCAAAACATCCAATACGGAGTGT
>Ga0307511_10001531_pt1 | contig 24470 bp, 28 predicted proteins | sample 13_EM_MG_FD_200266 | JGI IMG/M metagenome (GOLD analysis project Ga0307511, IMG submission 200266) | Populus trichocarpa ectomycorrhiza microbial communities from riparian zone in the Pacific Northwest, United States - 13_EM | ecosystem: Host-associated > Plants > Roots > Unclassified | place... | reverse complement strand
ACCGCCTGGAGATCCAGCACTTCTTCGAGGTCTACAAGGACCTGGAGCCCGGCAAGTCGGTCGAGGGTGCCAACTGGGTGGGCCGTACGGACGCCGAGGCGGAGATCGAGCGCTCGTACAAGCGACTGAAGGAGCAGGGCGGCCACTGAGCCCCCTGCCGACAAACGGGCCGCACGCACACGCGTGCGGCCCGTTTTCCTGTCTGTGCGCATACTGAGGATCACCGGAGGCGTCGTACAGGGAGTGCTACGGAGTGACGGAAGCGGAGGACCGCAAACCGCAGTCGGACGAGGCCAAGAGCGCGTTCACGGCGCCCTCGGGTGTCGCGGCGGTTGACGGGGAGTCGTCCACGACGTCCGAGTTCGCCGTTCCGCGCGGGCTCGACGTGACGGCGCCGGCCGCAGACGAGTCCGAGGGCTCGGCGTTCAGTCCGCCGAGCACCTACCGCGCCAGAGAGGCGCCGCCCGCCTTCACCCCGCCCACCGGCATTCCCCTCGTCAGCCTCACCAAGGACGTGCCCTGGCAGGACCGGATGCGCACGATGCTGCGCATGCCGGTGACCGAGCGCCCCGCGCCGGAGCCGGTGCAGAAGCCGGACGACAGCGGCCCCGCCGTCCCGCGCGTGCTCGATCTGACGCTCCGCATCGGCGAGTTGCTGCTCGCGGGCGGGGAGGGCGCGGAGGACGTCGAGGCGGCGATGTTCGCGGTCTGCCGCTCCTACGGCCTCGACCGCTGCGAGCCGACGGTCACCTTCACCCTGCTGTCGATCTCGTACCAGCCCTCCCTGGTCGACGATCCGGTGACCGCGTCACGGACCGTACGGCGCCGGGGCACCGACTACACACGGCTCGCGGCCGTGTTCCGGCTGGTCCAGGACCTCAGCGACCCGGAAACGGCACTCTCCTTGGAGGACGCCTACCGGCGGCTCGCGGAGATGCGGCGCAACCGGCACCCGTACCCCGGCTGGGTGTTGACCGGGGCCAGCGGCCTGCTCGCGGGCGCAGCCTCCGTGCTCGTGGGCGGCGACATCATCGTGTTCTTCGCCGCCGCGCTCGGCGCGATGCTCGGCGACCGGCTGGCGTGGCTGTGCGCGGGGCGCGGACTGCCGGAGTTCTACCAGTTCACGGTCGCCGCGATGCCGCCCGCCGCGATAGGAGTGGCCCTCACGGTCGCCGAGGTCGATGTGAAGGCCTCCGCGGTCATCACCGGCGGTCTCTTCGCGCTGCTGCCCGGGCGGGCGCTGGTGGCGGGCGTCCAGGACGGCCTGACCGGCTTCTACATCACCGCGGCGGCCCGGCTCCTGGAGGTCATGTACTTCTTCGTCGGCATCGTGGCCGGCGTGCTGATCGTCCTGTACTTCGGCGTGAAGTTCGACGCCCAGCTCAACCCGGACGTGGCCCTCGGCAACTCCCAGCGGCCCCTGTGGCAGATCGGCGCGTCCGTCCTGCTGTCCCTGACCTTCGCCGTCCTGCTCCAGCAGGAACGATCCACCGTGCTGCTCGTCTCCCTCAACGGAGGCGTCGCCTGGTCGGTCTACGGCGCGATGCACTACGTCGCCGGGATCTCACCGGTTGCCTCTACGGCCGTTGCGGCGGGCCTGGTCGGGCTGTTCGGGCAGCTGCTGTCCCGGTACCGGTTCGCGTCGGCGCTGCCGTACACGACCGCGGCGATCGGGCCCCTGTTGCCAGGGTCCGCCACGTATTTCGGGCTGCTGGCGATCGCTCAGAACGAGGTCGACAAGGGGCTGGTGTCGCTGGCCACGGCGGCGTCGCTCGCCATGGCCATCGCGATCGGGGTGAATCTGGGGTCGGAGATCTCGCGGTTGTTTCTGCGGGTTCCGGGGGCTTCGGCGGGGGCGCGGCGGGCTGCCAAGCGGACTCGGGGGTTCTGAGCGCCTAGTAGCTCGGGATGCGTTGTGCGTTCGCGGGTGCGGGTCCGTCGTGGCTGGTCGCGCCCGCGCGGCGGAGCCGCAAATCGATACAGCCCCGCGCCCCTTTGGGGCGCGCTGTAGCCAGCCCTGCTAGTAACCCTGCCCTTGGCCCTGGTTGTCGTACGGCGGGTACTGCTGGTTTCCGTACTGCTGGTTGCCGTAGGGCTGCTGCTGGTACGTCTGCTGCTGTTGGGGCTGCGCGTAGTACTGGTCGTAGCCGTTGTTCTGGTCGTAGCCGTTGTTCTGGTCGTACTGCTGTTGCTGGGGCTGCTGTTGCTGGGGCTCGTCCACGCGGCGGAGCTGGGTCGTCGAGTCGTCCATGATCACGGGGAACGGCTGGGTCTCGGCGGGGTCGGCGTGCTGTTCCTGGCGCCCCTGGGGAGTCTTCTTGGCCTTGGAGCGGGCGCGCAGGAACTCGATGACGATCGGGATCACGGAGACGAAGACGATCAGGATGAGGATCGCTTCGATGTTCTTGTGGACGAAGTCGATGTTGCCGAGCCAGGAGCCGAGCAGGGTCACGCCCGCGCCCCACAGGACGCCGCCGATGATGTTGAAGGTGAGGAACGAGCGGTACTTCATGCCGCTGACGCCGGCGATGATCGGCGTGAAGGTGCGCACGATGGGCACGAAGCGGGCCAGGACCAGGGACTTGGGGCCGTACTTCTCGAAGAACTCGTGCGCCTTGACCACGTTCTCCTGCTTGAAGAGGCGTGAGTCCGGGCGGGTGAAGAGCGAGGGGCCGACCTTCTTGCCGAAGAGGTAGCCCGCCTGGTCGCCGAGGATCGCGGCGACGCAGATCAGCGCGACGGCGGCCCAGAGCGGGAAGTCCAGGGTGCCCGCGGTGATCAGCAGGCCGCAGGTGAACAGCAGGGAGTCACCCGGCAGGAAGAACCCGATGAGCAGGCCGGACTCCGCGAAGACCACGAGCAGGAGGCCCCAGATCCCGAACCGGTCGAGCATCGTGTTCGGGTCGAGCCAGCTCGGGCCGAGGGCGAGCGTCATCACGGTTCCGGGCTCCTGAGGGGTGGAGGGAGGTGCCAGCGTCCAGGTACAGCCGCACAAAGCTATCAACGCGATGTGTCCGCCCCAGGTTCCACCGGTGTCTCCAGGATGCACTGTGCATCTCATAGGGCAAAGCTGTGAGCCATGGGTATCGAAGAGTACGGCGGCGGCCAGGGGCCGCAGGCCGATGTGCTGGTCGTCACGACGAACGACGTTCCGGGGTACCGGGTCGAGCAGGTGATCGGCGAGGTGTTCGGGCTGACCGTGCGCTCACGGCATCTCGGCAGCCAGATCGGCGCCGGTCTGAAGTCGATGGTCGGCGGCGAACTGAAGGGGCTGACCAAGACCCTCGTGCAGACCCGCAACCAGGCCATGGAGCGGCTCATCGAGCAGGCACGCGCGCGTGGCGCCAACGGCGTCCTGGCGTTCCGCTTCGACGTGACCGAGGCGGCCGACGTGGGCACCGAGGTGTGCGCCTACGGGACGGCGGTGGTGCTGGCCCGGGTGTAACAAGTACCCCTGGCCTCCTAGGAGGTGTGCCGGGACGCGTTCGCCAGGATCGCGTCCCGGAGGTGTTCGGCCAGCCCCGGGGCCATGGAGTCGTAGAACGCCTTGAAGCGCTCGTCGGAGACGTACGTCCCGGCGAGGCAGACGTGCATCTCGTAGGAGCAGGCGTAGAACCACCGGTCGATGTGGAGCCTGTGTTCCTCGGCCAGGTCCATGGCCGCTCCGGCGGTGGCTGGTTGGCCGGCGGTCACCAGGGTGGCGTAACGCTCGCTCCAGTCGTCGACCTCGGCCTGGAGGCGTTTCCAGTCGGCCTTGGTGTAGCGGGCGGCGCGGCGCTGCGACTCGGCGTAGGCCTCGGTGCCGCCCCAGCGCTGTTCGGCCTCTTCGGCGTACTGCTCGGGGTCCTTGTCGCCGAAGACCTCGAAGCGTTCCTCGGGGGTGAGGTTGATGCCCATCGTGCGTGCCTCCATGGCGTGTTCCACGGCCTCGGCCATCTTCCGGAGCTTCTCGATCCGGGCGGTCAGCAGCTCGTGCTGCCGGCGCAGGTGTGCGCGCGGGTCCGTCTCCGGGTCGTCGAGCAGGGCCGCGACCTCGTCGAGCGGGAAGCCGAGTTCCCGGTAGAACAGGATCTGCTGCAGCCGGTCGAGGTCCGCGTCGCCGTAGCGCCGGTGGCCCGCGTGACTGCGTCCGCTCGGGACGAGCAGCCCGATGTCGTCGTAGTGGTGCAGCGTGCGCACGGTGACCCCGGCGAATCCGGCGACCTGTCCCACGGAGTAGGAGTCCTGTCCTGCGGAGTGGCTCACTTCCTCTCCTTTCTCTGCCCGCGCTCCACGGTGGGGCCTCACGCCACGTGAGGTGCAAGCCCCGCAAGCCCCACGCTTTCAAGATGTCCGACCTCAAGGTGTCGGGTCCGTTTTGCCCGCTTATGGTGATCCCGTGGCCCAGGACAGCGCGCAACAGGCACCCGTTGCCCCTACGACCCCGGCGCGCGCCCTGCTGCCGCTGATCGTCCCCGCTCTGGTCGTGGGCGTGCTCGCCAGCCTGCTGTACATCGGCGTGAGCGAGGTCGCCGAGCAGCTTCAGCACGTGCTCTGGACGAACCTGCCCGACGCCCTGGGCATCGGGCGCTACTCGGTGCTGTGGATGCTCGTCATGCTGACGGCCACCGGCATCGCGGTCGGGCTGGTGGTCTGGAAGGTGCCCGGGCACGCCGGCCCCGATCCGGCCACCACCGGCCTGGAGGCCGTGGCGCTGCCGCCCGCAGTGCTGCCGGGCCTGGTGCTGGCGACCGGGCTGATGCTCGCAGGCGGCCCGAGTCTGGGGCCGGAGAACCCGATCATCGCCGTGAACGTGGGGCTCGCACTGTGGGCGGGACGCAGGCTGGTACCCCGGGTGCCGGGCGGGGTGTGGGGGGCGCTGGCCGAGTCGGCGACGATCGGCGCGCTGTTCGGGACGCCGGTCGCGGCGGCGCTGCTCATCTCGGAGGCGCTGGCCGCGCGGAAGACGAAGGGAGCACTGTGGGACAACGTGTTCGCACCGCTGGCCGCGGCCGGGGTGGGCGCCATGACGACCACCCTGGTGGCCCATCCGACCTTCGACCTGCATCTGCCCCCGCTCGGCCGACCCGGCTGGGCCGATCTGCTGGCGGCCCTGGTGCTGGCATCGCTGGCCGCACTGCTCGGAATGACCGCGGTCTACCTCTTCCCATCCGTCCACGGCGCCTTCTCCCGGCTCGGGCACCCCATGCTGGCGCTTCCGGCCGGTGGACTGGTCCTGGGCCTTCTGGCGGCCGTGGGCGGGCATCTGACGCTCTTCAAGGGGCTGGACCAGATCGGGGTCCTGGCGGCCGATCCCGAGGGCTGGTCGGCGGGGCAGTTCGCGACGATGGCGGTGGTGAAACTGGCCGCGATGCTCGTCGCCACGTCCTGCGGCTTCCGGGGTGGCCGCATCTTCCCGTCGGTGTTCATCGGCGTCGCCTTCGGCCTGTTCGCCCACGCGCTCGTCCCGGCGGTGCATCCAGCACTCGCTGTCGCCGCAGGCGTCCTGGGCATGCTCCTCGCGATCACCCGGCAGGGCTGGGTGAGCCTGTTCACGGCCGCCATTCTGGTGGCCTCGCCGGCGATCCTCGCCCTGCTCTGCATCGCCTCGCTGCCGGCCTGGCTGCTGGTGACCGGGCGACCGCAGATGCAGTTGCGCGCGGACGGAACTCCGGTCCGCTGATACCCGTTGATCCTTTTGATTCTTCCGCAGGAGGCACGCACATGCCGTTGCACAAAGGTCCCGAGCAGCCCGAAGAGCGTCCGATGTCGGTGAACCCCTTCTACGGGGAGGCCAATCCGGTCGGCGGCATGACCGAGGCGCCCCCCAAGCACCGGCTCCCGGACGCACCGCTGCCGCCGATGACGGCGGCTCAGCTCGTGCACGACGAGCTGATGCTGGACGGCAACTCCCGCCTCAACCTGGCGACTTTCGTCACCACCTGGATGGAGCCGGAAGCCGGCGTCCTGATGGCGGAGTGCCGTGACAAGAACATGATCGACAAGGACGAGTACCCACGCACCGCCGAGCTGGAGAAACGCTGCGTGGCGATGCTCGCCGACCTCTGGAACGCCCCGGACCCGTCGGCCGCCGTCGGCTGTTCCACGACCGGTTCCAGCGAGGCCTGCATGCTCGCCGGCATGGCCCTGAAGCGCCGCTGGATGCAACGCAACAAGGACCGCTACCCGGCCGCCCGCCCGAACCTGGTGATGGGCGTCAACGTCCAGGTCTGCTGGGAGAAGTTCTGCAACTTCTGGGAGGTCGAAGCCCGCCTGGTCCCCATGGAGGGCGACCGCTTCCACCTCGACCCACAAGCAGCGGCCGAGCTGTGCGACGAGAACACCATCGGGGTCGTAGGCATCCTCGGCTCCACCTTCGACGGCTCCTACGAGCCGATCGCCGACCTGTGCGCCGCCCTGGACGCCCTCCAGGAGCGAACGGGCCTCGACATCCCGGTACACGTGGACGGCGCCTCCGGCGCCATGGTCGCCCCCTTCCTGGACGAGGACCTGGTCTGGGACTTCCGCCTCCCGCGCGTGGCCTCGATCAACACCTCGGGCCACAAGTACGGCCTGGTCTACCCGGGCGTCGGCTGGGCCCTGTGGCGCGACAAGGAGGCACTCCCCGAGGAACTCGTCTTCCGCGTCAACTACTTGGGCGGTGACATGCCCACCTTCGCCCTCAACTTCTCCCGCCCCGGCGCCCAAGTAGTGGCCCAGTACTACACGTTCCTGCGCCTGGGCAGAGAGGGCTACCGCGCGGTACAGCAGTCCACCCGCAACGTGGCCCGAGGCGTGGCAGACCGCGTCGAAGCCCTGGGCGACTTCAAACTCCTCACCAGGGGCAACGAGTTGCCGGTCTTCGCCTTCACCACAAACCCAGACGTCACGGCCTACGACGTGTTCGACGTCTCCCGCCGCCTACGCGAACGCGGCTGGCTGGTCCCGGCGTACACCTTCCCGGCCAACCGCGAGGACCTCTCAGTCCTCCGCATCGTGTGCCGCAACGGCTTCTCCGCGGACCTGGCAGAACTCTTCCTGGACGACCTGACGCAACTACTCCCCCAACTACGGAACCAGCCGTACCCCCTGACCCGCGACAAGGGAGCGGCAACGGGCTTCCACCACTGAGTCGGCCGGGGGCTGAGCGGACTGTCGGCCGCGTACGGCGAGAAGGTGCCGTGTCGGGGGGTGTCCGCCCGCAGCGGTTGGCGCGTCAACACCCCCAAATTCTTGCGAGACCGACTCCGCGCCGTTCCGAGGACGGACACCCCCCGGCGCGGCACCGACCCACACCGAACGCAAGGCGCCTCACCGCCCAAGCCCCCGGAACCGCCGTACGGCGAACGGGAAAAACACGACCAACAACGCGAGCGGCCAGGCAACCGCCGCCCAGACGTGCCCCGATTCCCCACCGGGACCACCAAGGAGATCGCGTACAGCCGTAGCCGTCTGGGACATCGGATTCCACTGAACGACCGTGCCCAGCCACCCAGGCATAGCAGCAGGCGTGGCAAGCGCGTTGGACAGAAACCCGACCGGCCAAACCAGGATCTGCACGGCCTGCACCATCTCGGGCCGCCCAGCCACCAGCGCCAACTGAATGCCGACCCACAACATGGCAAACCGGAAAAGCAACAGCAGCCCCACAGCGCCCAAAAAAGCCCCCACCCCCACCCTGCGGGCGCCACCCCAGCGCCAGCCCGACCCCGATCAGCACAACCAGCCCGATCGCCGACTGAAGCATGTCCGCGGCCGAACGCCCCACCAGGACCGCTCCATCGGCCATCGGCATGGACCGGAAGCGGTCGATCACCCCCTTGTTGAGGTCCTGGGTGACCGCGAGCATCGTGCCCTCCAGGCCAAAGGCCATGGTCAACGCGAGCATCCCGGGAACCAGATAGTCGACGTAAGGCCCCGCGACCGCCCGCCCACCGCCGATCAGATAGCCGAACATCAACAGCAACATCACCGGAAAGACCAGACTCACCACGACCTGCACGGGCTGCCGCGCCCAGTGGGCGAGTTCACGCCGGGTCATGGTCCAGGAGTCCGTCAGGACATACGCGCTCACGCAGCCTCCTCCTCCGCTCCCGTGAGATGCAGGAACACCTCGTCCAGAGTCGGCCGCCGCAACGCCACGTCCTCGGCATCGATCCCGGCCTCCTCCAGCGCCCGTACGACCCGGGAGAGCGCCGTCATCCGGTCGGTGACCGGAGCGCTGAGCAGCCGGCGGTCGACATCCACGGAAACGCCGGCCTCGGGGACGGGCAACAGAGCGACGGCGGCGCCCAGTTGCCCCGCGTCGCGCAGGACGACATCGATACGGTCGCCGCCCGTACGGGACTTCAGCTCGTCCGGGGAGCCGTCGGCGATGACCCGACCCCGGTCAACCACCGAGATGCGCCCGGCGAGTTGGTCCGCCTCCTCCAGGTACTGGGTGGTGAGCAGCACCGTCGTACCACCGCCGACCAGAGACCGGACCGCCGACCACACCTCGGCCCGGCCGCGCGGATCGAGCCCGGTCGTCGGCTCGTCCAGAAACAGGATCTCCGGATCGGTGACCAGCGATGCAGCGAGGTCCAGACGGCGCCGCATCCCCCCGCTGTAGGCGCGGACGGGCTTGCGGCCGGTGTCGCCGAGGTCGAACCGCTCCAGGAGTTCGTCGGCACGCACGCGCGCCTGGCGGGCGCCGAGATGGTGGAGGCGGCCGAACAGCTCCAGGTTCTGCCGACCGCCCAACTCCTCGTCCAGAGCAGCGTGTTGACCGAGCAGACCGATACGAAAACGGACCGCGCGCGCCTCGGTCAGCACGTCGTACCCGGCCACCTCCACCCGGCCGGAGTCGGGCCGCAGCAGGGTGGACAGAATGCGGACCAGCGTGGTCTTGCCCGCGCCGTTGGGCCCGAGCACGCCATGCACGGTGCCGCGAACGACCCGAAGGTCGAGCCCATCGAGCGCCTTCTTCATGTCCTTGGCCTTCTTGCCCCCGTACATCTTGTGTGCGCCCTCGACGATGATCGCCGCGTCGGCCACGTGAGCACTCCCTCACTAATCAAGTTTGACTACTTACCCGAAGGTCTCGAAAGTAGCGCCACCGAGGGCATTAGTCAAACTTGATTAGCGAGAGTCCCCAGGATGCCGCTCCCCCGTCGCGTAAGGGTTCTCCTCGCCGTCCCGCAGGACACCGACGAACGGCGCACCCTCCCCCACGAACGTGTAGGCCCCGCCCTCGATGCGGTCGATCAGCCCCTGGGTCCACGCGGCCTCCGCGTCGGCCGTGTGGATCCAGAGGTTCATGATCTCGCCGATGTGGCCCAGCTGTTCGGGACCGTCCTCGGGGATGTAGTGCTCGGTGACCGAGGCCCGCCACTCGGCGATGCCCCGGGTGCGCTCCGTCAGCAGCGCCACCGCCTCGGCCCTCGGCAGCTCGACGATGAAACCGATGGCGGCGGACTTCACGTCCATCTGCTGGTCGTACGACGTCAGTGCCTCCCGCAGCAGCCGGAAGAACTCCTCGGTGCCCCAGTCGGTGATCTCGTACTCGGTGCGGGGCGGCCCCCCGGCCGTGGACGGCGCGATCTCGTGGGCGTGCAGAAGGCCCTGCTTGGCCAGTTGCTTGAGCGCGTGGTAGATCGAGCCGGGCTTGGCGTTGGACCACTCGTGTGCGCCCCAGTATTCGAGGTCGTTGCGCACCTGGTAGCCGTGGGCCCGCCCGTGCTGACGCACGGCGCCGAGCACGAGGAGACGGATCGCTGACATGGGGCCAGCGTAGGACCCGGCAGGTCAGCCCCAGCTCGTGCCCTGCTCCTTCGCGACCAGCTCGAACGCGGTGGCGCCGTCGAGGGACTCGCGGATGATGTCGGCGTGTCCGGCGTGCCGGGCCGTCTCGCGGATCAGGTGCAGACAGACCCAGCGCACGGAGACCCGCCCCTCCGGCGGGAACCACGGGTCGTTCGGGAGCGGAAAGGTGTCATCGAGGCTGGGCACCGAACGGACGTAGGCCTCGGTCTCGTTGGCGACCTTCTCCCAGTACGCGAGCTGCGACTCGACGGTCTCGCCGTCGACGAGCTGGAACGTCTCGTGCCAGTTGGTCTGGTCCCGCTGGATGGCCGGCGGCTCCTGCTTGGCCCGGGCGATCCAGCCCTGCTCGACCTCGGCGACATGCTTGAGCAGGCCGGACAGGGAGAGTTCACTCGCGCTGGGCTTGCTCGCGGCCTGCTCCTCGCTCAGCCGGAGCAGCGCCCGGCGGATACCGCCCCGCTGCTCCTCGATGAACGCGAGCAGCGCCCCGCGCTCGTCGCCCCGCGCCTCTGCCGCCACATGCGTGACCATGGCCTTCGCCTTTCGCCGGTGCCGGCAGGAAGCCCGTCCCCCTGCCCGACACCGACGAAGCTACGGGCCATTGAGGTCAGGTTCTGTCCTCAATGGCCCGGGCTGCGACGCCGTACTCGAAAAATCAGCCGTTCAAGGGATCAGAACGGGAACCCGCTCCGCCCGTGCTGCACCGAGATCCACTTCAGGGTGGTGAACGAGTCCAGCATCGTGTCGCCGTTGAGGCGGCCGAGGCCGGAGGACTTCTCGCCGCCGAAGGGGACGATCGGCTCGTCGTGGACGGTGCCGTCGTTGACGTGGAACATGCCCGTGTCGATCTGCTTGGCGAAGTTGACGCCCCGCTCGATGTCACCGGTGTGGACGGCGCCGCTCAGCCCGTACGGCGTGTCGTTGACGATACTCACCGCCTCCTCCTCGCCGTCGAACGGGATGAGGAAGGCGACCGGGCCGAAGACCTCCTGGCGGAGCAGTTCCGAGTCGGCGGGGAGGCCGGTGAGGACCGAGGGCGCGACCAGGTTGTCGTTGGTCGCGCCGTGGACCAGCGCCGTCGCGCCTTCCGCGATCGCCTGCTCGACGACACCCGAAAGGGCGTCCGCCTGCGAGGAGTTGATGACCGGGCCGATCACGGTCCCCGGGTCGCGCGGGTCGCCGACCTTGAGGGACTTGACCTTGGCGACGAACTTCTCGGTGAACTCGGGGGCGATCGAGCGGTCGACGAGGACACGGTTCGCGGCCATGCAGACCTGGCCCTGGTGGACGTAGCGGCTGAAGACCGCCGCGTCGACCGCGTAGTCGATGTCGGCGTCGTCGAGGACCACGAGGGCGCTGTTGCCGCCGAGTTCGAGCACCGAGCGCTTGAACTGCGAGGCGCAGACGGTCGCGACATGGCGGCCGACCTTGTCGGAGCCGGTGAAGGAGATGACCTTCGGGATCGGGTGCTCGATGAACGCGTCGCCGATCTCCGCGATGTCGGTGACGACGACGTTGAGCAGTCCGCCCGGCAGGCCCGCGTCCTCGAAGATCTTCGCGACCAGGGTGCCGCCGACGATCGGGGTGTTCTGGTGCGGCTTGAGGACCACGCCGTTGCCCAACGCCAGTGCGGGGGCCACCGACTTGAGGGAGAGCAGGAACGGGAAGTTGAAGGGGCTGATCACGCCCACGACGCCCACCGGGAGGCTGTAGACGCGGTTCTCCTTGCCGTCGACCGGCGAGGGGATGATCCGGCCCTGGGGGCGCAGCGCGAGGTGGATCGCCTCGCGCAGGAACTCCTTGGCGAGGTGCAGTTCGAAGCCGGCCTTGAGGCGTGTGCCGCCGAGTTCGGCGATGATCACCTCGGCGATCTCCTGCTCGCGGTCCTCGATCAGCCGCAGGGCCTTCTCGAACACGGCGCGGCGGGCATAGGGATTGGTCGCGGCCCACGTCTTCTGGGCCCGGGCGGCGGCCTTGTACGCCTCGTCGACCTCGTCGACCGTGGCGATCGTGATCGACGCCAGCTTCTCGCCGTCGTACGGGTTGAAGTCGATGATGTCCCAGGAGCCGGTGCCCGGGCGCCACTCACCGTCGATGTACTGCTGAGCCAGGTCGGTGAAGTAGGACGACATGTGTGATCCCTCAATCGCTAGCAGACACGATCAACAGCAGACCCGATCATCGATCATCACGGTCTGATCACACGTCATCGTACTTGTGTTTCAAGAGAGTTGGAGAAGTCCCCGAAGAAGATCCCGGCTCTCGTCCGGGCCCGGACTGTCCTGCTGGAGCTCCTTCAGCGCCTTCTCGTACTGGACCACGTCCTCGGCCTTGTCGAGGTACAGCGCGCTGGTGAGCTGCTCCAGGTAGACGACGTCGGAGAGGTCCGACTCCGGGAAGGAGAGGATCGTGAAGGCGCCGGACTCGCCGGAGTGGCCGCCGAAGCCGAACGGCATGATCTGCAGCCGGACGTTGGGGTGTTCGGAGACGTCGATCAGATGCTGGAGCTGACCGCGCATCACCTCGCGGTCGCCGTAGGGGCGGCGCAGGGCGGCCTCGTCCAGGACGATGTGGAAGTCCGGCGCGTTCTCGTTCACCAGGTACTTCTGCCGCTCCAGGCGCAGTGCCACGCGCCGCTCGACGTCGGCCTCGCTCGCGCCCTTCATGCCGCGCCGGACGACCGCGCGGGCGTACGCCTCGGTCTGCAGGAGTCCGTGCACGAACTGCACCTCGTAGGCGCGGATGAGCGAAGCCGCCCCCTCCAGGCCCACATAGGTGGGGAACCAACTGGGCAGGACGTCCGAGTAACTGTGCCACCAGCCCGCTACGTTGGCCTCCTTCGCGAGGGAGAGGAGCGAGATGCGCTCTGCCTCGTCCGTGATGCCGTACAACGTCAACAGGTCCTCTACATCCCGCGTCTTGAAGCTCACTCGCCCCAGCTCCATGCGACTGATCTTGGATTCGGAGGCACGGATCGAGTACCCCGCGGCCTCGCGAGTGATTCCGCGTGCTTCCCGCAGTCGCCTGAGTTGCGAGCCGAGCAGCATCCGCCGCACCACCGATCCGGGCTCTCCCGCGCTCACGTTCGTCAGCCTCCCCAACCTCTTCAGGGGCCGCAGTCTGCCACTAAAACACTTCGAGCAGTACTCGTTCGGTTACAGAAATGGAAAGAAGGGGCGCCCGTTCACAGGAAGTTGTCAGGAAGCCGTCAGGAAGAAGCAAGGCCGGAGCGCGAGAACGGCGTGAAGTTGGCGGAAAAAATGGCCAACAAGCGGTACGGGAGGGTCCAATTCGGTCAGCTGCACGTGCATCTGCCCTTGCATCTGCCCTACGCATCCGAAACCATGGTCTCGCGCCACCGCTGCATCGCAACGACCGCGAATTCCCGGGAGTGCCTCGCATGGGGACGAATGGATCGACCATGCTCGAGCCGTTACGGCAGGGCCTTCCGCCGCTGGACCCGTCGGCCGTGTCCAGCGCCGCGTCGTGTTCTCTGCCCGCCCGCTACGAAGCGGTGCGCGAGGCACGGCAGTTCACCCGTCGCACGCTCGACCAGTGGGACATAGGCGACCGCTTCGACGACGTCTGCCTGGTGGTCTCCGAGCTCGTCACCAACGCGCTGCGGCACGCGCTGCCGGCCAACACCCCGCGCGCCGCCGAGCAGGGGCCGCCCGTGCGGCTGCATCTGATGCGGTGGACCGAGCGGCTGGTGTGCGCGGTGCGCGACCCCAGTCACGACAGTCCCGTCGCCCGCGAGGCGGAGGACTTCTCGGCGGAGTCGGGCCGCGGCCTGTTCCTCGTCGACTCGTTCAGCGACAGCTGGGGCTGGCACCCGCTGGCGGGCACGCTCAGCGGCAAGGTGGTCTGGGCGCTGTTCCGGCTGCAGCCGGACTGTCTGCGCGATGACACGTGAGAACCGCGGCGCATTTTGGCGCCGCGGTTCTACGCGCGTTGTGGGCCCGGTGTCCTGCGGTGACCGCTATCCCGCTATCAGGTGGTCGAACTCGCCGTCCTTGATGCCCAGGAGCATCGCCTCGATCTCGGCGCGCGTGTAGACGAGCGCGGGACCGTCGGGGAAGCGCGAGTTGCGCACCGCGACGTCGCCGCCGGGCAGCCGCGCGAACTCCACGCAGGAACCCTGCGAGTTGCTGTGCCTGCTCTTCTGCCAGGCCACTCCGTCCAGCTGCGTGGCAGCCATGCCGTTGTACACGTCGAACCCCAAGTACACGCTGTCAACGCGGTGGTCCACAGGTCGCTCCCGGTTGTGCACTGGCTGGTGTGGCCATTGATGCAGTGGTCAACTGTTCCGGATCATAGCCCTGTTCATGTGCAGATGCATGGGCAGATGCACGTGCACGCGGGGTGCTCCTCCGGTTACAGCTTTGACGACTGCTTTACCGATGCCGTTCCAGCGTCTGCCCCAGCCGTTGCGGGACATGCCCTTCCGCTACTTCCTCACAGGACGTGCACTAGTGAAGACGTGCGGCGGGGCCCTCGTGTTCCAGGAGGGGACGGCTATCGCGTCGCGTAGGGCAACAATGCCATCTCCCGGGCCTTCTTGATCGCGGCGGCCAACTGCCTTTGCTGCTGGGCGTTCACACCTGTGACCCGGCGGCTGCGGATCTTGCCGCGGTCGGAGACGAACTTCCGCAGCAGGTCGATGTCCTTGTAGTCGATGTACGTCACTCCGGCCGCGTCCAGGGGATTGCGGCGGGACTTGGCAGCCTTGCGCTCGGGCTTGCGGGGCACGGTCAGATCTCCAGAAGGGTGTCGAAGGCGGGCGGCAGGCGCTTCCAGGCGGCGCGGCCTGCGGCGTACTCGGTGTCGGTCAACAGGCAGTGGTCCAGGAGCCGTTCGAGGCCGTCGCGGTCCAGGCCGGGGGACGTGAAGACGAGGTGCTGGCAGCGGTCGCCGTGCTCCGGGTGCCAGTCGAGCGCGGCGGCGGCGCGGCGCACCGGGGGCACCGACTCCCAGGCCGCGTCGGGCAATGAGGCCAGCCACGGGCCCACGCCCTCCACGCACAGGGCGCCGCCGGCCGCGTCCCAGTGGAGCAGCGCGTCGGGCTTGTCGGCGAGCCAGAACCGGCCCCGACTGCGGGCCGCGGCACAGGTCAGGTCCTCCAGCGCCGCGTACAGCCGCTCCGGGTGGAAGGGCCGGCACCGGTGCCAGACGAAGGTGCTCACCCCGTACGCGTCGGCCTCGACGGGGAGCAGGGCGCAGGCGGGATGCTGGGCGGCGGCAGCGGCCTCGACGTCGAAACCGGCGAGGGCGGCGGACACCAACTCGCTGCGCGGGGGCGGGGCGGAGCTGGCGAGGTCGCCGCGTTTGCCCTGGACGGAGCCCGGCGAATGACCGCGCGCAGGCAAGGCGAGGTCCGCCGGGGCGCCGCGCTCGGGCCGGGCGAGATCCGCCAGGTCACCGCGCTCGGGCCGGGCAGGTCCTACCGAGTCGCCACGCTCCTCCCCGGCAGGACCCACCAAATCACCGGACACGAGCTCGACAGGACCCACCAAATCACCGCGCGCAGGCCGAGCGAGGTCCGCCGAGGTGCCGGGCACGGGCCGAGCAGAGTCCGCCGAATCGCCGCATGCGCCCTCGGCAGAACCCACCGAATCGCCGCGCTCGTCCCGAGCAGGGCCAGCCGAGCCGCCATGCTCGGACGGAGTGGGGCTGGGCAACTCACCGCGCACCGACGGAGCAGAGCCCGCCAAGTCGACGTATTCATCTCGGTGGCTGCTCGCCAAGTCACCCTGCCTGATGTGCACTTGGCGGGCCGTCGGATGCAACTGCCCCAGCAGCTCCCGGTCCTCGTCGTCGGCCTCCTCGGAGTCGAGGATGGCGAGGGTGGGGGCGTACTCCAGTTGGCGGGCGAAGGTGTCGGCGACCGTGCGCCGGTCCGTGGCCGCCGCCGCGAGGCCGGCGTCGGCGAGGTCGTCGCCGTTGCCGAGACAGGGCAGGAGCAGGGCCGGGTCCACGGCGGTGATGACGCCGGTGACCGTGAGGCCGCCGGAGACCACCACCTCGGCCATCGCCTTGGGCTCGACCGAGTCCCACAACTCGACGATCGCCAGGCGGACTTGACCGGCCGCCGCCAGCCTGCGCAGTTCCGGGACCAGGTCCTCGCGGAGCGCGCAGCACGCGCAGTCGTTGACGAGGGGGGCCTCGCCGGCGTCCAGGATGCCCGTGGCGTCCCGGATCGTGCGGACGACGGTGCCGGCGGCGGCCGTAGCGAGGTCGTGGTGGAGTACGACGCTGCCGGGGACGTCGTGGAGGAGTCGGGCGACGGTCGCTCTGCGGGCGTCGGCGTGCAGGCCGGCGACGATCGCGACGGAGAGGTCGGGCACGGTCAGTCCTGCTTCCCGTACCGGCGCTCGAAGCGCTCCACGCGGCCGGCCGTGTCCAGGACGCGGGCGGTGCCGGTGTAGAAGGGGTGGCTGACGTTCGAGATCTCGACGTCGATCACGGGGTAGGTCCGGCCGTCCTCCCATTCGACCGTCTTCTCGCTCGTCATCGTCGAGCGGGTGAGGAAGGCGTGCCGCGCGGCCCGGTCCCGGAAGACGACGGGGCCGTAGGGCGGGTGGATGTTCTCGCGCATCCCGGTCAGCGCTCCTCTCGGAAGTCGACGTGGCGGCCGGCGACCGGGTCGTACTTGCGCAGGGTCAGGCGGTCGGGGTCGTTGCGGCGGTTCTTGCGGGTCACGTAGGTGTAGCCGGTGCCGGCGGTGGACCGGAGTTTGATGACCGGGCGGAGTTCGTTGCGAGCCATGGCTGATACCTTACTGAAAATGAATTCCATTAGCAGCATTGGCTAAGACAACGATCGAGGAGAGGTACGTCACCCGTGTCCGCCCACTGCATGCTGACCGGCGCACAGCCCGGCTTCGGCAACCGCATCTCCCACTCCCACCGGCGCACCTCGCGCCGCTTCGACCCGAACATCCAGTCCAAGCGCTACTGGCTGCCCGGCGAGGGCCGTTACGTACGGCTGCGGCTGAGCACCAAGGGGATCAGGACCGTCGACGCGATCGGCGTCGAGGCGGCCGTGGCCCGGATCCGTGCCCGCGGGGTGAGGATCTGATGTCCAAGAAGAGCAAGATCGCGAAGAACGAGCAGCGGCAGCGGATCGTCGCGCGGTACGCGGCGCGGCGGGCCGAGCTGAAGGAGATCATCCGGCGCCCGGCCTCCACCGAGGCCGAACGGGCCGCCGCCCAGCGGAAGTTGCGGAGCCAGCCGCGCGACGCCGGCGCCACCCGGATCCGCAACCGCGACCAGGTCGACGGGCGGCCCCGCGGGTACTTCCGCGCGTTCGGACTGTCCCGGGTGAACCTGCGCGGGCAGGCTCACAGCGGATACCTACCCGGCGTCCGTAAATCCTCCTGGTAGGCCCTGGTAGCTTGCTGCGGTCGTCCGGCCAAGGCCGACCGGACGGCCGTCCGGCTACAGCTTGGGAGCTACCAGTGACTACGGCGATTTCGACGGTGTCGACGGTACGGATCGCGGCGGCCGCCGCCGGTCTTGCGGGCGCACTCGTCCTGACCGCGTGCAGCGGCGGCGACTCCAAGGACGACTCCTCGTCCACACCGAGCGCGTCCGCGACCTCGGCCCCGACCGGGAGCGCGACCTCGACCGCGTCCGCGGACTCCACCGGCAGCAGCCCGTCGGCCGCCTCCGACGAGCTGCAGGGCAGCTGGCTCGCCACGACCGACGGCAAGGCCGTGGCGCTGGTGGTCACCGGCAAGCAGGCCGCCCTGTTCACCACCGGCGGGAGCATCTGCAGCGGGACCGCCGGCGAGGAGGCGGGCATGCAGATGATCCACCTCACGTGCACGGACAAGAGCACGACCCGGGCGACCGGAATGGTCGGCTCCGTCAGCAAGTCGGGCCTCTCGGTCACCTGGTCGGGCAGCCTCGGCAAGGAGACGTACACCAAGGCGGAGGGCGGAAAGCTCCCGTCCGGACTGCCGACGGCGGGCCTCGGGTCGTAGCCCGGTCCCGGTCGTGTCGGCGGAGCGGCGTCCGGTGCGGGATGATCCCCTCATGCGCACCATTCCCCTCGCCGTCACCGCCGTCGCGTCGGCCCTGCTGCTGACCGCGTGCAGCGGCAGCGGCTCCTCCTCTTCCTCCTCCGACGGCAAGAACGGCTCGGCCTGCTCCTTCGACGGAGTCGCCGTCCAGGTCGGTCCCGCCAGCACCGCCCCGTCCGCCGGTGACACGGGCGAGGTTCCCGTCTCGCTCACCAACCAGAGCAAGCCGTGCACCCTGGACGGCTTCGCCGGCGCCTCGCTGGAGGGCGGCGGCACCAAGGTCGCCCTCGCCACCCAACAGGGCGCCAAGGCACAGAAGTTGAAGCTGGCCAAGGGCGACGCGGCGTCCTTCACCATCACCTATGTCCGCGGCAAGGCGGGCGACAAGCTGAGCCTGGCCGCCACGAAGCTGGTCATCACCCTGCCCGGCGGCAGCGACAGCGCGAGCTACAAGTGGTCGTACGGGCCCGTCCAGGGCAAGACCTCCGTGAGCGACTCGGACGCCTCGGTCAGCGCCTTCACCCAGGCCGGCGACTGACGCCCCTCAGTCCAGCCGCGGCCGGGCCCCGACCTGGGCCCGGTCCGCAGCCTCGGCGCCCTCGGTCCAGCCCGCCTCGTCGCTGACCCCGCGCAGCCGGGTCGTGATCGTCTCCGGGAACATCTCGTCGAGCCGGCCCGTCACGGCGACCTCGCGGGTGGCGAGCACCGGAAGCAGATCGTCGGTCACCTGCGTCCCGGCGGCCTCGGCCAGCCGGGTCCCGATGCGGTGGGCGTAGGCCGCGAGGAAGGACTGCCGGAAGGTCTTGGTCCGCCGCCGCCCGCCCGCGCGCTGGGCCGCCTCCGCCTTCGTCATCGCGGTCGTGGCCTGCACCAGCAGCGAGGTGTACAGCAGCTCGACCACCTCCAGATCCCCCTCGAACCCGACGACGGTCGAGAAACCGAAGGCCTCGTTCCACACCGCCCGGCAGTGGTTCGCCCCGGCGACCGCGTCCAGCAGCACCGCCTTCGCCTGCTCGTACGGCGCCTCGACCCCGATCCGGCACGCGCCGGGCTCGTCCTTCGCCGGCGCCTGCGCGTCGAGCAGCGCCTCGTCGATACTGTGCCGCGCCATCAGCTCCTGCGCCTTGGCACTCAACGCCTCCGCCTCCTCCGGAAACCCGGTCGCCTCCGCCTTCGCGAGCAGCGCGCGGATCCGGGTGAGCATCCGGGACGCGGGCCGCCCGCCGTCGTGCCGCCGCTTCGGCTCGTCCAGCGGTTCGAGACCCGGCAGCCGCAGCAGCAGCCGGTACAGCTCCAGCACGGTGGTGGCGTGCGTGAAGCGATCGACGCGGACAGCCGGCGCGGCGGCAGCAAGTTCGTCCAACTGCGCGGCCCAGCGCGGGCCGCGAGCCCGGTCATCGGGCGCCTGCGCCCGAATCAGCTCCGACAGCAGCCGTACATGCGCGTCCTCCAACTCCCGCCGAACCAGCCGTACGACATCTGCGGGCTGCCACCCCCGCCGCCAGGCCGCCGCCACGAACTCCCGCCCCCGCCGGTCGAGTTCGACGTCGGCCGCGGGGGCGGCGGCGAGAATCGAGGCACCCGTGTCGAGGGCGTCATGGGTATCGGAGTAGAGCGCGGCCTCGAAGGCGCGCTCGACGGTGTCGGTCGTGCTGCTCACGGGTCGATCGTGTCATGGGGCGGAGGGGAGGGGGGACCCTGAAAAAGCGCCGCAATCCATGCTGAAGTGTCACACTTTTTTTGGGGCGGGCAGGGGTGGCCCACCTCGGGAACGCCCGCCGGCGGCCACACCTCCTGCCCCCACCGCGCATGCTCGTCCACAGCCTGTGGACAACCAACTCCCGGCCGAACCAAGGGCGTTGAGGCCCGTCCGGATGGATGACGATGACGACGACACCGTCGGTCAACTGCGGGACGCGGTCGCACGGCCCCCGACGTCAACCCGAGGTTGACACCCGTATGGCGTCAACCTACGGTTGACACATGACGACCGATCCGAACGTCACCTCATCCGTACGTCTCGACGACCTCATCGCGGCCATCAAGAAGGTCCACCCCGCCCCGCTCGACCAGCTCCAGGACGCGGTGATCGCCGCCGATCACCTGGGCGACGTGGCCGACCATCTCATCGGCCACTTCGTGGACCAGGCCCGGCGATCGGGCGCCTCCTGGACGGACATCGGCAAGAGCATGGGGGTCACCCGGCAGGCGGCGCAGAAGCGGTTCGTGGCGAAGGAGTCGGCGGACCTCGACCCGAGTCAGGGGTTCAGCCGGTACACCGTACGGGCCCGCAACGTGGTGATGGCCGCCCACAACGCGGCCATCGCCGCCCGCAACCCCGAGGGCCGTCCCGAACACCTCGTCCTCGGTCTGCTCGCCGAACCGGACGCCCTCGCGGGCAAGGCGATCACCGCGCAGGGGGTTCCGCTGGACGCCGTACGCCAGGCGGCGACCGCGGCGCTGCCGCCGGCCGCCGAGGAGGTCCCGGACCTCGTCCCCTACGGCCCCGACGCCAAGAAGGTCCTGGAACTCACCTTCCGCGAGGCCCTGCGCCTGGGCCACAACTACGTCGGCACCGAACACATCCTGCTCGCCCTGCTGGAGCACGAGAACGGCGAGGGCGTGCTCAACAGCCTGGGCATCGACAAGCCCACGAGCGAACGGCACATCGCCGAGATGCTGCACCGGCTCCAGGGCTGACGGGCCGACGGGCCGGCCTCAGAACTGGCTCGTGTCGAGGTCGAAGCCGAGCGGCTCCGGCAGCGCCACGGTCTTGGAGATCTCGATCTCGACGGCACGCGTGTAGCGGTCCTCGGAGGGCTCGCTGTAGACGATGACCGTCCCGGCCTCGCGGTCGATCAGCAGGTAGCAGGGGATGCCCGCGCGGGCATAACCGCGGAGTTTGGGCCCGCGGTCGTTGGCCGCGGTGGACTCGGAGGTCACCTCGCCGACGAGGACGACCGGCGCGGGGTCGTGGTACCGCTGGTCGTCGGCGAAACTGCCCTTCGGGGCGATCACCAGGTCGGGGATGACCTGGCCACTCCCGGACGCGTCCGGAACGTACAGGCCGATGCCCGTGTACGTACGCAACTCGCGATCCTGACGGTTGAGCGTCACCTGCTCCGCCGTCTCGGACACGATCTCTTCATGCTCCCCATTTGCCGGAGGCACCACGTGGATCTTCCCTTCGATCAACTCCACGCGCCAGCCCTCCGGGGCAGCAGCGTCGAACGCATCGAAGGCGGCCTCGACGGACGCGTCCACGCGCCTCTCCTCCGTCGGACCCGGATGAGGACTCGGTCGGCGTTCTGGGGCGGTCAGTGCCACGGCGGACCTCCTTCGTACGGAGCGACCCTGTCAGCGTAGGCGAGAGGGCCGCCCGTGATCTCGTGATGCGTCACTCGTACGAGTGTGCGCGTGACGTTTCTTCGCTCGGGGACGCTCGGCGGCACCTGGCCCGCGAGCCGGTTCGTGCAGGTCGGGGCCGCTGTCAGACCCGCGTGCCACACTCGCGAACATGACCGATCGCTGGGCGCTCGCTCCGGCCGAGGGTGGTGGTGTCGAGGTCACCGCCCTCGGTCCCGACGGGCTGCCCGGGCCGGGGGGCGTGCGGTGGGAGCCGGATCTCGTCGGGGCCGTGCGCAGCCGGCCCGACGTGAGCCGGTGGGTGTGGCGGTCCACCGCCGAGGTGTATCCGGCGCTGCTCGCCGCGGGGGTGCGGGTGGAGCGGTGCTACGACGTGGAGGACGCCGAGACCCTCCTGCTCGGGTACGAGGGGCGGCACGGGGAGCCGCGATCGGCCGCCGCCGCGCTGGCCCGGTTGCGCGGTGGGCCGGTGCCGCCGGATCCGCCGCAGCGGGCCGCCGAACCCGGTTCGCAGTCCTCGCTCTTCGAGCCGCAGAGCGTCCGTCTCCCCCTCGCCGACCTCCTCGCCGTGTACGCCGAGCAGCAGCGACGGCACGACACCACCGAGCACCCCGACCGGATGCGGCTGCTCACCGCCTCCGAGTCGGCGGGCATGCTGGTCGCCGCCGAGATGAACCGGGCTGGGCTGCCGTGGAGCGCCGACGTGCACCGGGAGCTGCTGCACGAGTTGCTGGGCGAGCGGTATGTGGGTGGGGGCGAGCCGCGGCGGCTGGCCGAACTGGCGGACGAGGTGTCCGCCGCGTTCGGGAGACGGGTGCGGCCCGATCTGCCCGCGGACGTCGTCAAGGCCTTCGCGCAGGCCGGGATCAAGGTCAGATCGACCCGGCGCTGGGAGATCCAGTCCCTCGACCATCCGGCGGTGAAGCCGCTGCTGGAGTACAAGAAGCTGTACCGGATCTGGGTCGCGCACGGCTGGTCCTGGTTGCAGGACTGGGTGCGGGACGGGCGGTTCCGGCCGGAGTTCCTGGCCGGCGGGACCGTCACAGGGCGCTGGGTCACCAACGGCGGGGGCGGGCTGCAGATCCCCAAGGTCATCCGGCGGGCCGTAGTCGCCGACCCGGGCTGGCGACTCGTCGTCGCCGACGCCGACCAGATGGAGCCCCGGGTGCTCGCCGCGATCTCCCGCGACCCCGGGCTGATGGAGGTGGCCGGCCGCCCCACCGACCTCTACCAGTCCGTGTCCGACCGCGCCTTCTCCGGCGACCGCGACCAGGCCAAGATCGCGGTGCTCGGCGCGGTCTACGGCCAGACCTCCGGTGACGGCCTCAAGAACCTCGCGGCGCTCAGGCGCCGGTTCCCCAAGGCGGTGGCGTACGTCGACGATGCCGCGAAGGCGGGCGAGGAGGGGCGGCTCGTCCGGACCTGGCTGGGGCGGACCTGCCCGCCGGTGGCCGGCGGCGAGGACGCGGCGGAGGAGGCGGGGATTCCGCAGGACGAACCCGCCACCACCCCCGCCGACCAGGGCTGGGTACCCGGCTACGCCTCCACCAACTCCCGTGCCCGGGGCCGCTTCGCCCGCAACTTCGTCGTCCAGGGCAGCGCGGCGGACTGGGCGCTGCTGATGCTCGCCGCGCTCCGCCGGTCCTGTGCGGAGCTCGCGGCCGAGCTGGTCTTCTTCCAGCACGACGAGGTGATCGTGCACTGCCCGAAGGAGGAGGCCGAGACCGTGGCCGCCGCGATACGGGAGGCGGCCGATCTGGCCGGGCGCCTGACGTTCGGCGAGACACCCGTCCGCTTCCCGTTCACCGTCGCGGTCGTCGAGTGCTACGCCGACGCGAAATAGGGGCGCGGGCTACGGCTCTCAACGCGCGTCACCCTGCGACAACAGCTCGCCCAGCTCCTCCACGACCGCCTTCTCGTCCGTCCCGTCGAGCGCGGCCAGCGCCGCCCGCCACTCCTCGTACGCCTCCTCCGCCCGCCCCTGTTCCCGGAGCAGCAGGCCGAGTTGGTGACGGGCGAGGCCGCCCATGTAACGGTCGGCGCGGGCGTCCGCGCGGCGCAGCAGCTCCGCGCACTCGCCGTCGGCGGCCTCCGTCCGGCCGAGCAGCCGCAGCGCCCGGACCAGTCCGAGCCGGGTCTGCGACTCGCCGTGCCAGTCGCCGAGGTCGCCGAGGATGCGCAGGCTCTCCTCGAAGTGCGGTAGAGCAGCTGCCGGTTCGCCGAGGGCGAGGTGGGCGTAGCCGATGTTGCAGTGCGCGGAGTGCTGCACGATCACCGCGCCGATCTCGACACCGATGGCCAGCGAACGCCGATGCTGCTCGATGGCGGCGCGCGGGTCGGTGTGCTCGTACAGGTTGCCGAGATGGCTGTAGGTCACGGCCTCGCCGTACGGGTCGTCCAACTGCCGTGAATACGCGAGGCTCTGGCGCAGCGCGACCCCGGACTCGGCGTGCCGGCCCAGCCCTTCGAGGAGAAGACCGCGGTTGTTGAGGCACCGTCGGATCCAGGAGGTCGCGTCGAGCCGCCACCAGATCGCCAGCGCCTGGTCGTTGAGGCCCAGGGCCTCGCTCTGCCGCCCGGTCAGAAAGTGCAGCCCAGCCAGATCACCCAGCGCGTACGCCTCCGCCGCGTCGTCCCCGAGCCGCCGCGCCGCACCCAGACCGACCCGCCCGAGCACCTCCATCTCGGCGACCCGGCCACCGCGCAGCACATACGGAAAGAGCAGCCGGACGAGGGTCGAGACCTGAGCGGTTCTGCGCCGGTCGGGGCTGTCGCCGTACCGGTTGACGAGCGCCACCACGTTCTCCAACTCCAAGTCCCCCCAGGCGAACGCCTCCTGAGAGTCACGGAAGGGAGCTGTGGCCGCCACCTCCGCCGCATGCCCCGGCAACTGCGCGGCAGTCGGCCGACGCCGGTCGTCCTGATCGAGCCCCGGTTCGACGATCGCGGCGAGCGTCCGCTCGGCAACGGCGGCATACCAGCCGAGGGCGACATCGACGAGGTCACCGGGCCGCTCGGCCCCTACGGCGTCGCTGCGCGGGCCGACCGCCGCAACACCGCTACGCAGCTCGGCCACTGCAACGTCAGCACACGCCCCGACCGCCGCGACGCCACCGTACGACCCGGCCGCCGCGACACCACCAGCCTGCTCGACTACGCCAATATCGCCACGCGATCCAGCCCCCGCAACACCACCAGGCGACCCGACCCCCGCGACATCCCCGCGCGACCCAAGGGCATCGACGTCGCCACGCGAATCCGCCGGTGCGATGTCACCACGCAGCCCGGCCGCCGCAAC
>Ga0307511_10001530_pt1 | contig 24473 bp, 13 predicted proteins | sample 13_EM_MG_FD_200266 | JGI IMG/M metagenome (GOLD analysis project Ga0307511, IMG submission 200266) | Populus trichocarpa ectomycorrhiza microbial communities from riparian zone in the Pacific Northwest, United States - 13_EM | ecosystem: Host-associated > Plants > Roots > Unclassified | place... | reverse complement strand
TAAAACTGGGAGAAGCTCCAGGCGGTGTGATTTTCGAATTTGCAGAAGCATGCCCTTCTTTTCTTTCTTTATTCAACGTATTTTAAAGGAGAGGGGGCCGCTGACACGGTTCAGAGGCTGGAAAATCCAGCTGAATAGGATGCATGCCCTCGTATATATGTAGTATAAATACGAGTATTGATTTATAAAAATTAAAAAAAAAGGAGCACTACCCCCGTAGCCTCATTGTTCGGTGCTCACTTCCCTCCTACAAAAGTGCCATTCGTAACCGTGAATCGAAGTGGTTTCGGCTGGTTGGAGGCCATTATGGGGAAGCTTTTGCTGAGCATTGGGGGGGATGCCCACGATCAACGAGCGGAGCAGTGGGTATGTCCGTGCGGGATTGCGCTAGTCGGCAAAGAGAAAACCACGATGGCGATATTGTGTCCGGCAGGAGATTCATATTTTTAATCACCAGTCGGAGGCGTTTGGTGGTGGTTTTTCGCATCGGGCTCACAAGGTAAGTAGAACCTGGCGCCTTGCCTTGCACAACAACATCATCGACTTTGTTTTTCTTTTTTCCCTGGCAGTCTACAGAACGCCCAGTCAGCCTTAGGCTGTGAGGCGGCCTGGAACCCCTGACGGAACCGCGGTCGACCCGTGTGCGCCTACTGGCTGCGCAGGTCTACCTTCATGAGGTTGGGCCAACTGCCCTGAGTGTGCATGCGCCATCTGCGCTAATCGATGCAGCTGTGGTTACAAGCAACAACACTACTGTACCGAACTGCGCATGCGCCAGCTAGTACGCCAGGAACCCCCCATGATCGACTCTGAGGCATGGTAGGAGCGGGTGGCGACTAGACGCTGGTGCGTATGGATCAAGACGGCCCGTGAGATATGTACTGCATGTACTAATGTATGTACTGTACCGCAAAAATTGAGAAGTAAGACCCCCGGTCGAACTAATGTCGGTTGCTATGTCTAATACTAATTCTACCTAGACCCGCATACTATTGCATAGTCTGCTATCTCACTGGCTGCAGCTATGCCGATGTCAAATTCCAGTGTCTTCTTCTGTAACATCCAATTCCTTAATTCTGAAGCCCGGAAGACCACGGATTTGGAGTTTGTGATCTTGACCGCCATCTGGGGGTAGAGATATACCGGTTTGCTTAAAAGCCTTGACTATGCTCACTTGTCCAATTGTACAATGCATTTGTCAATATCTATAGCATATATTGCTGTTAGATAACCATATAATTATAGCCATGTTCTATAGTTGAGTGGTAGGCTCGCAGTGTGCTCTTTGGTGAACGTGCGAAGTGAGGCATGTTCGAATCTGACAAATGCCGTGCAAATCATCATTTTTTAAAATTTTTTTCAGTTCATAGTTGGTTGACATCTAAGCGGTACGGTACATACATTCGTACCAACTACCAATGTGTTACATCTGATCTTGTCGACGTTACCCACTAAGCGACACGTTGAGTACTATTTAACACAAGGCTTCTTTCGGAACGAAATGTAGGCATATATCTATTTTCTATTAACTGCGCGATGCCTGTGATCCGATTCGCAACCCGGCTGCATAAAAATTATCACCACAAGGTAACTTTTGACTCCGATATCGTGGCAGAATATAAAGCGCACGTCAGGCATTTCGAATTCGACTGGACTTTTAGCAGCACATGTGGCTGTGCTGTATGTACAGGTAGGGCAAATTAAAACTCGGCAACAGCGGCATACACTGTATGCTTGGCTGCGCCTTGGACTGCACAACCCTGTTGCCCCAGAATTGTACCATATCGTCCGCCGGCATCCATGCATCTTGAGCAAGTCCGCCTTGCCTCGTATCGTTGGATTTTTCTTTTAATCGAGCACTTAATGCACGAGGTGCATCGCCGGTTGCGATTTTAACGCCATGGCCATATTCACAAATGACTTGTGTTGATCCCGTTGATGCTCTCGCTAGGCTACTTTAGATTGAGTGGTGGCACTGCTTACCCTTTTAGGACCATCTCTGCATCAGGGTGGACAGGAATATATTGTGTTTGAAAAAAAGGTTTCTGCAGTCGATTTTATGACAAGGGGCTGTGGTCATTTCCGCACAGCCTGCTTTGGGAGCACAGCCTTGGAGGTAATTGTGAAATTTTGGGCTATGCCGTTAGGGCAATAGTGGCAAAAAAGTCGCAATTCCGTATCGTAGGACCTCGGCCTACGTTACCGACATCAACAATGACGGCTATGCAACACTTTCTGGATAGAATATAAAATAGGTCCGACGTCCGGTTACAACATCGCTCCTCTACAACCATAATTCAATTAAGGTTGTAACTACATTTCGGACAGACAACTATTGCCCACAATCAGCATTAAACAGCAACCCTGGTCCCACCGTGCACCGTATATCCAGCAAAACAGCAGAGTATATGCCATTTCATAAGACAATCAGTACAAGAAGTTCAAGTTTAAGCCGAGCTAACCATGAATTGTATCAAGATCTCACATCGGACCCTGCCAAACCCACAATTGTGAACTAAGCGGATGGCTTCTGAGACGGGGAATCGGTTATTAGTATGTATACATATTTACTAGTTGTGGGTTGTCAAATAAACTATGTAGGACGTCAACTAATTTCACTATATCTTGATGCAAGAATATGAGGGTGCAAGGCTTAGACGCCTCTATCAGACGATCACAGAGAGGATTGGAAGCAACACCAGAGGGTCACCCTTTCCGAGCACGGAACTTGTTTGTTCTTGCGAATCATTTCAACAGCCGATATGGGCAAACTAGAACCTTGGAGGACTTGGACGCAGCTATCTCTCGAACTGAAGAAGCAGTGCAGGCGATACCAGAAGACCACCCTGACCGAGGAGGATGGCTGAACCATCTCGGAAATCGTTTAAGTAGCCGTTATGAAAGAACAGGAAATTTGCAAGAATTGGACGCCGCGATTACCCGGGTAGAACAGGGGGTAGAAGCAACACCATTGGATCACCCAGACCGAGCAGCACGGCTAAACAATCTCGGGACGCATTTAAGCAAGCGATACAGAAAAACTGGAAACCTGGAAGACTTGGAGGCCGCCATCGCAAGGTCAGAGTCGGCAGTACACGTAACCCCGCTTGATCACCCTGATCGAGAAGCACGAGTGAGGAGTTTCGAGAGCCAGTTAAGAAACCGGTATGAACGAACAGGAAATTTGCAAGACTTACAGGCCACCATTGGAGGAATAGAGCGAGGAGTCCAGGCAATACAGGATAATGCTGTCCGAGCTAGCCAGCCGAACGATAGTGGGTGGTATGCAATCAGGTCTTATGAAGAAATTGAGGATCTTCTGGACCTGGACGTCGAAATCGCACGATTAGAGGCGGCACTGCATGCAGGTCGCTGGTACTACCCTGGGCGGCCACAATGGTTAGAAATGCTGGGGTTGCATCTGGGGAACCGGTATCAAAGAACTGGGCAATATCAGGACTTGGAGGCAGCTATCGCCCGATTGGAAGAAGCAGTGCAAGCCACATCAGATTCCCACCCTTCCCGACGCATGCGGTTAAACAATCTTACGAACTGTGTGGCCCTGCGGTATAGACGAAGAGGAAATATGCAAGACCTGGAGGGCGCCATTACTAACCTGGAAGCACTAGTGCTTGCAACACCCGAGTCTCACCCTGACTATGCAACCGTGGTAAGCAATCTTGGGGTGCATTTAGGTACCCGGGCTGAAAGAACAGGGAATTTGGAGGACTTGGAGGCCGCCATTGCACGGTGTGAGGCAGCACTGCAGGCCACACCGGAGGATCAACCTGATCGAGCAGGACGGTTGAGTAATCTTTCGAACTATTTAAGCAGCCGGTATGTACGAACAGGGAATTTGGAGGACTTGGAGGCCGCCATCGCACGGTCCGAGGCAGCACTGCAGGCAAAACCAGAGGACCACATTAACTATATAGCTATATTGAATAACCTTTCGAGCCAGTTAAGCCGCCGGTATGCACGAACAGGAAATTTGGAGGACTTGGAGGCCGCTATCGCACGGTCTGAGACAGCACTGCAGGCGACACCAGAGGATCACTCTCACTATGCAGGTATATTGAATAACCTTTCGCACCATTTAAGCAGCCGGTATGAACGAACAGGAAATTTGCAGGACTTGGAGGCTGCCATTGCACGGTCTGAGGCAGCACTGCAGGCGACACCCGAGGACAACCCTCACCATGCAGGTGTATTGAATAACCTTTCGAGCCAGTTAAGCAGCCGGTATGAACGAACAGGAAATTTGGAGGACTTGGAGGCCGCCATCGCACAGTCTGAAGCAGCAGTGCAGGCGACACCTGAGGACCACCCTGATCGAGCAGGACAGTTGAGTAATCTTTCGAGCTATTTAAGGAGCCGGTATGAACGAACAGGAAATTTGCAGGACTGGGAGGCCGCTATCGCACGGTCTGAGGCAGCACTGCAGGCCACACCAGAGGACCACCCTCACTATGTAAGTATATTGCATAACCTTTCGAACCATTTCAACAGCCGGTATGCACGAACAGGAAATTTGCAGGACTTGGAGGCCGCCATCTCACGATGTGAGGCAGCACTGCAGGCGACACCTGAGGACCACTCTGATCGAGCACGTATATTGCATAACCTTGCGAGCTATTTAGGCAGCCGGTATGAAAGAACAGGGAATTTGGAGGACTTGGAGGCCGCCATTGCACGGTCTGAGGCAGCACTGCAGGCGACACCCGAGGATCACCCTGATCGACCAAGACAGTTGAGTCTTCTTTCGAAACGTTTAGACAACCGGTATGGACGAAGAGGAAATTTGCAGGACTTGGAGGCCGCCATCGCATGGTCTGAGGCAGCACTGCAGGCGACACCAGAGGACGACCCTCACCATGCAGCTGTATTGCATAACCTTTCGAACCGTTTAAGCAGCCGGTATGAACGAAAAGGAAATTTGGAGGACTTGGAGGCCGCTATCTCACGGTGTGAGGCAGCACTGCGGGCTACACCTGAGAACCACCCTGATCGAGCAGGACAGCTGAGTGATCTTTCGATCAATTTAAACAGCCGGTATGAACGAACAGGAAATTTGCAGGACTTGGAGGCCGCCATCGCACGGTCTGAGGCAGCATTGCAGGGGGCACCAGAGGGCCACCCTCACCATGCAGCCTTATTGCATAACCTTTCGAACCATGTAGGCAGCCGGTATGAACGAACAGGAAATTTGGAGGACTTGGAGGCTGCCATTGCACGGTCTGAGGCAGCATTGCAGGCGACACCTGAGGACCACCCCGATCGAGCAGGACGGTTGAGTAATCTTTCGAACCGTTTAATCAGCCGGTATGAACGAACAGGAAATTTGCAGGACATGGAGGCCGCCATAGCACGGTCTGAGGCAGCACTGCAGGCGACACCAGAGGACCACCCTCACTATGTAAGTATATTGCATAACCTTTCGAACCATGTAGGCAGCCGGTATGAACGAACTGGAAATTTTCAGGACTTGGAGGCTGCCATTGCACGGTCTGAGGCAGCATTGCAGGCGACACCTGAGGACCACCCCGATCGAGCAGGACAGTTGAGTGATCTTTCAATCAATTTAAACAGCCGGTATGAACGAACACGAAATTTGCAGGACTTGGAGGCCGCCATCGCACGATCTGAGTCAGCACTGCAGGGGGCACCAGAGGGCCACCCTCACCACGCAGCCTTATTGCATAACCTTTCGAACCATGTAGGCAGCCGGTATGAACGAACAGGAAATTTGGAGGACTTGGAGGCCGCCATCTCACGATGTGAGGCAGCACTGCAGGCGACACCAGAGGACCACCCTGTTCGAGCAGCACAGCTGAGTAATCTTTCGAACCGTTTAAGTAGCCGGTATGCACGAACAGGACATCTGGCAGACTTAGAATCCTCTCTGGTTGCACTGTGCGCCGCTTGCCGTTGTCCTAGTGCCCCTACACTAGTACGACTAAAAGCAGCTTACACGGCCGCTAATATTTTGGCCTTCAGTATTGTCCAAGATTTGCAACGAGCATACTCACTTTTGCGTGATGCTCTTGATCTACTACCACTAATTACCTCCAGATCCCTAGAGAGAGAAGATCAACAACACATTCTAGGCCAACTTACCGGACTATCCTCCCTTGCTGCCTCAGTCGCATTGGCAGCAGGACAGTCACCATTGCAGGCATTACAGTTGCTAGAGTTAGGTCGCAGTGTTACAAATGGCCAGCTCCTGGACTATCGGAGCGATATATCGAATCTAAGGGAGCATTATCCAACGCTGGCCCACGACTTTGATTCATTGCGTCAGGAACTAGATTCCCCTCTTGGGACTCTTGTAAAGTCCTCTGCAATGTCAGCTACCCAACCACTTGATGCTCAGCCATTTAAAATACGCCGACGGAATAAAGTTGCCCAAGATCTTGACCATATCCTCGTGCAGATTCGTCAGAGATCAGGATTTGAAAACTTCTTGCGTGCAGAATCACAGGATTATTTATTGTCAGCAGCGCACGAAGGGCCGATTGTTGTGATTAATATTACCAAGCTCCGTAGCGATGCCATCCTTATTACGAAAGCTAATGTGATCAGCATTTCCTTGCCGAACCTATCTCATGCATTAATGGCGAAGTATTTTGGTACAAGCACCGATAACAACGAACTCAAAAGAGAGATGCTGGAATGGCTGTGGAAAGCTGCTGTACAACCAGTACTTCGGGAACTAGCGCTATACCCAAAGAAAGCTGCACCCTTGCCCCGAATCTGGTGGATTGGGGTAGGATTAATGGCGAAGGCACCGGTTCATGCGGCTGCAAAATTTAAAAAAGGGGTAGTTCAGATCACGACCCTCCAGTATTGTGTTCCATCATACACATCCACAATCAGGGCCCTTGAATATTCACGGTCGCGGCAATATCGGCTGAATACATCGGTGGTCATCGTTACTATGCCGACAACACCAGGGCAAAGCCCTTTGAGTGGCGTTACTAAAGAGGCGAACGGAATCATAGAAAGTGTCAGGGACTCCACAGCGGTAGATGTACTCGAGAGACCATGCGCCGAACAAGTACTTCAGGGGCTTCGAAGTTATAGTATTGCTCACTTTGCTTGTCATGGGGTTTGTGAAACAAATCCCGCTGACAGTCATCTCTTGCTTGTTAAGGAAAACTCAAATCAGGTTGACAAGCTCCGTGTCCAAGATATTGCAGCTCAAAAGCTACCAGCGGCAAGGCTAGCCTATCTCTCAGCGTGCAGTACCGCTGAGAGTACTTCGTCAAAACTTCTTGATGAAGTAACTCACATTGCAAGCTCCTTTCACATTGCTGGATTTCCCCATGTCATTGGGACATTATGGCCATCCGATGATGAGGCTTGTCGGAAGATGGCAGTGGATTTCTATTCTGCGCTCAGTGAGACGGATGATATAGCAGTGTCATACCGTACTGCAATCATGGGCTTGATGAAAGCGAGGCCTTTGCAACCATTGTATTGGGCACCATTCATCCACTTTGGAGCTTAACAGGTACAAAAAATATCCCTCGTTGTCGTCTAGACTGCCTTGGCTAATATCGGGTTCGGTCTTCAGTAGCTCGGGCTATGCTCGGAGGCGACTGCTGGTATTTTACTCATCTTGAGGGGGGGCCGAAGCACTTCTATTCTCTATTCCCTGTTTTCTATATCTGTCATCTCGTGATCAATGTTTGCTAGGTCATGCCTCTCGGCTCCTGACGGATTACGTGTCATATGGCGTTGGGAAGACTACAATCATCGGGCGATCCTAGGTTTACAGCTTGGCTGTCACCTACCAACACTATTTCAACCCAACAAATACCGGGTATGCATTCATAGTTGTCGGAAACGATTCCTTAGTTCACGCTTCTGACGACGCATGCATCTATCATCAGGGTCTTCTTCTTAGTATTTCGTATTCAATGTCTAATTCTAGTCTTTGATAAGGCGAGGTTATCTTAATGGTCGCCTGCAGCTTTGAGACTTTTCCAGTCTCCATCTCGTTATCCCCATTATGGCGACTCTCCTGGAGTTGAATCTGGGTACAATGAAGCCGTGTTATAAGCAACCTGCTGGGACCGGCACTGGAGTTGCTTATAACGCGTGATTTCTTATAGAAGGAGATATATACAAAATCTAGGAAATGTCCGAGCTCGGCTTAAAAACCCAGTGACGGTAGGTTGAAGTTGTGCCCTTCGAGCCATATCCTGTAGACGCTCAATGTCCTGCTTTTCTCGATATAATAGTGCCTCCAGTTGCTCGCCCTTCTGAGAATTGACATGGGGATTTTGAAGACGAAAGAGACCTAGGTTTTCAAGGCTCAAGTGCAACCTTATAGGAAATACTAGGTACATCATCAGAATCGGATTCGGATGGAGCACGCTCATAGGTATCTAAAATACGTTGCTCCTCCTCCTCCACAGAATTCTCAACCACCTCATCAACAGAATCAATAAACTCAGACAGGCTGGCTCGCTGAAAACCAGGATGCGCAACACTCAGTATGTACAGCAACATCTTATGAGATCTCAACATACCAAAACAATTGAATAGGTATTAATCTTAACTGAGCAGATGCAGGTGAGTAAAGTGTGATATTGTTTATTTCATTTCGACAGGAATTTGCTGATAATCAATTCGCACGATGTGCTGCAGGCACCCAACCACGCTCGCGCTACTTATAAGCAACTATATGTATTACTAAGCAAATACTTAAGAAACTTGGGAATTAAGACTCCTTGTCTGTACTGGGTCATTTCTTCTGCTAATACTATATACTTCAAGCATGGCTTTGGTTACATACAGAGCAAAAAGTTAGTAATATTAAGTCTTTTAGGCAGGCAGGTATTTCTGTATCTCCCGGCTTACCAGACATAACAGACGGGCCGTGGCAGATGGAAAATACTACCGTTACATTGGATTCTGATGAACATCTGGAGTACGTAGATATGGTTGTTGAAGGGGCTGATCCTTGTCCAAATGTGTAGGATTAGTATTAGCACTGGAAATGTCTCAGTACAGACAAGGAGTCTTAATTCCCAGTTTCCCCGGGTAGCACGAGGTTCTGATCGTTCTGACCCATTACGTCAATACGGGACAATGGAGCACTACGGATAAATAGAAAAATCGGCTCCTGATTTGAATAATACATTGAATACTCGAGTGCTACGGGAGAGGGCTTGATCTAGTATATTTTATTTATATATCTCTGGAGGACTTGATTTTCTCATATTTTCATTTATTTCTACATTATATTTTTCTACATCTGGAGGCCCAGATTTTCTAGTATTTTATGTATTTATATCTTATATTTTTCTATTATCTATAGTCCTCCATAGTCCCGTATTTTCCAATAGTTCCATATATATGAGATAATTATATTGAAATCTTATTGTGGCCGTTAGATTTATGGGTGGGCTAGGCCTATTGATTAATGGGCCGTATTGTCGTATGGGTCAGAACAGGTTCTCGCGGTGCACATCATTGTTGGGGGATTTTTGCCCTGGGTAGTGTGTGTTCTTGCTAGCTCTGGCCAAGCCTTACATGTTATGTAACCAAATACTAGGGGGCTTGAGCTGTCTATCGCATCAGGAGGGTAGCGGTGAGTTAGAACATGTATTGAGAGCCAGTCTCATGCCTTCAATACATCGTTAAATAAATGTAACTCACACATACCCTAGACCACCTAAGAAAAGTGATGCTTCCAGAATCCCTTACAGCAATATCGCAGGCAATGGAATAGAGTTGCGTAAGACTTCAGAATTCTTAGAAGCGGCAAGTACCACCTGCTTCATCAGGCAATCACTCCGGCATGATTCCGCTCTCATTCCAGGATTATTCCAAAAGGATCCACATACTTCAATAAATTTAGCTACCGGCACCGACAACTATTTGGAACTGTTCTTTTTCCCTGGCTTGTGAAGTTTACCCTGAACTCTTGATTTACGGGATCCTGAAGAATCTCCGGACGCCACAGCCACCTCAGGTAACCCTGAACTCGGCAATAACAATAACAAAAAAACAAAATAGGAAGGTAAGATGCCTTCATCATGTGTCGAGAAAAGGCTCTTGGGAACACCAACACACATATAAGAGGCCAGAGGCCAGAGGCCAATATTCCTTGAGGTGGAAATCTTGATGCCTCACAGGAAGCTCGTAATTCACAGGGTTGCAGAAGTGCTGGCAAAAACGCTCAGTTGGCAGTGATGCTTATTTGGTCACCTCCCGCTACACAATTGTGCTATGTGGGTACAACGGATGGATGCAATACCTCCCCTTAGAGATATATGTTCTGGTTCACTACGGAATTAAAATGTTACGCACTAGTTGCAATATCATAGTTTTCAGGCGACATGCACTCAACAAAGGCTCATGCAACACTCTCTACGTCTCAGTTATCACCAGCGCGCTGCAATCTCATAGTTATTACCAGGGCTATGTCGGTTGTAGGAGATACCATCCATGGGGAAGTGGCGCACGCCGGCTTTCGCGGGTTTTCCGCATAGCCTAACTATCTATAGGCTAAATAGGCTCATAATTTGGGGAAGTCTTGTTCATATATAGTATTTGCTTGATTCAAGTAGCGAAGTGCCCATCTCAAGTAGTGTGGCAATTCACACATTGCGGAGATTTTGGTTTTGAGAGACACGGTATAGAAGGCAGAAGACATAGGGGTATCTGATGGGCCAGAATTATTGTTTACACCTATTACATGAAGTCTGGAACACTCTGGGTGTAATAGAGATACGATAGGGACCTATATTCCGAGTGTTGGTTAGGGGGGGGGGTTCAGTGAGACATTCTTCAACATACCCCCATCAAAAATTGCCCGAATTTTGCATGCAATAGCTCCGAAGCTTTGTTAGGGTATAGGCTCTGATTTACATGGCATGCCATCACACTGGGTCTTCACTCTATGTCGTATCGCAGAGTTTAGCTTTTACTGCATTTGGAGGCCACTACAATAAAATCACTTTAATCCCACCCCACGTACTGTCCCATAGGTGGAAATGGATCTATTTCAAGAGTACATTTTATTAAGCTACCGGCTGGCTAATCAAGGTCATAGTGGATACACCATTCTTCTGGAGTTTGTTCCGCATATGTCCTGATAGCTTGACCTTCAAGCTTCGACCATGGCTACCGCGGCTTCACAAGAGAAGTACTTGCAGAAGATGCCATCATTTAAGCGCTGTTGGCGGTGGTAACGTTCAGCCCCGCGATTGAGGTTGAGTCGGGGTTATTTCTTATCGATAAGTGTCTATATGTGGTTTAGTTCTTCGCTACTTACAACCATATGTATGGTGACTAAGCGGAAAAAATAAGAATATTCTAGTATCTAAAATATGCTTATTTACTATGTGGGACTGGTTAAAGTATGCTTGTAACCAATATATTCTTACATCTGGTATGCTTGTATCGAGCGTCATCTGTACTCCTGTTGTGGCTGGCGAGGCCTATCTCGTGATGCCGTCCGCTTGTCCGTAGCTACCCTGGTTGTTGGCTTGCGACCAAGCGCTCGTTATGTCAAAGTGTTGTCGGTGCCTATGGAGTTCGTTCGCTAGATTGACTTGCACAAGATCAACTCGCTGTGGGTAATATTGCGGCTCGGGTGGCCGCTGGCTCGGTTTAGCAGACTCGGACCTTTAGCTAAATTGTTTCACATAGGCGTAAGAAAGGTTCATATATCACGGGTTTCTTATTTTCCGATTCAAGCTCTGACGGGACCGGGGCTTAGTTTCTTATATCTAGGTACAATGGTATGTACTTAGTTATCTAGTTCAGTCGTCTCAAAGCCGTCATCAGCTGAAGCAATCAAGATCGTACCCGACCAATGAAACTATGCCTGGGCACGAGCCGGCTCGAGCCGAGCTCATTTTTCAAGGCAGGCTCGAGCTTTTCCCATATATTTTAGGGCTCGAGCTTTTCCCGGGTCGGGCTCGAGCCGGCTCGGCTCGTGCCAGGCGTAAATGAAACGTACTCGAACCAAGTCACTACTGCACCATTTTTATTCCACCTCTAAACAATCAATAGCCTGGTCCACCTGCTGGATGATTACATGATACACACTTGTCTTGTTCTTCAATGTTCCTGTATCAACTCCTCGGCCCTCATCTAGGACGGGAAATAAAACATCTCTAATCCTCTCGACAAGTTGCGTCATTCCGCTGCTGGTCATGCTGGGGGCAAACCAACTCAAAACTTCCTTGAACTTCCGGTCCTGGCTCATCTGGGCAAGCTTGTTGTTTGCTGCATCCTTCACTGACCAGGCCTCCGCGAGGGCCTGGCTGGCATGGCGATCACTATCCACAGCAGCAGTGACACAGAGCCATATAAGTACGTAAAGGAACGATTCCAGGTCATGCCGCCAGGTCTGCCGTGCGCTACCCTCGAGGACTTCAATTGCCATGAACATCATGGTACCAGTACGCCTCCGTGGCTCGGAGGCAGGAGTGCCGTCGTTATCAATGGTGTTGATCTGCTTGGCAAGGTCAAGATCGATGAGGAAGCCCCTGGGGGAATCTGAATTCTGGTTGTCTGGGGAATCCTTCTGGATCATAATGTTGTTTGGCGATACATCACGGTGGAGGATGCTACCATCTTCAACCAACGATCGGTGACCTAAATATTGATTAGAATAACGTGGGAAATTTTAGTTTTCCGGACAAGGAACGTAGGTACTTGCATCGAATCGCATCACGAAAGGCCTGCAACAGCTCACGGATGGAGGCAAATTCTTCAATTCTTTTGCCCACAGCGTTAGAAATGATAATCGAGTGTGTTCTTTCAATAAATGGTTTGTCAAGGGGTCGCAGTGTCCCGATAGAGAGAGGTGTTGGCGAGGGCAAAGTTGGAAAGATATCGTCTGCGCTGTTTTCACTGCGACCTTTTGCTCTGGCACCAGTCCTACCCCGGGTTTTGGCCTTCTTTGCTGCTGGTTCACTCTGGCTTTGAGCCTGTATTGGGTTTTCACTGCCACTTTCGGCTTTTGCCATCCCACTTCTGAGCTTTGTAGTCTCCATTGCTGAGGCCCTAGTGCCGTCGACCTTGGCGATCTTGCGTGTTTCAGAACTTAGGGAATCGACTGATGAACGTTTGGTTGATGTCGCAGAGTGGATGCTGGGGCAGGCAGTGGGGACTACTCCACTACTCAAAAGGAATATTCTATCAGGGTGCTTCTCTGGGAGTGAGACACGCTTGGCAGTAGTATAGGATAAATTTGAGCGTAACCGAGTTATGCGGTCTGTAAGGGCGCTGCCGTTGGAGGTATCTGTGACATCCCCGTACATTAGGGGCTGTGGGAGGCCCCAAACACCGCGGAGTTCGGCAAGGGAGAGGAGTTCACCTTCGGAAATACGCCATCCAGCCCGCCATGTGTCCTTGATAACGCACACCTTGCCACACTCATCGTGTGCAAGCCAGCAGAGAGTGCCTCGAGAGACTACAACTGGCCGGTGGAACAACTTCTCGATCAAACGGAACTGGGTACCACTAAAATCAAGGTATGTGGGCAGTGGAACTGACTGGCAGGGAATAAATGGGGTTCCGTCCTCAGTCGTATAGTGTGAGTCGAAGCCCAGTTGCTGTGGCGACATGGCAACGTAACCCAACAGGATCTTGACAAAGAGATTCTCCGTCTTCTCATTTTTTCTGATGTCAATCCGGTCGCTGATAGACACACCAGAGCGGTCAAACAGATAGCAGCGAAAGACAGACCCGCAGATAGTGAAGGCATGCACAAAGCGGCGATTAACCTGCGCGCCGAACACTTCCCGCACGTAGCCTGCAAGCTGCACAATTGTATCGCTCGCACAATCCTTGCTGGGGGCTGCCTTCAGCTCCCCCGGAACCAGGACATCATACCAAGAGTGCCTGTCTTGGTTGCTGCTTGGCGGTGACGCCAGGAAAATGTCACATTGGCGGGTGCAGCTGGAGTGATCCAGGGCTTTGGACCCTGAACCATGGAATTTACGCAGCGCAGGCCGCTGATTAAAATTGTGAAACCAATCGATAACGGAGCGCTCCGAGGGGTATAGCTGTGATGGAAAACGCGCCAATCTGTCACCGTTGTCCACCCACCCAGTCAAGCCACAGGTGCAGCTGATGGGGCAGCTCACCGCACACAGCCATTCCCTTTCTGCAATACCAGGGAAGAAGGCATGGAACCCTTCGACATCCTTGAAGACGGTATTGCGCAACTCTGTGCGCAGATATGGGTCCACGTCTGCGTGGGTGTGCGCCGACTGGGAGAAGAGCAAGCCAGAACCAGAGCTGGCATGAACCGGGGTATCATCCGGAAGTTCTGGGGGGGGCTTTTGCGGGGTGACGGGTGAAGGAGCAAGTTGTGGCTTGGGGTGCGGAGTTGACTCAGGTGAGGCGTGGGAGGCCGGGGAAATAATTTTGGTTACAGCACTCCAAATGGCATCCTCTTGCGGTGATTCGCCGAGGGAGACAAGTTCTGCCCATGCTTCTAGGATGTATGCATCGGAGGCAATATTACTTGGGAAAGGGCGAAGAATGTCAAAAATTGGTTGCTTCAGCGATTCATCGATTGCAGTGAGCCTAAAGAGGAAAGCCTGGAGCGGGAACGAGAGGGAAGTATCGTTGGCAAGACGTGTCACAAGGTCTCGGGAAGCAGTGAGTGCAGGATTCCGGGGGATTGCAAGTTGCGAACGGAGATCGGCATATATCTGCAGAATGTTCTCAGGGACTCGGAGTGTGGTCATTGTTCCGTGGGCGCGCGACCGTTTGCCAGTGGTGGCTCCGATGCCAACAACAAACAATAATCACAAAAGAAATACGCTAGAGCAGGCACACGTGACTACACACTATCCTGGCACTACGCATGTAACTACTGTATTGGTAGTAGGCAAGCGACAAGGGGGAGCGCACCCCCGTTTGCCAAGACCATTCCTCAACCCAATATTACCTACCCCCGACCTACTTTTTTTATTTTTATTTTTATAAATACTCATTACCCGTATGCAACATCGAGGCCAGCATCTGTTGAGTCCCGGAGAGCCCAATGGACGGGCAGTCGACTAGGGAAATGGTCAGAGGAATCCTAGCGCCGTAAAACGGGGGATTGCCAGGGATTCGGTGTCCCTGGCTGTTCCCTAGAAATCGCCCCGAGGAAAAACACCATGTTCTTGGGAAGGGATCCATCAACCAGACTAAGAAGGCAGGTGTTTGTGTCCTTTCGAATTCAGAAAGACTGTACTTATGCAAAGCGATGCTTGCATCGTTACTTGACACATTCCTGGGTGGAGAGCTTAATCAGCGCAGGGCTAAGAAACGTCTGGTCCATGCTACTAACGGCAGAACTCCACATACTTCCCACCTCTCATACTAACGCCTCACATACTGAGCCTCACATAATCACGCCTACGAACTTCACACCTCCCGATGCGCGGAGAAGGATGATGACAAGGAGAATGAAAGTGATGCAGAGGATGAGCAGAATGTTGATAACCAGCGCAATGACAATGACGCGAGGTTGGATCCGGCAGTCCTGGCTTTTCCGTTCTAGCTCTTTGTTCCAAGTGCTATCAGACAGGCGACCCTGGCTACAGTCGAACCTGTATAAATGCATCTCCCTAAGCGCATATCCGGTGACAGTGCACCACCACAACCAACTGATGAGTTATATTGTTAGTACCAGCACTCTCGGTCTTACTACATAAACCTGCCTATTAAATATCAAAAGCGTCCTGATGCAATTGATGCATTTAGATAACTCACCTGTACTGGACCTCGGTGGGGGCACCCCCTTCAAGACTTGTACGTTCTTAACCGCAGATATTTTCCCTGATGCAGATTTTTACGATGTGTTTCATTAAGACTTTTTTAAGTCTCATGGTACCACCGCGATCCAACAACTTACAGACTGGCTATTCTTCCAGACCCCTCGAACAAGGTAAGCTTTCCTCCTACCTCAGGTTTATAAGTAAGGCACAGGGACTAATATGGGGATATACAACAGGTAGGAGTGATTGGACCAGTCCTTGATGAAGACTGGCTTGGGCGTTCTTTCGAGTCCTGGATTCTGAATCCCATTCCCAACGTGTGCAAGAGATAATTCAGGCAGTGTTTGTGGACTATCGCCACGCTGCTCTCCCTCTATGGCATGATCCCCAGGGCATTCCAGGGATACCGGTGTTTACCTACTCTAGCCCGCCAGACTACCGGATACCCTAACCCCAGGCACTTGTGATAGGCAGCCGCTGTCTAGTTGCTCAAACCCAGGGACGCAGCGCCATGACATTGATCAGCTATGGCCTGTGTCGCAGGTGATAGAAATATTCCTAAAGACATTGGTAAAGAGGAGAAGGGCAAAACATGAGATCAGCAGTTCGGCTGAGCAATATTCAGCAATTACCATAACTAATGTTTGTTTCCAGTTGTTTTCTACTATATTACTGTTATATTACTCTTTTTGCGTTATTATTAGTGAGCTTTTAATTCATTGACTGTTAATAAGTAGTACTTAATACCTTCGAGCCCCTCTGGAGTTCTCTTTTGACCAATAATGTACATATATGTTTCTATCATCTGAGGCCCTATTATCTATCAGTTAGTGGATTAGAACAGTGCATCATCTATTAGCTCACTTGTGCTGCAAGTGATAGAATAGTACATATTATGATACTGAGTAATGGCTTCTTTAGATTTCATATATTTTATTTTAGTTGAGATATGTTTTATGCACAGGAAGTTGAATATATTGCCGAATATGGAGGATTGGTGAATCAGTTGGCCAACCGAACTGCCAATCTGCATTATTGATAAATCAGTTGGCCAACCGAACTGCCAATCTGCATTATTGATAAATCGGTTAGCCAATCGAACTACCAATCCCTCTGATTGCCAAATGGGTTGCCCTTCTCCTCTTTACCAATGACTTTAGGAATATTTCTATCACCTGCGACACAGGTCATCGCTAATCAATGTCATGGCACTACCCAAACCACTCTTGTACGTCCTGATGCCTGAACTATGCATATCTGCTCCCACTCTCTGGCTCTGGCTATGAGCTTATTAGCGTAAACTATATCAGGTTTTCCGTTTGATATCACCTGCATCGCAGGTCATGCTAGAACTTTAATATCTGCTGCCTGTAACGTAGTGTAGGCATAAATGTTTACTTTTACACATATATTTTCGTTTCTTTCCTTTTATGTTGTATGTAGTAATCGGTGGTTTGGTTCAACGAAATAGATTTATGCTGCATGCGTTACTTATTGTAGTCCGGTGGCATGCAATATTGGTCGAATCGGTCGTCAGTCTGTGCGCAATTGGTGGTTCCGTCAACCGAAGTGTTTGGCGTATCGGTCGGAACACCTCCTTGGTTTCCGCTGAAAAGTAAAGTATTCGCACCTTCCCCACCTTTCCCAATGAGATTTTCGAAAGAAAAAATAATAGGGCAGAGATGATGAGATGGTATTTTATTCTATAATTCTTTAGCTGGCATTGGTTGGGGCCCAGAACTCGTGGTGTGGGTTTAGCGGAATAAGCACTACTCTGGGAGTTGAACGTTTTTTTTGCAATATCACCCCAAACCGCCGCAACTGCGACCCTAGGTGCTTCCCCGCGCTTTGCAGGGATTAGTGTCTTCCGGTGTCAGCAGCTTCAGCCCCTCTACCAAAGTGCGCTGTCTGCCCTGTATCACCACCCCACCGCCTTCATGCTCCTGCGCCCTTGTCGGCGTTGCTCGAAAGTTGTTTCGTTCGTCATAGATGGCAGGGTTGGAAGGTCTGTAGTGTATTCTCTAGTCGAAACATTCGATTGTCAATCCATCTCTTCCGAGGTTCCCTGCGTAGCTTGGAATACTAGAAGGGCCTGACATTAATACCCGGATCCTTTGGGTTCAATGGCATTCCCTCTCCTACCAGCCTCAGTGATCGCTATGATTGCTCTCACGAATGTACACAATTCTTCCGTTCCATAACTTCGTAATTCTTACAGAGCAGAGGTATGGATACCACCAGCGCATTTGGCATAAAGGCGAAGGTTGGTGAGATTATATACCTATGCACATTTATACCAACCCGACAAGTGCGGGTAACCAACGTTTATGCCGTTACAGGCCCTCATGTTCTGAATTTCCGAGGTAATGATACAAACCCACCGAGTATCCTGATCCGTAGGAGGCCCTTGTTGGAAAGCAGTTTCGTTGTACTGACTAAGCAACCAATTCCCCAGTACTGATTGGTACCAAAAACTTACATATTTCTCTTATATTCCTCTAACCAGACGACATATTCCCTGGAGTGGGTGATATCTCCACAGTGGTGTATGAAGAGATGCCACTTAATCGTGTATAAAAAGATTCACTGATAGTGTATCGTTGGTACGATTATCTGCTCCACCGAACCCAAGTGGGTTTGCACAACTTGCCACCTAGCTGGAGACGGCGGATTTTATTTCTGATGGAAATTTATAAACGAGATCAAGAGTCTGCTGTCGGATGATTCCAAACTTCCAACGTTGCACAATCCATGTATGTAATTGTAAAACAGGCAGCTACGAAAAGCCCTTTCTTGGAACGGTGACCGAAATCCGCTAATACTATCTTCCCGTACTGTAGTCATGGGAATCTCTGACTAAACATGCATGTGTGTACATACAGACATACATGACGAAATGATCTCCACGGCAACTGTCAGCGTAGGTACAAGAACGGCCGCACATTTACACTTACGGAATTCTCCACAGTGTAACTTTGTTCAAAGATCCTAATCAAAGAAAAACGTTACCGCGAAGCATAATCATATATTTACCCTTTCAGAGATTAGCGGATCTCCCCAAGTGAGGGGAGTTGTGTAATAGTGCCGCTTGACACGAACGCTTGATTCTGCCAAATTTGTGACCCTTCATATAAAGATTTCCCAGATAATTACTGGCTTACTATTGCTCCCATACAGAACCATAACGGTTCAATCTCGCTAGTTTCGGTATGTCGGAACGCCATTACCCGCTCCACCAAATAATGCCCAGATAAAAAAGCTCCCTAAATAGCTTGCATGGTGTGTTAAGTACTACCGTACATACATGTATACATATGTTTTACAGTAGTAAAACCAGAGCATGTTGTATTATACTCAACGGATAAGTGCCTACCTACTTAGTACTGTAGCTAATGCAGTCATGGATGCATGATCCCGGGGGTTGCTGCGGAGCATCGCTGCAGCTGAGGAGTAAAGCTGAGATACCGGTATCGATAAGAAAATTGATTAACGCTTTTAAACACCCCTGTCAAATACATGTGACACAATCGATGTCAACATCACCTACCCAACACCGAGCTTCCGACATTGTAGTTTCTCAGTACTTCATGTCAAGAATCTCAGTATTTGGTAACTAACGCATAATAGACTGATTGCACAACAGATATAGTACGATTGACACCAGACCTGTTGATTCTTTAGGCGAACTGCTGACTTCCCCGCACTTGCATCCAATTCGAGCGCTTGTGCAACCAGACTAACATTGCATGCAAATATTAGGTGCAGCGGGGCAGTAAGTCCTGGTCGGTACAACTCTGGTATGTGTGGGGCTACTAGGAGTGAGGCATCGTAAGATTTCGTTCGAGATCGCCGACATCCCGCGCCTAACCTCAGCTTGAAGCAGGTGTCGATCCCCACCGCCTTTCTTGCTTGCTCCCGCCTTCAGCCGTTACTACCCATTTCACCCTGCCATATTGATACATCTCACAGCCTATATAAATCCTCAGTGGTTCCGAACAGGTCTACAGTGACTTCTCGCTCACCCACTTCTTGCACATCGTTTTTCAAGATCCACTCCGAATTTCTTCTGATACACCACCTCCACCCAGTCTTGTCCCAGTTCCAGACCTGTCTAGCGGTATTTGATATTTTAATCTAAACACAGCATCTATATCATCAATGGCTCCTCTTTCTCGTGATAATCCTTTATGCACGGCTCCCCCTAGCGAACGCGACCCCTCTCTTGTCCTAGAAGTCATTAAAGAAGACATCCTCGACTTCCCAAACAAGGACAAAGACCAGAAAGTACAATCCCTGAAGCTAATCGAGGAACTCCTCAACCCCATCTGCAGCCAATTAACACCAAAGGCTCGGGCATCACCCTCCGGGAGCCTTACCCGCACCCATACTCAACCGCGACAGGTTCTAGCTCGAGGGCCAGAGGAAGCGCTCAATATTGAGTATCCAGCGAATGAAGCCGCCGTGCAACAACTCATCCGGTCTGCTGTTATAAATGGCCGCACCGTCCGGGTAATCGGCTCTGGACATTCCGTGGCAACAGCGATCTCGGACCCGACAACCTCCGTGCTAATTAATATTAAAAACCTCCGGGATATTCAAATTACACCTGCTACAACCTCAGCCAAAGCACAAGTGACCGTTGGTGGCGGATGTCATTTGGGAAGAGACCCTGAAGATCCAGACTCTACGTTGCAGAATTCACTCCTCAATACGATCAATGCGGCGGGATATGCACTCCCGGATTTAGGTGGTATCACACACCAAACTGTTGCGGGGTTCTTGAGTACAGGATCTGCTGGGGGTTCCCTTGCGGATGGTCTGCATGATAATGTCATTGCCTTGCGGTTCGTTAATGGTTTGGGGGAGATCGTGGAGTATACCAAGGCTTCTAACAACCCAGAGTTCTTCGCTGCAGGGGTTGCGATGGGGTTGTTCGGCGTCTTGACCAGCGTAACGTTCACCTTAGTGGAGAACTTTTTCATCCAGGGCACACAAACCATCTCGCCACTCCTACCACCTTCCACAAACCCTACTGAGGGATGCCCAATTGATGTTCTAGGTCCTGGAAAAGACGATATTCCTAGTCTCCAAGCCCATCTCATGCAGAATCAATTTACTCGAGTCATCTGGTGGCCCCAAGAAGGACTCAATCGGCTGACTGTCTGGAAAGCTCAACAAATCCCCGTGATAAACCCTGCCACCGGCGAGGAATGGCAAATTAAAGAATACGAAGAACTCCCGCGCATCTTCGGCAGCAGTATCCCAACTCAGCTCATCGCAAGGGTTATGCTACAGGCACTCAATCTTCTCGAGGCAGATGACGCTGCGTATAAGGAACTTGCAGCCCTGCTTCTAGGCTTGTTTAACCCCATCACTCAAGGCGGGGAAGACGGTGCTCAGAAGTTCTGTGACTGGTGGTGGCGCGCGTTGCCTATGGATAATGAGATCTCAGATACAATTATGCCTGTCTCGTTCACGGAACTATGGTTCCCCATCGATCAGACGGAAGGGATCATGAATGAATTGAATGTCCTATTCACTACGGATTTTGCGGCAGTGGGGAATTTCTTTACGGAGGTGTATGCTGCGAGGGAAAGTCCATTTTGGATGAGTCCGAGCTATGGGGGGAACAAGGTCAGGGTGGATGCAACCTGGTTCACTGCCAATAAGAAAGGCGACCCGGCAGAATTTTTTAAGCCGTATTGGAGCACTTTTGAGAAGAGAGGGTATAAATGTCATTGGGGAAAGTATACGCCAGATGATTATGGGGTGGGTGTTAAGGGGAGATATCAGAAGTATGATGAATGGATGAAAGTGAGGGAGAAGATGGATCCGAAGCAGGTGAGTACCTTCACTCATACCCTTCAATCATTATGAAGGAGAATTTTTATGTCTAGGAGAGTAACTAACGAGTCTCTGGGTTTTTAGGTATTTGTTACGCAATATTGGAGGAGTCGGCTTGCGATCCCTTCGCTAGTTTAAAGGGTCTGGGGATTGGGGGTCAATATGCGTGTTTCGCGGATTCATATATTATCGAGATACCATGAGTTCGAACTGGATGCATTTATATGGCCACTGTAGCTTGGATTCCTGAGAATATACCTCTTGTTTCAAGGAGCGGACTTTTCATTTCAAGGGTCGTCGAGTTTCCGGGGAAAACTAAGTTCCGCTCAGATCTACATTCTGCACTCTCGCAGTCATTGGTGCCAAAGTTTCTGTCGTTAGTGGTATACTTAATTACCAATGCTAGTACAAGTGAATCACAGGGCAATTCGTACAACGCTCCAGGAAAGGCACGCTCGGGTATTATGGGATTTGCGAGATCAGCAACTAGGGCGGTGAATGTGCGTGAATATATACTAGTGCGGGGTAGAGTCCAAGTTAATTTGCTGTGCAGTGGGATATTTGTGCGATGGATTTCTCATTGCTTCGTATATTGATCACTTAATTCGACTGGAATGCCAGTAAATTGGTAGATACCTTCTGTACTACGTCGGTCGAATCTCACTACAATAAAGCTGACCGGCTCTGGAATATAATCTGGCATAACATGCCACTATAGATGTGGATGGCAGCGACGTCGCAGGAACGATTTGCAAGCACGGCAGTGTCTGATTTGGCAGTGTAACTATCTGTCTTCGGTAGTGATATAGTATGTAGTAGATCTTGATCTTAATCGGGTATTAATTTTGAGTATCAATTATGGCACGTCTAACTTCATTGCCGCAAGTGGTTGGAATGATGGTGCTCTAGAACCGGTTTGGCCGTCACTGCCGGTAATTCCCGTAGATAGCGGGGAAACCCTGTTCAGATCAATTCTTTACTACCTTGGACATAATGTATCGATCACAGCAGCTAACGAACAGATACCACAATGTTTTGGGGCGTCCCAAGCGCATTTATGTTTATGAATCCTGCAAATCCTCATTTCTGTTTATATGTAATGTTACCAAGCCGTGATCGTTTGATTTGTATAGTCCTGTTGCAACATATGGCTGGGACAGCACTAAAGAGCCACATGCACATTTCCGAGATTTCTCTAAGTTAAATATGGATCCTGATCACAGATAGATCCACCTCAAAGTGCACCCCTGTATCCGCTTAAACATGCTCTCAATTGTGTCCTTCCTCGCACTAATATCAGCTTAGGTAACAGGGCACCATGATGTGAACAAGGCTTGTATTTAAACCCGCTTATGTTGAAATATGCCTACTTTCCGTATCAGCAGTGCTTCGCCACTACCAAACATCACCAGACAAAACTACATCCATCGGACAACAAATGCAACTAAAATAAATATAGGGCGATAGGTACAGCAAGATATTTGTATATACATTTCCATATCCCCAGGGCAGGTAGCCTCAGTGCTGGAGAATCCCATTAAAATTGATAGGTTATGCGTTGAGAGCGGTAGGTGAATCAAGTCACATAAAAATGCTGGTAGATACGAATGACAAAATATATAGATATAATGCATGTAGTGGATTCAGGATTCCCGATGATCACCTGCTATCACTGCTCGCTGGCTTGACTAACCCTGCTGCTTGCCGATGCAGGTGTTCTGCTGTGGGGTTGAGCTGAGCAGGTGATATGAAGCCGATGGGGATGGTGCTGACTCAGAATTGCAATGCAGATTCATCCCCTGGAAGTTCAAATGCAATCCTAAGCATTCCGGGACCCTACTGCTGCTGGACACACATCCGGAGCACCATGATCTGTCTAATGAGACCGGTTTTAGCAATTTGAGATAAACCATCCATTTCCTTCTAGTCTGGCTCTGCACACTGAACCTACCCCCAAACTGGTATAGAATGCCCTGGTTAGACAGAAGCAGTGGCGGATTCCGTATTAGGTTTGGGACCGGCCATATTCTATGCCGGGAAGGGATGCCGAAAAACTATCTTCTATTTCTGTTGTATAAGGAGATGAGTAATTAAATGTGGACTCGGGTAATCGTAGTATACTAGTGGAGAGGAAGGAACCGTAAATCAAGGGACAGCAACTACACAAAAAACCAGGCAGCTTTCCGTGTTGCACAGCCATATTAGGCAACGTGCCGTATCGTCTCCAATTTGCGGCACCTAGCGCTTGATCCCACAAAGTATTTGCCTTTAATGTACGGGGCATCGGGTGGCATTGTAGATTACACATGCCCCATCCAGCTTACACCGGCAATATTTGACTAACGCAGCGATATTAAATATAGAGGCTAAATAGGATTAGCGGTATCAACTAGTTACCCTGAATTATCCTAACTTTTACTTGCTGTCACAATGATGATATTTCCTTTACTTCAATGTTGTGGTTCTATTACTGCCTGGTTATCTACACGTGTATTAGTTATTCTCAACAGTATACCGTAAAGACCCGCGGATAAGATCTGCTAAGAGTCTCGCACAAATAAGAACCCTGCATCGATCGACGTCTAAGGGTCTCGTGAGCATGACCCCTGTGGCTTCTGGATACAGGCGATATAGATAATGGGGTGTAAGACAACACACTCTACCCAACTTACCCGAGAGCCGAGGAAGCTTATATTATGTTGGGACATGATGTATGTATTATGGGCATGAACCGCCATACCCGAAGACCACCTGTGGGGTGTATCCATATATGTTCTGGGCCGCTCGCGGGCATCGGCCGCCCGCGGGCAGCACATGCCTCCCGCGGGCGGCATACCCACTGTGCCGCTCACGGGCAATTTAAATAAATCCTCGATTTGGTGT
>Ga0307511_10001529_pt1 | contig 24475 bp, 8 predicted proteins | sample 13_EM_MG_FD_200266 | JGI IMG/M metagenome (GOLD analysis project Ga0307511, IMG submission 200266) | Populus trichocarpa ectomycorrhiza microbial communities from riparian zone in the Pacific Northwest, United States - 13_EM | ecosystem: Host-associated > Plants > Roots > Unclassified | place... | reverse complement strand
TATCGAACCCATTTGAGTCTATGACTAAGGTTTAACAAGTCAAATTTAAATTTAATAAGATTTTTTTTTGTTTAATGGATTTTTTGTCATTAAATTTTTGAAAAATACAATTTCACCATTTGTTCTCAATGATCTATTTTTTTTATTTAACTTAAAACTAAAATAATACAATTTCACCATTTGTTATCAATAATTTACTTTTGTTATCTTAGTCCCATGCGTCTGTCCTATTTTTTTTAAGAAAAAAAATATTTCATATATAAAAATTATCATGTATTTTTTTGTCATATAATTAAATAAAAAATAATCCATGGGATATTTTTTTATTATTAAACTTGATGATTTGTGTCACGAATTTGGTTTGTTGACTTAAGTTTACTTGAGTTTTTTTAATAGAGTGCTTCTTTTTAGTAGTTTTGTTCTTCAACATTAAGTTAAATGAGGATTGAGCTAAACCGATTTGTATTTTACAAGATTATCCTCGTAGGTTTACAAGTCAACCCGAGTTGACCGAGTTAAATTTAATATGTTTCCGTCTCAATATTAGATAAAAATATCATATAATATGCAACTGATTTTGAATTCATTGTTAAAATATATATATTTTTAGGATACATGTTAGCAATACCTAGACACTTCTTTTGGTGTTTGGAATAAATTTTTCTCTTACCCTTGGCATAACACGTGCCAATTTTATTATCGTTTTATTAAATAAAAAATTTATTCTAAAAAAAATTATTAGATAGAACCAGGTATATAATTAATGTTATGAGATTAAATATCTTTATTTATATTTATCTTTTTATTTTTTGAATTTGATCTTTATTTATCATTAACCACTTTTTAATGTGTTATTGATATAAATATTATTTAATTAAATAAAAAACTTATTCAAAGAAATAAAATTACTAAACATAATTAGGTATATAACTCGTGTTATAAGATTAAATATTTATATTTATATTTATATTTATTTTTTATTAATAATTTTTTTATATTTGTTGATGTGAATAATTTTGAATTTATTTAATTATGTGTAAATATAGTTATATTTTTAACTGAAAAATAAAATTATTCGTTAACAAAGTCATAATAAATTGCTTGAAAAAGCGGTTAAGAAACAAGAAGAAAACCAACCTTGAAAGAGAAAAAAGAAGGAAAGAAAAGCAAGGAGGCTCGTTTTTGACTTCGTGAGCAGAGGAAAGGACACGAATCCGAAAGAGGCTTTGGCTTATTACTCGTAAAATCAAACGTAGACAGGCAGAAGGCAGGCATCGCACATCCATATTTTTCCTTGTTCTTATCCTCCCTCTCTTATCTCTTTCTCTCTGTGTGCTTATCATTAGGGTTTATCATAACATATCTTTCCCTCCCCGCAATTCAACTAACTAACTAACAGGTTCGTTCGCACTCTATTCTTTATTTTTAGCTCTAAATTTCAATTGGGTTTATATGTTTTTGGCAATTATCCATTCCAAACTTAAAATTGAAATTCAGCATCTGTGGCTACTGTAACTGTTATGGATTAGTTTCTTTTTTGCTATTTTTTAATTAAAAATGGCTACTTTTTTATGTGTATTTGATGCATGCTGATATAATGTATAGTGAAGGCATTGATAAGTGCTTCCAGAGTAAATTTTTGTGATAATCAGTATAAAACTAGGATACTATGTGATGAATGAGATGTTTCTAAAATTGTTTCAGGTATTTCAATAATTATTGATAAGAAAGAAATGGTGGAGAGTGGAAAGCGGTCGCGTCCCCAAAGAGATTATGACGGGGATACTAATAATCAGAAGAGGCACAAAGATGATAAAGGTACTAATAATGATGGACTGATTGTTTATAGAATATTATGCCCTGACGGGGTAATTGGAAGTGTCATTGGTAAGAGTGGTAAAGTCATAAACTCCATAAGGCATGAGTCAAGGGCAAGAGTTAAGGTGGTGGACCCGTTTCCAGGTGCCAAGGATAGGATCATAACGATTTATTGCCATATCAAGGAGAAGGAAGATGTTGATGTTGATGATGATTTCAATCACACCAACCCTTTGTGTGCTGCACAGGATGCTCTTCTTAAAGTTCATGCTGCGATTTCTAATGCTGTTGCATCTCTTGGGGATTCTGACAAGAGACTGAGAGATAAGGAGGAATGCCAGATTCTTGTCCCAGCTAGCCAGTCTGCAAATATTATTGGCAAGGCTGGGGCAACTATAAAGAGACTGAGAAGCAAGACCAGGACCAGCATTAAAATCATTGCCAAAGATTCCACTGACCCAACTCACTCATGTGCTATGGACTTTGACAACTTTCTTCTGGTTAGTAAATGGAACTTTAATGTCCTTTCCATTTATTTGTTGAGGTTATTCATGTGGAATTTATCTGTTAAAACCTAATCAAATTCTAATTATTAGGTTCTAATTTGTCTGCAAGCATGGTTTTCTAAAAATATATGTGGATCCTTTTGCAATTGAACTTGTTTTTCCTTGGAGAAAAAGCCTAGCAGAAATCACAAACAAACTGGCATTTAAATGCTGTTAACTATAAGTCTCATTGAGGGCTTAAAAATTCTGGGTTCCCCTTGACTTACATTGTGAAATTCTAATACTGTTTTGTTTGTGTGAGTTGTCATTGATCCTAATGGAATCCAAACTCCCGAACTATTATTGCACATGATCTCTAGGCTGTATTAATAATTCTGCACTAAATCTTAAGATGACAGATAGAGGTTTCAACTGGGATTCTTTAGCTTGAGACTGATGTCTGTCTATTGGTAAGGATGGTTGCTTCAGTAAAGTTGTATTTTGGTTTCAAGTGAAGTTCCTGTTGATGCTTTCAAGTTTGTCAGTTTGTTATGTATGAGCTCTTTTCATTTTGTTGCACTTTTCATTAACATAGATGGAGAACCATAGTGTTTTTGGAACTGTGCAGCTTCTTTATCTTTTTTTTTTTTTTCATCTGTGATGAAATAAATTGACATTTGATTTTTTGTTGCTTTTTCTTAAGAATGAGCAATGCATTTCCATGCTTTTCTCTAAAGGTTGATTTTTGAGGGGTTCAAGAGTTAATTTTTGTGTTATGATCAGATAACCGGCGAATCAGAAGCTGTGAAGAAAGCTTTGTTTGCAGTTTCTGCAATCATGTATAAGTTCAATCCAAAAGAAGAAATTCCCCTTGAGGCAACTGTACCAGAACCTCCTCCAAGCATCATTATACCATCAGATGTCCCTATTTATCAACCGGGTGGATTTTATCCAAATGCAGAACCAATTGTTTCTTCTAGATCTGTTCCACCAATCTTAGGTGCTACACATATACCAGAGCTTCAGGGTTATGGGGATATGGGGAGTTCTTGGCCCGTTTATACATCTACACTCCCTGTAGTTCCTAGTTTTGGCAATGTCTCTCGATATGAGGAGTTAATTATACGAGTATTATGCCCGTTTGACAAGATTGGGCGTGTCATTGGCAAGGGTGGGAGTACCATTAAAAGCATAAGACAGGCAAGTGGTGCTCGTATTGAGGTTGATGATACTAAGGCTGATCGGGATGAGTGTATCATTACAGTTACTGCAACTGAGGTATGGTGTTTCTCTTTGTTTATGATTTGTTTCTTTTGTGGTGATGCAGGAGTCCTGCTTTTTTCTGCATTGATTTACATAGAGATGCTGTTAAAGAGACTGTCAAATGCATATTTGATGTACTGCATTATAGAGTTGAATAATATATGAAAATTACTTAAATGGGATCACCAACCTGCACTTTTTATATGAGCAACTTAGTTAAATTGGATTGCAGTCTCTATAGCTGTCACACCCCTTTTCTAATTACTATGATATTTCATCTTGTTATGCTTTTAGTTAGCTAAGTAAACCCACCCTTCTAATTGCCTCTTATTGTTACCTAATCAATTAAATTTACCAGCCAAACATGCATTTATAGGTTAACATAACCTGCTGTCCATTACACAAACTTACAAGACATCTTATCTTTTCTAGTTCATTCATGTATGTTCTATATCTTTGTACATAGATGATACAATCCAAACAAGGTCAGATTCAGATTTTAGCGTAAAATTTTCAATTGTTCAGTTTTACGCTATCTAGCATAATTTTCAACTTGATTGTTGGATCGGGCTGAAATTTTCATAAGAGTTTTTAGACATATTGTTCTATGTTGGGGTAAAATTTCAGCTTACAAAACCTTATATAATAGTTCAACTAGTAACCCTAATGGACCAAAACTTGTGGGCTAATATTTACCTACTTACAATAAACCCAAAGTATGCTAACTAAGCCCAAACATGAAGAAAATAATAAAAACAACAAATCTGACACATAAACTAAAGCTGTTGCACCTAATTAAACAAAATATCCTAAGATAGATAAATTTCGTAGTTTAAATAATGTCATGAACGAAATTTTCATCCTAGAAACACTAGGATATTTGTTGCCACCTTTAGATATCTAAAATAAGCTAGGAAATTGATTGCTGAAGTTGCCTCCTCTTTAGTTTCTTTGTTTGTTTAGGATAATTAATTGTGTCTCTAAAAAATCCTCTTAAAGTATGGAAACCCTTGTTGTCTTTCTTTAACCTTCCTTATAGGATTAGGAAAGTCCCCAAAATAAATTAACCAATATGTCATTAGATACCATCGGCTCTTCTTTCCTTGTGTAGCTAGCTAGGATGAATAAGGTATCCTTATAAGAAAATGATTTTGGAACATCAATGAATCCTTGCCACACTTGAAAATTATGTTGTAGCCTATTAAAGATCCTTGCAGAAGTAGAAAATTACCAAAACAAGCTACCACATCCTTATAGGAAAAAAATCATTGCCAAATACGAAGTCCACAAGTCAAAGGGAAAAAATAACAGAATTCATACAACCTATTCTGACATATATCGCAAGGCCTTCCTGAGCTCTAATTGATTTGAAATTTTATCCCAACATAGAACAATGTCTAAAAACTTGTATGAAAATTTCAGCCCGATCCAATGGTCGAGTTGAAAGTTATGCTCGATAGCGTAAAACTGCACATTAGAAATTTTTACGTCAAAATCCGAATCTGACTTTACTTGGATCGTATCAATAAATGTTCTATTTAGCAATTACACATTAAAAGTGTCGATAAATTATATGTTACATAAGCATTTACATGTGTAATGACCCATACACAAACACTAATCTATGAAAGACAAAAACTAATCTATGAAAGATATAATTGCACCATTTAAATTAAACTTCAAGTTAGGACTCCAAAGACACTTTGTTTGGTAGCCTATTACCCAAGCCCTCTTTCAATCTCACTTTGATTCTCTGAAAATAGTTTATCAACTACTAATGAGATCACCTAGTGAATAATTTAAAAAATAAGCATGAGAAACTTCATAAGTTTTCAACATATATTCCTAACATCATATTGACATGATAGTTGCACAAGTAAACATGAATGACAATTGAATGTCCATATCTCATATCCATATACTACTCAATGGTAGCATATAGGCGGCCACAATCTCACGGAAAGCAAACTTTACTCTTTTTAGATATCATGTGCAATTATATCAACACAATATTTGGACTAAAACATATCCTTTTACTTTAAAAGAACACATTATACTTTAATCTTTCATAATCATACTCTTATTTATCAACTAATATGAAGTTTCCATTCAAAACTTAGGTCATATATATATATTCTGAAAATTCAGCAAACATTTAAAAACAAATTCTCATACATAAAAATATCCAAAACAATAGATTTATGCATACTTATTAATTTAATCACTCACCTTAAGTTTTAGCCCTTTTTCCTTTACTTTCTTTCTTTACTTTCCTTTCTTTTCTAACCTCACAATCTATCTTTGGTTTTCTTTCTAACAATTCTATTGAATTTAAGCTCCAATACTTCACAATTTGTTCTTGGAATTATATGGTTTGGTAGTGTTAGTTTGTAGGATGGTGTTTAGCACTCTTTTAGGTTCAAGAAATGGAAGAAAAATATGTAGTTAGTATTGAAAATTTTGAAGGAGAGCACATCTCTACTGTCCTTTTGACACCTCACAAGCATGACCATGCAAAAATTGTCATACTTCACCACCTTAGTCATTGTCTTCTTCACCTACTTAATCATGCAAAATTTATCCTAGTTCACCTAGTTAAGTTGGTAAATGCATTTTAGTTCTTTGTCTTTTGGCCCTTAATTTTCTCTAATCTTACATTATTCTAAAGAAATCATCAATTATATAGTCAACGCAAATTTTGGGGTGTTACAATAATTCAATGTGGATATTAATTTTTGTCAAATGTGGCTGAGCTAATCAAATAGAATGATTTGTTTGTGCTTTCCAACACTAGTTTGTATACTCTTTTATTCTGTGAAAAGTGCTTTAATTTTGCAAAACTTGCTTAATTTTACCAATTCAACACATGATGTGTGGGCTTTAAGGTATGTGATGTCAATACACTTATCTTTCTCATGATATAAATCGGGTTTTAATTATCCATGTTTACCATTGGCAGTCTCCCGATGATTTGAAATCCATGGCAGTTGAAGCCATTTTATTGCTTCAAGGAAAGATTAATGATGAAGACGATGACACTGTTGGCTGTCGACTCCTTGTTCTGTCTAAAGTTATTGGGTGTATCATAGGAAAAGGTGGTTCAACTATAAACGAAATTCGAAAGAGAACTAATGCTGATGTCCGCATCTCAAAAGGGGCTAAGCCTAATTGTGCTGATAGTAATGATGAACTTGTTGAGGTCTGATTTGTAAACTTCGCTCAGTTTCTTGTTTTTCCTTTTTCCATTTGTAAATATTTTTTTTGGGTTGACCTTGTACCATAATAGGTGGTTGGGGAAGTTAGTAGCGTTAGAGATGCACTTGTCCAGATTGTTCTAAGGCTCAGAGATGATGTATTGAAAGAAAAGGATGGTGGTCTGAATTCTTTGGTTGGTACTGACTCTGTATACCCTGTTGGTGCTGGTCTTTCTATACCATCTATCCTGCCTTCTGTTCCACCAGTTGCTCCAATGGGTTATGATCAGAGGGCTGAAAGTGGAAGTGGATTGGGCCTGCTTTCATCAAGCAGCCTTTATGGATACGGATCCTTACCGGTATGTAGCTAGTGGTGAAATTTCTTTTCAACTTCTTTCATCAAAATAGCTGTTAGCTTTCTTTTCAAAGTTAGTATGGAGTTTTTGGACATTGGTTTAGGAGTTTAGGATTGGGACTATGCAGTTGATGGAGTATGTCCATTACTATGAGCTTAAGGGAATGATAGATAGATTCTTTAAGATGCTCAATCACTTTTATTTTTTTGCTTTACACTAAATGTTCCATCTCTAATTTTATTAAGCTTGTTGTTCAGTTTCAACAAGAGGATTCCACCCATGAGGCGTCAACCTCACAACACTAGAGGAAATCCACCTCTAAAAGTTGAAAATGAAATTCTTTTTTCTTATATAGAGACAATGAATTGCAACAATGATTCCTAAATTGTTATAAATTAATGAAGGATAAACATCTTTATTAAAATAAAATGCAAAAGTAGTCATAATAATTGTAAATTCCTATATCCCAAAATGAGAAGAAAATTATGAAACTAATAAAATTAGATGTAGAACTTAAATATTTCATTTTCTTGACTGCATCAATCATCCTCGAGCAGGAAAATAACAGCAAGGCAATTCTCAATGTAACTGCTGCAGAACACCCCCTCCTGCCCAGCCCCTGAATATGAGAAAGACATCCTTTCCCTCTCTAGCTTTGATATAATATTTTAACTCTTTTGTTGGATAGAAAAATATATCCTTGAAAACCCCAGCATTTCTCTTCATCTGGATACACATAAAAACATAAGTAAGAGCATATCATCACCTGATCTTACTGTCCTTCCATCTACTGAACCTCACATAAGAAATCATAAAAACATACCTGATACTCTGCATTGCTCATAACCTTTGACTCATTTCCAAAAGCAAATAACCCTACCAAAAATCTTACTGTATTGAAAAATGTGGGAAGAGATTATTGCCTAAGGGTGCATTTGGCGAGACTAGACTAAGCAGGACTAGATAGGATAAGAAGGGATAAGGTTGTATCATGGGGAAAGGTGGGGAAAACTCTGGTTTAAGATGGATAAAAACGTGTCTGAAGCTATGTGCACTGAACAGCAGTAAAAGTGGGGTTACCACATCAATGCTACCCAAATCTTTATCCCTCACAAGCATTAGGAATATCGCGTTTTGAGGCTTTGCTATTCATTTACTGAAGATTGCTGCACTTTTTAATGGTTTCTTTTTTCAACTTATTTTCTTTCTTCAATGGCATTCATGTTTTCCTGCTTTTTTTCCTTATTAGATGGTAGAAAATAGCTATGGTTCTCTGGCCTCGTATTCTTCATCTAAGCTGTATGCAGGGTTAGTACATTGTGCTCTTGAAATCCCAGAATTTTGTTTTCTTTGTCTTCTATACCATCCATGCAAACTGATTTTCTGCATTTATGCAGTTTTCCCCCACCCTCAACTCTTGAAATGTTAGTGCCTGCTAATGCAGTTGGCAAAGTGATGGGTAAAGGAGGTGCAAATATAGCCAACATCCGAAAGGTTTGTTCCTTTTTTCTTTTCTTCCTGGGTTTTTCCTAGGAGGATTTCAGTGAAGCACACTTGTATTTGATGAAAAGGGTGCATTAACTATTTTTAGGGATGGTACATTATGTGTCTTGCTTTAAATTAATAATGTGAGTGTGTGGTAGTTTCATTCCAGGTCATGGCGATTTATTTTAGTGGCAGATTATCTGGGGCCAACAATGAGTACATCTTGCTGGGGTTTGTTAAGTTAAAATCTATTGAACTATTCCACTCATGTAAGAGAGGAAGGAAGTCAGTTATCGCAGTGAATTATTGGATATGGTGTTTGGATTGTGAATTCAGTTTGCCAACTCTCTAGATGCTTGCTGGCAGTATCACTAATACCTCTGCTCAGTTTTATTCCACCATGTTAGGTTGTTAGCAATCATCCACCTTGCTTTGCTTCCACCACATCATGTGTCTATTTGTTTTCTGGTGGCCACAGTATCTTTCGGAGACAACAGATTTATCAGTATGTAGTAACAATTCAGTGTTTTTGGAGAAGCAGTTTTGCATCCCACAAAAATTATTAAAGCTTCTTCTTGAGAAAAGCAGGGATGCAGTATGTGGCTGTTGTATATCCACATTTAATAGACCTGAAATTGCTAGTCAGCTAGTGTTGTGCAAGGATATTTTGTTATTGTCATGCTTATCATAATACAAGCATCTGATCTTTGTATTACTGCTCTTTAATCTAAAAAATTACAAATATGGGATGCAAAAGTTTTGAGTCTGTCTTAATATATGATTCTTTTCTAAAACTGTATTTTGTATTTACGTTAGTAATGTTCCAGAAAATATTTTGAAATCTGGTTGTATCAAATGCTTTTTCCCTCTATTATCTGCTTTGATTGGATGAAGTTCTCATGGACATCAATTGTTTTCTTTTCTATCTTTTGCGGTGTTTCAGATATCAGGAGCAATGATAGAAATCTCTGATGCCAATTCTGCAAGAGGTGATCGTATTGCTCGTATATCTGGCACGCTAGAGCAAAAACGGGCCGCTGAAAACTTGATCCAGGCATTTATTATGGCCACTTAAGCCTTGACAATGCTTCCTGATATTTGAAGGTGAATAGTAAAAATCTTGGAATTCTCTTCCCATCTTCCTCAAATGTTTCCTTAGCCGTGTTAGGTTTCGTCTGGAGTTGACTTCGTTTTCTAGGCTTCTACAGCTGAACTCTTCCAGTGTCTTATAACTGTGCCTATCAAGATCAAATGGGAAGATATGCAAGTGGCCATGGTTATAGGTTCCTGTTGTTGTTTGCTTGATCTATTCTTCCATCTGCAGATCTTAGAACATTGTAGGTTCTTTCCTTTCAGTTTGTTTTACCAGGTCTTATCATTAAGTTGTGGGAAGTCCATCTTATTTCTGGCAATTTTTATACTCTAATTTTATTTCTACCCCAAGAATTAGTATCAGGAAACCATATTGCCAAACACAGAATGCATTTGTTGTTTTCTGGCCGTACAATCTCTTCTCTACTTATTTTAGGAGGGAGCTTTTCTACTGATGATGCAAGTGGTGCATGTTAGAACCCAAAGGGATAGCCTAGGTGAACCTAAGAGGGGGGTGAATTAGGTATGCAAGGTAAAGCTACAATTTAAAATTTTTTTATTTAATAACATACATTTCTAAGCACTCAAGCAAACGCGGAAGCAATTAACAATATAAATGCAATAATTAAATTGCCTGAATGGTTGGATTGTTTTGGTTACTATCCAATTTCATCATGTTTTTGTGTTTTAGTCATTTCTTGGTTTTCTTTGGTTCTTTAGGATTTGTTTTGGTTGTGGGGATATTACAAGTTGTCCTAAACAAGTCAGGTGCTATTTGGCAAAATTCCATTGCAAAATCTTGATTGGCGAAGTTGATAACTATTATATGTTCTTCGTTCTTGACCTTCGCGAATCCTTTCCTTGCTTGTTTAATGATTTCTTGAATGTTGTAAACCTATCTAAATCATCGCAATGTGTGTGTAACATATAATATACATATTCATATTTATATGGCATGAATTGTGTTTTACTTAACAATTAAAATAAAATTAATGCATATGGCACACAAGCATGTTTCATGTAGCATATTAGTATAGACTTATTAAATCATTTAAGCATTATAGCATGGCATTTAAAAGTTTCATGGCATATATCATGATTTATCAATATGGCATACATATATGCAAGAACATGGCATGCATTCATCAAAATTATATCAAATCAATGTTTATAATTGACATACAACATATTACTTAGTTAATAACATAAATATTCAATGTTTATGTTATCATCAAAACATAATGAAAAACTTCATTAAATCATCATCATCATCGTAGTCATAAGGCTAACAATGCATTTTTCATGAATATCTACTCAATTTCCCTCTGTTTTGTATTGATATTACAGCATCATATTACTCTTGCTTATGGAGCTCACACTTTATCTTCTTTTCTACATTTCATAATATCATGTCTTCTTCCTGTCTGTGAATTGCTGCATACTGCTTAGTTTCTGGGTTTTATTAACATTATAATTTGTATTTCTAGAAATCTAATCTCTATCAAAATCTTTCAGGGTTATTTTTTTTAAAAATCCATGTAAAATTTACCTCAAATATCATTTTTCCAGCTTTTAGGTCTCCATTGGATACAATCACATGAACGTACTTTCTTTAACTGTTGTGTTTGATTGAACAATCACAGGGTTCCATACTTACCAATCAACTATTTATTTTGGAACAACTGGGTTTGTGCTTTTTCCAGCAGCTAGTTTTTCTATATCTTGTATTGAACTAGTTTCTTGGGTTATAGGCAACCACTGGTTTCTTTTTATGGTGATTCTTTACGCTGGGAATGTGGGTTGGTCCCTTTTTTTGTTCATAACACTACTCAAGCTTCACTAAGTTGGCGATGCTTGTTTCACCAATGGAAATACCTCCCATGTCCCTAAAACATCCTCCTGACGCTATACCAACTCTACTAAGATTGTTGGAACTGGGGAGTGGTGTGCTACCCATGTCCACAGTAGATTTCCACTGCAAACATGGGCCATATTTATTGCTACTGTTTACACAATGTTAAAATATTAAAATGCTCTTGGTTTAATCTATTAATCCAACCTTCTCCTCTTCCTTTTTACCCTATATTGTTGGTCACGTTAGAAAGTTCACAATCAGCTGATCTTATTCTAGTTCTTTGAATTGAAAATATCATAGGCCGGGTGCAATTTTCTGTGTGGTGGACTTTCCATTGAGGATTTACTACTTATCAATGCTTCTTTCACACAACAGCAATGTTTTATGTTTTTGGAACGAGGGCTTCTAGCCTGGTCACTCTAATTGCAGGGGCTCAGGCTTGAGTTCTCAATCACTTGACTTCATACAGTAGCACTTACTCTTTCATAGTGAAATCCAAAATAATGGTTTCTTTCACACAATGTTAAAATATGAATATGCTATCTTCGTTAATCTGAATAATCCACCCTTTGTCTGCTCCTTTCTGTTCCCATAGTATTGGCCAGGTCACATTATATTGTTGATGATCAAGTGATCTTATTCTAGTTCTTTTACATTGAAAATCTCTTGGGGGTATACATTCTAGTTCTTCTAGGTTTTTGTACTTGTCAAAGATCTGTTGAACAAATAATTCAAAAGCACTGTTTCCTTTTTGCTCGACAGTATTTTTATATGGTTGATCGTCATGCCCTTCTCTCTGTTGAAAATCCTTGTCAATATTCAAATGCCAAAATTTCTGTTGCTTGCCCTGTTCTGTTTCTCATGCATTAAAACTTGATACCTTCGAAGATGGTCTATGATGCTCAATCTGGTGAGTATGTAGTAGATATCGATGTTGTGGTTATGTTTCTGTGGTAGCAGAGTCAGGCGATTTGGATATGGTAATAATTTTGTACATGCATGTAGTTGTCTTGAAGACAAGTACATCAGACAATTTTGTATTCATTGATGGACAGATAATTTGTTGTGTACTGTTGTATAAAGACTATGGTAAACAGCTGCAATCTTTTAGAATTATGTCTTATTTGTGTTTGAAAAACAGGAGAAGTATCTTATATGGTAAGAGTAGAAGGGTAGCTTTATGACTTGAAGGAAAAACATTTGGCTCTCGCTTGATTGACCCTATAGTTGAAATTGAAGTCGGATAAGATAATGCGAATCATGTGATGTTCATACTGGTAGTTTCTTGCTGTTCAAATCGCCTGCAGCTTTCAAAAATTCGAACATGGTGGTTTAGATCCATCGACACTATTTATGTTTTTTGTTAAATGGTTAGTAATTATGACTTTCAATTGCGAAATTGTTCTTGAGATTAACAGTTGCTGCCATGTTTCTAATTTAAAGTTAATTTAATATCAGTAGAACATTCATTTTTTTTTCTGTGGGAGCAATAAAGGAGTATCTGAAATTTAGGCTGTGCTCTTTTGAGTTGTTGAAAAGTGTTGATTGGTAAATCTTCCAAATTTTAGAAGGAAGTAGGGTCTAACGTGGTTACTTACTTTGGGTTTAGCCGTCTTGGTTTCCTTTTTAATAAGCCATTTGTTTATTAGTCATCTACGGCCAGCCTGCAAAACAGCATAAGAAATTATTTTTCGTAGAAGAGGAGAAAGTAATTTTGGTTACCAAAAATTATGTTATTAGCAAAACCATTATTTAGCTGTTAAGATAAAATAAATGAAAAGGTTTAAAATAAAAAGAACAGTTGATGAACATGCATCTTAATGTTTAATTAGTATTAATTATTATTTTTATTTATTAATTTATATATTTTTTAATTTATTTTATCTGAAAACATATTTATAATGTAAAACCTGGTTGGTTTTCAAGTCTAAACTAAAAGTATTAAAGATAGAGTCAAATGTTAAAATTCAAAATAAGGTATAAAATTATGATATATTGAGAGCTTCAATCGTGGGTGTTTCTGTAATATGTAAAGTAGTTACTGTAATGTTAGTATTACAAGATATATAGAGCACTAATAACTGTTGATGGAAATAAGTTACTGCAATGTTAGTATTACAACACTGTATGATGTAATCTGTATAAAATCTATTTTGAATTAAAATTTGCCAAATACATAATGCAATACACAACAGGTATAAAATAAAATCTCCCACTAGTAATGTCATGCTATTCTCTCATATGAAATCACAAATGAAAGATTAAGTTGAAAGGATCAAAGGAAGAGAGTCCAATATTACAAGTTGTTTCAAAAAGGATAAATTAAAGAGACTTAACATTAGTCAGAGAGAGAGCTAATCTATGTATTACTACATCTTATAACCTAACTGTTAGCATAATGAAAACAAGCGAAGATCCTTTTGAATTAAAATTTGTAAAAAACATAATGCAATACATAACATGTATAAAATGAAATCCCCCACTAGTAATGTCATGCTATTCTCTCGTATGAAATCACAAGTGGAAGTATAAGTTGAAAGGATCAAATGAAGATAGTCCAATATCACTAGCAATTTCAAAAAGGATAAATTAAAGAGATTTAAAATTAGTTAGAGAACTAATCTATGTATTTCTGCATCCTATAACCTAACTGTTAGCATACTGGAAACACGTGAAGATCCTTTTGAATTCAAATTTGTCAAAAACATAACAATACAAAATTCAAAATAAGGTATAAAATTAGTTAGAGAACTGATCTAAGTATTTCTGCATCTTATAACCTAACTGTTAGCATGCTGAAAACAAGCGAAAATCCTTTTGAATTAAAATTTGTCAAAAACATAATGCAATACACAACATGTATAAAATAAAACCCTCCACTAGTAATGTCATGCTATTTTCTCGTATGAAATCACAAGTGGAAGATTAAGTTGAAAGGATCAAAGGAAGAGAGTCAATATTACAAGGTGTTTCAAAGAGGATAAATTAAATAGACTTAAAATTAGTTAGAGAACTAACCTATGTATTTCAGCATCCTATAACCTAACTGTTAGCATACTGGAAACACGCGAAGATCCTTTTGAATTCAAATTTGTCAAAAACATAAGAATACAAAATTCAAAATAAGTTATAAAATTATGATAAATTGAGAACTCAAATCGCGGGTGTTTCTGTACTTTGTAAAGTAGTTACTGCAAAGTTAGTATTACAATATACATAGAGCACTAATAACTGTTGCAAATTGTAAACAACAAGTTACTACAATGTTAGTATTACAACACTGTATGATGTAATCCGTATAAATTCTATTTTGAATTAAAATTTGCCAAATACATAATGCAATACACAACATGTATAAAATGAAATCACCCACTAGTAATGTCATGCTACACAAGTGGAAGATTAAGTTGAAAGGATCAAAGGAAGAGTGTTCAATATTACGAGTTGTTTCAAAAAGGATAAATTAAAGAGATTTAAATTTAGTCAGAGAACTAATCTATGTATTTCTGCATCTTATAACCTAACTGTTAGCATACTGCAAACAAGCGAAGATCGTTTTGAATTAAAATTTGTCAAAAACATAATACAATACACAACATGTATAAAATGAAATCCCCCTCTAGTAATGTCATGCTATTCTCTCATATGAAATCAAAAGTGGTAGATTAAGTTGAAAGGATCAAAGGAAGAGAGTCCAATATTACAAGGTGTTTCAAAGAGGATAAATTAAAGAGAGTTAAAATTAGTTAGAGAACTAATCTATGTATTTCTACATCTTATAACTTAACTGTTAGCATACTGAAAACAAGCGAAGATCCTTTTGAATTAAAATTTGTTAAAAACATAATGCAGTACACAACATGTATAAAATGAAATCCCCCACTAGTAATGTCATGTTATTCTCTCGTATAAAGTCAAAAGTGGTAGATTAAGTTGAAAGGATCAAAGGAAGATAGTCCAATATTATAAACTGTTTCAAAGAGGATAAATTAAAGAAACTTAAAATTAGTTAGGGAACTATTCTAAGTATTTCTGCATCCTATAACCTAACTGTTAGCATACTGGAAACAAGTGAAGATCCTTTTGAATTCAAATTTGTAAAAAACATAACAATACAAAATTCAAAATAAGGTATAAAATTATGATATTTTGAGAGCTCCAATCGCGGGTGTTTCTGCACTTTGTAAAGTAGTTACTGCAATGTTAGTATTACAAGATACATAGAGCACTAATAACTGTTTCAAATTGGAAACATCAAGTTACTGTAATGTTAGTATTACAACACTGTATGAAGTAATCCGTAGAAATTGTTTTGGGAATTAAAATTTGCCAAATACATAATGCAATACACAACATGTATAAAATAAAATCCCCCACTAGTAACGTCTTGTTATTCTCTCATACGAAATCACAAGTGAAAGATTAAGTTGAAAGGATCAAAGGAAGAGAGTCCAATATTTCAAATTGTTTCGAAAAGGATAAATTAAATAGACTTAAAATTAGTCGGAGAACTAATCTATGTATTGCTGCATGTTATAACCTAACTATTAGCATACCGGAAACAATCAAAGATCGTTTTGAATTGAAATTTTTCAAAAACATAAGAATACAAAATTTAATCTGCAACATATGTAAAATGAAATTCTTCCAGTAGTAACATTCAAAACCTAAATGAGAAACCCCCAGATTTCACATTTTAATCCGTAATAAACAGACCCAGCCTCACTTATGATTAGAAAACCCTAAATGACCTAAACGAACACTCAAATTAACCATAACCCAACTTCTAAGAAACCTAATTGAGAAAACCTAGATACCTTCAATACGTGTGTTGATCGCTTCTGTGCCTTTCGGATGCTTCTCTACCTTTCGCTTGCTTCTTCTCTCAATAGGAGTTGAATGATTACATTTTCTAACTCCATTTTGTTACTTGAGAACATTGTTTAGAGTTTTGCTTACAAGTAAAGTTTCAGACCTCGGTTTTGAATATGTCTTGACTCTTTTGCAAACTAAGACACTAATATACAACTTTATTGAAGGGCAAGAAACTTAGTTATGCCCTTAATATACCCATACTCATCTATTATCATACTTAATGAAATTTGTCCAATGAGGATCAATTTCAACCTTTCTTCAGTTTTTAAGTCATATCTAGAGTTATATAGCTCCAATTAAATTAAGGATAATTTCATTTGAAAGATAACACATATACCTAAAAGTTTTGTGAAGAAAACACTTCCAAATTATATCATTCTGGGGATCAATTTAAACAATCACAGTAGCATCTACAATCTATCCAAATTTATGTCGGTTAAACTTTTACTCAGTTTATGGCTTATATATGGAGTTATACAGCTCCAATTAAATCAAGTCCAACTCTATTTGAAAGATAAAACCCATACCTACAAGTTTTATAAAGAACCTTATCATAAATGTTGTCATTTTCAAGTCTTATTCTCGTCTGGGAGTTCAATACCAAAACTGGCCAGCCCTATAGTATAGGTTTTCTCTTGATGTTTTTTTTTTCAATTTTCTTTTCTATTTCCTTAGTTTTGTGTCCTTCCAATGCTACTTAACATGTTTTTTCAATCAAAATTCCATTATCAAACATTTATACAAACCCTAACACCTACATAATTCTAATTTCATCAAAACATGTATATATTCAATCAAGTTTCCTAAATTTTGCAGAAATTAGCAACAACTTCAAAAAGAAATAAGTAATTAACCATAAATTATATGTTTAAACCCAATGGTCATAATATATAACTCGAAGTCTTGCACAACATATATTAAAATCCGAATGATTTAATAGTTAAATTAGACATGATTTCCTTTATACAACCATACTAATCTGGAAATCAGGGTTTCTAGACCCTTACTTTTAAAGATGAACAATTTCTTCCTGGTGGCTTTATTTCCAATCTCCATCGTTCATACATAATCAATGGATCTTATGAACCTCTCTTCTAATTTTTGTAGCAATCCAATTATAGATGAAGGAGAAACATGGTGCTAAAGTTGACTACTCAGAAGCAAGAAATCCCAACTTTGTACAATTTCACCTTGTTGATTGTAACTTTAAAAAGAAATCTGATATTGGAATACCCAACGATCAGATTGTATATGAGGTTTAGTAGAACACAATATCCAAAATTTGGATCGATCTAATGGTGAAAGGCAGTGCAATGAGCTTCGTAGTAGTGCTTGTCATGCTTTTATTTTATCTCCAACTTCTTCTTCTTCTTCTTCTTCTTCTTAAGAATCCCCCACCTCACCTTCTAACTCTTTCACTCAAAAAAACTATCCATCTCCCTTTAAATATCTCTTGGTGTAGATTTCTTCTCACATATACACTAACTCACTTAAGGCTCTTCTTTGCAAGGACATGCAAGTGGTTTTGGTCAAGAGAAATGAAAGAGATAATGGCTTAGGGGGCTATTCTGGAAAACACATGCTGGAAAAAGGAAGCATGCGTGTCTTGTCCCTATGTAATTATATTCCCCACATATAATGCCTTAAGCCTTGTTTGATGACACCACAATTAATCTTCTCGTTTTTTATGTACTAACCCGGTATTGACATTTTATATTTGGGGCTTTCCAGAGCTTTTATTGTCCAGAAATGTAAACCTAAGATAAAATCATATGTCAGAAGACTTCTTGTCAAATTTCATCCCAATTCAATGGTCAGATTGAGAGATATTCTTAATACCATAAAATTAGACAAAACATCTAAAAATAAAATATGGTCTTGAAGAACTTGTTTACAATGACAAAGCATGTTGACTACAATAATCTGGCCTTTTCTTTTTCTTTAACACTTGAATTTTTCATAATCGGCTCATTTATTCATTTGCATTGCTTTTTAGAGGTTTTCTAACCCTCAAATGTAACTCGCCCGACCTCAATAAACTGAAGAAGATTGTCCTTGAAAGAATGACAATTTCTAATATTATGCCTCATTTCTCCATTATGATATTCAAATGTTTGGTCAGACTCATTTTACTTTGGGTATGGTGGTCGGAATTGTTTTTATAAAATCAAAGTGATTTTTCCAATACTTAACAATTCCTCAAACATCTCTTTCAAAGGCAAAGGAAGAGGTGGTAAGGCATTCTTGTTCTATTGTGGATGTCCATGTGGTTGCTTACTATTTTGACCAATAGTTAGTTAATTTTGAGGGAATAGGGCAAATGTAGATGTTGGGAACTGGATATGAGGAGTGTCATTTTTTTGCCTTAGCCTCTCCACCTATTGTTCCACTATTTTCTTGGTTAATTTTGGTTAGATCCTAGTTGATGGACCTCGCTGTCTTCTTTCTCTTTCTTAATGGTAATTTTACCAGCTCTTATGGTTTGCTCAATTCTCTCAGCCATTATTACAATGTTAGTGAAGTGCTAGGTTAGGGCATCTATCAGATGATCAAAATAAGGGTTTGTGAAAGTATTAGAAAATAGATTGATAATTGTTTTCTCAAGTAAGGGTGGATCAACTTAAGCCTTTTCTCTCCACCATTAATCATACTTTTAGACTGATAAATGGCTTCCTTTCTCCAACACTAATAGACTAGATTTGTCTGTAGTCATGTCGATGTTAAAATTATATTGCTTAATGAAAGCATATATAAAATCCTTCCAACTCTGAATTTATATATTATCCAACCTCATGTACCAGTTTAATGCAGTCTCACTCAAGCTATCTTGAAAGAAGTGCGTTAATAACTTTTCATCATACACAACTTCTACCATCTTGTTGTAATAAAACTTGAGGTGAGTGGTAGGGCATTAAGTTCTGTTGTACTTTATAAACTTAGGTATATGAAATTTTTTGGTACAACCACATATAGGACTAGACACATCTCGGCAGCTTGAACATGATCGTACAAGTCAACACCTTCGATAACCCTTACTCTTGCTTCTAACGCTGCAATCTTATCATGATCAATGTTTTCAAAGAATTTTATCTTATGGGATTCATTGATGAATGCATGCACAACTATTAGAGCCGGTGTAGGTATTGTTAACTACACAAACATTGTATTACACTAGGGTTCCTGACCCTATCCACCCATCCCTTTTTCAAGCTGAATTATTGCCTGAGTCTAAACAAAAGTCACAAGTCAATTCAACAGGCCTTCACCAGAGATTTCTTGGAGCATTTGCTCAAGCAAGTTAGAAACCGTTTGGGAACGCGGTGCAAACCGCGTTCCCAAAAAATTCAAATTTTTGTTTTTGCTAAAATTTAATATGTTTTGTATGTTTTGGATCGTTTTGATGTGCTGATGTCAAAAATAATTTTTAAAAAATGAAAAAACATCATTGGCATGCATTTGGGCACGAAAAGTTATTTAAAAAGCAACCGCAACCATACTGCCAAACATACTCTTAGTGATGGGGGTCATGCTAACCTTCAAGGAGTCCAACTCTTCTTAGAAGTGGGCATCATGATGAACACATTCATCATCTTCCATGTTTCTTTATTGAAGTCGGGTGTTGTAAACTCTGCATATTTAAGCTTTTCGGGGATCTATATTTAAACTTGTATATGACATTTAAAATCCCAAAACATGAATGCATGAATTCTTATGGATCCAAGTGTATGTACATATATATTAAATAAGGATTAACATTTTCAAAGAGCTAATTCATGACTTCTTTATTGAATACAGGCAAAAATTCATAATCTGATGAATCTTAAAAGATCTTTCTCAAGTATTTATCTCGGTTAATTCCATACACATTGTAAATTACAAAACAAAAAGGTGGGTCTAAACCCCTTTCATTTGAAAAAGACAAAATGGTTTTATGTGTGATAACTTCCCGACTTTGATCCTTAGGCAATTCCTAAGCTAGCTACATCATCTCAGATCATTGTTCGTATTCAGAAAAAAATCATGGTTTTAGCTTACAAAATCATGCGGAGTTCAGGATTATTAATCAGGTCTGTCTTGATGCAAAATGAATTATTAGGGAGTCCATATCTTAAGAGCAAGTTCTAATCACTATATGAGGGGTAAACTTACTACTTGGACTCAAATTGTATATGATCTGCCCAGTAACCACCTCCGATGAAGGCGGGGATTTACAAGAAATGGTTGGGGTATAGTGTGATCACCATTATCAAGTAAACGCTTAGCTCATAGTTAAGTGTTTCATGAATCTGAAACTCAAGTAAAAGTCATGAGGTATATATTACTCCCTCACCTAATCTATAATTGAGTTTATTCTAAAAAATTAAAATGTATAAAGGCATTAATACATACCTGATGTACTTATGCATGAGAAGTATGCAGAAAAATGTATGAGTAGTATGTAAAAAAACACATGTTAAAATTAAATTACACAGATCAACAAAATAAATAGGATAACAAATAATTAAGCAAGCAATCAACAAAGCTTGATCTAACCAAACAAGTCCCCAATAGAGTTGTCATCTTATCGTGATGTGCACGACGTCGAATGACAGAGCTGCCTCCTAGATTGAAAGGGGTTTTAGGTTGAATCATAAAACTATGAATTTATGTGTCTTTTACCAAAAGGTTTTTAGTCTTGAATTTCTTCAATATGACCTGTAATTGATCTCCAAACTTTGATTTTCTTGCAATTTTGTCCCTATTTTCACCAGTTGAGCTTGGAAAAACTAAATATGGTCCTATAAAATTCTAATATTCTTAAGTAAGCCAAAGTCAGGCTTCAAAACTTAATTTTTCACCAATTAAGTCCCTAATAAAATTAATTTGACTAATTAAAAGTCTAACTAAGTCCTTGCACTTAATTAATTTTTTTAATTTGACCTAAATTAATTCTTAAATTTAATTAAACCTTTAATTGGACTCATGATTAAATCAAATTGGTCTAATTAAGTCTTCAAACTTAATCTTTAAGCAAATTCATCCGATAATCATTTGATTTAATCTTGAATTTGCATTGTCTTTCAATCTTAGGCTCTTTGGGATACAATTGGGATCCTAATTTTGTCCAAAATCTCAATTTGGTTCCTCAACGCGTTTAAAACCCTTCTCATCCTAATCTAGCCAAGCTACAAGTGTTTTTTTTTCATTCTTTTGTTGTTTTTATTTTATTTTTATAAAGAAATTTTTTTTAAGGAAGTCCAAAATTAGGTTATGACAGAGGGTATAAATCAATATTTAAATAGAAAGAATTAAATTGAAAGGGTAAAAACTAAAAAAAAAAAAGAGGTTAGGTGTTGGTGGGTCAGGCCCACACCACTGGCTTGAAGAAAAAACACAGGTGCGTGCTTGTTTTTTTCCCATTAGGAGCGAACGATGCGTTGTGCGCTCCTTTTTCTTTTTATTTTTAGAGTGGGCAACAAATAACTTGCAGTGGTGGGTGATTTGTTACTTACTATTTCAATTTTAAGTCACCTTTGATAACCCAAAAAGTTACGGTCCAAGATCTTGGACCCTAAAAACTTATTTTAGGTCATTTTTACCTGAAAACCACCTAAAAAACACCATAACCATTATTGCACGTATGCGGCGTTGCGATGATCATCCCCCCGAAGCGGGATCTTTGTGGTGTTGGATGGAAAGAACACAAAATTCTAGTTTCTTATCAGTAAAAATATGATGGAGTCACCACTTAGTATTTTGATTACTATGAACCTTAACTGGTCTTAGAGTCTGGATAAGGGGACTGATTGTGTATAGAGAGGATGTATCACCCCTAGTACACCTTACCTATGGTAATCTGTATTTTTTTTTATGTTTGATATAAAATAATTTATTGTTGTGTTTTCTAACCATTGGTCTGTCTAAAATTTAATAAAAGTTATTTTCAATAAAGAGATCTTTATCTTATCATACATACATATACATACATCCTATGTATAAGTTCGTAATCCTTAATATTTAAACAAACAAAATAATGTTTCTGGTATTTTTTCAAATGTACGCCATATTCTCATAAATTTCATAAACTAGTTATTAAATCTAAAAATGTATGTAAAGATAACAACAAAATTATTTTTCTTGAGTTTTTATATTTAAGGATGCTAAATCATGCTAAGTATTGTTTGTATTATTATTTATGCAAATATGATTTTTATTTTTTGAAAGACTTGGTCATATGCACATACAAACATATATTTTTTTGTATTTTTTTCAAAACAAAGGATTTTTATTTTTTTATATATGTTTCTTGAAATTTAAAGAAAAGTAAGAATATTTAATATCGGGTTTGTACCTTACAATATAAGTCTACAACTCAAATTAAATTAAATAATTGAAAAAACATACAAGGAACCCATAAATAAATTTTAAATAGTCTTGATTTTTTTAGTTTTTTTTTAAATTATTTAAGGGTTTGTTTGATAAAAATCACCAAAATTTCAAGCAAAGAAAATTGTTAAAATTAAGTTCATTATGATATGATATGTTTGCTAAACGTCCTAGAAATAAAAAAATTGCATCTTTTCGTTGTAAAATTTTAGTATATACGAACACAGCCTTGAGCCTTTGAAAGGCATAGCTGAATCACATGAGTTGGGATTCATAACCCTGGCCCATGAACCACTGCCAACCTCCTCCAAAATATATATATATATATATATCTGTGTGTGTGTGTAGTCTCTCCTAAATTAAACAATAATAACCCATAATAATTAAAGCAAAGCCTGACCCCTAAAAAAAATAAATGCTCTCTTTTTGCTCTTGAAATATCAAAACAACTGAATTAATGAATCCATACATAGCTCATGCCCATAAACCATGAACATGTAGCAAACAAATCACAGCAAATTAATTTAGAGTTTTTAAAGAGCACAAGAGTTATACCTATGTCACCAGGGGTAGCTTGGTGTGTCCATACTTGAACAAACACTGACCCAGTCTCTTTTTCCTTTTCTTCTCCTTCTGTTTCTCCTGGATTCCTTCACTTCGATCTGCTGCTGTGATTGAGAAGAAAAGCCTCTGCTGTTTTTTTTGTTGAATCTCATGTTGTTGCTCACAATGCTCCTGCTACTGCTTGCTCACGGTGTAGAGAAGATGACGCTGCTGGAAGCATAAGCTTCCACAACTGCTATCAGGAGAAGCTGAGATAAAGGCTGACGGTGCTGCTGCTAGAAAGTTAGTGCTGGACTGCCGGTGGAGAGTAAGTACTAGACTGTTAAGGAGAACAGTTGCTTACAGGGGTTGTGCGGATCTATGGAGGATAGTCATTGTTGCTGGATGGAGAAGAAACCTTGGACAATCAGCTGGAGGCTCACGGTGCTTTAATGGAGAAAAGGAAGTCACGGTTCAGATGGAGAGGTCCGCTGTGGTGCTGAGGAGTGCATGGTTGGATTTGCTTGAGAAGGAGGAAGCTGCTGGCGGTAAAGATCTTCCAGTTCCACCGATACTCACGGTGCAGAAATCATTGCTGCTGCTATGAAATGGCGTGACTGTGGAAGAATTCCTGCCGCTATTCTCTATGGAATTAGCAACTGCTAGCCTTGCTGATGAAAAACTGATTTTCTAGCTTTCCTTTTTGTTGTAAGGCTCTCCTTCATTAATTCCCTTTCCCCTTGCCGGGATGCTTGAGTTTTTTTATGGGGTTTTTATGGGAGAAATGATAAGGTTCTCGAGGGTGCAAGCTGGGTGAATCTCTTCCCTTGATCTTGGGAAGAGATCTGGGCTGTAGGTAAAAGGTCAAGGTGGTTATCTTTCTGGTTCTGCAGCTAGCATGGTGGTTACTCACATCTTCTATAAATTTCAGCAGTTCAGGGTGTGAGTTTGTTGTGATTTTTTCTTGAATCTTGAAGGCAAAGAAAGAGGATCTGGCAGTTAGAATTGTACAGGGATATCATGGTCATTAATATGAAGGTTACGAGGAGACTAGAAGAGGACAATTCAGGCATGTTTTTTTATGAGGTGTGATTGTGTTGAGTTATCGTGGTATTTAATTATTTTTTTTCGAAGATAAAATAA
>Ga0307511_10001528_pt1 | contig 24483 bp, 25 predicted proteins | sample 13_EM_MG_FD_200266 | JGI IMG/M metagenome (GOLD analysis project Ga0307511, IMG submission 200266) | Populus trichocarpa ectomycorrhiza microbial communities from riparian zone in the Pacific Northwest, United States - 13_EM | ecosystem: Host-associated > Plants > Roots > Unclassified | place... | reverse complement strand
GAGAGGCGGGGAGTTGGAGAGGAGGGGAGTTGGGATTGGGGACGCACACAAAATTTACATTGGGCTAGCAAACATATTAGGTAAGTAAGCATACGCAATAAAATGCTTAACTTGGTATAACCAATATACTTTCAGACCCTCCTAAGTAATAGAGGCTCGTTGGGCAGTCTGACCACTGGGGCTGGGTGGTAAGAATTGTACTACGGTCGATTCCTTTCAGTAGATGGGGTGCCTAAAATCGAACCCGTGTCTGGTGGTAAATCCCATTACATCTTGTTGAGTTAAGCCAGCCACCCGCTTGCTTTTGTCTTGGGTTGTCTCTTTCAATGCCCCCAAGTGGTGGGGCAGTAAGCCATGTGTGGCTTTACCAAACACACGGAGGCTTCTCCGGTGGTCACGTTTCCGGATCCCCACAAAGATGTTCATGCGCCTGAGTCTACCGCCCTGCAAGCCAACATTCGTGAATTAACTTCTTCAGACTGTAGTCGAGGGGTATTAGAGAAGTTCGTGGAAAATGGAACCTAAATTGTGTTGCATGGTTAGGGGTGGTTAACTACCTCCATAAACCCACCATACGTCCGAGCCTAGACGTGCAGAGCAGATGATAAAGTCTTGTATATCCTGACCTTGAGCAAATATAGGGGCAAACCCACCCAAATAATGGACAAGCCCAATCGCTTTTGTCTCCTAGAACAGTGGATAATACATAGTGCCAGACTGAAAGACTATCGATTGGCAGGCCATGCTAGCAAGGGTTCTTGTGGGGAGTTTATGTTATCGCTAAGCATTTGTCTCGTGACACAAATGGACGTCCTCGAGGTTTTTTGGCTGAGATATCCCCATAGCCGACAGAAAAGAAGGTTAATTTAAACGAAGACTAAAGTAGGCTTTGGTTAGTCTTGATACATACAGTCTGGTTCAGACAGTGTCCGGGACGCATAAAACTAGGCTCGGCGGCATGCAGGCTAGGCGACGCAATTGTGCATAGCTGACCACTGAGCAGGCAGGACGGGGGGCCAAGTCCACCGTCAATATGCAGAATAGCCGTGCCCAGCCTGCATGCAGCTCAGCCACACTTTCTGAACCAGGCTGTACATATGCCTCACGTACCCTGGTATGGTGCCATGGTAGGGTGATTCCATCGGACGGACTGAGGCCTTGGACTGCCTGTCTCTAACTATAGGTAAATTCTTTGATATGGAAAGACACTCTACTCCTCTGTGGTATTTGACAAGTTCAGAAAAGGGAGACCTCAGCGGAGCAACAGTCATACGGAGTACTCATTGTGCTTGAGTTAGGTTAACCTGCTGATCATGGGTAAAAATTCAACGAACCAGTACCGGAGAGTGGGGGTACACGCTGTATGCCCCGCAATGTAGAGCATAGATCCCATGCATCCTGGAAAAGGTTTGACCCCAAGGGTTATAGTGTGGAGTATCAGGTCACGTGGTTGATATAAACCCTCAGCCGGTCGTTTACCGAAGAGCGTCTCAATAGGACTACGTTCTTGTACACGTAATGGTCTGCACGTAACGTAGGAGGATTCGTATACGTAGCACTCGGTAACTGTCGATCTTTTGGGGGATGATACATGTCACATGTAGGACTCTAAAATTCACAGACCTATGAGTATCTAGTTAATAAGTACCTACACCAAAAATGTGTATCTAGACAATAATACTGGCCAAAGCTCATACATACCCCTTGCTGCACTGCAGGTGCATTGCAGCCATGTGTGCATATGCACTACATGTGCAGGTGTGTAAGAGGACATTGGACATATCGGTAACGTTAGGTAAAATCCTTGGAAAGTGAGTACTTACTTTTGTATGTTTGGTAAATCGACGCATCTCTGCTGCATGTTTTGCACATCATTGAGATCTTTCAATCACCCGGTCACTTCTATTTCTACTTTGCCTAAATCCTGCCTATTCCACAGGCAAGTAGTCATTTTTTGGCAAGGGGACGAATAGTCACTCATGTAAACTTCGGTACCCTCAGATTATTTTGCTTGAACAGGTTCCGCTGTGATGTATGAAGCTGCAGCTCTATGCCAATAGCCAGATTTATTGCAACCTAGGTCAGTTGAAAACCACATACCCTTAATACAACTTTGCGCAGCCAGTCATGAGCAAGTTCTGCCAACAAAATAGCTATCGCTTGAGTTCTAGTTTCGTAGTGAGCAACGGTCTTAGGTTGACCTTGGATAGCCTCAATAGAGTCAGCATGGTTATCCCGAATGTAGCCCAGACAAGCCCAATGTGGGGTTGCACAACTCTAGAACAAGTCCCCGGTGTGACTCTATCATGATTACTTTCTAGCAAAAAACGTATTTCTCTAGCAGGGTCTATAAATCTGATTGGAGATTCGGGTGCTGGGATGGAGATATGATGGGGTTCGAGTGAGCTAGGCAAAGAAGGGTGGAGGAGATTAAAAATTGAGCTACCTTTTAATGTCGGTGACCCCGTGCCGGTGCGAGACCCGGGAGCAGGCAAGCCCGATTGAATGCATCAACGAAAATTGCCAACCATAATACATGTCAGTAGTTCGCAAACGAACTTTACTTTTTCGTAACCTAAGTCTCAGGTCGTCTAGGCTTCTTGCTATTGTGGTTCTACTTCATGCGATTAAGGACAAGTTGAGTTACCAACGAAGGCCCACAAAACTAGGCCAGCACATCTGCCAAAGTTCAGGTTCCCGGCAACACTAGGCGTCGGTCAAACTCCAGGTGGCCTTGACAACTGGGTTGGCAGATATTATCCGCTACCTTGTGCCCTTCTATGCTCCGCGACTGATAATACATATGTACATACTGTACTTAGGTATTTATGAGAGGGATCCCACCAAGCCAAACTTATCTTTTGTGATTGTTATTGAGTATACATACAAGTAGCTTTGCTGAGGTATCGAAGAAGCTTGCCAGGGTCCTACCCCAGTCTCACTCACTGTGACCCACGAAAAAAAGTAAAACTTCCACTAGGCAAGAAGAAGCAATGAATGCCAGTGTGGAACAATGATGTGCCGGGACGCATCGCCAAGCCATTTCCACAATCTAGCCGAGCAAGTCAGTGTTTAGGGCTGGGACTGCGCAAATAACGGACATAAGTCAGAACGATGAAATGTCAATGCCTCCAGGCTCACAGATTGTCACAGAGAAGGGTGGAAATGTGAAATTGCTGTCAATCAATGTATTCAGCAAGAATTGAGGGCGGTATGCGCTAAAACATAAATATCTTCATTGACAGAAATGACTGTAAGGAACAATTGCAAAAGGAGCGGGATGCAAGTGGGTAGTCCAGCTAATCAATAATAAGAGACATCAGGCATTTTCTCGTTTAAGGTTCGTAATAAGGAGTGGAAGAACAATTGGAAGAAAATTGCAAACCCCATTTGGGTATATAGCGTCATTCAGTAGTAGTAGATAGCGTCATTCAGTAGGTAGATTCCTCCGAAGTCGGGTAGTCGTAGCCGGAGTCGCAGGCTCACTCAGCCAGTCCAGGCCTACCAGCTACAGTCCATTCTGACTTGACTATTTCGTCGTTGATCCCGAGAAGCTCCACCAGACTATTTTGCCCCTTCATTAACCTTCAGGTCCATTTGCCAAAGCGTCACAGGATGATATGTGGTCACTCACAAGATCAAAATAGAGTATGGGGGGATAAGCCCAGGGAATCCACTATTGCCATCCTTGTCAGTGATACCCATAACAAAGACCAGATATTGGGTGCTCACCCAGCCCCATAGGCATACGAACTATGTTCAATTACTAATGTCAGACAGCTGCATATCTCTCAGAATTGAGGAATGTGTGACTTACGGTGGGCAGGTTAATTTAGCAACCTCACCGAGATTCATTGTTGGTACTAGCTGATCCCAGGCTACCAACCCAATGTTAGTCCACTCATCTATACCGTACTAGCTTGCAGGAAAAAGATTTGTTCATCTTTCGAAAACCTTATATACCTTTAATAACTCTACCAACGCCAATTTTGGTAGTGAATATGATTCCCCGATCGCGTGAAGAGTCGAACCTGAGCCGAGACCATCAGTATACATAAGTTGCAGCGCCTCGAGAGCCATTTTGCATGGAACATACACCACCCCATTCTCCAGAGTGCCAGTATAGTGAATATGGACCTCATCACCCGGCTTAGGGGTCACCTTTTGGCTGCCTTGCCAGATAATATGTTTCTCCGGCTCCTTTGCAGCTGCATTTTCTGGATCTAGTGCTAGAGGGGGCGAGGCTTCAGCCATCTTTTGCGGGTGTTCTGCGGCAAAGATATGAATGGAAATTGTGCCTATACGAAGTGGTGGTAGTTTCTGAATGTTCTGGGGAATTGAGCTCAACGTATTTGATGATTTGGAATCTCAGAGGCTGGGTGCAGGTGTGAACCATATATACGGCTCCAGGTCGTCAAAGGCAGGCCAAAACTGAAAGAAGTTTAAGTGATGAAGAGCCGGGCGGGAGAACGATCAGAGCGCTGTCGAGGGGGCTCGTTACGTGTAGGGTTTTTCTTCTTTTGACTACTGCTATGGTATCGCTGCAGGCTTGCTCGTGCTAATAATGCTTCTTTCTAAATCACAAAATCCAAATTTACAGCATTACGCTGGCCCATAGGTATCTCATCATTGTGAAATTGTGCTGCACCGTAGGTACGTTTGTCCTCGCCCGCCAGGTTTTTGAGCGTTATTTAGCTTGATATCTAGCCCTTCCGGATCCACTTGACCTAACCTAAAAACGCCTACTTGCTGAAAGCTGGAAATCGAATTAATAACGGGCAACGCCAATCTTATGCCATGACCTAGTTACATCGAGAGTTGTGTGGCCAGTCTCGCGGTTCGGTCGTCCAGTGGGGATCTGCTGAGTCTGCCGGTGCCTCCACAGAGGGAAGCACCGTCTCGCCCCCTCCCGAAGAAGGCTTTTGCTTCTGTGTCCGGCTTCAGTGTGGTCTTCTCCATTTTTGGTTGCTAATGGGGTTTTCATGGCTGCAATGGGGTGATGACAATGAGGTTGGAGTGGAATACACAAGCAACCGCAGATTATGCAGTCTTGAATCTTTCCGGTGTTCCGAGGAAGAACGGTTAACCTGGGCACGCAGCATGTAAACCATCCCAGTAGTTATACAGCCCCATCCCCGTCTACCCTGAAAACTCCTGACCCCCTCTGCATGAAGCAGCAGCGGGGGCATCCTGTGACGGAGAACCGATTTACATTTTCACAAACCTGCTGGACCCCTAGCACGCGACCCTGACTTTAGAAATGCTGGTGTAGCTTGATCCGTCGATATGGTGAGTGCAACGTTGTTCCATAGCACATCCCGATCCTGCTGCATGAAACCAAATTCTTGGAAAGTCCTATTTCCCTGTGTATGCGGCCGGGAGTGCTAAGCCTCGGCATCGCCAGTATAGGAATCCAATCTTCGTCCAATATCAGCCCAATAGCCCCTCTCGCATTGCTTTTCCACCTTCGTTTGTGCACTCACCCTTTTCCCCTAATAAAGGGTGCTGGGATCATTGCATTTGTTGAGGTAGAATGTGGGATAATCAGACTATGTGGGATCAATCCAAGCACTGCAGCTGTGCATATGGACTTCTGGGGAATAGCACTTTGTCGAAGACGTTGATACCTTATTGACCTCCGATCTTCGGATTTGTTGAAGAGCCTGTGTCACGCACAACGGCAGTTGGGTTCTCTTTCTCATCCCGAGTAATGAGGAATTGGATCGTGCTAGAGTCTCTTGCTTCGCTTAATCTACGCGGCATCCTGTTGAGGCTAAGACTTTGGCGGCAGGAAGGTTGACAAGTATCGGCTGATCTAATCTGTAGATGCTCGGATATAACCTCACTTCTATCGTGTATGGTTTGTTGCGCACTTGTAGAAGTCCCTTGTGGCTGCATATAGGAGGAAATAACAGCTGCATGATGGACCAAGCCTCGGCGACGTACACCCTTGGGACTGTTGGAGAGAGTTTAAGATTAACATCACACCAGGGTCGATAGCGATGTTGAGTTGTGCATACCTACCGTGCGTCATATACCCTGAAAATTAACTTGCATGGCACCTATAAGGTTCACTACTCACTTGAAGCTCCGCTGCCTGTTAACCTACACCTCCCTGGGGTGCTTGTCTCAGCCCAGTAAATTGGGGATGCCAGTCAGTCGCCCCCATGAATTTCTCTGAGATTCACCGGGTAAGCTAGTGTCTTGCATGCTATGCACTTCTGCCATAGGTTTCCCACGCAGATACTTCCAGGGAGCATGCAGACTCCTGCAGGTATTTGTATTTAAGAAGGGAGGTTTATATTTGCTATTGTGGCAGTCAATTTTCTTTTGGGAGTCAAGTGCACTTGAAATATTCCCATCTTTAACTCTTAACCAAAACGTTAATTGACATGTATTGATGTAGTGATATCATGATATCTAACCAGACTGTATCGCTGTAGGGCCCCTCATTAAAGATAAGTAACCAGACTAAAGATACGTAGGTATTCTATGCTCTCGGCCCGGTAGCCTGGTTCCAAAAGATAACATGGAAAAGAAAAGTATACCCAAAAGAAACATAATGTGGTTTCAAACACCAGCTACCAAATTGGGCTAGTCGGAAGCTCCAGATAAGGCAATGATTATCAGCTAACACATTCTGACATCCCAAACTAGGAAAGATTGAACCTCGTTTCATGATTTCAACAACAGGGCAAACATCAATGAGAGGTCTATTTGATGAGGATCTAGTGAAGGTGAGAGTATCACCCTGATTTTACTCGAGTATCCCTTGTATGGGCCTTTGAGAAAAATAATGTGGGGAGTCACCCTATATACGTAACGTGAGTCGTGACGTTCCGCTGGAGATTTGAGAGAGCCTCAGCCGTACCAGGGAGTCTTACAGTTGATTGCCACAGAAGCTGATCTTTACCTTTGTTTTCTAAGTTACATCGTCGGTAACAGAATCGAACATGCAACGTCTAGCATACGGGGCATGGAAACCTGCATTTGTAGTAGTTACCCATCGGTAAAATAGTGACAAGTGTTTTGATAGGATCACATCCGATCCGCATTTCCATGGAGAATATATCGGTGGGGGTATCTCAAAAAGACAGCGAAGAAGAAACTGAAGACACCTGATTTGACAACTGCACGCGAAGAGGCAGATCGCCCGATTGAAAACTGGCACTACCAGAAGACATGCACATGCCTGGTGCATGTGCTGGCTTGAACGTGGGCAAGCAATCGATTGGCCTATCGGGACGTTGGTTGTGGTCTCTGGTGGGCTACGGCATGCAAAGGAATTACATATAATGAAAGAGAGCGGGACCTTATGTGTGTTGAAAATCGAGATCTTCTTTTGCGCATTACGTTTCAGTAGGTAAGAGAGGGCGCATATATAGGACACCGCATGCATAACTTACCTTACAGGTTCTCCATATGTCACTTGTAACACGGATGGACACGAGTACCGGTATTTATAATTGCCGTACATCGAGAGATACGTTTATAATGTGATCTAAGCCCTGATTGGCTTGCACAGCACATGTGACCAAATATCTTACGTATATATAATTATAAGTAAGATGCTCTGAGGCCAATAGGCTTATACTTAAGTATGTTTAGGTGCACCAATAAATACATTCGTGCCGAGACTAAATACATTCATATCGTGTGCATTACATGTTTAGTACCCGCACACCTAAACATGTCCCGCAACATGCTAGGGCTAAAACTTAACTCGATTCAACTCAACCCTGACAGATGCGAAAAATGGCCACAATAACTCTACCTCACTTAAAGCGAATGTCAAGGGAAAGACTGTCAACCTTACTGACAGCTTCAGATCCCGTGATTGTTATTGATGTTAGAGATAGTGGTATGTACCTTCCATTAGGGTTCGGGGCCGGGCTTGGTTCCGGGCCCCATTACCATTCCGCACATCTTAACGCCCGTTCAGTTGTTAACTCACCTGCTCGAACCTTGCCTTGCTATGTTACACTTACGGGAGCCTGGAGATAACTGACTGAATCATTGCACCCCACAGATCATGTAGGTGGTCATATCAAATCATCTCGGCATGTTCCATCGTCGACCCTAGATTATTCAGTACCAGGCCTTGCCAGGCAGTTTCGAAATGCCCCCAAGATCGTCTTCCACTGTGCATTAAGCCAACAGCGTGGGCCTAGTGCTGCGCTGAAGTACCTACGTGAGCGAGAGAGGATGTTTCCCAGCAGTACGGTGAATCCCACTGGGAAAAAGGAACCTGATGGCGATAGCCGGGAACCCAAAGAGGCGGAAACAAAAGGGGAAGAGTCTGAAAAGAAGCAAGAGCTTCCCCAGCAAGAGGTCTACGTACTCGACGGTGGTTTTGTCAAGTGGCAGGAGAAGTGAGTCACACTCCACTTCCCATCTGTTCCCAGTTTAGTCATAGCCTGGAGGTGTTGATCAATTGATGTAAACTGCAAGCGCCCTCAAAGCCAGTATGACGGTGTCTATTATGTCTATATCCATTTATGGTGATGCTAATGTTAGAGTTATAGGTACGGGCATGATGAGAGGTTGACAGAGAACTATGACGCCGACCTATGGGCAAATGGGTATTAAGCTCTGGTGAGAGTCAGAGGTCATGGTCCTTTCTTTGTTCGTTGGTTCCGTATACCATATGTTGTGCAAACCAGGTCACTTGATTCCAAAGTTTCATTTTTTACATTCTACCTCCCCTATACTATATCTTAAGGAATAGCCTATGAAGAAGATTCACTATAGTCGCATGGTTCACATTAGATCTATCGATATTCAGAATAGTCATTTGAAGCCAGCTAGCAAATAACTACGCATTTTCCTTTCTAGGATACATATATAAGTACATATGCACACTATCAAGTGTCCCCCCTTGAAGATATATTGATACCCAATGACAAAACCTATATCACTAGTTGGGCTAAAGTCACTATCTTTGTTACCATTAAAAATTCAATAGCATGTGTCAATGATGCTTCTTGCTTTTTATTTCTTTATTTTTGTCCCCGCGGACAATGCCCTGCTTCCGCCTCGTGAGACGACCAGCAGAAAATCCAGACAGCGTTCTCGCTTAGCCAGAATTGCGATATTTAGTTCCTGCCTAGATGTAAAGAGCTTTGCACTGGCACATTTGCTCCGGGACCAACATTTGCTGCAATGTAATGTAAATCGCAAGGCACAAAAAGCAATAGATGCCCATTATTCATAGGGAGAAGAAGAAAAAAAGCAACTTGAAAAGCAAAAAAACAGTATGATGGGGACGGTCATTATCAATAATGCAGCTGTAATGTACTGTCAGCAAAAACATCCCCGGTGGGTAGTTAGTACCGTAACTAAGTATGGCTATGAAACTAGGGAGAAAAAGTGCCGAAAACTGCCAGTGATCGGCATCGTGCTCAGGGTAAGAGTCTGCCTTACAACTCACTGAGTGATTTTTGCGACATTATATAATACGGTAGAGTTGGCATAAACAAATCTCGAGGGCTGATCTCGTGCCCTCGAAAGTCAATGCACAAGGGATATCCAATTAAGGGAATCCAAGAGAGACGGAAAAATACCAGGTACGTCAGCTTTAATGTAGGGAAAACCAAGAACGCAACATTAAGGGCCAAACGATCATCCCCTGGCTCCTCCGTCCGATTAAAAATAGACGCGATTGGTTTGAAATTGAGCCTTCACACATCCCATTCCCCGGATACGAGAACACCCCATTTCCATGCCTTCACGTCCCTGGGTTTCTACATGGTGACTTTCAGGTCACGGAGAAACTATGGGGACCGCAGAACCACTAGTGACCCCGTGCGTGCCATGCATATATGTAGGTAGATGAGGTCGCCCTCGGAGCACCAGAAACCCAATTCCCCATACTCTAAAGACCCTTTAATATCAATCGGTATGTATGAACCACCTAAACAAAAGACTCGCATTCGCTACAATTGCACATTCTGTACTTCGTTCTGAGATAGGATAGGGATATTGTCGCCCCCCCGCTGGTGTGCGAACATCGCTAGCACTTTTCTGCAAAAATAACCCAAGGTAGTTCCAATATAGAATTGAAGAAAAAAGATTTGGCAAAGGAAAGGAAAGTGAAATGAGCCTGCACAAATACTAAAACAGATACAAATAAAGAAGATGAGCAGGAACACCCCCAAAAGTATAGAATCTGATGACGTGGAACAGATTTGTTGGCCTGACAGAATGACTAGAATGGCCGTAAAACAGAGGTGGGGTTACCACTGCCCGCTTCAGCCAAAGAGGTGTCCTTCCGGCGCAAATTTGGCGCATTTATCGGTCAATGACACTTCCAGGGCCGGGATCTCTAACACTCCCTATACCATCCATACCTCCTAACTGTCCGGGGCGATTATAACTCCAGCCTGTGAACTGCTGTTGAACACTTTGGCTGAGGAAATCCCCGTCAACAACACTGTCAGTGGGAACCTCATCAGTGAACTCCCGATCAAAATTTGCGGTGTCCATGGCATTCATCACATTCGGCCTGAAGGTGGGTTGGATTTTCTTCTGTAGCAACCTCTTCCAGTCGACGGTCTCAAAGAACCTGTGAGATTTGATCTCCGCTGCACCATTAGCACCCAACCTTCGAGCCGGGTCTCTGTCTAGTAAACGAATGAGCAAGCTCTTGGCGTCATTCGGTACGATCTCAGGAGCCGGGAAATGCAGCGGGTCCTGGAGAATCTTTCGGTACATTTCATTGGTGTTCTCGTCATAGAAAGGAGGCAGACCCGTCAACATCTCATAGAGCAGCACCCCCAACGTCCACCAGTCTACACTCTTCGTGTATCCTTGGCCAAGGAGCAGTTCTGGGGCTAGATACTCCGGAGTTCCACAGAAAGCTATAACAAACCGTCAGTAAGGTAAACGCTTTAATACATAGTCCTCAACTTACTATTGGTCTTGTCAGCCTCTTTCATGTTCAACTTGCAAAGGCCAAAATCACAGAGCGCAATATGCCCAGTATAATCTAACAAAATATTCTCGGGTTTCAAGTCTCTGTAGATGACGTTGAATCCATGTAGACACTCTAGGGCGCAAAGCAGTTCTGCTGTGTAGAACCTTGCCCTGTTGACATCGAATTTCCCCTCTCGTTGAAGATGGTGAAACAGCTCGCCTCCGTTTACAAAGGCTAGAACAAAGTACAGTTTTTCGGGTGACTGGAAAGAGAATTTCAATGGAACGATAAAGGGGTTGTCGATCTGAGCGAGAACAGTGCGCTCGGCCAGAGTATGATTGACTTCGCTGCGAGAAATGATGTGAGCCTTTCGGATCGTTTTCAGGGCGTATACTCGACTGGTATCTCGCTTCCTGTAACAAATTATTAACAAGCCTCTCGAATGAGGAACCGATGGTGACTCACCTGACTTGCATGACCTTTCCAAAACTGCCCTTTCCCACGACTTTCAACAAATCGAAATCGTCGATCGTTAAGGGTGTATTCTACCCGTACGAGCATGAGCACAAGGTCCTCGCTGTGATAGAAGGGGTACCTTGTATACTTACTTGATTCTTTCTATATTCTACACCAACCTTCAAGCTACCCGTGCCACCTGTCAATTGTACCCATTCGACTCCACTCTGGCCAGGGGCGGGCGGTGGTTGTCCCTTCTTGCCTTGTAGCGCAGCGGGTACAGGCTCCTCGAACCTTGGTTGCACCTTGCAACTTCCCAAGAATAAATCCTCTTCGCGGCCCCCGCTTCCAGGATTTCTCATGTAAATCCCACAGCTTAAGTCTGTATCTCTAGACACGTCGAACTTGTACTGCGTGGCAGACCCCGCGAAGGTTGGAGCGTCCAAGGTACCGGAGATAGCATTAACAATAACTTGAGTCTTGTCAAACTCCAGGACACAGTACGTCCTGAATAATTTTGATAAAGCTCTTGTATGTCCATGGACCTGACCACTATGGTTGCTGGAAGATGATGAGGGTCGGTGGGAGCCAGCCACCGAGCCTATACCGCCAGATTTTGATGAAGATGATGTTGGCCGGCCATTGGAGCCCGAGAGGTTGGAACATCCCGGCATTGTTAGCCCCTGAGCCTCATGGATCGTGACGATGAGAAGCCCCGGAGACACCGTTGAGGTTGACTTCTCACTAGACCCTACAATGGTACCATCACTGGAGACTAGTGTACTAGTAGATGTTGACTGCTTCAAAGAACTAGGGGTAATGGTCGAAGTTGAAGATGACCTGGATTTATCGGGGGTGAGGTGGTTATCCTTGAGCTCTACAGGTCCATATGATCAGCTCCATCCAGCCATGAGGGATTTCTCCTTTCAGGAGGCCAGCATCAAAGAGAATCTGGGAACAAGAAGGCAACAAACTTACGCTTGAGGGATTTTGGGAGCTTCCAAGACATGATTTAAGACCGAGGAACTGCGGTGTTGCTGCGATGTAGTTGTATGAATGCTGAACACCAGATGATGGGTGGTTATTGAGTTCTCCACTGGTGGCTTTTAAGTGGAGTGGTTGCGTAGATTCACGTATATAATTTCAGGAGATTCGACGGCAACAAGGTGAAATTCAAAACCAAACCTGTGGCAGTGTAGATTATAAGGAGAAGAGGGAGGAAGGAACACAGGGTGAGTTTTGGAGTAGGTGAAGGGGCAAGAACGATCCCTGCTGTTTGCGAGGGATATGGGGATTGGGCTTCAAAGAAATTGGTAAAGCTAGCACAGGGACCTTCACTTCAACTATCAATAAGCCTGAGCGCAGCACTGGAGAGAAAATATGTATGAAGCCCAACAAACGGAGTTGGACCAGTTGATACTCGTTGTCTCGGACAAGTGCCGGTGGCAATATTAGTAAGAGTTATAGGGGATAAGCATAAGTCTTCGGTAGCAACGGGATACTAAGCAAGTAAGTACTTACCGGTTAACTCGCTACGGACCGAGTCTTACTGGCCCGAATTATGTAATCATATGAGCCTCCAGACGCGTGCTAATTGTACCTACCGGAGCTTGAGGGTCTCATACACTCAGGCTCAAAGAACTCGGTCGCTATTAATATTCTGAGCAAGAGACGATCTACCTCCCAGGCCTGCGATTACAAGCTCAAGTCAACGAACGTATATCCCTCACCGACTAAACTCAAGATGACGGTGATCAAGAAGAAAGCCGCAAATACACCCAGAGGAGAACCTGGTGTCCGATACTACTGTGACATATGCTCAGTCGAAATAACATCTACGGTATTTGCATATATTGTGGTCGTGGTCCTGGATTGCAACTGACTTCGTTGCCATAGGTGCGGATACGCTGTGCTCACCCATCATGTACCGAGTATGACCTATGTGTTCCCTGTTTTACCAATGGAGGTCAGAGCAATAATCACAATTGCACGACACATCCATATCATGTGATGGAACAGCATTCGGTACCTATATTCAATCCAGAGTGGGGTGCAGATGAGGAATTATTACTCCTCGAAGGGGCGGAAATCTATGGACTTGGATCTTGGGCAGATATTGCAGATCACATCGGTGGAGGGCGAGATAAAGAAGAGGTTAAAAAGCACTATATTGATACATATATCAATTCATCAAAATTTCCACTACCAGAATTATCAGACCCAAATGATACCGGGGGACTGGATAAGATATCTAAGGAAGAGTTTCAAGCGAAGAAAAAGAGAAGGATAGAAGCTAAGAAAGCTGCGTTACAAGCGTCGCCCCTTCCGCCAAAACAGAAGCCGACAACAAGTGGACCATCTTGCCACGAAGTTCAAGGATACATGCCTGGTCGTTTGGAATTTGAGACTGAATTTGACAATGATGGGGAGCATGCAGTTGCAGCTATGTTTTTTGAGCCAGGGGATGGAATAAATCCAGCAACAGGCCAGCTTGAACCTGAGGTAGAGCTGAAAGCTACCGTTATGGATATCTACAACTCGAAACTTACGCAGCGTGCCTTACGGAAAAGAGTCATGTTCGAACATGGATTGCTGGAATATAGGAAAAACCAAGCAATTGACAAGAAGCGAACAAAAGAGGAGAGAGATCTCCTTACGAAATCCAAACCGTTTGCAAGGCTGATGAATAAGAGAGACTACGAAGAGTTCTCAGACGGCTTATTGAGAGAGCTAACGTTAAGACAAGCCGTGACTCAACTACAAGAATGGAGAAAAAATGGTATAATTAGCTTTGATGGTGGAGCAACGTATGAGTTGGAAAAGGTCCAAAGAGTTGAGTTTTTTCTCATATCATCATTAAAGCGTTAGACTATATGCTGACGGAGTCTTCTACGAAATCAATAGAGCAATGCCTTGAAAAACGCTCTTGGAAATATGGACCGTCTTTCTCATCGATATTCAAAAGCAACACCTCCAGTCGAGGCGCCCCCCCCGCTAAATCCTCTGATTCAAGCCACACCGGATCCAGGGAATCCTCTCGCTGTGTTGTCTGGAAAGAACCCTGGCTCCTCTCTCTCGCCTGGTCCTACCTCCAATCCTTTCGGGACCTCCGCATCACCATCAGCCTCTTCCCCTTCTCTACCTAAGAGGGGACCATTGAGTGCCGTTACTGGAGGGCCATGGCAACCTCTTGAGTTGTCGGCTGAAAATGCAAGTGATTTTCATATTCTTACACCCGCGGAACAGACACTATGCATGAACTTGCGAATCAAGCCTAAGCCATACATGGTCATCAAGGAGCAGTTGATGAAAGAGGCTACTAAACAAGGAGGAGTGCTTAAGAAGCGCACTGCAAAGGAACTGTGCTCTGTAAGATAACCCTTATAAACTGAACGATAAGCTGCAACAATGCTAATATTAATACTTTCTAGATCGACGGTAGCAAACTGTCAAGGATACTTGATTTCTTTGCAATGAGCGGCTGGATTAACAAGTAGCTTGATAATTTTTCGCAGTCCGGTGCCGTATTAACCAGGTGGACTCGTTCTGACCTTTTCACTTCTGCACTCGAATTGATGCTTGATTAAGTTTTGTATTCCCTTAGGGTTAGGAGTTTTAGTTTCGGTGGAGGCTGCTTGCTTTATGGAGTTTGGCGACGATTTGTTGCTTTGCCTTTTCTTGACGAATATCTATATATTTTCTATTCCAGGTTTCCATTTGGAAAAATGCTGAAGTGGGGATTTTGTCCATGATCGCAACTTCTTGGCAGAACCTTGCTAGGTAACCTGGGTCCCATCTCTGTAAGCGTTAAACCTGGCATGGTACGTAAGGACTGGATGATTCTCCAACACGGAATTATAAGGTGGTGTACCCCTAACGTGCCCCGTTTGCTCCACACGGACCTGATTAGAACCTTCGCCCGCAACTGTGGGGTTCCACCAGCAACTGTTCGCAGTTCTACAACTTTCCGTCGGCTTTGGTCATTACCTTCGACTGATATCGTAATGAAGGAATCACCGAGTTCCGTGGAAGGGAAAGATTTGGTATATATAAAATCACTCAGCTTGTGAGTAGTATTGCCTACAATGTAATCCTGTTCACTAATCCAATGTCAGGAAAACCACGACAGGATTTGATTCTTGGGCTCGCCTAAAGCCACAACCTGTCACTCTTTCACTGTACCTGAAAACATCAGTCGCTCTTGCGGGGTCTACAGATCACTTACCTTACTCCATTCATTATGGCCATGTCTGTAAGGCTGTCACCAAAGTTGTTGAGTCCAGCGAATTCCGGACCCTTGAGCACTTGGCAGAGGAGGTGAGTAAGTTGGCACTCGGGGACGAGCTTCATGGTGAATGGGTACAAGTCATTGTGGAGAAACCTCGGACGCTATTGCGAGCAGATGCTGCAGGAATAAGTATCGTCAGACGAAAGGATGGGAAACGAGAAGCAGAGGATCGAGTGTTCGTCAAAAGTTTGAGAGTCGTGACCATCATCGGAATTCATCCCTGGGAGAGGAAAGAAGGGCAGACCGTGGTTTTAAATTTGACTTTGCACAAACCTATCAACATGGGCCCTAGGAGGGTGGAACAGGGGCACGCTTTTGACCCACACTATGACTATAGAAAGGTAGCCAAGGTGGTCACCGAGCATGTGGAGAAGTCAACCTATAAAACCGTGGAGGCACTAGCCACCGCTGTTGCACGGGTAGCTTGCACAAAGTGCGAGATTGAGAAGGTCACGGTGTCAGTTGAGAAGCCGAGCGCCCTTACTTTTGCCAAAGGTGCGGGGGTGGAGGTTACAAGACATCGTGCGTTCTTTAATCTGGTAGAGGGCCCCGGCCTGGAGGCACAGCAGGCCCTAGGCGAAGAGTCTTTACCTGGTCATGAGGGGGCCTCAACAGTACGTCACAGGGCCTTTGTGGCGCTGGGAAGCAATATGGGAGACAGATTTAAGTGGGTCAGGGATGCTGTGAAGGAGCTGGATAGAAGAGGGCTAAAAGTACAGAGAACGTCAAGTCTGTATGAAAGCAAGCCAATGTACGTCCTTGAACAGCCTGAGTTTCTTAATGGAGTATGTGAGGTATATAGATTCTGCCTCTCCTGTATGACGGGTACCAAGCTAACGAAATCAAGATCGAGACCACACTTTCCCCAATGGACCTTCTGAAAGAGCTTACGGATATTGAAGATACCATGGGAAGAAAAAAGACCATTGAAAAAGGTCCAAGGAATATTGACTTAGATATCCTATTATACGATGGATTAGTTATGGATAGTGACGTATTGACGGTACCTCATAAACTTATGTTGGAAAGAGAATTTGTGTTGCGCCCCCTTTGCGAGTATGCTACTGTCAAATCAATGTCCCTCTATATTCTAGTGGCTGACTTCTTAAAATAGTATTGCGCCAAACCTCGCCCACCCCCTCACGTCAACTTCTTTCCGTGCTCATTTACAGTCACTCCCACCATCGACAACTGCGCACCATCCCCCTCTTCGGACCTTTGCCCCACTTTCTCCTTCTTTACCTCCTCTGGACCCCTTGGACCCGAATCGCAAAACTTTGCTGATGGCAGTGTTGAATCTCACCCCTGACTCATTTTCAGATGGCGGAAGACACTCCACAGATTCTGATTACATTGTATCAATGGTTCAATCATTCATCAATGCAGGAGCAGATATCGTCGATATTGGGGGCCAGTCAACCCGCCCCGGGGCAGCTGACGTTGGCAAGGAGGAAGAACTCAGAAGAGTTATACCGGCTGTTAGGACTATACGTGAAGCGGGTATTACAATACCTATATCAGTAGACACATACAGGGCGGAAGTAGCCCAACAGGCCATTGAAGCTGGTGCGGATATCATAAATGATATCTCTGCTGGTGTATACGATGAGAACATTCTCAGCGTAGCCGCTTTCACGGGGGCTCCAATTGTTTTGACACATACCCGAGGCACGCCAAAGACCATGAATAGTCTCGCTACGTATAAAGAGGTGATATCCGAGGTCGGAGAGGAGCTTGAGGCACGTATGGATGAGGCGTTAGCGAAGGGAGTCAGACGATGGCAAATAGTTCTTGATCCCGGCTTGGGATTCGCCAAAGGCATGCAGGATAACCTTGAAGTTATCAGGAGATTGGACGCTCTGAGAGCCAGAGAAAAGCTAGGAGGATTGCCGTGGCTTCTTGGACCAAGCAGAAAGCGGTTTGTGGGGACAATAACTGGGGTGACAGATCCTCTAAAGCGAGGTTGGGGAACTGCTGGTGCTGTTGCCGGATGTATCGCAGGAGGTGCAGATATCGTCAGAGTTCATGATGTCGAAGAAATGAGCAAGGTGATTGCTATGGCGGATTCTATATGGAGGAATAAAGTTACTGCCTGATTAGAGATCAACAGTAATATGCATGAGGTTTTAAAACATTGAATTTACATATGGGACAAGCCCATGCATGGGTGACTCCATACAATCTGTGGTCATTAACAACGCTACATAATCACAAAAGCCCCAAGTACAGGGCAAGCATTGACTGGTAGTAAAAGTCATTATGAAACTCCTGACACCGCTCAAGAGTTCAGCGCTGGTTGCTATGAGGTTTCGCCACCAAGTGCCTAACCATCCCCGACTACATATGTAATAGTAGGAATGTTTCTAGATACGGTAGAAATAAACCTCTATTACTATAATGGGCAAAGGCAGCACAAATTCCTCCCATTGTCTGAAAAAAAATCTGGAGTTGAAAAGGTTTTGAATAGAGATGTATCTAAGGTTCAACACGTGACCAGAGTACTTACTTTAGTCATCATCGCTTCATAACCAGTTCATCTCCACTCCTAATACTCCCAAAATTTCACAGTCGCAACCCAACGCCGCACATTACAACTCTAACTACACCGTTGAGTGAGAAACGTCTAGAAAGTAGAACCTCGATAAATTTCTTCTGTTACAAGCATGTCGGCGTGGAAAAGCACGACAACCCAGTCCGTGATGAACACTAATCGTCAGTCTCCTTTATTTCCAATGGTACTACTTTTAGGTTCAGAATGTGCAGGCTTAACTGATGTACCAGGTACCGGAGCATATACAGCGGTAAACGCTCGCAAGACCCTGAGCGGAGGAAAGGTATGTACGGAGTTACCCGATTCACCTTCACTTCTAATGCACTCTCCAGTCTGAAACATCGACACCTCCATCGCACCAAGCGAGTGCCGGAAAAAAGAAAACCGAGTTCCCGCAGAAGCTTAAGAACTATGTGGCTAGGGCATTCGAAAATCTGCCAGATGTGGAGAAAAATGAAGTAGAGAAAGAGCTAAAAGATATAATTACGGATGCATTTGATAGGGATGTCGTGTGGAAAATAGATTGGGACAACTTAGATTTACCACAGCAGAGGATCAGGAGAAGGAAAATGTATGGGCAAACTGATGGAGATATTGTGATGAAGGATGTTGAAACAGAGGTCAAGAGAGTGGAAGGGACTTTGAGGAGAGTCAAGACTAATAACTTCGATGGGGCTGCTGCCATAACGACCACATCGCCCTCATCGTCTACAACAGTTTCTCCCACCAGATCACCACCCCGACAAGATGGTGGTTTCACTGCACCTAGCTCAAAAAAGCGCAAGAGGTATATCCATCACGGATGTTGATATATATCTATGGGATTTTATACTAATCACAATATAATCTTTCTAGCACCGATAATCACACATCAGAGTCTCCGACTAAGCCTGATAGACGCTCCAGTAAGCAATGGGAGAAGGACCCATATGCATATGGCGAGGACCGATCTGCAGAACTTGAGAATATGCGAGATAAGCGTGCGAAGAGATTCGCGAAAGAGCTCAGCTTCAACACTAATACTCCCCCGTGGAAGAAGGAAAAAGAGTCACAGTATTCAACCCCAAAAGCTGACATGGAGACCGAGGGACCCGTAGTGGGGCGGTGTATGGATTTGGAAAAAAGATACCTTCGCCTAACCTCTGCTCCCGATCCCAACATGGTCCGACCTTTACATGTCCTAGAAAAGACTTTGGACCATCTCAAAAAAAAGTGGAGAACAGAGAACAACTACTCATATATCTGTGATCAATTCAAGTCTCTTCGACAGGACCTAACTGTTCAACACATCAAGTCGGAGTTCACAATCACCGTATACGAAATTCACGGCCGAATTGCACTAGAGAAAGTATGTTATCAAGTTTCATCTGCATTTAGCTGTCTTATTAATTATCTTGCATAGGGCGACTTGGGTGAGTATAATCAATGCCAATCTCAGCTGCAAAAGCTCTACCAAGAGATTCCCGGGGCGGGGCATCCCACCGAGTTCAAAGCGTATCGTATTCTATATCTCCTTCATACTTGCAACCAGACGGACATGAGCGATGTTTTAGCAAGCCTAACAAAAGCAGAGAAATCCGATAAAGCAATTCAACACGCACTTGCAGTGCGATCAGTGCTGGCGGCCAGCAATTACCACAGGTTCTTTCGTCTATATCTTGACTGCCCCAACATGGGTGCCTACTTGATGGACTCATTCATTGAGAGAGAAAGATTAGCGGCTTTAGAGATTATTTGCAAAGCGTAATTCCAACCACATCGTACCTGATTTTATGATCTGGCTAACTTTTTTTTCTACATCCGAATTTGAAGTTATCGAGTGTTCGTTGAACTTAGGTTTTTGACTGAGGAGCTTGGCTTCGAGAGTGACAGCGAGTGTGTGCAATTCCTGTCGAACCACGGCGCGGGGGATTTTCTTCTAGAGAAACAGGACGAGAATGGCTCTGCTGTCAAGTTCCATTGCCTGCCAGCAAGACCCTTGTTCACAGCGGCCAAGGAAGCCGCTTTCCGCAAGGTTGATATTAAAGGACAAATATAACAAAGGAGGCTCAACAGTGCAGGCCTTCGTGTGTCAAGTTCGCCCTCCGTCTCTTTTCGTCTCTGCATGCCCTCCAATCAACCCCTCATCACATGACACAAATGCGGGACTTGACTCAACTCAGTCCGAATATTCGGTTCTTCAAATGCTCTACGTTTCTTATTTCCGGCTTATACTTACACTCTTCATCTCGTCAATATTTGTTTCCCTTTCGTCCAGGCCTTTCTTCGGATTTTCATACATATCCACCTGTCCATATACCCCGTCATTACCATGCATTACGCATCTACCCCCGACGAAGCATCTGCATACCTGTTTTCCGCACACACCAAGCAACTTGGAGGACTCGATGAAAAGGTGAATTCAGTACTGTAAAAGCAAGGCAAGCATTTAGCCGTCGAATAGTGGTACCAAGAATCCACTTACGCCTTGACACCCTCCTCGAACTCCTTTTCCGCGATGCTAACCGGTGCGGAGGGCTGGGATTGAAATTGAGTGGCTTCACATTGGGTCGATCGTTCACTGTCCCTTCCCCAATGTCTTTGGTTCCTTTTCCTGGTTGTCGTTTGAATTGTTGTTTTCCCACGAATTAGGTCTATTCATGGATGTATTGGTATTGAGCATGCACGCCGTCATATTGGGATAGCTTCAGGCGGAGTGTGAATTACTACACGGTAGGGAGAAGGAAAGAATGTATCTTAGGCAAGTCATTGTTACATTTGACAGGGAAGTGTAGCTCCTGGGTATCATTGTTTTGGGAACCTTTGATAGTCCTGTTTTACTATTTCTTTTCTGTCTGTCATATATCTGGTACTGAGTTTGATGGGAGTTTGAGGTTGCTTGGGTTGGGCGGGTGCTTCTGTGTATCGTTAGATTTCTCTTTTGGAATCCTATAGTTATAAAAGTACGACTACTTCCGCACCCTTAACTATTGTATGATAGGAGGCTATTGATAAGTTACGAAAGGTATATGACACAAGGGGTAGATACATTGGTATCTACTATCGACAACCAGACAACATTCCTCCTTCCCTCCTTCCATCATCTGCGAAACTCAACTTTTTCTCCTTGCGTATGTCAAGCGGGATGCTAACCGCCGAGTTGTAAATTGTGTTTTACCCTGGGCCCTATCCAATTCATATACTTTGCAGTCGTCGTCATACCCAGTGCACACCCGGGCTTAATACCCATACTCATGCATGGCGCCCATCAGACAGACCCCAAAAGTAGGTACTCATTCGGGATCGCCGCACAACACGGTACGGTAGATGAGGTAAATCCCTCACACATATTGTAAAGTACATACATACATACATCCGTGGAAACACACGTGATCTGGGGGGAAGTGATGATCTCATGCAGGATACAGTGGTAATATGGAGGAAAGGCGTTTTAATCCATGTACCGGTAGATATTATAATATATATGTATGGTTGAATTGTGGGGAATGTGCCAGATGCTTAGGGAGAAGGGGAGGGATGTAGCCTGAGTATGGTTGCATAGCCGTAGAGAGGAGCGAAGGGGCCTGGACCCTTTTCCCTTTTGCTGGGGGGGGAGGGGGAGAAGGGATAGCGATACCTACATTAGAGCTCGATGTAAATGCAGTCTCGGCAACAGGTTGAAAGTTTCAGATAGGTGGGTTGATGATGGGTTTTTAGGCAAGGATTTGCCGAGTACTTAGGTACAGTACCTACTTTGGTAGGATCGGTATCCCCACAGATGTGTATTACGCACACAGTGTAGTTAGAAATCCGTCTGAGGCTCGTTTTGCAATTGTTCTCCTGCATAGAGGACACATCCAGTCCAAGCTTCTGTAGGCAGATAAGCCCGTAGAACCCGGGGGGAATCTCGATTGGGAATTTGGCTATTATTTTAGCGTCATTATGGGGAATTTTAGCGGTCTGGATAAGAGTCTCTCATTGCCTCGGAGATGCCCCTGCTTTCCCTTAGAAGGGCCTGGAGGATGGACTCCCCTGACATGAGATGACGTTCATGTGGTATGGGGTACATTCTGCGATGTAATTCGATCTCAATAGTGCCAATCAAAAATCAGCAACGACCTATTTCTAGGTTAGAATATGCAGCCTGGTGTACTACTGTATATACTTCCAGGACTGATATAGCCTCGTGGGATTGATGTGCCCACCAGATATCGTTGATATTATCAGCCAGGCGACTTGGAGGTATCAACTCATGTCTGGCCACCGGGACTGTGCCTGGGCTGAGCTTGCCTGGGCACGGAGCACAGCCGGGGCCAAATTATCAGTGCCAATTTCTCTTCTTTCAGGTCGCCGTAGAACTAATAGAGTAGTAAATGCTCCGGAGCGGCACCGATGGCGTCAAATATCAATCTCAACCACGTGCGGTGTAGGGTAAAGTTTTGTGGAGATGAGGTCCTATTTACGGTAAAGGCGTTTTCTTCAGCTCGTTGAACACCCTGGTTCGTCATCTACCCAACGCCATATCTCGCGATGAGACAAAAAAATGTGTAGGTACGCTTTGACTTTGGTACTTGTGTGCGCGCCACTGGCGGTAGATCGGCGGCCTAGGAGTCCACAAGCCTACAATCGATTCGGCTCGACTTTTGTATATCCCAAGCGTTTCGTTGTTGAGATAGCCTTGATTGATCATGACATCAAATGCTCTGAAGCACAAAAAAGCCCGCGTGAGTCTTATCAAATGTTCCAGATACCTAGAAGCCCTGTCTTCAGCTTGACTCAATATCATCTTAGTCAATTAGGCAGCCTCCCGGCGCATGGGGCGGTTTGCCCAGGTTACATACGGACATCTTCAAAGCCAGATGGACGATCGGTCGCAGCTCGGATGAACAGCACAGAGCCTCTACGAGAAGCATGTGAGCTGTGTAGCTGCGGAAATTTTGTTGGTCGCCCATCTTGGCTATCTTCAAATTAGGCACTGTAAGAGTACAAAATTAGAAGGAACCCGCAGAGGAAAAGCACTGGCTGGCTAGAACACACTATCATAAGTCAATTGTCAAAATGAATGGTTTTGGCTAGAATACAAGCTCCTTTTTGAATGTTGGGGTCGTCCAGAAGCTGAATGCGGGTCGGTGGCTTGACATGGGGAGGTTGTCTTAACACACCTGTGTTGTTTTGTTCTTTCATTGAATGCCGAGGTAGTAGGTTTGTCCAATGAGGGGGAGGAGCCATCTGAGGGTAACTCAAAACAGAAAACTACATATGCAACGCGCTTAGTCAAGAGGCCAGAGATGCCGGAGTATTTAGTTCTTAAGGAGCATGAGAACAAGTCTGGAGGAGTCGTATAGGGCAGAAAGAAGCTTCTCATTATCCATCTCATCATGTGCAAGCTCTTTTCCAACTTGAATAGCATGCTATAACACAATGGGTGTCTGGACCAACGGCTGCTTTTAGAAGGGGGATTCCAGCTAAAGGTTAGAGGTTGCCATAGGTACAGTATGCCAAACAAATGCATTGGGCCTTTAATCCATTGATATTTCTCGATGCATTCCATGTTTCGTCCCCTCGACCCCTCGGAGCTTAAGCTGCATCTCTTCACACCTCCAATCGATAAGTATCCACGATACCACATATCTTCCCCCGTTGCTGTGAATGCCTCATCTCCTTCTTCAGATGTCCTGAGCTCCCAGCAAGAAAAAAAGTCGCTTGTCAAGCAGCTACAGGGGCCCCTCGACTGCTGCTCCACCCCTGCCAGTCACCCTCATATCCTCCAGAGTGTGTTGCAAGTCTTGTCTTTTACCCCTAACTTTCCAATTTATTCGTATTCGCCCTGCCCAGCAGCTAGCTATCAGCTACATACCTTTAGTTACTCTACTCTAGTGCTTTCTGTGGAGCTGCATTGGCTCAACACTCCGCTTTAGAAGCGTGCCTGCCCTACAGCTACTTGCATCTCGGTTTCACTATAGTGCAGCAGCAGCACCATCATCATCATCATCATCATCATCATCATCATCATCATCAGTGGCAGTACGGTAGCAGCAGGCAGTGTCAACTTTCACGGACACCATTGGAGCGCCCCCGGTGTGGCTCTTGGGCAATTTCTATCTCGTGAGCCGAGTACTAGTAGTTCCTGCGTTGGCTTACTGGCCTTTAATCCAGCGGCGGCGAGTCTTGCAAGGGTATCCTCAACCCCCCCCCCCGGAATTCCAGAACACCCCTCCGCCCCTCCCCACCTCCCACCCACAAAGGACCGGCCATACAGCGCGTCGCATTCACTGCAGGTTGATGCCCACTGCA
>Ga0307511_10001527_pt1 | contig 24485 bp, 29 predicted proteins | sample 13_EM_MG_FD_200266 | JGI IMG/M metagenome (GOLD analysis project Ga0307511, IMG submission 200266) | Populus trichocarpa ectomycorrhiza microbial communities from riparian zone in the Pacific Northwest, United States - 13_EM | ecosystem: Host-associated > Plants > Roots > Unclassified | place... | reverse complement strand
CTTCCTCTTCTCCTCCCTCTTCCCCCCGAGAAGACGGAGAATGCCCCCCCGCCCAGCTCTGCACACCTGCACTCACCAATAGCTCGGACTCAACCTAGTCCGTGCCCCTTGTCGCCTCGCCATTTTCCTCTGTGCTTTATACGGTCTGATGCCATTGGGGACGCCGGTCGTGGGGAGAGTCGTTGAGCACCGTGCCAGTAAACAAGGAGTCGAAGTAGTGTTAGAGATAAGAGGCAGTATGCATCTTGCACCGAGCCTTCGTAGCCTGAGAGACAGGAGGGACAAGATGTTGCAGCATTTCAAGCGTCGGCACACATCGGATTCGACGGCCTTTTCAGCGGTGGCACCTGCGGCGGCGGCTGCTCAGAGTGATTCTACACCGTCCAGGTCTGGCACCATCGATACCGACCTCGACAAACTCCATCGTGAGCGGAGAAAAAGCACACCGCCCGAAGCATCACGATTGGACTGCATCCCAAGCAGTCGGAGTGTTCCTAGCAGCAGCACCGGAACACGACGAGGCAGCAGTTACACCCTCCAAACACCAGAGGAGACCCGCCAAGTTGAGGAAGCCGCTAGAGCCACCACTACCACACTGGCAACGACTGCGGAGCCTCCATCTAGCATCGACACCACCATCGAAACTACTACCCCGACATCCCCGACGAAATTCGAGGACGACACAGAGACTCATCCGCCCCTCGCCATCGAGGTTGCACCTACTACGGCTCCCGTGGCCAGCACCCCGACTACTGAATTTACGCCGACCGGCACTCCTGTTTCCCCGACATCTCCTCGACCGACCCCGCCTCGGCGGCAATCTTTATTTCCTCCGTCCGATATTCCCCGCATCACGGAAAGCCTTCGGCGGGACGGTATTACTCTAGCTGAGGAAGAGGAGCCAGCCGAGTACGAGGGTGACGGAATAGCATCGCCTGCTACACAAGAACACCGAAGGAGCGTCGGGATGGTCAACGGAAAGGTGTGGGTCCGGAGGCGAGAGGGGTCTGCGACGATGGTCGATTTGCGCGAGGAAGACATGGTGGACAACTTGAAGGATGCAATCTTGAAGAAATACCAGAATGCACTGGCTAGGCACTATGATGCACCGGACTTGCAACTACGAATTTTCCCACGAAGGGCTTCATCCAGAGGGAATGACGAGCGATTCCTGTCTCCAGACGAGCTAGTGCAGAAGACGCTGGATGAGTATTACCCTGGTGGGCAGACTGTAGATGAAGCGTTGTTCATCGAGGTACCACCCTTGAGGGAGAGGGAAAGGAAAACACCTCGACCATCGCCAAATCAGCTGTACGCATATTATGGAGGGAATGCGCATGAGTCATTTGTTGTTGCCGAAGGTAATGAATATTTCCCACTGATGCCTCCATCTGCACCTTCTCATCCAACTCATCCCTCATCGAATTTGAATTCTTCTCAAACCACACTTGTACAGCAGCCGGCAACAACAGGCCAAGTATCCTCAGTCCCAGCATCGCCAGGTGCACGAAGGCTTCATCATAATAGACCCCGGCTGGGGGCCCGAACGCTCACTTCTGCGACCAACCCAACCCAATCTGGATCTAATACTCCTGTTTTATTATTACCAAAAAGTTCACGAACGTCACGAGTAAATCCCGAACCATCAAGCTCAGTACAAAATCCGCCTCCTACTGCTCCACCACTAGCAACGCCGCCAATAGCAGAAGTTGTGACCCCACCACCGACAATACCTACCAGCCCTCCCCCAGCCCGAGTTTCTTCGCCTAGGCCTAAGAAGTTTACTAAAAATGAAAAACCAAAGTCTGGCCCTACGGGGTTGATGGAGGGCACTGTCCCACCCATAAACGTTTTAATAGTGGAAGACAATAATATTAACTTGAAGCTTCTGGAGGCTTTTATGAAGAGAATGAAAGTGAGATGGCAATCAGCGGTGAATGGTCAAGAGGCTGTCAATAAGTGGAGAGCAGGAGGTTTCCATTTAGTACTAATGGATATTCATCTACCAGTCATGAATGGCCTAGAGGCTACAAAAGAGATACGGAGACTAGAGAAGGTGAATGGTATTGGGGTATTCCCTTCAGCACCTGAGGTAGACAGTGAGGAAACTCCCGAGATCAAAGACCCACCGGAGGAAGACAAACTCTCATCGACATTTTTATTCAAATCCCCTGTCATTATCGTGGCCCTAACGGCCTCATCACTCCAGCGAGATCGTCATGAGGCTCTAGCGGCCGGCTGCAATGACTTCTTGACAAAGGTATAACCAAGTTCTTGTATATGTTTTAGGAAGTAGACTCTAATTGGTTGGAAATAGCCGGTGAATAATCTTTGGTTGGAGAAGAAGTTGACTGAATGGGGATGTATGCAAGCGCTAATCGACTTTGATGGATGGAAGAAATGGAAAGATATCTCTCAAAGAGAGGCAGAAGAGTTGGAGAAAAGGAAGCGACAAGGTCCAAGTAAACGGGAAAGGCAACGCAGTGGACCATTAGCATCGTCGTCGGCAACCTCTCCCATAGTGACAACCATGAGCAATGGCAATTCCGACGAACCGAGGGCGATAACCGCTGGTTGAATGGGTAGTGGGATCTAGATGAGTCCGAGCGAGGGTGAGTTTAGGAGTGGGACAACATTGCGGATTACATCCCGCAAGCTTGCCTCGCTTTTATCACTCACGCCATTCAGCTCGGCCACTAACACCTTTCATCCTTCATTGTTCGATCCCTTCTCTCGCTCTCCTCCAGTCATAAGCCGCAGGCTTAATGCATTGTCCACTTTGCTTGGGAGTTTCTCCACAATTATCGATGCGACAGTCTTTTGTTCATTTACCCCCAGTTGGGCATGAATATTGAGGTACCTTATTGGCACCTGGCACAACTTTATCACAAAGATTATTTTTCGCTTCAATGCCATTACCTTCTTCTCTGTTCACTTATTCGGAGAGCAATTTCCCTCCACCTCATTCACGCCTTTGCACAAATCTTGTGTCCTTTTGTCAGGTCTAACTATTCAGACGGCATGCTTATTCGGTAGCGTTTGTTTATTCTTCGTATTTTCTTTTGAATATTTGGACTAGGATGGATTTCCAACCAGGCCACCTCTTTTCCTTTACTTTAGGTATAACCAACACATACCTACAGGATGCCATGCTACTCCTGGGCAAACGCATATCTCAGCTACAACATCAAGCAATACCTGACCTCCATCAAAACCATCTTCGGCGGAGGACTCGTCAGCAACGGCCACAGAAATGCCTTCTTACACGTATCCACTGCATACGCCTGTAACCCATCAAAGACATACGTACATAAAAGCTATACGTGTGGGTGCATATGGTGATCCACGCAGACATATATCGATCGTATTTGCGTGCTGCCGTGACGACACCACCACAGATTTACATTCAAACCGTTACCCAACCTCCTTATCCTCAAGAGGGCATACACGTACACAATGCATGCATTTTGCTTACTTCTTTGACACTGTATATAAATTTGTGTATCCCTTGCTTCCCCCTTCTGTCTTTGTGGTTTGTTCTTTAACATTTCCTTAGTTATTATTAATTATTTCGGGCTTGCGGGTGTGTGATTCGTTTCATTATTGCCTTTTTTTTTGCTTTTCATTTGTGTTGGTAGAACATGGAGGAGAATCACTGGCAATCGGGCTGGGCTCAGGGAGGGTTTTGAAGGAAAAATTATTGGATAATTCTGTCGAACAGGGTGTACTGAGCCCCAGTCAGTCGAATGAGGTTTGCTTGTTCCTCTGTCTTATCTAGGCTTTGAAATCTCGTCCATGATAGTATTTTTATTGTTTGACAGTTGGCGGATTTTCATTTTCACTCTTTTCTTGCTATACCTTGGCATTGGATAGCCTTAGGTATCGGGTTCGAGGAGATGATGGGGTATAACTTGTTTGTCTTTTCTACCTTCATTTTTCGGTTTTCTTCATTTGTGTGTCTCATCTATTCCTTTTTTATATTACTTTCGGTCATGTTATGTTATCCAAAAATCAGGTACACGGGTTTTTTCTTTCAATTTCATTTCTAGCTATGTTGGTTGGTTGGTGGACGGCTTTACTTGGGTTAGTAGGTGTGTTTTGTGTGTATAGGGGCATATTGCCTTCTTGAACCAAGTATATAGCAGTATACTAGAGATGTGTATATAAGGTCCATGCATGGTTGTGGTTGTTTGCTGTTACATATACTGAATATGTGTGACTTCTATAATAAAGTTCAGAATCTATGTTGTGATGCTCAACAGGTGGGAGTTTATATAAGGTATGTATGACCATAGTATGCGGGGAATATTAACATGCTAATCTATTTCTCAGTCAATCGATATCCACCTCTTGGATGTGGGCATACCAGCTGGCATGACAGCATCTGCCTACCCACATACATACGCGAATATTACATATGCCCCGGGCCGCCTGGGCTCGGGAGTTTACTTTTAGCTTTTTGACTTTTTTTTACATGCAGAGTACTTTGCCTTTGGATGGCACCGGGCATGCGGCCTGCCGCCGGGTCATGAATGTAGTTTTGAGTGTCGGTGATAAGGTATGTTGCCGTCATTGAGGTAATATAACGGTATGGAGGCATCAGAAACCGGAAGTTTGGACGTTTGGATGAGTGAGGAATAATCATGAACCTTCGGGCGTGGCGGAGCTTATGCCTAGATTATTATTTGCTTGTATGATGTAATGATATTCGGCTTCATGATGTTTTTGAGTATATCTACTTTAGTATGAAGGTATGACAGGGGCATGGATACGGTTGTATGATGAATAGCATTAATGGGAGGGGGGAATGCCCTATTGGATGGATGCTTTACTTGAGTAAGTTTGCAGAAAAATTAATTGGATGAACCTTGGATTCTTGAGCGGTCGCCGATGTTTAGCTGGTATTACCCTCAAGTCCGGCTCAAAACATTAATTAAAGTTCGAACCCCAAACCTCAAACCTTATCTACCACGTACATGAATAGCATTAAACAAACAGCCCATATAGCATTAAATAAAACTATGGTTATTTTGTAGTCAACATTAACGTCCCAAAATATACTTCCCGCCCCGTACGCCCCCGCGGCCAGGAATCTAGGGTTAACATTTCTCATAGCAGCACGTCTACTAAAGTAACCAGACTATACTAAAATATACATCTCCCATGTACTTTGATCATGGTTGAAAGTCAACCTAGTAGCTCCGGGAGCTCTGCGTATTTTCTCTCTAATATCAGATCCTGCCCCAAATATTCTAAATCAGATAAGATTCCTGCAATATCACCAATACATAACTACCCTGAGCCAAGCGTCAGACCCCAACAAAAAACCATTTTATCACTCACTGCTCTCGGTGGAAGGAAATTCTTGACATTATTGAACCAGAGTGCTGGTACTTGAGCGTTTTATATATTAAAAGGCTCGGCCGAGGCCTAGTAGCGCCCTAACTAGCCATTGCATTCTTACAACACTAACTTCTCCACGGAGCAGGTGAATTTGAAATGAAATGATGTCTTGTAGTATATAGCACAGGGCACACCTTCTGAAACCAGTAAATTGCGATCTCAACTTAACTTCCTATATGATGCATATACACATGGGATATACTATATGGATATCATCCCCAACATGATTAGTTAGAACTACTATATCTCGAGATCTACAGTGCATGAAAACGTTTCTAGAATACACCCCAACCCCGGACCCCTCTGAGTTCAAACGTCTCTACCTGAGACGCCAAGTCTGATACCAAGAACCTGCAATCCTCTGTAGAGTATGGCCAAGAGCACATCATAAAACCCCCTACCGCCTCCTAACTAGCACCTTTGTTCACAAGATCTAACAGCTGCTCGTTCTCGTATATGTAGGTGGGCTCTAGAAGTCTTGGCAAAACCGACCTAATGCTGAAGGGCCTGAAACTTTCAAAACTGATCAACACTGTCAAAAGCTGTTATCTGACCTAAACTTAGCATATCCCTTCTAGTATGAGAGGAGCACGCGCATACTAATGGTACAAACCGGTCGATCTTCCGGGCATGGAAATTTTGGTGTACCCTTGGCACAATCTATATAGAGATATCATCACCCTTATAACAACCAACTACCCTGAGCTTGCATACTCACTATGTACATCTGAACCACTAAAAACCAGAGCCACTCTCCGGGGCATGCGTTTGGGGGTTCGAAAATGTGAATGCTAATTTAGACTAGGGAATATTCGTTTTGGTTTTTCTCAACGCTCGATTTTCGCTGTGAGAACTGTAGAAACGAGTCTATGAATTCTATCTCAAACTGATATATTTATCGACACTCCTTACCAATCCTAAAATCTGGGCAAAGAAAAGTAGGTAATAACAATCCATGGCCACTTGTACTCCCAGCTCCCTCGGAACCTTCCGGAAATATCCATCTCGAGACATTCACAGTCCAGACACCTGCTACAATCCCGGACCCTTCCGAGCCCCGAGGATATAGCAGATATAGCAGACCACGTACTCTATCCCCACGGCTTGCAGAGGCTGGGCATCAGACTTACTGTACTCCCTTATATTGCACCAGCGCGGCCATGGCTACATACCAAATCCCCCCCAGAGTTATAACAAATCTAATATAGATTCGCATTTTGAACGTTTGGGCTAGAAAAGGTTGATCATGAACAACGGATAGCGGCCACCTACCTCCGAGGTATAGTATAAAACATCACAATAATAACATTTATGTGGTATTTGTATAGTCCTGTAAAGCGGGTTGCGGGTATCATGTTGAATCAAGCTTAAACTCTATCTAAACGTCTAGCTTAGTTGCCCGACCCACCGATGACCAGGCCCAAAAGCAATACCCAAAACAGCTACAGCCGGGATAACCCCACCAAAGAACGCAGACCCAAAACAGATATGTATCAGATGGTGTATCCCGTTAATGAAAAAATCACCCCACACCGCCAGAAATTCCCCAGTGAGCGTCTCAGGTATATGAGGGTATATATGATATATAACTACCAATGCCATAACACCCATATCATGATAGCTCGATCTTGACCAGACCACTCACTCCAATGTACTCTACCCCTCGCAAATCCCGTACACAGCATGCATGTAATCCATTCATAATGCCCAGCCGGAGCCCATATAGTGCCCAGCCGGAGGAACAGTAGATCCTAATCCCGGAGGGAATGAAAGAAAAATAAGAAAGTTGCTCTTCGCCTTTTTGTGCCTAGATTTGTATATGCTGTAATATTAGTAGAATGAGTCGTGCAGGGTGGTATAAATGAATGTGGATATGGGTATATTGGACTGGTACATGTACATACTAAAGCCCAGAGCCTTGGCTGTCTGTATGCATGTACAGATGCACTGTATGGGGTATAATTGGAGATAATGTCAGCAGCTACGACGGCCTACACCGTGGATAACGGAGTTACCCAAGTAGCGTCCCAGCCCGTCCCTGCAGTGCAAGCCCACCCGACCAGGCAGGCGACCCCGCAGCCGCCCCCGGCCCTTGCCTGTCTCTCCCTACCTTATCCCCCTGCATCTTATCCCACATCCATCCACCCGAGCCATATACGCTGCCTTGAAAACGGCGATAGAGCCCTCAGTACAATCCCCTAATCACGTACCATAAACTTCTCGTGTTTCTAGAAATAGAAGTATCATGTCGTGTACTTTGAAATAAGCTTGCTTTTGTGTCACTCAATCACTCAGACACATTAAGCGACAACAAGCAAACAAACAAGCAAACAACAGCAGACCCGAGTACCAAATATCCCACCCATTTGCTCAACAAAAGCTCGCATGTCGTATATAAACTCGGGACAACTCCTATCCCGCAACCCGGAGCAGACAATGAAGTTGTGAATAAGAGAAGTGCCGCAACACTACCCGCGTACTGGGCAGGTATAAACCTTATGGGTATAGGGCGTAATGAAATATAACATAAATTCAGGAAAATAAAAAAGAGTGCAATTTCAGGGTTACAGGTTAATATATGAACGACAAATCAGGTATCAATACTTTTAATAAAAGAAGCAGGGTAGGTACCGACTGGTGATATGCGATTGGGATCCGGAAGCTACCCGCCTCCCCTTATGGCGAGGCTACCCTTCTGGATTGAATGCCTCGCCGAGAGCTGTGCCAAGTACAGTAAGTAGCCGTGTGACGGCTTGCCTGTCAGGAGTTGGTGATGATCTGGGGTGATTATCATTTAATATAGGTTCGGGGAGATGAAAAGTACGAAGTTGATAAAATAACATCGTGGCAATATGCCGCACCGCATCGTAAAAGAAGTGACCCTGCGGTAGCATTATTGCACCCTTATGTATTTGCAAAGCTATGCTCTTGCCATCTCGCCACGCCTTAATGCAGCTTCCGCGGAAAATGGGTAAAACAACTAAAAACAGTTAAGTTTTGAGCTAGACAAACCCTTCGCCAGCCTGTAAAAGGCAAAAGTGACCGTACAGTATTATTAAATCTCCTCTTTTCTTTTTCCTTAGTTATGTATCCACAAGTAACATCACACATCACGCGAACGCAAATCGCAAGGCGTACGTTCTTCTTCAGCACCATGGTATCATGCAGGCATATCCCAGCGCTTTAATCCCAGTTCCTAGTTCCTTTTCTAGCCATCCACCACGTGCCCACGACACTCCGGGTATAGTCCATGATTACCTCTGACTGAGACATGAGCTCGAGCCTCGGTCATATTTGCCATAGTAAATTATACGATGTAGAGGATCGGCTCTGGGCAACGTTGAGGCAGCTCGGTTGAGGCTGGGCAGGACGGAATTCGCATCCCATTGGGCAATTCACAGGCGGCTCCCGATCCTCCAGTCGATTTGAGGAGGAAGCCGAAATGACAGCCGCCAAATTAATTCGCGCTGTTGCTGGACTCGCCTCGTTTGGACACACGTTTTGAGTAGCCTTTGTACCCAGGTCAGGTTGCAGGAGAGCGGCACATCGGTACAGAACTATGGGGATTGCTGCTCGGAGAACCGAGTTTCCGGGGTGCAAAACGTATGTGCCCGGCGTTGGTTGGATTTAAGCATGTTTGCTGTCATCCATCGATGCCGCCCTTCCGAGGACAGGCGAGGGCCCGAATTTGACAGAACCCAGCAAAGGCCCACCAAGGGCTTAACCCCATCCTGCTGGGTCAATCGCACCTCAAAATGACATGAAGCGTCTTAAATTGTTAGTCAGCAGCGCGGGAAATTTGTTCACCGGCTGGTTTACCTTACAAGACAATCTTATCCCACAACCGATTGATGACGAAGGGGGGGAAATCAAACCTAACCTCATGGGCTAGGTACTGCCGCTGAATCGTTTCGTACTCGAGTAACCATTGAGGAGAGTCGATGCTACAGGTCGAGTAGAGCTGACGAGAGAATTGAACAGTCAGTGGAGACCAATGAAGTAGCACAAGGGATCCCCACTATTGGTGGTAACAACACCTAGGTAGCGGACCCAGATCGCGCGATTCATCAATCACCAATCATCACTGGTAGAGTTAGATTATTTCGCTTTAGAGCAGGCGGTTACTTTTTCCATCGCGGGCCAATTGTAAGTTGCCTACTTCGGGAGGTTGATAGAGCGATATCGATATTGCGGGCCAGGTGACGCTGGGCAAATCGCGGAATAGCGTCTACCGCAGCTAGTTCGTCTACCGTAAATATCCGGCGGAGTAGGTAACTTTCCGTGGAGGCATCTCCGCAGGAAAAGTGCTTCACCCCGCGAAGGAAAGTCTACGGACAAATAAACCGGGCACCCAGAAGCTGGCCATCCATTTTTGGTACGGTGAATTTTGATTTTCTTTTTCTTCAAGCCTTCGTCCGCATTCGCTTGCAGCATGTGCATAGACTTTTTCCACACCGAATTGTAAAGACCCATTCTTAGGTAACACCTCTGACTTGTTGCTATCTTGTAAGATCGGGTTTCAGACAGGACTGCAGTGCTTATCCTTTCCTGGGAACGGCGAGGCAACTCGGAACTTGAATGGATGGATATCGATGCACGCTTTTTTCTTCCTGACTACAAGCTTGTGCCTTCTTCGACCCAGCTTGTGACACGCGTGTGTTTACTTTTCGGAAGGTGTGGTGCTTAAGGTTGCATGGATTAGATTCGAGCTGAGCTACCAGTGCACCCCCACTTGGTGGCTAACCCTTACGGCCTTAGGTCGAACTGGTGTTCAATATGAAGATGTTAAGGTTGACAAGAAAGTTTCAAGCAAGCGATGGCCGTTTCTCGGGCATCAGGAAGAATTTGAGAATCTGGAGCCATCCAATTAAACTGTGCCCAGCAATGACGAGGAGAGATAATAGTCGTGTTTGAGGTACATAGCATAGATCATGCGTCTGTAATTCCCGTAACTCGTCTGTGTGGCTTGAGACTTGAGGGGCAAGTGTGGGTACAGGCGTACAGGCTCATACCAGGAGGATGGAACCTTCAAGCTCCAGAGAAGCAACATAATACAAGAGGGGAATATATCAACTGCGTGTGTCTGAGGCCTGAGCTATGTGCAAGACGGATAAGCACGGAGTTGCTGATGGGAACCCCCAATGATGGGATGAAGCTACAGAGTGGACCAGGACTTCCACCCAACGCAATGAGCTACACAACATAAACTTTTGTTGTTTTGTATGACATTATTCCAATGTGCGGAGGCAAGGACAGTCGTCATAGGGTCCGTCTGCCTGCCCAAGTTGGAAACCAGGCCAATGACTGGTTGCAGCCGGATTTATTGCGCCATGGCGAGGACCCTTTTAGCCATTTGTTTTTTGGTATGAGACAGAGGACACGACAATAGACCTGCAGAAGAAGGAAAAAAGTCTTTTCAACATCGATGAGCAGGCCGAGTAAGCAAAGCCAAAAAAGCCAAAAGCTGTATGTCGCATTTGGTGGTTACTCGATGCATGGCCGGCCTGCACCTATCCGCAGGTTTTATCAAGATAGGCCAGACTCGGGCATAGAGAAGGCCGGGAGTGGGTATCATGGCCGTGAGCAAGAGCTCTGCGAGAGAAGAAAGAGAGAACTACCTAGAAGCAAATATGTCGTGCCAAGTTGAGGGCATAAGATTCCAAGAGCTCATCAATAGCTCAGAATTCCAAGTGTGTATCCATCGGAATATAGAGGGGGTAGAAAACCGTTGGACATGAAGTGTTGGGATCTCTGAGACCTCCGAGCCTGAATGTGCTTCGGCCACGCAATCGACGACCTGAGCCTCGGGTGCACCGCCGTTGCCAATGCTGAAGATGTATCAGGATGAGTACTCTGCTGTCCAATCTGGCATCGTCCTTGCTTGCACAATCTCCTTTTGCCAGATCCCCTCTCCCCTATACTTATCCCCTGCGGTTAGTGGTGCTGTTGTCCCGTTTCACGGTCGACGTGCTCGATCCACCGCAAGGGTGGCATTTTTTTTGTGGTCTTGGTAACTCTTGGGAGCGGAGAGCAGGACAAAAGCTGCTCGAATTCCCCGTTTCCCCCACAAATGAGGGGCATTGTAGTCCGCCGTGCCATGCTAGGCACTGACGACGACTTGTAGTAGGGGGTTGGGAGCTTCTATAAACTGTAGAGCCCAGCTTCAGGAACAGGAAAACGTCCGCGGGCGAGGCAGATCAAAGCTGGGCGCACAAGATCAGGTGGACTTGGAACAGGCGAATGTTCGGAGGAACAGAGACAGGGCGAGGTAACCAAGATACGACACAAGACGGCACAAGACGGCAGGACGACAGATATACCGGTATGCGCCGCGTAGCCCATGCCTGGCATCGCCGTCGACTCTCGGGGAAGCGAAATGCTTGTACCTAGGTATGTAGTGCTTGTAGTGCTTGACTGCACATTCTAGACTACTGTGCGGAAATATGTAATGCTATTGCATCTAGATAATATTGTTTGCAGCAGGACGCCGGGGCAGACAGGAGCAAAGTTTGCAACTGGCACAGCACCGTACCTACCACAAGTTGCAAAGCGGTGACAGCAGTGAAGCCATTGGCCTGCGGAGGTCTGACTGGCCCATTTGCAGCCTCTGGCCCTCAATGCTGCCAACCCCCAAACGTCCTAGCAGCATCACAATGAGAACGCCCCCTCACGCTTTCACATCCCCCTCCCCACCCACAACAATACCACAAGCAAACCTCCAGGGCCTCCCCAGCCTGCCATTGCTGTGTGCTCATCCCTCCCACCCCAAAATGCCCCGCCCCTGCCCGCTATATCACTGTGACCGCCGTCCCCCCATACTCCATACCTCCAAACCCGATACGTGATACGCCCCAGAATACTCCATCCCACCCCCTCCGTCAGTGCCTGCCCTCGCTGGTACCCTTCCCTGGGATAGCGTCGAGGGACTCTTGCATCTGCTCCACATCACTTTCAGGTTTCGCTGTCTTACCCACCACTCGCCCACACATTTCCTTTTTCTAGCCCACTCCCCTCCTCCCTGCCTCCTGGAACCCATCCGATACATATTGCCTGCCTTCCCTCCGCAGACCCTCGCAGGATTAGACGTGCACCCTGAGCAACCTTTTCTTCTCGCCAGCCCGCCTGTCCGAAACGAACTACCACACGGTGCTAGCAAAGTTAGCAGCACCGCGAACCTGAGTCCAGTCCCCGAAACACCCAGTCAGCAGCGTCCTACTGTCATTGTCTGGTCGATCCGTCCATATAACACAGGCCTCGGCACCTCTCCACTCAATTCTTTGCGTCCGTTACGATTTGTGCTTTTTTCGCTTGCTGCAATTCGAGCTGGTGTTGGGACCTGCACTGCTGCAAAGGATTACTTGGTTGCATTGCCTCTTTTGGGAGCCTGTCGTATAATTATCCTTGGGAACCGCCGCTCACCAACAAGCCCGAGAATCCTCGACAGAGACCGCCCGACTCGCAGCTTCAAGTCCTCAACATTTTTGCATGAGACAATAGGTGTCCGTGGACGACATCATCGACTTCGCCTCGCGCCCTCTGCTCCCCTTTTGGTGGTGTTAAAAGAACTTCAGCTCTAATTTTGCACCCGCTCACCCAGGTCGGCCCATCCGATCTTTCCAGGGGCACCGCACCGGATTGTAAATGAATACTCCACCAAATTCCTGTCCTTCAGCCAGCTCCAGCTCCCTTGACACGCTCTCCAGTTCAGAAATGGCCACAGACTGCATAACTCATAAGCGCTACGCCATGCCTCCGACTCCTCCGTTCCATGGCATCGAAGTTAACACCTCAGAGCTCGACGGCAAACACAGCTTCTTCATCGGGCCCCCACACATAGATGATGGGCTCCATGAATGCCACACAGTCGTGGAAGAGGAGGAGGACACCGAGTCGAGCGATGTGCCAGAGCCAATGACCCCTACAAGCGACAGCCACTCTGGTGTATTTGGTATGGACACATTCTCTGTGTCCAGTGGAATCACCAAAAAGCCGGCAATTATACAGACCCCAGCGACACCACCGACACACTTCTCAAGTACCCAGAAGAGCGACGAGGATAAGCCCCCAGGTAGGAGACGCTCCTCATCTCGTCTCACCAACCTTTTCCGCCGTGGATCGACTTCCCATGACTCGGAAAACCCCGTTCCCCCGCTCTCCCCATCAAAGAGGGTCTCATCGTTCTTCTCTCGCTCCAACTCCAACAAGCACCACTCACCACCCCGTACACCCAGTACACCATCGGATTCCGAGGAGACTCCCACACTGAGGAGACCATTGAGCTCGACAGATACCACTAATGGGACTTCCCCACCCAGAAACGGGCTCTTTAACAGGAGCAAAAGGTCAGCCAGTGCAAATGCCATCGCGACTCTCGCCAGTGGACACAACGATATCACCCACCCTGCACCAACTGGCATGGGTCTCAAGAGCCACAAACTCAGCACAGTTGTCGGACACGGGATGGATGTTCCAGTAATAACATTGAATTCTAAGTATACACCACATGGTGGTCATGTCCCATTTCAAGGCAAGTTAATTGGAGAGGGAGCTACTGCTGTTGTCAAATTGGTACATCTAAGTTCTAGACCAGCTACTACCGTCTTCGCCGTGAAGGAATTTCGGAAAAGAGGAAGCACGGAGTCGAAAGAGTCTTACGAGGACAAGGTCAACTCTGAGTACTGCATCAGCAAGAGCTTGAATCATCCTAACATTGTCATGACTGCGGATCTCTGCTTGAGCAAGGAGAACCGGTGGTGTCATGTCATGGAATTCTGCTCTGGTGGTGATCTTTGCACTTTGATTCAGAAGGGCTACATGAAGGATACCGAGAAACTTTGCTGCTTCAAACAGTTGGTCAGGGGTATCGCCTACTTACATAGCCACGGAATCGCTCATCGGGACATCAAGCCAGAAAATTTACTCATGTCTGCAGACGGCCAGTTAAAGATTACCGACTTTGGGGTGTCTGAGGTTTTCTGTGGAGAACATCCTGGTGCAGCTGGAATTCAGTGTGGAGTCAACATGGGTGAGGTCAGGCTCAGCCGACCGGGGATCTGCGGTAGTGAGCCATACATATCTCCGGAAGTCTTCGAGAAGAAAGGTAAGTCAGCGTGATCATACATTGTCATCCCTCATGTGTCTGACTTTTTCCAGGGGACTACGACCCTCGCAAGCTCGACGTCTGGTCTTGTGCCATAGTTTGGTTCACATTATTCTATGGCGGTACACCTTGGGGCAAAGCAACTCCAGAGGACCCTCGATATGTCAGATTCATGAACTCATATGAGAGATACGCTACCAAGTATGAAGGAGGAATTGTCACTGAGGACTCATATACATTCCCATCATACAAGGCCTTCTCCCAGCTAAAGATCCCAATGAAGCGCCTCATGTACAGGATGACCCACCCGAACCCCGACAAGCGACTTACTATCCAGCAAGTTGCTGGAGATAGGTGGATTCAGTCCCTCGAATGCTGTACACTAGACGAGTGGCAAGACCATACACCTGGCGCTATCAACGCAGCCGATAAGAGTGCCTGCAAAACTGCGGGGAAATGCGGCATCAAAAAAATTCATGATCACCTCCCTCCACCAAAGAGGTCAATCCCAGGAAGAGAGCCTCGGGCTTGAGAATTTGTATGGCAGGTTCTACTACCACTACTACAACAGTGGATAACAAGAACCTGGTATAATATTATCGTCGGCGATTATCTCGATTACATGATCCCATGGTGTTTATTGGGATGGGGTTTCGAGCTGGCGTTTATACTATTGTTTTAATAACCATTTTCGGGTACATATTTGGATATTTTGATTTAGGAAGATCTCGGAACTAGCAGTTTCTCAACCCTGCTTCCGGTGGGATTGTGTGACTGTTTTTTTTAATTTATTTATGGCGGACAACAAGCTAATATAGTGCTTGTGTTGAGTGTATCCTATTACCTAACGCATCACTTAGAGAAATATCGGAGGGTGATGTATTTTCTCCTGGTCTGAGGTTTTCTTTTAGTTCCCTTTGTTTATCCTTGTGATCTCTTACGGCGTGGTATATCCTGGGAGACGGTGTTCAACATCAGATTTTATTCCTTTTTTTTTTCTTCTATCTACTTCATGGATATTTGATAGACTCATTATAAAGAAAAGAAGTGTGGTTTTTTTCTTGTTTCTCATCCATTTTTTTTTTCAGTTTCCTTATCATTCACCTTAAGGGACAATTCGGGTTACGGAAGGTTTTGTGCGCTCGCTTGCTATTTTGGTTTTGTTTGCTTTACTTTTGCTGCTTGTGTCTTTGGACTTCAGTGGTTTTGGGTTGGAGGGTTGGTACGGTACTTTGGTATAGGATGTGTAAATAGCAGGGGGAACGGGAAGGCAAAAGCGAAATAAAGCAAAAAAAGCAGTTTTAACCTACACTGCATTTATTTCGTACTCATGATCACTTGTGCACGCTGTACTTGTGTGCATGTACCTCGAGCGAGTGCGGTAGCCAGCCGAAGCTGGAGAGGTAGATGTCGCTCAAATGTGAAAGGAGTCTCATCAATCAATCGAAATCGAACAGCACCATCAGCACTTCGACTAGCCTGGTTGGTACTTCGACTATCTTGGTACTTAATCTCGATACTCGCAGTTGTCAATGAGCCGGGTTTCTTGTACCTGCACCAATCAATCAAATCAAACAGCCTACTTCTTGAATATAGAAATAACCATGACAATCAATGCCTAAGTGCTAATCTCACGTAAAACACCGCACAGAAGGTTGACTGGCACTGGTGACCAAACCGCAGCCCATCAAGTCATCAAGTCTATGAAACACGCGGCGCAGTCCACAGAGCGGGCGACAAATTAACACCTGAAATGTGTAAGGTGAATGTTTGTGCACCTTTTGGTGCGACCGAATCGATATCGGAATTTATCAACCACGTTGATCAATGCACATAATCATGGATTTCGTTATTTTTGGCGAGACGAGACGAAGCATTGCCAGTGTAGTTGGAACCTGCCTTTGAAGCATGCCGCTTGCAACGGTTCATGAAAAGTGGGTATATCGGCATCTTCCTAACCGTCGAGCCAAAGTGTTCTTCGAGACATGGCTGGTCATGCGTCCCGTGAAAGACATACAGTGTCGATGCAGATGATGAGGTTCAGCCAGACCAGAAAGTAATTTGTTATGCTCATGCTGGGAACGAGACTACTGAGTATGCTCCACGCATGCTATGCTGCTGACCTGCGTGTATCCAACTATTATGTTCGTCAGTCGACATTTAGCCGGCATAGAGTAGAATAAGTGCCATGCGGCGTTCCTTTTCTTCAGAACAGGACTGAGACAATTCCCAGCACTCTGTTCTATGGCAGCAATGCAATTCACATACTTTGTCTCAGTACTCTAATTGCCTGTTGATATTGAATATATATTTCCTTTTTTTCGAACCCGCTTGGGAGATCCATGGTGAGAGACAGAGTTAAGCCTTTTTGCGGCTGCATTGCATATGGCCTCGTACCTCAATCTCCAAAAGCAGGGCCTACACGCATACCCACTGGGACCCGACAACCTTCTGGATTGTGAAGTCTGGCTGACTTCTGTGTGACCCAAGGTCAGAGAGCCAATACGTACGTGATCAACTCTAGTTACCCAAGAACGGCAGACCTTGAAGTAAGTAGGTAGTGGGGAGCACTCGCATTGTTGAGTTCATTCTCCTCATTTTGTACGCCACCAACGCAACCCACGTCTTTAGTCCTTTGGGGGCGGTTACTCAACCCCCATGTCAGAAATAGCTTGCTAAGATAGGTATGGTGTATTTGCTGGTGGTCACAGTTGTGGTGTCGGGGAAATTATGTGGGATGGAAAGTCCCTCTCTCGATCCATCACCTGGATTCCCGATTGATGGGCCCCAGTCTGCATGAGATAGAGAGGAATGTAACTGGGCATATTAATGTTTGACGATTATGACTGATACCATTCTGTGGGAAGGGTGATAGAGCTTTTATCCCCGAACACCAGCCCCTCCCGTGCTACCGATCTCTTTTCGCCTTACCCGCTTTTTGCCCCAGATGACCACTTGGCAGCTGACCTAAACACAGCGAACCTTGAAAAAAAAATAGCAACCGAGGCCGTGAATAAGGTGGGGGATATCTATGACGTGGATGAGCTCATGCTAGATGGATTTACCCATCTATCAGGCAGATGCGTTTCTGTAAGGGTGCAGCAAGGTACTGTACAATTATTGTCAACCACAGCTCGGCAGTATCATAAGCGTATTTCTTGGGGCGGAAATAAACAGCATAAAGACCCTGAAAGGGAAAATACCGGATAATAAGCACATAATACTGGTAGCAGTAGATTTTGTCCGAGATCTTGCTTTGCCTCCTAAATCTACAATTATTTTTATTTCGATATTTGGTGGCAGGGTGGGGAATTTCTTGTGATAATCTACCAGGATTTGCAAGCTGAGATTCAACATGAACGGCGATTTCCTGGTAAGCAATCGCGGGTATCTGTTCAAGCACTTTATCTCCAGATTCTTCTCACTCTCTAAATACCACCCTACGGCAGGCTCAGAGTTGAACTTATAAATGTACAGCCACTTTGCCAAAGCTGGCCTACTAAGTACTTGTTCAAGGGTACCCTAACCGAGCTTGCAGGGGATCTATCTACTTGAAGCCTATTGGTACATGTTGCCTGCATGAAAAGCTTGTTTATGCCGTTTGCATACCGCATATTCTTGGACAAGCAGGGTTCAATTTAGATACGAGTTGATCCACATCGTCCATATATGGATTGGCTATATGTACGTATGTAATGCTCAGGGTTCAGCTTGTGGGGTGTCGGATTAGGTGCCGAGCTTACCGCTGTATGATAAGCTTCTTTTGAACAGGCCTAACAGGGCCAACAACCGGGTTGTCTCCTGCCAAACTCCTTTGGGTGTTGGAATGCGGAAAAGACAGATGAAAGCGATTGGTACTGAGTGGTCGATCCGTTCTCTCCCCGTGTCACCTGAGCATGGAATATCGCGAACTGATCAGACCTATGAGACAAACTCGTCATCAGCTTTGACCCGACTTGAAAGATTCTAAAGAGATCTCCAATGCTATAAAGACCAGTATAATTGAATGCATCATTGGGCTGCAGTGGAGAGGAAGCGGCAAGTGAGAACGGCTGTGATGAATACCGGTGGATATCAGCTAGTCTAGCGGGCACAGGTATCAGTTACAGACATAATTAAGTAATTCTGAGGCGGTGCAAACTAGATTGGTTGTTTATTTAGACCCGTACGCCACTATAATAGCTATCGGCGAGTATTACTATAAGGTATTACTGTACGGATGGCCGCTTATATAACGACTGGGTATATGCTTGTGCACACACCTATGAGATCGAGACTACATTTTATGTAATAATCCCGAAAGAACTACGAAATGGCAGAGAGAGTCTACAAATAATGTCTCGTCAAAAAGCTGTAAAGTACCCCAAGGGAACCAGACTACCCCAAGGGGCGATGACGGCGAGCTCTTAGCACGAGCCTTACTTAGCTGGTACCACGTTCTGCCTAGCGCATTCGTATTACGCCATCGCCGACCGATAGCATCGGCCTTGGCTGCCCCGAGGCCGCTTACCTAATGACCAATCAGAACCCCCACTCTGTGCCTCAAGCCCAGGAAATTGGTTGTCGTTCAACCCCACCAATTCGCGATCACAAGAGACGCCTTCATCCCATCCCCCTCTTCTCCACATCTTACCCCCGTCTGCAGATCCAAAGAAACAAATCCATCCATTTCACGAGAGACACCTACTATATTTCGCTTAGTTTCTTCATCTTATCCTGCACATTCATCCAATTTCGTTTGCTACGTATACACTGCTTTAGCCCAAGTACAGCCGTGTGGGTAAGGGTCTTTGCAGCGTTTGCACCCGTAGTGTGGAAAGGGAGCCTACAGGATGAGATGATGCGGCGGGCCAGTCAACCGGGCGATCACGGAGTGCACTGACTGGTTGTATAGCAGCTGACCGAGAGCAAGTGCCGGTAAATTCTCGGGCTCGGGATTTTAGAACGAAACTCACCAGAAAGGAAAAGTCATGATAATTGAACTAGTGGCTGATAGTCGTAGTGTACAGCTAGGTGGCAAAAAATATCATACCCCCTTGCATAAAAAGGCCCAAACACTGCATATTGGCTAATTTTGTATGGGTTAGGAGCAAGACATACATGCATCTTTATGCAGGGTATGATAATTTTTGCCACCGGACTGTACATATGTAGGTATATTAGATGGACTACAAGATACTATACCAGAGACCAGAGCTATCTAGATAAACAAACCACATCATTTACAGTGCTTAGGAGAAAGTTATAACGCACCTCAGACATGCATGAGGCATGCATGCCCAGGCTCAGATATGCAATAAGGGCCCTTCGTATACCCCTGCATAGCAACTATATTTCAGGTTCAATAGCCCTCAAAAGGTTTCGATATAGTCCCCGTAATGTGAAGCCCTCAAAAGCTTTATTTTGGTGGGTTTATGCAATATTATGCCTTGTACATTATTCACGCTAGAAGCTTGGCCTAAGACAAAAAAAGAAAAAAATATGAGTGCGTTATAACTTTCTCCTTGGCACTGTATGTATCCTAGCTGACTAGGTGCCCGGTACTGAGGTTTGGCCTACTGCTGGCCAATTTGCAACTAGTCTACTATGTTTCCCACAAACTTTCCCACAAACCAAGGCACCGCACCTTCTATCCGTTTCAAGCCTTTGTATGAAAAACAACTCCACAGAGGGTGGTGTACTTGACACCAACGACCAATCACCCTGCCCATCCCCATTGACATTGCCATGCCCTGGAACGTGCAGCCCCAGAAGAAAGAACTTTATGTGGATATATATTGGCGTCAAATGCTTCTCGAATATTCCCTACCGTACCCTGTTGACCCCCCAACCCGGCGAGAAGACATGCATATACCTGTGTGGTTATGTAGCTTAAACGGAGGGTGGATGACAATGGAAATGCCAAGTCAGACGAGCTTCAGGTTCTCAAGGAATGCGGCTCATCAGTTTGGGCGGTCTGGTTCACTACAAAATACACCTACAAAAAATGGGACGGCGTGTTGCATATGCAATCTCGGCATAACAACATCTTATAATGGTCTCCTACATCGGGGTCGTCACGAATATCCCCTACATTATCGGACCTAGTCTCGGAACCACCACGCTTATCCCGAACTCGTTGACTCTTCCTCCCCCAGATGCCCCACATAAATTCCCAAGCTCCCGAGCTAGAGATATACACCCCCAGCTCGGGAGCCTAGAAGTTTCTCCCTCCATGATACAGTGCATGGTTTTATTGACGACGAATACAGACGAGCCTGCAGACAACTCAAGCTCGAAGCTTCGCTGATATTTTTTGGACTCTTGGGCATGAATGGCAAAAGCAATTATTCTTATGTGAAGCACTCTACACATGCCTCCTAACAGAGTTGATTATTGTGTAGGAAGCCTTAACTGCATGTCACAGAGACAAGCACGATTGAAAACCCATTTCCTTCAAGGAAAGGACAGCAGCCCCAACAGTCCAACAGTGTCTTAGCTCACCCCTCCAGGTATCACCTGGTGGGCTCAGTGGTCATTCCTCGGAATGCCCAACCAGGCTAACGGAATGATACTGCACTCACTCAACTGGCTGCCTTAACACATACAGGATTTGTTCTGGTATGCTGTACCTCCACGCCGTCAGACCTAATTCAACACCCAGAAACCTAACAGAGTGCATATATATCTTCCTGTCAATCTATGGTCACCCACTATCCGTGGTGAAGTTGCCCCGAGGGAAGATCAGTACTGAGACAGACTGAGCTTGTGATTGTATAAGCGCTGATTCGGCATTAGGGAAGCTTGACCGCATGCATAATCTGCTCTGGGGAGTCATGCAATACTTAGACAAGTTTGACCATAATGGACCAGCTATATGGAGACACTATCGTATACTTGAACGCAAGATCTGATGTACAGTAGGGGCTTAGTGTTCACCTATGAAACCTACATACAACATATTACTGATTATCTTGGGGCGCCGATCGGAATTACTAAAAATGGGTGGTTGCGGTCGGGGATAACACCATCCCAACCACTTGACAACCATCCCCTGAAGCTAAATAATTACCACATTCTAACACCGACACAGAAATGGGCGACCACGGTGACAGCCCTGAGAAAGATACCTGCCACACCCGAGAAGAGCTCAGTGGCCCCAACCCCGCACCCCGCCATTACCAAATGCCTCAGCGAACGACTCAGTGAACGCCTCCCACACCACCTTCCTGGGCCTAATTGGCGTATAGCAGACCTCCGCAGGAGATATGGAACGGCCTATTGCGGATGTGATGGCCAATTGATGACATGCCCCTCCTCTAGCAGCACCACCCGACCGGGATAGCCTCAGTGAGAGATGGGGGAGACGACAAATGCATCGAGCATGGCTAATATTTTGAACTTCACTAGCATGGGCGTTCTGCCAGGGTCCCTGACCCACGTTGCTATCAAGCAACCTTATCGCCATGTGTGTCTTGTCTTCAATGACGACTGCCCCGGCTGGGTTGAAAATGGAGAACAGCTTCCGATGGGGGGTAGCTTCTATCTTGCAGAAATGTACTGAGCTTGTAATATTGTGGAACCACCGACAAACGTGGCCGCCACAGTCCGGGAGAAAGAAGGGGGGGGCGGAGAAGAACCCGAGTTTGGACGGTGGTTCGGGGGAACAATAGAGGGGGAACAATAGAAGGGTACGGCGCGGGGAGTGACATTTCACGGCCAGGTGTCATCACTCGCACATTTACTCTTGAGGGCGTGTTAGGCCTGGGAAGATGGAAGTGCAGCATGGGAGCCTCACTGTCACAGGGAGGAGCCGGAGTTCTTCGTTTTGGGGCCAGGCAGTACAATAAATGATGCCGCCTATCTAGTGCTGGGCGTGAGAAATGCCAATGCTAGAAAAGCAAACTGTTACACATTTTGTTATTTTCAAATTTGGGGGACTGTTAAGTCAGGGGAGGATATCACCACTATGCCCACCCGCCTAAGCAGCCGAAACCGTGAAATACAGTAGTGTTGGCGGGCTGGCCGGGATGCAAGCTAGTACTCCCAGAGGCCTGTATAATACTACGATAGTAATTGATCGGAATATTAGACATACCCCCCGCAAAGCCGACTCGTTGTTACGCATATCAGAAATAAGCAAAGAGATAATGGGAGTAGTTTTTTCTTTCATGCAAGACAGGGAATACGACATATTACTATCACAGCTGCTAAAATGCAACTTGGTCAGAATATCCCCTTGAGGTCCGCTGTCCACAGCGGCCTTCATGCTATCAACATTGCCGTATTGCCGTTTCATCAGGATTTTATGTCCGATCTATCGGCACATGTCATTACTATGGGCGTATGGAGATTAGCCTACAGGATAAAGGACGAAGGAACACTTTCGCTCATTCAGAATGCCCTGGTTGGCCAGTTTCGGGCAGTTGGTGATGCATATGCTGAGACATTTGGGTTCGAGTCGCATGTGAAGGGGCTTGTGGGGGCCCCTACGGTACTGCGAACGAGGTCGTAAGGAGGAACCCTTGCTCAGATATCGAATACAAGGTGGGGGTTTGCGAGAGGACCTTGGAAAACAGATCGGGTAGTGTGAGGGTGAGAATTATATAGTTGAACAGTATGACAATGAATTGGTGGCCACCACAGGGATGATAAGGGCAGGCTTTTGATGTGTGGATGGCAAAGAACCGGACCCGGATGAAGCGGAGGCGGCAGTGGTTATGGGCTGAGCCATTGAGCCATTCCACCTTCTGCAGTCAATCTATGCGTTTTGTGGCGTGCAAGCATGTATTTTTGTGACTTCAGATGTAACATATTCCCAGAATATACATACATACTTATACCTGCTCCCGGGATCCTAATTGCCGGGCAGAAGAGTACGACATATGTCAATTTAATACACACCTTTATTCTGTACTATTTATCTGCAACCATGGTAGAGAGCCCCGCCCCTATCAATACCACCAGGCCTTACAGCGCTCCGTTCCATTATGTTAGTTCGGGTTTAATAGACCGTGACAATTGTTATCTCAGCTTCGCCGCTGCATGATCGCTAATGGAAAGAAATCAGCATCGCGCTCTGTGGAACACTGGACACCAACTCGAGTTTCGCCTCAAGCGGCAGTTAGCCTTTCGGCTGAGTAGACAATACAAACATCCGCTCTGCCGGAGATCCGGGGAGTTTTCCCGGGAGTTGTGCCGGGACCAACTAGACCATAAGTGAGATCCCGGGTGCTAAAGAATACCTTCCCCCAAACCACACCAAGAGTAATTGCCACCCCTTGGTAGCCTAATCTAGGGTTATGTATCGAATGTTAATCTTTATTTTGAATCTACCGTAGAGGTTCTCAGAAGACATCTTGCTCGTAACTTGCTAGAGCCAACTAGACCATTTCCATCTGGTCTAGGTAGTATGAGCTCAGTGGGGCCTCGTTACCATTTGGTGTCGTGCTCCCCGTATGCTGGCACTGTGTACATGGGCATCGGCAGAAGCAAGGAAAAGAATCTGTGAAATGCACACGTAGCGATGTAGTGCGAGGCTAGGAGGTATTGCTATTCAGTGCCTATCCATGAGGGTCAGACTGGGCCATCTCATGGGTGGATAATGGACAATGCAATAACTTCTCTCTATCGAGAGGCTGCCAGCTGCAGTGCATTGATGTGGTTTTGAATAGAAAACATCAATCTAGTTTGTAATTGTCTTGCTGAGGTTGCTATTATCCGGGCCCCCCAAAACTGCTTCAAATTATGATGCAAAGAAAATTAGGGTATATTTGGCAGTGGATGGTGGTCAAGTTGGCTAGCTGACAAATCACAGATCAGTAATATATGAGGACGTCTCGTGACTAGATGCTTAAATAAGCATATAGGTTACATATGAATAAACAGTTAAAGTTACTGTGTTTTGTGCAATACTGCTGGAAGCTCTCTCATCTCTCAACAGGGGAACGGGTTTCTGGTGTATACAACTCACTCCTTTGCTGGCAATGCATATTTGCATTTA
>Ga0307511_10001526_pt1 | contig 24487 bp, 11 predicted proteins | sample 13_EM_MG_FD_200266 | JGI IMG/M metagenome (GOLD analysis project Ga0307511, IMG submission 200266) | Populus trichocarpa ectomycorrhiza microbial communities from riparian zone in the Pacific Northwest, United States - 13_EM | ecosystem: Host-associated > Plants > Roots > Unclassified | place... | reverse complement strand
AAATTCAAAGGTTGGCAAATAATAACTAATAATATTCCTAGGTTTAAAGGATTTTTTGTTCGACCTATCAAACAAAGTACAGTATCACAAATCCTCCGAAAATTTAACAGAGACCACGATTTGGTTCTAGTAGCCGAAACAATCCAAAAGTCCCACAAGAGAAAGAGAGTTGTACTACGACCAGAGATAGAGTAAGCACTATCAGGGTGGTTTTTACAATATGAAAAGATATCGCCCTGACTAAGGTAGTAGGAGTCTGTCTCTCTGGCAAAGCAACCCTGGAAGCTCCTATTGAGGACTTGGATTTGATCACCTAGAACAGCAAAGTTGCGGAAGTAAATAGATAACTATAACTCGAGTGTGGAATAGGCTTGATGAGAGTAAAGCTATATGAGATTTAGAGCACCACTTGGGGCTTTATTTATTTACCATGTAAATGTGGCAGATTATATAGAAGCTGTCAGCTGATAACTATTTAGCACATCAGGGCGAACCTTCTTTTTTAGGCTAAGTATGGTTGTCATCAGTAACTACCTAATTGGGGAGTGGCTTTCTAATCCGGATTGATACTGTCTGATATATATATACAAAGTGGGCTGTATTGCAACGCATTGCAGCCAGGCTGAAATACATGAGCTGAAGTGAACCATAAACAATAACGGTACATGCACATCATGATATAGAACAAGATGGAAATATATAGAAGATAAATATGCATTACCATTGGGCTACCTAAAGATGCATGTGTATGGTAATATGCACGCCTGCATAACATCCCTTGGGTAGAGGCCAGCATAACTCGCAAATAAAGCGACCTTTGAAGCCCAAAAGGTGGTGTATAGGAGCTTCTAGGGCTATTGGAGATCTCTGTGTAGTTGTTGATGATCCTATGGAGTATGGTAATACAAGGGATTGAGGGGTGGGGGTTGAAGATAAACTAAATAATGCGGACCTGATCCATTTAAAGAGTACTCTCGGAATTGCATATTTTCCCCAGATTAGTGCCCTTAATTGATGCTATCAAATTTTACCATTTCGAAATCTGCTCCTTCACTACTATTTTGACAATGATATCGATGTTAGGGAAACACCTCCTAGTGATAACAAGTTTATTTGCCTGATATTTGGCCTATAGTAGCAGTAGAGAAGGGAGGTATGGTGATCAGGGGGGGCACCATACTAAAAAGGTGGGTATTGGGTATCAGGTTAACTTTGGCTGGGTATGAGAGTAGCCATGTTGTAGAGTGTAATTGATTCCATATATCTCAAATTCGCCAGTATAGCTTCTAACTACAATTCTCTCATAATATTGCATGATAGGGTGAAAATAGGGATGCTATATAGGCGCGTATCCTACCGTACAAGTGCATCCTTAGGTAGCCAATAGTTGAAGGTTCTCTGAGGGGATACACTTCTGTATGTCCTATCCCTTTAACGCTATCTTTGACGCAGTAACTTGCACATACCTGGAGGATGATCAAACCTCGTCCGTAAGTGAGTGCCTTATAGCAGTTGGGAAGTAGGATTCTCCTAAGTAGGATAGGTCTCTTACCTAAGTTGTAATAATCTTCCCCAATAACCTCACGAATTTCACGAATGACCAGATCACCACCTGTCAAACGTAGGTTCAGACCATAGCCTGCTAGCAGGCTACATCTCCACCCTGTAAGTGTGGGTCAAGTTAGTAGAGGAGTCCTGTAAGGGACTCGGCTCCACCAACCTGGTTATAGGCTCTTAAACACACCCACTATGTCCTATACAGTATTATAGTAGGTGGTCAAGAGTTTGTGAGTGGAGGGTTGGTTGGGGATCAAGAGGTACAAGTGGACAAGAATATTACCAGTGTAGCTTGTGTATTTCTGTGGTCGCTAGACTAGACTGTGCTGAATGAGAACTGTCCTATCTAAGGCCGTGGAATTCAGATCTTTAATAGATACTGAGTTTCTAAGGCAATAAGTCTATTTGGACTCATACTAGGCAACCGTAAAGAGTCATTATAATGCCAGATCATAATAAATACATGATGGCTCATTATAGACACGTCAAGTATCATGATGATGCTTAAGAGGGTAACAGAAACAAGGCTGCAAACAAGATAAACAACCAACAAGAAAACAGAATAAACTACTGCTCCCTTAGGCAGGCATAACAGGAGATGGTGGTCAGCAAGGTGACATACATGAGACTAACCCAGAATGATACAGGAATATGATAGGTAATAATAAAGAAATATGACAAGAAAACTACAAGGAAAAAACAATAAGACTAATCCCAATATAATCCTTCCTAATCCAAACATGTCCAAAAAGAGTAGCTGCCAAAACAGGCCAAAAACGTGCCTTAATATAACCCAATAAAATCCACCAAAACTGCCATAGATAAAACACGTATAGAGAAAACATATACTAGAAAACCAGTTCCTTACACATCCTCATCCATGGAAACCGTGCCTACACAACTCCCAACTGAGATTTCTTCCTATAGTACTTAGAGAAAGTGACTCCCTTCAACCCGATCGGGTTCAACAATGCACATAAGGAAATAGTTTGGCTCCTCAACAGACACTCCAGGACAAAGACAGGCTCCATCCGAAGCAAGCAGTGGTGGGACGAGGAAATATCCCAGCAGGTACAACATGTTAGAAAAGCCAGCCAAGAGGCCTAAAAAGCGGAATCCAAAACCTTTAAAAAGATGATCAAGAGGAGAAAGGGGATCTGCTAGGGAAAATTCCTACAAAAGTAAGGGAACCGAGATCCCTGGGAAGTGGTAAGAATAGCCAAAGACCCTTTCGGAATAAGAGAGACACTAGGAGACATGTAGGACGAAGAGGGCAACAAGCTAGAGACACAATAGGACTACGTTGAAGCATTCCAGAAATATAACCTCGTTTGACGAGCCCAAAGCAGGCAAGATGATGTGGGACCAGAGATAGTTCACAGTCCGATCCCTTTCAAAGAAGGAAGTGAGGAAATGGTAGACGAGTGGCGAAAGCCTGTTCTAAGCGCAAGAACAACAGTTCCTCAGGCCCTCACCGGATCACATACAGCCTCATCGAGCTTATAAAGGATACTAACCTGGGTCGAGAATTCATACACGACATAGCTAGAAACCTTGAGGGACAAATCAGAGTACCAGACCAGCACCGGACCATGACTATGGTGTTGATTCCGAAGCTAAGCAAAGACAGAACAAGGGTGAAAAGGTGGAGACCTATGGACACGGTAGGGAAGCTGGGAGAAAAAGTGATGGCCGATAGGCTACAGAGACACACAGTATTGTTTCACCATCTTCAATATGGCTCAAGAACCAATAGATCAGCTACAGACACAATGATGATCATGACCTCCATAACCCCGAAAGAAACTGAAAGAGGAAACATCGTCACCAAACTGGGGAAGGACATGGTATCGGCTTTCAACAATCTCAGAAAATCCAGGTTGCTAGCCCTTTTCTGTGACAACAACCTGGAGAAGGAGATGGAATTCTGCAGGGATTTCTTACACACAAAAGAATTCCAGATCTCGTGGGACATGGAGGAAAGAGGGAAGACCATGATGGACGACAGCACGCTACAGGGCAGCCCTCTCTCACCTATCCTCTGGCTCATATATATCGGTTCTACCCTGAAAAGGGCGGAACGCAGATGCGACAACATCGTTCCCTCGCTAAGGAGAGTCTCCCCGAAGCTACCTAACCCCCCCGTACGGACAATATCGGTATTCTTGATAAACTACGCAGACGACTTCAATCTGGTGATAGTAACGAAAGCTTGTTCCGTCCAAGAAAAGAGAAAGGTGTCGGAGGAGGTGGACAGGATCTTGGAGGAGGAGGGCGCGGCGGACGACTTAACCTGGGACCCAGCCAAGGCCAGCGGAATAGAATTCGGCAGAGGCAAAGACAGTACCACCACTCTCGGCATAAGGATCACTTCAAGCCTCAGTTGGAAAGAGCACATCAACATTAGAACGGAGAAGGCAAAGAAGATATTCAAGATCATGACTAGACTCGGAAATTCGAATGGAGGGATCAGTCCAGCCGCTATGAGAAACCTTTATACAGGTATGGTCAGACCAATCTTCACGTGGGGAGCGGAGTTATGGAATGGCCCGCACACCAATACCAACATCACCGAGATGGAAAGGATAGAGTAGCAAGGTTTGAGGAAAATAACAGGGGCCTACCACGGCTTCAGCAAACGAAAGTAAGGATTAATTGCGGCGGTAGAACTACTCCAGAGCAAACTTGATGACCTCTCAGCGTCATGGGCGATGGCGTGGCACGACGGCACAGGACAAGATGGGTGGCACACGGATAGCTCCATCTCCTTAGCATTCTACATCTCAGCCATCCCTTCTCCGGCGTCGAGGTCTTACGGAGACCGAGACTCGCTAGACACAGTCCCGATCATCCACCTCCCCCTACTCCAACCCCAGGACGAAAGATCAAAACACAAAGCCTACTGGGCAGGCACGATCGGAGGGCTCGTAGAACAGGGTTGTAAGGTCCTGTACACAGAGGGCACCGGCAGGAAGGAGGGAGCAGCAGCAATGGTCGGATAGCGGGGAAGAGGCTGGCACATGGCTGGGCAACACGGCTACAGTGGCCGACACGGAGAGAGCAGCAATATCCCTAGTTTGTGAGGCGCCAGGCAGCATCAACTTCATCCTGACAGCCTCCCAAGCAGCTTTGACATCCACCGTGAACCTGTGCAACGGCGCACCCCCGCGCTCCGCAATCGAGAGGGAGATCAAGGAGGCACTAAGACAGAGGGCCAGAGAGGACACAGCTATAGCCTGGATCAGAGGTCATATCGGCATTCCGGACAATGAACGAGCAGACAGACTTGCAGCCTTCACTTCTATCCTAGGGGAGATCTAGGGGGCGAACCCGATTGCGACGGAAGGAGGGGTCAGGCAGTCCTCTAAGGCGACTAGGGCCGGCTGGAGATTTCAGGAAGGCTTCGGTAAGAGAAGGACAGATTGGCACCGACACGCCCTCTCAGGCTACGTATGGATGAGGACAGACAAGGGTCCACAAAAGAGCTGGTTGCATCACATAGGCAAGGCAGCGGAGGCAAGCTGCTCATGCGGCCACCCCTCACAAGACGGGCACCATATCGTCTTCACATGCCCACGCTTCAACACGATGCGCAAAGACCGCCTCACGCCCCGCAATACATGGGAGGGCCTGGACTAGGCCAGGGCACGAGACGTCTCGAGACTCTATGATTGTGGTCTCGAGACTTTTGGGCATGGAGCAACCGCAATCACAATCAAATGAGCGCTGAAAAGGCATCTCAGCTTTAATTATATACAGGTTGCCACACGGTCTCACCGGCTGTCACACTCTTTCAACGGTTGCCGCACTGTCTCACACAAATATCTGCACGGCGCAACCAATGAAATATTTTCACAAAAGGTCTCGAGACATCTTGTGTCGTGCCTAGACCTAACCTGGACTCCCCAAATTAGCGCAAGGATGAGGGTGACGATAGGCATTTGGACACGATCGAGGCCTTCCTCGATCATATATACACAGAGTTTTCTTAGGCATGAGTAATGAATTTGAAAAAAAAAAAAAAAAACCAACCCCACCCCTTCCCAGGATGAAGGAATGGGGAGAGAGTACACCATTACCGCGATCGGTGACTGCAAATTCGCACACCTTCACCCGACAAATCTAGTCCCCCCCATAAGAGCAAATGAGGCCTAAATAGCACCAGCCCTGCGAAAGGGAATTCCCACCCGGCTAGCCCCCTTCACCAACACCACATCACCCTCTGACACTTCCCATACACATCAACCAACAGCAGAGGCAATCGAACCAAATAAGGCTGGACCCGAAGTCCCACCACCTCCACAACCTTAGGAAACAGTGGCCAGAGAGTGAAGGCAAGCTCGAGATCATCTCCAGGATCGTACACCTAACGAAATAATATCAGCATGGAGGATCCCCCTTGCAAGGGGCGAACAAGGGACGCCAGACGCCAGACCCCACCCCAGGCACATTCGGTCCCTACACCCCGACCCAAGAGACACCCACACTAGAAGACAAACTCCAGGCTCCCACCCCCGGAGAGCTTAGCACGCTCTCACCCGCAGTCAACCACGACCCTCACATAGGCGGCGCCGCCCCGGCCAACAGAGTGCTAGAATTCCACTAGAAGATACCGCAACACAAACACACCAGTGCCCCCGACCCCGAACCCAGCCGACCCGCCACCACCAGATGAACACTGCCCAACACGTCCTACCCTCTCACCAACGGTCAAATCACCAACTGTCAAATTCCCCCCTCACCAGGAGCAATGCCACACATTTGAGATCCAAGGACAAAATCACCTGAACCGCTCGCATAGCGAAGACTACCCTCTAAGGGACCAACGCGATCCCCCCAAGCACAAGGGGAGCCATACCCACTCACCGGACATGGTGCCAATCAGTCAGTCCCCTACGAGGGCCTTGTATGAAGTGCTAGCGACCCTCGAAGAAAAGTAAGGGACCCCCGCAGCACAAGGTTCAGTCCCCCTAAGGAAGAGACTTAAGTATTCAACATGGTACTAAAAGAGATAGAGGAGGAGCTGGAGAGAGAAAAGAATGGATTGGCGGCCATCACCGATAAGAGACGAGCTGCCATCATACTCTGACCGCTAGAGGAATCGACCAAGGGAAGCAGAGAATCCTCCGCAAATTGGCAGGATTCGCGTGGCAAGCGAGGGATATCCGCATACGAATCCCCCTGCACACTCACCATATCATAGCACTAAACGAACGCCTCATGCTAGTCGCAGAAAAGGCTGGCCTCCCGAAGGCACTGACACTGTGGCCGCAATCGTCATCGACCCCCACAGCCCTCAACCCGCAGGGAATTCCCAATCTCTAAAAGCCAGAACCACTGCCTCCGGGTTACCAATCGACCAGGAATAGACACCGGAACCCTAGCACGCTCCGTAGCAGCAAGCAGACAGGGTCCGTTCGGAAGTAGGAAAGGCGCGGTGATAGCAGCACTAGGCTTGGGCACGAGACTTTTGTGAAAATTTTTCATTGGTTGCCCCGTGCAGATATTTGTGTGAGACAGTGCGGCAACCGTTGAAAGAGTGTTACAGCCACACCGAGCCTAGGCCTCCAGTGGACCAACCACCCGAGCGAATGGCTAAGTGACTATCAGACCAAGGGGGCCGCACTGTAAATACCGGTTAGCACCGCCTCCCTGAAAACCCTCAACAGCCCTCTCTCGGTTAGTCGGGATCAGGCAGCATACACGGACAATGCGGGCTTCAGTCAAACTGACTTCTACAGCTCGTGAAATACGGGCCCGTATTCAAGTTATCCCGCCAAAATTGTTTGGAAAAGTTTTCTAAGAGGGAGCACTGGAAGGCAAGGATCCAAAAGGCGAGGAGCATGCTAGGGAGATGCAAGGGAATAGGGAATACCCAGTGGGGAATTAGCCCCACGAGCTGGAAGAACCTCTACACCGGAATGATCAGGGCGATCGCATTATGGGGAGCAGAGCTAGGTTGCAGAGGGCAAAGAGACTGGGAACAGGAGTTTGAACAGCTCCAATACCAGGCGCTTATGCAATGCACAGGAGCAACAAGAGGATCAAGGAAAGAGTTGGTTAGACAGATCGCAGGACTGAAATCACCAAGCATGGCAATGGATGCAGCTTAGTCTAGGCTGATGCGGAAAATTCTCAGGGATCCAACAGCATTGGGGGACTTACTGAAGGGTGAAGAGGCAGAGGTACCAATGGCACTAACGAGGAATATCAAAATGGCAATGAGTCTAGCAGAGGGAACAACCAAACTCAGGTTCGGAGGGGCCTGCATGAAATCAAAGATCCCGGAAGTCAACCTAAAATCTCGAGTGAAGACCCCAAAGACAAGTGGCAACAGAGGATACTCGAACTTGGAGAAGACTCTACGGGCATATTTATAGACGGGAGCAAACTCGAAGGGGGAATGGGTAGGAGCGAACTGATGGAATCAAGAGAAAAGGAAGGAGTATGGAATAGGTTTAGGAATGATAGCAACAGTGTGGGCCGTGGAGGTAGCAGGTTTTCGAGGAGCACTAACTTGCACACCGGAGACCAATAAGATCATTATACTGTCGGATTCAAAGGCGGCGATAGCAGCAACAAAGCAAGCTAGAAAGACAGGAAAGGCCAGGACAAGACATCTAGGATAGGTAGTAAATGAAATAGGAAGAAGAAAGGAAGAGGTAGGAGAAGATGCAGTAACTTTGGGATGGGTTAATGCACACGTTGGTATTTTCAGAACTGAAAAGGCAGATAGGTAGCAAAGGAAGGAGCGAAAATGACCCCAAATGAGATCTGGATCACAGAAGAGGTGGTGAAACAGGCAAGGGTAATTAAGAGGAAAGTGGAGAGATGTGTAAGAGGGAAGGGAATTAGGAGAGTACTCAAATGGAACCGGAAAGCGCTGTACAGTTACACCCGGTGTCGAACTGGAAAAGGAAGACTAGGGTGGTGGGGATATATACTGGACCAATGGGAGGAGGACCCAATATGTAAGGAATGCCATAACCTGAAAACCGGCCATCATGTGGCACTAGTGTGCACAGCTGGAGAATGAATAGGTAGGAGGTGGAATTCGTGGAAGAAGGCCGATGACAGGAATGTATGGTTGAGAAAGGCGAAAGACCGAGACAAGGAGGTTACAATAGACCTGGTGGAGGATTTCTTTACCAAGCTGAACCTGCGAGCTTTCTAGTCCATAAGCTGTTTCATTTGTTATTTCATAGGTTTTGGAGGCAGCACGTTTATGTAGCCCGTGTTTCCGTGGGTGCTAAATCCTTTTAAGGAGCCGGCGACGGTGTCGCCGCATAACATTAAGTCGAATCAGCATATAGACTTTAAAAAAAAATTAAAAAACGGATAACTCTCATTTTGTTAGAGATAACCTTTTTTGTATAAGCCGTATTCCACTTCCAAGGTATTTTGTATGGAGAACAGGTTTGTATTGCCACTGGAATAACACGGACTTCCCTGAAGTGCCACTCGCTTAGTGGAACACGTATCCCTGCTAACTCAAATCCCTCAAGTAATTGTTTCATTGCTGCCACACTTTCTACACGGCCTTACTTTGTTTTACACGCTCCCAAAGCCGCTGGCTTAATTTACTTGTCAAGCGCGCCACGCTCCTATTGGCTGCAGATATTACAGTATATGCTGTATGCATTTCCACTAGCTCTGCATGTAGAGGTATTGAATGCGGCCACACTCTTTATTAGCTTGGCTTTGCTATAGCTGACTCCTTACCTCTTTCTGCGCATCGGAGCGTATTTCAGCTGAGAGGTTTTATCATAATATTAGGTGTGGGATCTAAAATACCCATGCACATGCTAGCATTCTTACAAATTCAGTTTCACCCGGCTCATAGTCTGGTTTCCATACGCCCCTCGGAAGCACCAGACTACCCGGCTTCATAATATCAGATGTGGGAACCAACATGTGTAGAGTTACCGGTGCCCTCGTGTGAACCATTCCGGATTCAGGTTAATATACCTTCATTTTACCTCCAGAGGAGATGTCATGCCAACCAGACAAGTTTTGCGCAGGACAGCTAGTATTTTAACAGGTTACGAGGCTCGGCGGCCTGACTGGGTTAGGAAATGGTGTTATCTGGCCCCAGAATCATTGACATGATTGATTTCCTGGCCAGGTCAGGAAATAGCGTTACCTAGCTTCTATAGCCAGTAGAATATTGGCCCGTTGGGAGGCAAGTGATTTATCCTGTATTCTGGAGTTTCACCAGTAGGCTGTATATACGCTATTCGGGTATTAGGGAGGGAAGCGATATATGCTCTATTCGGGGGTTTGGCAGACAGGCGATATAAGCTCTATTCGGGGCTCTGGCACTCGTCATGGCCCTCCTATCAGGGATACCCACCAGTAATGAGTTTATTAAAAAATTAAATAAGGAGGCTTTGGCAAGTTGTCGATATACGATCTATTCGGGATTTGAGGAGGTAGGCGATATATGAGCTAATTGGTGGTTTCGTAGGAAGGCGATATATGCTCTTAGTCTATGCCGGGGTTTGGGAGGAGGGGATGTATAATCTTTTCGGTAGTTATGAGGGCAGGCTATATATCCACTACGCGGGTGTTTGGCAAGCAGGCTATACATGTTGTATTCGGGTCTTTGGAAGGCAAGTTATATATATGCTCTATAGATTGTTTGGAAGGCACACTATATATGCGATATTCGGGTGTTTGGGAGGCCCCTACACATATGCACCCCCTCTCAGGGCAGCTCACCGTCCATATAGCTAGCTTTACCAGTGAAGCACGATTTGCATAGATCCAGCTATTCCCTATGGTAGCGCCATACCATTATGGCAGCAGCAGGCCCATATCTATGTGCCATGGAGGCTGCCTAATTCCTGACCGGGGTCGGGAAATAATGAGTCAGCACACCAGTAGCCAGAACTATGTACCTATTGATCAATCTACCCCAGAAAGATACATACATGGAAATTGGAACTTGCGCAGGAAGGGAGTACCCTATGGCAGGTTCATATCCTTATAGCAGCGACATACCCATGTGGCACAGGTGCGAGCCTACAATGTAAACAATATTTGCATGATTTTCAGGCTCGCTATGAGAACTAGAATAGGGTGTATTACATGTCTGCGATATTAGCAATGTTTGAGTCTTTTACAGGCGAGCGATGAGAGCTTAAGTTAGGTGTTATACAAGACTGCGATATAAGCCCTATTCGGGTATTTTGCAGAGTTATACATATATGCACCCCCTCCACATATACACCCCCTCCATGTATACACCCCCGCTATGCACATATCCCCTCCATATACGCGATATTCAGGTGTTTGGAAGGCAGGCTACATATGCTCAACTTGGGTGTTTAGAAGGCAAGGTATATATGTGCTATTCGGGTGCTTAGGAGGGAGGCTATATATGCTCTATTCGGGTGTTTGGCAGTTAGGCGATATATGGGCTGATTGGAGGTTTGGAAGGCACGCTATATATGTTTTATTCAGAGCTTACGGAAGTAGGTGATATATGTTCTATTCGTGGGTTTAGCAGGTAGGCGATATATGCTCTCTGCAGGTATTCGGCAGGCGGAGGGTAATCCATTAAATAAAGTGTCTTGAGGAAATAGCATCAGGCTAAACAACTATTACTAAATACCGCAAAAGTGAAAAAATGTTTTGGCAGCATTCACGGATATCACACTTGGTTAGGTAGAGGTTTTTAATACTCTTGCAATGCCATGTGTTACTATGTCAACTCTCAAGTGAACAACCGGAGCAGTCATGCACCACTCATGAAGTGCTTGCAACACCATTAAGAAGCCAGCAAGAATAATACTCTGGCAGAGCTTATGAGAATAATATTAACTTCTAATCAATACAGGTGCAAATAACAGGATATCTAGGAAGAATAGCAAGGTAAATACGGGTATCAGTTAAGAGGAGTCCGACTTGTGCGTGAGTTGTATCCAGACTGACCACATGTAGAGCAAAGCTATTTTTGAGTCCCTGTAGCACCCAGGAGGACTTCACCACGCCCTTATTGTTCCTTCTTAAGTCGCCCCCGTAGTATGCAAGTGCAAGGAGAATTGCATACAGGTACTTCTTCTGAGGCTGAGTGGAGTTCAGGATTCAGTTCATCAGATCCACAAACAATAGGATGGAAATTAGTAGAATAGGTATCTCGCCAGGTTTGAACTGCACAGAGTTGTGGAAGAAAGACCAAAGGATATGGGTGCATAGTTCAGGTGCAATATAAGAGCAAAAGCATGCATGCAAGGAATGTCATTTTTTCGATATTCACAACAAGCACAATAATTTGTCTGAAGGTTCACATGATGATAACGAGTTCCATGGGCAGTGTTTTCTGCAATACCAGCATCTGCAGGACTAGCAACTTGAACTTGATGCTGGAGAGCTTCAATTCAGTGCCCTTTGAACTTTGAGGTGCAATATGGTGTGTATTGATCAGTGCATGCGGTTGATTCCCATTGACGCTGATATCATAGGGTCATGATCTTAGGCAAAAGCGATTGAAGCAGAGAAGGACAGTTGATAATCTCATGAAGTTGTATCGCGTTCATAACCTGCAGATATTGTGGGATAGGTTGTTGGATCCAATGCTGGTAGGTTGCTACAGACCGAGATTTTATTTCTTTTATTTTTACATATTCATTATTCGTATTCGGCCCTAGTGGAGGGGCCATGATGAGGCCCCCAAAACTGCGGGGGGATTGAAGGGTGGGTCAAGTTAATCTGACCTCTCGCACATGCTATCTACATGTAGTATAAAGGTATAACGTCAAACTAGATGGTGGGGGACGAGAAGTATTAAGGAATAACGACTAATAATGCTGATCTAGACGAAAGGCGGCGACGTCAAAATAAATGTGAAACTTCATGTGAGCTGGGTGTAAAGAAAAATGAAGAACACTTCTATCATGTCAGAAGACCCCTCCTTCTTGTCCTGTCTCCACTCCGGGAAGCCTATCTCCCGTTATCACCTCCTGCCATACAGTAGGTCTATTCTTTTGCAGTTGTATCTGGCGCATTCGGTAGAGTACTTAATGTAATAGACGTAGGAATGGCAGCCGGAGCAGCGAAGCGGGAGGTGAAGTAGGAGGTAGCATAAGTTTCCAACCTGAGATTTTTATGGAAGGCTCGGGTAACTTGCCATCTAGGTCAGGTTCCGTATACTACAAGGGGGTGGGTCTAAGCTGCTAAACAGAGCAAATGCCATTCATTTGGTTTAATACACTTGCTAGCAATAATTGCATTAGCTCTTTTGGCACTAATTGCAGCATAAAATATGGGAATTGGATAAATGCATAGCTTCAACCAGTTCGTTAACCCTCAGCCCTCATTTCTCAGTCCTCGGTCGGTTGATTTCTTAGCATATAGCTTGGTAGATTACTCGGTCCATTGATGCCAAAAAACTGGCAACATAAATTTCCCGGTAATTGTACCAGTAGTTTGGACCCATTGTTATAGTTGTGGTGCTAATCGCCCTATCCATCAATTGCGCTTAGATTGCCTGATTCACTAATCTGTGACTTCTGTATATAGATCATTTGATTTTATAGAGAGAGAAGGTAAAGAGAACAACGGAGGGGCAGCAGCGCCAACTACATATTTTTTATTAATTTATTAATTTTTGGTAGATTCCTTACTTATATGCGGCCCCATAGGGGGCCCAGGATGGGCCAGCGGAACGCCGCTGGATTCAGTTGGCGGTCAAGTTAATCTGCCCCCGCCGGCGCCTATATTATTTAAAATCGCCAACTACATAAACAGCGACAGAAAAACTTTCGCAGGGGAAGGTATGTAGTCTGGTTGGCAGGTAGGTAGGTATAGGGAGCAGCTATAGATTTCAGACGTAGCAGTAATAATGGCAATCGGCAGCCCTTCTGACAATTATTTAAGCAGTAGCAGCGGGCAGGCATAAGCAGCGTTGGACCTACTTTAACCAACACCAGCATCTATACGCAGCGGAATAACTAATTGCAGTAGATATAGTGGGTGTGCCCCCTTGGCCGAGCGGTTTGTACTCGGGCTTTGTGTTGTCTATTCGAGGAAACCCTAGTTCCAGTCACAGCCGCCCCGCCAATTTATGTATTTCCTTTGTTGGAGTTAAGTGATGTTCTCTTGACTACAGGTTATGTAATCCGGTGCGGGTAGGACTCTGTGTAGCATACCACAAAGTTACCGTAGCGTAATAAATCTACAAACAACCAATAGGCAAGGGTGTGTGGTTAGTAATGGGAGCACATCCTGATCATAGCGAGTGGTCAACCGGTCAGAGCATTGCTGTAACGTCCGGCAGTTCTGAACCACTATACCAACACTTCATGGGGCTGTATTGCGGATGGGAATACCACCGAAAATGTGCATGTTATACCACTCATTCCAGTGGTGTTGTTCCAACCCGCCACACCCTCTCTTACATCTCCTACAAAGGTTCTTGCTAAATTGTCCTCATGCAAGCGAGATCAATGTAAAGTATCTGATAGTCTGGTTGGCACAAGCCGCTCTCCTAGAAGTATCTGATCAAATAAAAACCTTTTCTTTTTGATTAGCCAAACAGATCACGTGACATAGCTGAGTCATCCACTACTTAGGTCCAGGGCTATCTCCCGGGGGTCTGGTTGGCACAACATCGTTCCGAAGGATCTTTCTCATGGAGACACCTCTGGGTCATGAACGCACGCCCCGCTCTAATCGCTCTGAATCCGACGATACCTGGTTGCCCTTGCAACCTATGAACTGCCCCCCTACCTCGAGTGATCCGCCCCCGCTGTCGGTGCAACCCCCTACCGAACCCCGCAGCGCCATAGGCACCCACGCTGAACATAGTCCTCAAAGCTCGCGAAAACGCCCCCGCCCTGCGAGACACACATCTTTTACTTCCGCATTATCCTCCAATACCATCTCATCTCCCTCCGCATCCGAAACGCAATCCACCTCCGACTCTATCCGCACAGGAAGCATACCCGCCTCCTTCACCCCAAGTGCCAAAGCTACCATCCGCAAAGCCGCCCAACCACACAGTGGCACCTGCTTCATCTGTTCTTCCCCCCACACAGAAGTTGCCCATCTTATTGCCAAATCATCGCCCTCCACTCACCTCCGCGATCTCCGCTCCCGCGGCCTCCTCCCTATCTCTGCTCTAGGTGACCCCCGAAATGGCATCCTGCTATGCCCCAACTGCCATGGTGCGCTAGATAGGAGCCCAAGACCAGATGTTATTCTCCTGCCTAAATATCTGGAGTGGTTTGTGGAGTTTGAGGGGCGGGATTTTGCGTATCGGACGCAGGTATGGACAGCGGAGAAAAGAGCAGTACCTCGAACAGTCCCCAGCGGGGAAGAATATCGCTTAAGGTGCCAAGCCATTTCTGGGCGAGCTGGTAGTGGCATTAGATGTGATTATGGGGGGTTGTACAATGCATATTATATTCGGGATTACCATGCCACAGATCCACATCTGCGCCCCTCAGCTTCGGTTGGGGCGGTGCAACTCCACGCTGGTACGGGAAAGACTGCGAAGGGGTGGGTACCGAAGCAGTGGCATGGTGCACCTGTCTTGTGTATTATTAGTGCAGGAAGGGCGATTGGTGATCTTGCGGCGATGAAAGGGGTGTTTGTGGTTCTGACTGAGCTTATGAAATTGTGGAGCAGGGAACCATGGACCGAGAATGAAGATGGGGATGGGGATGACAGTGATCGGAATCAGCAGGATAATTCTCCTGTTGAAACAGATCGAACTGGCGGCGGAGGAAATATACCTCCTTCCCCTTCCTACCCTCCTCCAGCCAACGAATCCCGAAACGACTCTGGGAAGTCGCATCAAGCACACGACTCGAATCCCGGTGGCACACGCCGGCCTCATTCCTCTAGGCACAGCATAGGCGCCACCCACACGATACCCCCTAAGGAGCATCACAGCCCACACAGCACCCGAACTAAACATACTTATACTATGACATCAATTCCTACCCCACCACATTCATTTGCCTGCAATATACAGGATGTGGAAGGGAGGGTGGTGGAAGAGGAAAATATGTGGCCACAGGTGTACCACTTTGGGCCGAGCAGTACGTCGGAGGATAAAGTTCGGTGGGTTCGGAATGTATTGAGGATATATGATTGAGGAGTCCTCAGCTCAGGGTGTGGGCACGACCTGGTGAATTTTGTTGCAGGCTGTTAATGAAATGCATGTCATACCTCACTATACCGTCATCACTGAGGTGGCCCACCTTTAATTCACCTAGTCCTTCACTTCATATGTACGCATCCGGCCCTTCACCTGCAGACTCCATTCATTTGTCTATATGTCGTGTCTTCCTGCTCTTCCAATGTTCCATAGATACTTTCATCCCATACCAGATCAATACAGGGATCTGTTCTCTTCACTCCTCGTCCACTCTCTCGTGTAGCTGTTCATTCACTAGCATCCCCGGGTGGGAACCTAGCTGAATGATCTGACCTCAGTGGCTTCAGCGCACTTCCTCTATGTACCGTTATCTAGCTATTCTGTTCCCTTTTTCTATTTACGGACGAAGTAAATCAACAACTGCATAACACCTATCTAGGTCCCCTCAGACGTCCCACTTCTGCGCTTCCCTTTGCACTCCATAACATGCCGCTTGTTCTGCATTTCTCAGCAACCGCATCTCCAGTCCTCTGCTCTCCCGATCCGGTGTAGCCACTGTCTGAAAGGGCCTCGGCTGGTGATGATATCGGTTAGCCCCTTGTGGCGGTTCTGTCCCACCGGCGCACTGACTTACTTGGCCGGTGTAGCCGATATGTAGGCTTCAGCCTGTGTTACAATGCTGGGCATTTGGGACAAACGTCCTATGCATGCGGCCGGCTTCCTACGGTAATTCGCTCTCTAGTTCTCGTGCACCCCGCTATGCCCCTAATGCGTTGCAGCATGCAGGGTGGATAATGCTCATCCAACAATCTTAAAAGAGCATGGTGGCCGGGATGGGGCGTACCAACAACGCGACAGTAGAGGCGTCGGTCGTCCATGCCATCGCAAATTGTGCCAAGATGAGAGCAGGAACGAGCTCGATAATCGTGAGAATCTGAATTAAATATTGTTGTTGATATCTCTGCTTTGTGTTCTTGCGCGGTTTGGCAGGTTAGAATATTACTAAGTCTGTGTCTGCCAACCACATGGGTATTTTTTATATTTTTATATTTTTTATAGACTCATTACTCGTATGTGTCCCTGTAAGAGGGATGTGACGAGTCTGCCGGAACTCCGGGAGCGTTCAAGGCGATCAAGGTAAATCTAAGTGGCCCTCGCGCGCAGAAATCATTAAATACAAGATACTTAAATACAGAAATCATAGATAGAGCCTCCACCGCCACGCCCTCCATTCCGGCCCTATACTATCGCGCTCCGTCGCTCGCCGGTCATCTTGCATCTACATGTTCCGGACAACTCTCGATTCCGTGTTGTAGAGCTGGCTCTTCTATGGGGTGGCGCCCTCTCCCGGCCACTCCGGGTTACCGATGACTCGAACCTACTCCGCCGTCACGCTTGCGCGCTGGCTCCGCCTCCTCTGCTACGTGGGCACCAAAGGGCAAAGCCTAGGTCCTGGTCACTTAACCAGCGAGGGGCTGGGGTAAAATCGTTGCAGATTTGGACGGTGAAAATAGTGGGGTGGCGGCCTTGCGTCCCTGGTCGTGTGTGGGGGAGTGGTGGAATGATATAGCTGACCAATTCGGCTAGGGAGACCTACCTACACCTCTTGCGAAAGGCGCCTCTGGCAATCCACCACTTGATGCAACAAAAGAACATCTCCGAGTAACCACGAACATTTGTGACCAGACTACTGAGACTCTGGGGAATCAACATCTATCATGCATCAGGCGCCCGGTTCCCAAATTTTAGCAACGCTCAACTCCACAACTCTTGCTACAATACATGGCCCAAATTTCAAAGGTTGCATCTTTCACATAGAAATATTGATTTACAAGCGGTCGCGAAATTAGTTTATTAGAATTAAGGTGGGTTGTTGGGATCCAAAGTTCACGGCTTTTTGTATGTGTATCTCGTTGTAATCTGAGACCAATTAATAGTTGCAGGTGCAGGTTTCTAGAACGCCAAGTAAAAGTGGTGTGGCAATTAATGATTACAGCACTAAAATTTAACCATAACGGCCTCATGTAGTAAATTCCCCCTTTGATAAATACATGCTATCTATTTATTTGGTGTGGGAATTACTTGTTAAAGGCAACAAGGCTTAACTCTAACTACCTTATTGGGTAGATTCCCTTTTTCGGCCTTACAAGCTAAATTTTACTTTAGTGTGGGAATTACTAAATACCGACTACAAGACTTAACCATAACTGCCTCATTAATAAGATTCCCTCTTTCGGCCTTATGGACTAAATTTTACTTTAGTGCAGGAATTCCTGATAACCAACTACAAGACTTAACTCTAACTGCCTCATTGGGTATATTCCCTCTTTCAGCCTTGCATGCTAAATCTTACTTTAGTCTTTAAATTGATAGTTACATTGTTTAAACTTAATACTAGCTGCCTTATGTAGTAGATTCCTTGTTCAGACTCACACGCTCTTTAGTATAGGAACAACTGCTTTCCACTTGCAAAACCTAACCTACACTATTACCTCAAATCAATTTCTCCTTTTAGGTTACTAAACTTATTCTAATTTTCATACAATAATTACTATTAACGACTCTACGTCTGAAGTTAGAAAACTAAGGTTCTGAGAATCTTTTCATTGATCTTAAGCTGCGATATTGATTGTGGGGGAGGAATCATTGTACTATAGATTTTAAACTTTATGTTAATTTACCTACTAGATAGATCTTTGCTTGGGCAGGAGACATCTCTCAGTGGGACTAGAGCCTGATCTCAAGACTTTTTCTCTTGTCACCTAACTTAAGTTACTATAACAAGCATATTGTATAGCTCAAGAACTGATATTACAAAGTCTCTACAGAATTGCGAGTCTATTCACTATTTGTCTATAGATAATCTTATGCCAGTTATCTAGTTGTTACAAGACATTCTCAAGCCTATTATATTGGTGTCTCAAGATAATACTCAGACTGTTATCTATGTATCTCAAGAGGTATTGCCTTTTCAGTTTGCAGTCTTAGCCTCAAGCAATCTTATCTCATACCTATCTTTAAGTAGATCATCCCTGTTGTACTATAGATACTAGCAGTTATTGTGGAAGGTGTTATTATTTACAAAAGGTAAAATTTAACTTCTGCTACATATGCTAGCATGCTATTGGCCTATATAACTTAGTTCAGCATAATTTATTTGGAACTAACGCAATTTAGTAGCTTTGCTTTTTCCGTAGTATGTGATACATTCTACGTTGCTATAGATACTACTTACCCTGCCTAAATTTTATGGTCCATGTTTCACCTATAAGTCTTAGACCTTTACTCATTTGAAACACTTCATCCTTCAGTTTGCATATCTGGCCTTAGTATGATATCCGTAATTGTTATGTCTTAAAACATTGATCTTATTCAGAACTCCTCTCATGCAGACAGTAGTTATATATTGACCTATCATACAAGTTGATCCACCTGAAGCTAGGTAGTTATTTAATTGCAATGAAAAACAACAGTGTTTATATGGTTGTGGAGAGAGATAGAATTCCCATAAGTGGATAACTAGCTACAGGTTTATAGAAATATACTTTAGTATAATTGCAAGCCTCAGTAATAGTTGATATAGAAGTAATATGCTAACACAATCAATGCCCGATTAAGCCAAATTAAGATTCATAATTCCTGCAGCTCCATATTGCTGAAGAAATAGTACGCTACTTAATCTTAACTAAATCAAAATCGTAATATTACATTACTCACTATCTAACTATCCAATATCATAAACCTATAATAGATAAGTAGTCTTGTTTCGTATTTGATATGAATTTTTACTAACTGCTTGTAGTTCTATAAGTGATACTTAGCGAACTTATACATATTATCCTTTAGAATATACTTCTAGTGTAGAATATAGACTACTTACAGTTAAGAAGTAATTACTCCTTAAACTAAAGAGACTCCGGAAATCATGAGTCTCGTTTGGAAGTCTCTTTCCCGAAATGCTAACTCTATATGGCAGAAGGTTATTGACTTTACAGCGAGTTCTTTGAGATTTATGCCAAGCCTGTGACTATAGTTTTTGACTTCTTTTTCAACCCCAGTCAACCACAACTACAACAGATCAATTAATTCAGCCAGGTAGCTCAAATGGTAGATAAAGATACAGCAAGGCCATTAGCCTAAAAAAAATTGCATGGTCCCTCCCTACTTGTTCTATTATTACTGGTGAAAGTTCTGACGTTGTTAGCGCTAGCAACTTGTTTTGCTTAGCAGACCTCGCCGAAAAACTCCATGTGTGTAGATTTTAGCATAGGTTCTGTAGGGGTTTCTGTAGTGCCCATACAATTTTATGTAGATCAACAACCCATGTTCTAGCTCATCATAGTACTCTGCGTATCTATCAGAATGCTTTTTGTAGTAGCGACTACATCTATATTATAACTAGTACATAAACAGCACTTGTACAAAAAATGTGTGAAACTATCTATTAATTAATTATACCTATATGTATATATAAAAGATAGAGGTAAGCTGATTCTAAAGATTTTAAAATATTCACAGCCTTATGCCAAAGTTGTTATCCTATTATCCCTTAAAGTTCTAGTATATAATATATTCGGGTGTTTGGTAGCTAGGCTATATATGTGCTAATCTGGAATTTGGTAGAGAGGCGGGATATGATATGTTAAGGTGTTTGAAGGGTGGCAATACAGGAGCTAATTATGGATTTGGTAGATAGGCAATATATGATATGTTTGGGTATTTGTGTGAGAGACCATATATGATATATTTGGGTATTTGGGAGAGAGGCGATATATAGGTTATGGTATGCAAGTTATTTATGGGCTAATCCTAGATAGGGTACAGATAAATTAGTGCATTTGGCAACTATGCGATTTTTAGCATACTTTATTTTAGTATGTGAATCACACGACTAAAAGTCTTCTAATTCAACCTAGTTCTAGTTTGAGACTTACATTTTGTTGAATCTCATACTTTATTCTTATTGGGTAAATTTCCTGTTTAGAAGAACATGCTCGAGATCCTCTAACCTCAGCCTGCGGTGCCTGCCACATCGTATGTGCCTATTGCATCTTACATGTCCATTACAATTTAGTGTGCCTCCTACTTCTACCATCTATATAGCAGAAGGTTAGGGTCTTCACAGCGAGTTCTTTAACATTTCTGCCGAGCCCGCGACTATAGTTTTTGACTCCATTTTTAACCCCAGTCAACCACCACCACCACAGATCAATTAATTCAGCCATGCAGCTCAAACGGTAGATAGAGAGACACCCAGACCATTAAGCTAAAAAAAATCCCCTGGTCTCCCCCAACTTGTTCGGTTATTACTAGTGAAAGTCCTGACGTTGTTGGCACTAGCAACCTGTTTGTGCTTAGCAGACCGCGCCGAAAAACTCCATGTGCATAGATTTTAGAACTGTTTGTGTGGCGGTTTCTGTAGCGCCCATACAATTTTACATGAATCAAGAACCCTTGTTCAAGCTTATCATAGTACTCTGCGTATCTATCACAATACTTTTTGTACTCCCGACTATATCTATATTATAACTAGTACATGCACACCACTCGTACAAAATTTAGTTGAAACTATCTATTAATTAATTATACCCATATGTATATAAAAAAGATAGAGGTAAGATGATTCTAAAGATTTTAAAATATTTGCAGACTTACGCCAAAGTTGTTCTCCTATTATCCCTTAAAGTTCTCGTATATAATATATTCGGGTGTTTGGTAGCTAGGCTACATGTGTGCTAATCTGAGGTTTGGTAGGGAGGTAGCATATGATATGTTAAGGTCTTTGAAGGGGGGCAATATAGTGGCTAATTGTGTATTGGGTAGGTAGGCGATATATGATATATTTAGGTATTTGGGATAGAGGCGTTATATAGGTTATGGTACACAAGTGATTTATAGGCTAATCATAGAAAGGGTACAGATACATTAGTGTATTTGGCAAGTATGCGATTTTTAGTGTACTTTATTTTAGTATGTGAATCACAAGACTAAAAGTCTCCTAATTCAAGCTAGTTCTAGTTTGAGACTCACATTTTGTTGAGTCTCATACCTTATCCTTATTAAGTAAATTCCCTCTTTAGAAGTACATGCCCGGGATCCTCTAACTTCAGCCCGTGGTGCCTGCCCCATCCTACATGCCCATTGCATCCTACGTACCCATTAGAATTTAGTGTTCCTCCTACATGCATCATTTGCACTCCCAGCAGGAAAGAATCTTTGGCGCCCTAATGCCCTGCTGTGGCACCCAGACGCTAGGCCATTGTATCATTGCCCCTAGTACCCCTGGTGCCTACAGGTAGGCCACGCGCCACCACCCGAGATCGCTGTCTCCCAGGTGTCCAAATAGTAGCAATTTGGAGGGGAATTGGAGCAATTTTTCACAGATTTATGGCGCCATCCGTCCAGACTGTTGCCTTCTAGATCGTCACCATGCCTCTTGGTGACGCTAGTGGTGCCTAAGGCAGCAGGGGCAAGCTAGTTTTCATGGTGATGATGCAGTCTAATACTGCTGCTATATTACAAGGAATTGAGTTCTATCCATTATTTTACGCCTGACCCCACTGCAGTATCCTACTCCTGCCACGTGACTGTGAAATGTAGTTCGGCCCAACCCCAGGGACTACTCAGGATTCTTTCTTGCTTCTACCACTCTTCAAATAAATGTAAAATATCGCCTACTCAGGGTTTATTATTGCTTGCTAGTTACGACTTTATGTTCCTGCCTTGATCCTATGTATAACATACCCTTTGGCATAAATACATGACCTGTCTACACAGTTTCAGCATACCTACACACGTTCAATCCTTGCCTTATCTGTAAATTCTCCTGTCCTTCCACTACATCTTCATACCTGCTCTAGCCTGTGTTTGCGAACCGTGGCAGACTACATATGCCTGATTTCCTGACCTAGGTCAGGAAATAGCATTACTCAGTTCTAGTAGCATTAATATCATCCGTATATGCTAAATGAGTATTTGGCTGGAAGGTCATAAATAGTCTATTCGGGTGTTGAGAAGGCAGGCGATATATGGGCTAATCGTGGGTGTGGCAACCCAGTAATATATGATATATTTAGGTGTTTTGGAGGGTGGCCATCTACGAGCTAATAGTACGTTTGGTAGGAGAGCAGTACATTATATATTGCTGCCTTTGCCAGATACGTTACATATGGTGTAATTACCCTATAGCAGCCCCATAAACCCTGGTTGTAAAACCTGAACTGAATTGGCATTTACAAATGCTGTCTACTAAACTTGTTTATAACATCACTTTGAGCTATCTAGGTAGACTTGTCTATAGTAGTTCTTTGAAAATACTGGCCACCTCTTCAATTCTCCAGTCATGGTATGCATTACCATTATAACTATGTCAAGTATTAGAACACATAAGTATATGCATATACTCAGAAGTGTTTCATCTAATTTTACACTTGGCATCAGCTATAACTTCTACACTATGTCGTATAGACTCGAGATATTCAATAGCCCTATCACATACATATGCAATGTACAAGATGTTTCTGCTAAGCTTAGCTTAAGAGCTTCACCAGAAGGGGTGCAATCTGCCTTCCAAACAGACTTACATTTAGGGATCAGGGCTCGAGCGTACAGTAGCCACCGCATATGTATATGATAGCGCTATCGCATAACTCGAGGCTCTATGGCATACCAGATTTGGAACTTGTCATCTACCTAAGACGTTTCTGGTTCAGTTGAGACTGACTAATACTAGCCCGAACTCTATAAAACTAGCTAGTACTCAAACCAGACACTGTCGGGTAGGCCCACTGTATTCAGATAGGAGATACTAATATTGGGACTTTATTCCATTATCATAGACTCCGGGTTGGCAGATTCTCCCAGATTCATAGATATGCCATGTCATAGTGGGCAGAATTGTAATGTTACTAATAATAATAATAATCAAGATTATTCCCGACACAATAGTTCCATTGACTATAGTCATTATACTTAACAGTAATGGTAATATAAATGGTTATCAAGAGCATTGCCATCTTTTCCTTTTCTGCCATTTAGAGCATTACTCGCTAGAATATTTTTTACACAATAATCTAGATTATTTCATTTCTGAATTTAATATATCTTGGGTGATAGGATCATTCCAACGCTGAGTGGAGGTCTCGGTGGCAGCAAAGGTACGCACCCACAAAAGTACGCAACAGCTGAAGAGCGGGCAACCCATCGGAACAGGCAATGGTTTCAATACCGACAGAGGAAGCAAGCACAAAAAGAAGTATGTATTAATGTATTTTACTTGCAAAAATACAGCTAAAATAAATTAGGCCGAAGGAGATACTTTACATGCCGAAGAAGGAATACCAGTGCCCGCACCAGTTATAATGCTTACCAGACCAGCTGCTATACCGGTGCCCACAAGGGAGGAACCAAACGTATCTATTGATGCAGGGGAAAATAGTATTTCAAATAACGTTAATAGTAAGTACACCCATACAAACAATAAATATTATTCTAATTAGACAGAGGAGTAAGAACTTGAACCTACACCGGCAGAACTGGGTATTAGTGTGCTCCACGGGTCGAGTACAACTGGGCCCGGGTCGCCAAGACTCGCACCTGGGAGTGAGTTTTGGGCTGCTTGCAACTGGCCAAGTCGGCTTTATGTTTCCTCAATTCGGGTCGCGATTAATCGGTGAGCTACAGATTACTCGCCAAGGCTTATATCTCCTTGGTATTTTTCTATCGTTGCCCCTTCTGCCGCGCTCTACCCATTGGCCTTATTGGACATATTCACAGTCACTGTTTCTGGTTTGTTGCCACCAGCCATGCCTTCCTTCCATCTGT
>Ga0307511_10001525_pt1 | contig 24489 bp, 29 predicted proteins | sample 13_EM_MG_FD_200266 | JGI IMG/M metagenome (GOLD analysis project Ga0307511, IMG submission 200266) | Populus trichocarpa ectomycorrhiza microbial communities from riparian zone in the Pacific Northwest, United States - 13_EM | ecosystem: Host-associated > Plants > Roots > Unclassified | place... | reverse complement strand
ACGCTGCCCAGCCCTTCTCAACGCTGCCCAGCCCTTCTCAACGCTGCCCAGCCCTTCTCAACGCTGCCCAGCCCTTCTCAACGCTGCTAGCTCTTCTCGCTGCCGCTCGCTCTGAAGGTATAAATGTACAGGAGGGAGGGAGGAGGCAGGGAGGGAGGGACAGGAGGTGCCAGGAGGCGAGGGGGCGGGCGGTGTGGGAGCTGCCGGTTACTGTAGAGGTTCAACTTCCTAAATTGTGGTTGTAGAGAATTCACAGCGGGTTCCTGAAGAGTTGTGGTTGTAACGAATTCCGAAAGAGGGAACATTGGCGGATAACATGACTGCCCTGAAGACCCTCCCTCGCCCGATACGACACTAAGTGCGGTACTTCGGACTCCTTCCTCAGGCCTCCCTCCATGATCGGTTGGGATATGTCGGTGGAAGGGGTATTGAGCCGCCCGGCTAAATGGTTCTAATGGCAGAAGAATTGAGCTGATGGATATCTATGATCTGGAAGGTGTATGACAGTGCCATTCAGAAAGTATCCGGGATGCATAAACGAGCGTGGTTAGGCTGGATTGAATGCAGGTCATGCGTGGCTATTCTGCATATGGCTGCACAGACTGTCCAACCAGACTCCTCCTGAACCAGACTCCTCCTGAACCAGACTCCTCCTGAACCAGACTACCTGCCGGCTATCTCCACTGTATGCAGAATGGTATGCATGCAGCCTGCACCCTCTTTGATGCATCCTGGATACTTTCTGAATGGCGCTGTATGTCGGGAAATCCCCCTCTTAGTTAGATCTCGAACATATCATTAATATCATCATCACTGAATATATTATCTCGTTTAATATATTACCCTAGTGTATATACTTGTAATGTTAGAATGAGTTAATCCTGCAGTTTATGTAGTCCGGTGACATGGAAAGCCCGGTAAGGTAGTGAGGCCGGTGATCTCGTATGTGCGAGGGGGGTATACATGTCGGACAGGATGTCCTTTAGTGAGTTTTAAAATCATTATCATTATTATCATCGAAAATATCATCTCTTCACTCAGCTCACGGGCTAGGCTTCATAGTGAAGAACGCTTATTTCTAACATGTATCACCGGGAGGCCGACCATCACCGGGTAACCAATCAAACGGGTTTTTATGCATATCTCAACCATTTCTAGGCCGAATTGGCTCAGATTTTGGGGATATAAGATACATGTATGATACTTCCTCAAGTGAACTAGGCAGGTACACATGTGAGTTGCTACTGAAGCTATGTTAGGAAATATATGATTAGATGGAGAGTTTTTTGGGGAAATATATTCAGGAACAATGATTGGAATGCTGTGAGTGGCTCAGATTATTGCTTTCGGCTGGTTTTGGAAGTCTAGGTAGACAGTATGTTGAATATCCCCTTGTGGGGGTACTACTCCCCATTAGAACATTTAGGGAGGGGCTAGGGCAGGTATTTGTTGGAATATCTTTAAAGAAGATCTGGATGAAGTAGCCAGTTCCCCAAAGGAATACGCTGGTAGAGGAAGTCACCCAAGCCCATTATATCACAAATCTGGTAAAAACTCAGGAAGTTCATCCTACAAGGTTCCTCTCCACAAGAGGACAAATACCAGAACCACAATCCTTAGGGAGATTGGGCTCAAGCGTTCAATTACTCACAAGAAAGTATCCACACAGCCCAACGTTACAAGCCCAGGCCAGGCTAATCTGCGAAATACTGAGTTGTCTACCCTAGGTTTCCTGATAACTAGAAAAGTTCAAATTCTGGCATAGCTCCGGCAACAGTTGTCAAGACCTAGCACTGAAGAGCAAAAAAGAATACCCTCCATGGAGAAAAGCTTTTGAGCTATTGAGCACGCCATATAGCTCTTTTTTGATAGAGATATTGTAGCAAACACCTGACCAACGCCTCCCCCAAATTTCTCCTAGGCAGAAGCACTCTTACCCAAAGATATTCAACATAAGGTCTACCTAGGCTTGCAATACCGATAGAAGGAAAAGATCTAGGCCACTCACAACCTTCCAAGTAGTGTTCTCTGGATATATTCTCAAAAACAAACCACCCCAGTCGAAACATATATTTTCCTAAAATAGCTTCAGTAGTAACTCACATGCGCCCCTGCCCACATCATTTAAAAAAGTATCATTCATGTATTTTATACCCCCAAAACTTGAGCCTATTCGGCTGAGAAATAGTTGAGATATGCATAAAAACCCGTTTGATCGGTTACCCTATGATAGTCGGTTTCCCAGTGAGACACTCTAATAGAGAATCCTGTGACCCTTTATCCCCACCTCAAAGTGACTTCCAGACCTCCAAATTAGGTATAGAACTGTAAAGTTTTAATTTTTTAGTACTTGTATTTGAACTATCTAGTCCATGATGAGCCTATCTCCGGTTTCCCGGTGGATTCTCCCAACCTCAGGGCCTGTCCCTGCCCCGAAAGCGCTGTCATTAGATGAGTGACATCGACAGCTGCTTTTGTTACGTTGAAGAAATTGTTTCTCATCCCTCAGGACGTAGCTTGGGCACTTCCTCCATGGGTTGTGCTACAGAGGCGGGGGTTGAGGTAACCCGCGCTCGCTAGATACTAAATAGCTAAAAGGCCTTTTAGTGGCCATGGGCCTATTAGCAGGGTATCCGGCCTATATGTAGGAGGGGTAGAGAGGATGGGGGCAATTGTGCTGCCAACATTTGCCAACCCTTGAATCCATCCGGGGTGGCTCTTCATACGTCCCCTACGGATGTGCACGAGTGCTGAGTTTTTTTGTATTTATGTAAAAAAGACTCCACGCCCAATCGATACTGCGCGTCCATAGCTATCTAAAAGTCATAAAAGCCACAGAAGTAGATGTTCATCGAGAAATTAACACTCTGAAGAAAATCAGCCGCTGTGATATGCCCATATCCTCCACTAATTTTAGCTTGTATTAATTTGTTCTGCTAAACCTCCCCTCCTCTCCAAAAAAGTCATTACCGGGTCCACCTCCACATCAGAATCACCGCTTCCCCTACATACTTCACCAGCAGACGAACAAGCAACCTATGCGCACGAATAATCACTTCACAGAAAGAAAGAAAAAAGCAATCTACATACAAGTTTCTAGTACCTAGACCATTTATCTACCCCACCTTTTCGTGCTGTAGATGTTCTACTTCAGCTACCAATAAGAGCCAGATAAGACAATTGAAAACATAAAAGAAAAAAAATCTCGCAATGAATCGTCCAGACGACATGACAAGTAAAAACAGTGGAAGATGCAACATATGCCCCCTCGTTTTTTTTATGTTCACCCCCTCCCTTTTTAACACTAGCGTGACACATATGAAGTGCCAAAGAACCAAAAGAAGGAAAGAAAACAAGCATATTCCACCATAAAAATAGGAGAAACAATCCACTGCCAACCTCTGGCGGCGGTCTCGGTTGTGCACGTCTCATTGGCTGAGGAGTAAAAGCAGCGCTGCTATGCCGTGCTGTATGCTGTTGAAGCCCAGAGTGCGCGTGTCGTGCAGTCTGGGAGGTATCGGGTATTGGAGAACCTCTATTGGCTGGTGTCAAGCGAACCCCCAATGGATATTTACTGAATCTAAGTCGAATACTGCCTTCGACGCTGTTGGACAAATTGTAGCCATATATGCTGTGTTGCAAACCCAACATCCTCAAATTCAACAAAGCACATAGGTCTATTTCGCTTGGTGCGGAAGTGATGTCGTGTATATCCATGTTGACGTGAGAACAGTGCATTGAGCTCATCCTCAGATGTCCCCACTAGAAGATTTCTAATGTAGAGGGTGTACATAGTGGATTCCGGTCAGAAGAGTTGACCATCCACAGTACGATTTTGACAGTAGAGGAATGGAGCATTATTGATCGGACTAGTAATTGGGGTGGGCAACATGCCATTCATTTGGGTAAGCCCAAGCTGACTTTTAGGGAGCTGAGAGATTCCATTGGGAGGTGATGTATATTTCGTAGGTTAGATTCTATTCACCTGTGTAGACCCCAGCTGAATTGTGTTGAGCTGAGAGATCCATTGGTGGATGATATAGGTGTCCTGGATTGCATGGGGCTCGGTTCAGGATTCGCGTTTCAAGTAAACCCGGCATCAAAGTAGGACTTTGTAACCCAGCAAATATCCACAATATCATCACCATTGTCTTGATTGATCAATGTCTTGAAAAGACTTTGATCCGGGAGCCCATACCCCAGCTCTGGTTCAATAAGTTGAACAGGATACTGAGGGCCAGAACCGGATTCGATGTCCTAGCCCTGGGCCTGGAGCCTGGAGCCTGGAGCCCCGGATGAAAGTGAGGGGCACTTCTCGAATTCATCAAAAGCACGGGTTTAGTCCTGTGAAGGCTTTCTGAGACTTGTGGAGGATGAAAAAAACTGCTGCAGTAATGTACCGCCCCTTTATAATAACGAATACACCGCGGAGCTTGTATAAGTTGTTGTAATACTCGTCAGTAGCAGTTAATATGATAGTGACCGGCACGATAATTTGATATAGTGGAATGGTAGTTTGGTTATGGATTGCGGATGGAGGTATCTAAATAGCCAGTGCCATAACTAATTGATGGTATCGACATCATCATATATATGAGTCATCATGACACCTCAGAAGTCGACGTAACTTTTCGTTACCTGACAAGATGTAGATGAAGTGAACCGCTCTCCCCGATCGGCTCAGGCTACGTTAGATATCGGTCCTCCTCATCGAGACATAACGTGTTCCATACAGGGACAATACAAATATTGCCGCACCAAAGGGTATGAAGGATAATACTGGATTGAGGAGTTTGCAAAATGGAGAATTGGGATTGTTTCAACTAGGGGCACTAACCTCTGCATAATGAGCAAACCCGAGAGCTCTCATTGCGACACCTCAGCCTCCGAGCACAGCCCGCAGTACCCTAAAACCCCTCCCCTCCCCGCGATATCAACCTCTTCCGCCATGGCACACTCAACCCGACCTCTCTGACGGCACAACCCCTGGCGCCCCCATGGGATATTTGTTAGGCAGCGGAATAGCGCAACAGGCAGCGCAAGTAGTAGAGCGCGTGGATCTGAGCAGTCTGTAAGTAGAGGGTAGAGCAGGCGTTGCAATAGAAGGAATGAAGAAGTCTACAAAGCAGATACTAATGTGCGCAGTGGACATGTGTTAAATGCAGAGTTCACTAGGTAGTAGTAGACGATGCGGTGAAGGCTTGCTTGTATCAACAAGCGGAAATGTATGTTAATAATTAGCCAGTGAGTTAAAGTGCAGACTCCATGAATGGCTGAAGCGGAACAGCTGAGCGAGTTAAGTAACCTAGAACAAGGATATAAGAATAATAGCTGTCTAAGTATATAAAATAAAAAGCATTGAATAGTTGCGCTAGCGAGTTCAGGGTAACTATGGTAGCGCTGCCAGTGGCCAGCGCTGGTATCTCGGGTGTGATGGATGTGCGTTCCAACATTCCCTCCCGCTCAGCGCGGAAACCCCTTCTCTGCGGTAGCACCTTTCCCCCCCGTTCATGATACACCAAACTCTCCACAGTGCCCAACCCTCCGCGACGCCCACAACTCTTCCGCAGGTTACTCCCAACTCCCTCTGTTAGAAATAACTGCTCTTCACTATTAAAGTCAAGCTCGTTGGCTGAGTGAAGAGATGATATATACGATGATGATAATGTCAAAACTAACTACAGGACACCCAGTTCGACATATATACCCCCGCCCGCACACATGAGATCCCATTCCTCACCGGTCTTACTACCTCACCGGGTCACATAAGCTGCAGGATTATCTTATTCCAACACCCTCCTCCGAGGAACAGCCCTGGAGCCTCCACCAACCCTGACTGAGCTTTCCCCGGCTACACCGCTCCGCTTCACCATGAAACACACTAACGATCACGTATACCACTCCCGTATTTTCAACAAAGTTTTCAACTGCCAGAAAATACACACTTTTATTTTGGTTTATTTCTTTTACATATTCAGTACTCGTATACACAACCTACAAATTACCCCTATGATAACAGACTGTTGATGCTGCAAAACACCAGCTCGTCTCCGAAATCGCGCTCTCTGGGGCAGGAGGGAATGCAAGAATTAGCCATAATGGGAATATGGAGGTAACAATCGTGGGTATCTTGGGTGTAGGGACTCTAGCCTGGGTAATGACTCGGTGGGTAATGATTCGGTGTGCTAGGAATAAGGAAGAGATAAAGATTGTAGAGATCAGTATGAAAAAGGATGCCGAAAGGGAGGGAATTAGGGTAGCTAGGGTGAAAGTCAGGGGAGCATGTGCAGGAAGAGAAGGTACAAATGAGGGGACCGGCAGAGGTAGAAAGAGTAAGCATTGGGTCAAACAGGAGATAAAACACCTTCTTCTGATCGAGAGAGCGGCAAATGCAAGTGTCGCAGTCTATTTCCTTTACATGTCCACCTGTTTCCTGTTGTCAGACCACGTGACGCCTAGTATATGTCCTGGGCCGGCAATTAATATAATTACTCAATTTGGTAAAGGTAAATCGAACAAAACATTCCGCTACACTCAAAACTCCCTATGAGAGCATTTTTGACGGACCCTATAGACATCACGTACCCTTCCTTTTGGTCAGAGGGGGATGGCAGACATGGAATAAGAGAATAATTCCGGAAGATTGCCTCAGGTCCTCCGAATGAAGAACATCCTGATGACGGTAATTCATCATCTTCATCTCTTATGAGGTATGGAATTGAGAGGGGGATGTTGAGTTCATTGCTATTGTAGAAACCTACAATGTTTCCTATGCAATAGGCATTTGAAATTAATTTCTTATCCCCGGGGGGGTTGAATCCACCGAGGTTCTTATACATGAGGGCCTTATGGCTCGGAAATCAGGTCCCGCCACCTTGTGCTGGATATTAATGCGCTGTATGGAATTTAGTAAAGTTTGAAACAATAATATCTTTTGTCTACATCTTATGGCAGGGTTTCTTTTTATATAAGAAAAAACCCCACTGTTTCCTACTTATAGGATCCGGATAAGGCGCAAGGCACTATATGGTGCTTTCTTGTATGCGGATTTCTACGGTACCTTCAATTCCACAATTCTAAACTAAATCAAAGCAGGTTCTAGTGTTATGCAACAGTTAGATGCTGTTTTAGAGTATCGTAGACAGGCGAATCAGGACAAAATGGCAAAACACTTTAAGAGATATATTTTTGAAGTTGTGATATTTTTCATGCTTTTTTTGAAATACTCAGATACTCATATGCAGCCCCGATGGGGGGCAGCAAAAACCACAGCCTAAACTCCATCAATTGTTAACCAAGTCTGGCGTATTTAACCTTTATCCAACTAAAGACCTCTCACTATTATTGGCTTGGAGAATGACTTTCCAGATACTCCGACTGCTAGACAAACCACAATTACATTAGCCAATGCTACTCGTCAGGCATCTACAACTACTCATATTTCTGCCGATGCTCTAAGCATGATGAATTTATTAAATACGAATGTGTCAACGGATCATGACTGTGGTAACCTCTCAATTCTAGCTGAATCCCATCGGAGCCGCACGCGAGTACTGAGGATAAAAAAAGAAAATAAAATTCTAGGTGAATGAACACGAATAGACTAGTAGAGGAGAGCCCGATCCACTTGGAAAATAGATGAATCTATTGCAGTCGCTGGGATAGCTCCAGCTAGGTATACCTTTATTAATTCACGTGTTATACACCAAATCGAGGAATTATTTAAATTGCCCGCGAGCGATATACTGTATGAAGTTTTGGGGGGACAGATGCCCTGTATTTTGAGGTTCTTTGTGACATGATGAAAATTAACATGACTCAATAGCAATGGCTGGATTGCCCCGTGGCTAAGACAACCCCCGTGGATTGAATTGATTGTCAACAAAAAGGAGTCCGCCCGCGGCTCGGCTCCCCCGAATCCCACCGTGCTACATCTCCCCTGCCAGGTTATCTCTGATCGATAACCGGTTAACTAATGGCAGTACTCCTCAACCTTTTCCCGAAGATCATTAAGGGATATATCTCCCTTTCCCTTACGCTACCGAGGCTGGGCATATGAGCAGAAATCAATGGGCAGGCTATGAAGAGATAGGGAAGCTGTGGTGCCTGAATCAGTTTTCGTGCCCAGCCCCTTATCTATGTACCTGCGGTCAAGTCTTCTGACGCGGCATGAACTCTGGATGACCCGTTAACAACCAGACTAACCCGTTAAGGGGACTTTAAGATACTCCAATCTGACTGCACGGCGCCTCATAGAGGCTCCAATCAGCTCATTTCATCCGCTATAAGTAGCACTTGAAATAGCCAATATTGGCTTCTAGCAAGCGTTTCACTTATTGCCTGGGTTACCCTGAACTTACACTTTCCACTGCTTGGAAGTAGCACCCCCCTTGCATCATATACAGCAGTGAAATATGCATTCATACCTGAACCTGCAATCGAATCAGGCATTTTTAAGTTAACAAACGGTTCCTGTGACTTTTGATAGTGGTCCAGAGTAGTTATAGTAGGGAGGCAGAAGTATACACCAATTGACCTATCAATTAACATGTTACTATAGGTATAGATACGTATGTCTCACCCCAGTCGGGCTTCCGCTGGCTCATCATGCCCCCCCTACTGGGGGCCGAATATGAGTACTGAGCATATTAAAAAAATTATAAAAAAGGTCTCACCCCCAGATTCAGAGAAATACCGATAGGTGGTTTTTCCACCAGTTGCCACCAATACATCAGCACGGATCTCACTTCTCATCCATACAGATCTAGAGACCAGTCAATGTATATTTCAAATAGTACTAGCCCAGAAATAGATCTGGTGCTACATGACATTCTGCGAGCAGTTGTGACTTTCTTGTGGTTGTCTATCTGAGACTGCAAAATCTTTAAAGCCTATCTCAACTTCACCTTAATTTGCACTGAAAACAATGCTATATGGACTGCAAATGGAAATAAGTATAGAACTATGTCTTACTGTGACGTATATTGAGGTTTCATCTACAGTAGCTGCATAGATGCAGAGCTCGGACCCTTGAAAAAAGGAGTGACTGAAGACTTTCACTCACGCATTGCAGTCTAGTATAAGCGAGACTAGGTGTGATGCTATACTATGGGCCTCGACTGAGATTGGGCCGGTTGGGTTGTCATGAGAGTCAGTATTAATATGTGTCAGGGTAACCTGTTTCATAGTAATGTGTCACTGGTGGTGATTGGCAGTGATATGACTATCCAGGACGATTGGCACCCACTGTTTTAGTATTGAGTCTGAGGTGCTATTAGCAGGAGTACGTGATAAATTTCGGTATCCGTCCTCATTACCAGGTTGCGGCAGGGGCTAATATTCGTGATGACACTAACGCCGTCTTCAGGACCCTGAAGGCGCTTCTGACTGGTACCCCAGACCACCAGTGACTGAAGGTGGTGAACTTGTGCACAGTGGAGAAGGCGGTTATGGAGGAGGGTTTGAAGCGTTGAAGGTACCGGGGTTGTGCCGCGGGGGAAGGGTTAAAGGCATTATGGAGCAGGGGATTGGAGGTGCCAAAGAGAAGGGTGTTGGGGACACCTCGGAGGAGGGGTTTAGGACGCTGCGGGTTGTGCTGTAGAGGAAGGGTTGATCTGTGAAAGTCGCTGCTGGGGGTCTCAGGGGCTATTGTGACGGACCACTATCCATGCGCTGATCACATCAAACCTATTAGAACTCGGAGAGCACCGGTGGGGCAGAAGCGAAAACAAGCTGAGTAAATTCCTTTATCATATCCAAGCACTGGTCCGTCACTATTTTGGTCAAATGTATATCTACATTATTGTGAAAGACATATCCCGTAAATCAGGCAAACAGTCCTAGTATTTTCCCCAGAGAAGTGAAAAGAGAAAGGAAGAGTATTTAAGAAATGAAATAGTCAGCTCAACATCAAATTCTACTGAAAACCATTGAAGGTTCACAGGCTGACGTGGCTACTAAGTACCTAAGCTGACATTTTTGAAAAAAATCAACAATATCCCCCAGAAATTGAAATGACAACAGAAGATTAGCATGTCTTCTACACTAAAACAAACTTCCCAGCTTGCAAATGAGCGAGTCTATTGCATTCATGGAAGAGAGAAAGTAGCATCTTAGGCCTGGATCCCACCCTGGCTGGCCATGGAGGAATCATGCGAGTTCTCATATCGTTCGGAGCTATAACCCGCTGTATGGAATTGCTCCTGGCTCTGAGGATTTCCAGGAGACTGCCCACCATAAAGAGTTTGCGGCATATGATAGGAGTTGTAGTGGCCATCATAGGGGGTACCGAAATGAGGGTGGAGTAATTCAGGATTAGCTACGGGTTGACCAGCGTGTCCCTCAACATGTTGATAGTAGCCAGGCATATAGTTCGGATGGTCTTGGGCCCCGTTTGCATTCTTCGCGTTTGGTGGCGAAGTTGGAGCTGTATTATGCCCTCCATAGAGGAACGGAGGATAAAACGGAAATAAAACAGAGGGAGCTGCAGAGTTTTGCTGCATCTGCAAAACAGAGTCCGGAGTAAACTTCTGTCAGCTGTGTCAACTTGAAGAAACAAGCTCAGTTTTGACTTACGTTAAAGGCCCTTGGGTTAGATCCAGTCTGTCTCGCATTGAAATTTCCCTGACTTGCATAGTTCAAGGTGAGGCGGGCAGCAAGATCAGCTACATCAGCTACCGAGAATGAAATGGCGTGTGGATGTCCAGGAGCATTTGCGTTCATGATACGGCTATCGGTCATAGCAATATGGAATTGCTTGTACTGATCCCCGTGGGCACTATTACGGGGGGTTTTATCATGGTATTCCCGTCTCTGAACATGAATAACCTTTCCGAGGTAAGGGCAATTGTTCTTGGAAATTGGCCATGTCAGCAGCAGGTCTAATGCATCACGACGGAGTGCAATGTGTCTACCTCTGAATCAATTGCATGAGTGGCAGAAAATTGGTCATCATACTTGATGAATGCAAAGGCGTTTTTACCGAGGCCTAATTCAGAGGTATTAGCCAGTTGATGCCTAAAAGGCCAATAACGAAGCTTAGGACTCACCAAACTTTCCAGGTTTGATCACAAGATTGCAATCCATGATGCAGCCATACTTGCCGAATCTCTCGAGGAGGGATTCTTTGGTGATTTTGTCGGCGTTGAGTTGCCCGACAAAGATGGAAAATGGATCAACTGAAGTCTTGAAGTTTTTCGCTGGAGGATGGTTTCCAGTAGGTGCATTGTTTGCCCATTCAACGGACCAGATATTGTGAGAACGAAAGTACTGATTACCTGCATCAGTAAAACCAATCAAAGGGAATAGCAGTACAAAGGAGTTCATACCTGATGACAATCGACTGCATCTTGCCTGTACACGAACCTCACGAGGCAGCCATTCCTAATTCCTCTGGCTGCCGCATACTTGCCACTAATGAAGTCAAGGGATTCGAGTTCACCGAACCCAAACAAACCCTTTCGAGCTTCCTTATCGTCGAAGATGCCATTATCTAACTTTGCCAAAAGCAATGTTCTATTGACTTTAGCAGGCTCACAGCGAATGCGACGGCCACTTCCATCAACAACTTGCCCACGACCTTCACGGATTGCCCTATTGGCATCCTCATTGCTCTGGGGGTCAAGGTCAGTGTAAGCTCAAGTAGGGGACTGAAGAGATGAATCGAGTAGCTTACTTCAAACTGACAGAAGCTGTATGGGTTATTCTTCTCATCTCTGCGGATCTTGACATGCAGACGTCCAATCTTCCCGAAATGGAATTGCAAGCTCTTCTGGAGTTCCTCGTCCGTACGAGTAGCCGCAAGACTGTTTATATCACAATGGTCAGATCTCTGTGTTCTATTCTCGAATGCAATGGCTGAAAGACTTACTTTGCGACAAAAACGCAGGCAGACGGAAGACCACGACGGCCCAAACCCTCCGAGGAGGGAGTGGTAGTTTCGAATACCTCAGAAGAAGTAGACCCAGCTGAGTCCATATCATTGTTCTGCTTTGGCTTAGGAGTTTTGGCATCGTTATCGTATTGGGACATATCATCGTCATCATCCTCCGTCATGATTGCCCTTGGAGTGGCGAAGTTGACCTGGGCACTGCGAGTGTAGCCATAAATCGGGTGGTCAAGTAGCATCGAGTCTATAAGCGGACCAATGGCTTTACCACGACGCTCTGCAAGTGTGGTATCTGACCATGAATTAGTTTCTGAGAATACATGACGCAGCAATATCAATCGTTGTCATGGTACTCGAAACCAGAAGACAAACCCAACATCATAGGGAGGTACAATAAGCAGAGGATGAAAAGAAAGAAAGACAGCACATACCGTTACGATTAACAGAGCCAGAAGGGGGAGTAGAAGGAGTAGAGTCATAGAATGACTGTCCAGATATACTGGCAGAAGGGCAGGGAGAGAGGTTCTCAGGGTTTCCATCACCGTGAAGCTTGTGCTTCTGGGGAGTCTTTGGGCCCTGGTCAAGGGAAGTTAAAGAAGCCATTGAATGCATGTACAAAGAATGGATTCTAAAACTCGACTATGTAGAAAGATGGAGATGATGAAGTCTGGATGGACTGAAATTCAAGGATAGATTTGTTTTTAGATGAGCTGGCACAGTACAAAGGGAACCAGACTATGCAAAGGTAAGTCTCTGCTCAGGATCGGAGGGATGCAAGGTAATTAAGAGGAGAGGGTAGTCTGGCTGCACTACCCCTCCCTCGTAGAGGAGGAGAGAGCAGAAATGGGGGGACGGCTGGACGCTTCTCCTACGAGGGCTCACCCTCATTAACAAGAAACCGTGCCAACCAGACTAAAGAAACCAGACTATTAACAAGACCAAAATGAAAATACTCGATAGGGCAAGTTGCAGATAGGAATATGGGATCGGGATCATGTCTGTACCTATTGGTGATAGACAGTCTTGTGCGGAACAGGATACTTTTGCGATAGACAGACTTTTTTGGTAGTCGTGAAACAACCAGCAACCTCTGGTTAGCGTTAGCGTGGCTAACGATGCAACGGAAACGGAAACCTAGATAGTAGCCTCAGATATGCTTCTAGTTCTCCACTTGCCTTCATCTCTCGTAGACTTAGGCGAATTTCCAGTGTGCCAAATATGCTGTACGTGCCCTCACACGCAGGCAGAACAGCATCACGACTCTAAGGCTCCGTTGGCTGGCCAGGCACTAATATGAAATCTCAAAGAAGTAGCATGGAGGTGAAGTGTCTGGATACAGCTCCACTTGATCGGATATATCAAGAATATGTAGCAACGGCAAAAACACATTACTATGCAGACTTTATTGTATATTACCCCCCACTGACAACATTTCCATGAGTCTGGCAATCATTGAACCCTATTTCAATATCAATCATGCAAAGCGATCCTCCCATGCAGTCAATACCAAAGGCAATGCTCACCAAATGCTCAATTCCCTTAACCCTAGCCTATAGCCTAGGCCTTGAAATCCTCCAAGGCTTCTAAGATACTCACATAACTTGCAATGAGAGTAACGGCTTGACATCCTGCCAGCTCCTCTATCCTCTTATCGTATTCCTCCAATGCCTTCTCGAAACCGGCTTGGACAGCTTTCTGAGCGTTCCCATTCCCCTTTACTCGTCCGCTCAGCAAAGTTGCACGCTCTTCGTAAACCTTTGCAAGACAAGATCTTAGCTTCAGGGCCTGCTGCTGTGTAGCTGTAAAGATTTCGAGCAGGGAATCATCTGTTCAGTATCTATCAGCCATTACTTTTCAAGAAATCAGAGTAAGGGATTATCTACCTCTAGTTCGGCTAGTATTCAAGACTTCACGCAACTGCAGAGAAGAACATACCGAAGCTAGATACTTGGCCTCCGTTTTCAAGATTTCCAGCTTCTCTTCAAGTCGTTTATTCAGCTCTGTGCATGTCACGTTTGTTGATTCTGGCGCAGTAACCAGTGCCATTTCAGCCTGCTCAGGAAGAGAGTTGATATCTATCTTTGATTTCTTGTACATTGGACCTTCGGATGTATCTTCAGGAACATGAGGAGCATCAACTGACTCCCAAAACGGCTGGTTGAAAGAAGTAGATAGAATGGACTGTAGGTACTCGATTCGGGTTGGGATGATATCGTCACGAAAGAAGCGAGCTGCTCCGTCCATCTTGAGTTTCAGAGGAGGCAGTGGATTGAGCAGACCGCTGGGAATCAGTGGCTTTGACTCCTCGGTCGGGTATTCGTGCTTTCTCTTCGTTTGCATCACGTGAAGCTTCACTTGGGTGGTTAGCAAGCACAAGCTGCAAACAGAACAGAATAGTAGCTAAAACCCACCAGCTCTAGTAAGGGGAGTTACGGCCTGAGGATGCAATGGAGAGAGTTTGAGGGTCTGGTAACCAGGAAGATCAAGGGGAAGGTTATTGTATAATCTGGTTGGTGGTTTGGTGTCTAATTAGTACTATGAACATGCAGGAAGCTTCCAAGTGGAGTAGCTGGCCACGTTGTGTTACCCTGATCTCACTCCTCAATCCAGCTATTGACCCAATTTGGCTAAGCTCCATCACCCCTGCTCTAAATTTCTTGACGCTAAACCGCCATGTGCAACCGCATCTCGCCCACCCCGAGCTCCCCGCCGACAATCGCAAAAATTCGCAGTACATATGGCATTCCTTCTCCTCCGGCCTCTGGGGCGATCCCAATTCGCTTATAAGCAGCTTCCCCGAATAGCCCCACCACGGCCAGTACCACTAGCACTTCCAGCGCAGAAGCGAATAGCTCTACCCTCCCTACCTCAGCAAATCCAGCAGCGGCGATGGGCGGCAAATCAGAGTATGGATCTCCCAAGGAGTAGGGCGCAGCCAAGTATGAGGCTGCAGGCGGGGGATGAGTCGGAGGCGATTTTGAGGGATATTGGGTTATTACCTGGTGCGTGGATCCCCTGGATCTAAAGTTAGTGAGGTCGCAGGAACATCTGGGAGTTATTGGGGGTGGATTATCAATATAGGGCAACCTTGAAAGGGGCTGATGAGTTTCTGTTGGGTGTGGCATACAGACACCTTTGTCCCGCTTAGTAGGAAAAACCGACCTTCGCTACTCAAAGAGCCCAAAGTCCGCTTCCAGCTATTCAAGAAACGGGTAATATATAAGATTAAGAATTTGGTAAAGTACGTTATCCCCAATTGTTTCTTGCTATAGACTTCCTACTGATAGGTATATGTCTTCTAGCCTTGCTGTGTTCCGCTACTACAGCAAAGTCCCATTAGAATACTCCGTGCCCAAGAAAATCGCGCCCCGTCTCTATGAACAAATGTACACTGCTTTCGCCGAGTACGCCCTCCCCATCCTCTTCTCCCTTATTCCTCTAAATCACCCAAACCCCGGTTATTAACCCCAACCCCCTAACGACAGAGGCAATACCCCTCTCCTCCGCCAGATCTGCTGCGACGGCCTCTACGATTCCTTCAAATCCAAGATCATCGCCCGTGGCCGGAGCAAGCTGATCTGGCGAATGAAAGGGCTCGTCGGTGGCCCCAAACTCATCAGCAGCAACGCCATCTACATCGGCGATCTCGGCATGGGTTTCCGCCAGGCAGTAGTAAAGATTAGATCACTACAGATTGTCTATAGGTACGATTCTAAGGGGAAGCAGTTACCCCTGTCGGGGGAGACAGTACCGGTGGTGGAGTATTTGGTACTGCAGAAGAGGAAGACAAAGAGTGGGGATGGAGATTGGATGGTTTGGGGGACGACGGAAGAGACCACTCGTTAGTATACCCTGGTTTTTTGGAGAGGAGAGGTAATATTAGCAACGTATTTACTAATGTGCGTGTGACGTTTAGTCGAGATACTGCAATATAGGGAAGATACCTCCCCTTTCAAGCAGAAGCAGGCATAAGCTTGAATTCAGATATATCAGAATAAAGAACAGTTTGATGTTAGGAGTGTTGATATAGAGGAGATGTATGGACCATGGCACTTTGTCGGCTGTATATATCCTACGTAGCACTACTTCATATTAAGAGCAACAGATCCGAGTCATTTACACCATCCTGTTTGAATGTCTCGCCTGACGATCTCTTGGTCGTTCTATATTCACCAAGAGTCCTTCTACGGCATAGGGCCAGGGGCCTGCTGTGGAAGAGGGAATGGTCTATGAATCTACTGCTAATGTGTCTGGATGAAATGAAAGCTCTTCCTTACAGCAAACAACCTCTTTTTATGATTCCATAAGGAAATGAGAGGGGGGGGGCAGTTGGGAGTTGAAATTGGACGGTAGGGAGCGTCGGCTTACGCTCACCACATACTACTCCTATCTGGTATACTCAGTGGCACGAATCTAACTGCCTTGCCTGTGCAATAGTGCAACGAGAGTGCATTATGATGGAGTTGAACCTTTTTAGGCCAATTCGTGATATGGGTGGCGACAAGAACCCAAGCCCGGTCGACCTCCGCTGTAATGCCTACAGAGGCGCCATCAGGAGTGCCCTTACTTAGGTCCAGGGGGGACAACGGACTCCAAAGGCGGTCGGGAGATACATGCGATAACCAAGACGCTCAAACAATGGGGTGCCAATCATCCTGTACCGACTACCATCGGACATCACATTTATGCTCACTTTGATCCTGAGTTCCATCATATCAAAGTTCTAAAGGTGAATTTACCCTCTGCTCCCACCAATCTACCCAATCTACCCTCTGCTCCCACCAATCTACCCTCTGCTCCCACCAATCTACCCTCTGCTCCCACCAATCTACCCTCTGCTCCCACCGGTGATCTACCCCGGCACTTTAGCTAACTAGAACCCCCTAGTTCAGACATCATGCCCGAAAATCTTCAAGAAAGGCTGCGGCGAACAAGAGAATATGGGCCTTAAGTGAGGGCTGGTCACGAGGCTGGAGAAGGCTGGAGAAGGCTGTTGGCGCCACCAGATCAGAGGTCAAGGTATACGTCCCGGTGCGTTCTAAGGGGAATATCGCATCTGATACATTCATAATAGGTGGTTCTAGGCCATTTTATAGCCATAATGAAAGAGCAGATGGAAGAAGAAAAAGAACGGGAAACTGGAGGAGAAGATGGGATAATATGAGAGCGACGGAAGTGTTCAGGGAGTCCCCCCGAGCGCGGGAGATGACGACCTTACTCGCACAAACTAGCAGCCACCAGCGGGTAGGGTCGGCTGCGTCCCACTTAAAACCACAGAAATTCAAGCAGTGTTGAACCACGTTGGGAAGAGAAAAAAAGACATCTATGGAAATGCGGAAATGCCTCCAACTGGTTTTGCGGACGCTGCAAAGCATTCCACCAATGCGAGTTGCTAGAAAAATAGCCGACAATACTTGTGCTGTCGCTTCCATTCTATCGACCCACTCCCACTACAATCCCTCGGACTTACTGGTCATGCTCAGCATCGCTTAGTTCACCTCTGCCTCCATGTTTTGGCTTCTACCACCTTGGTGAGATCTAGGCCGAACTGCCACCTAGTCATTCACTCCCCCCCATTGCTCTGCCTATCTCCGCTCTATCACCTGTTGCACACCCTACTGTATTTGCAGAACCCTCTTGTATCTTAAAAGTTGAGAATATATGACCTCCATAGACATCTGTACTTTTCGTACTCTTGACATTCTGATATTGCACTAGCGAGTGCCCTATGCAAAAAATGATATCTACTGCTATAGCAGACCTTTTACATTTTCCGGCTGCTTATGCAAGTATATTAAAACGATGATGGTAAAACCGATGGTAGGAAGAGGACAAGACCTCCAAACTTAAACCATAGATATCCTTCCCATGCCAAGAATTTTAAGTCCGGAGGTCATCTCATTTATTATATAAATAGGTTAACAAATAATTGATCAAATGTAGGAAAGGGTGAGCTGTATAATGCTTGGCATGGGAGGATATCTTCTCCTCTTCCTACCATCATCCGTTTTATCATCATCATCGTTTTAATACACTTGCAGATTTCCTCACGACTGACTGTGAGTTGAGTTTTATTCTGAGTGTGTTCTCTCCATATCTGTTTCAGTGGCGGTACTAGAAAAACACCGGACTCTATTCCTTCGGGTAAGCTGGTGATTGCTGCGGTGATACCAGAGAAGACTGCTGCAGTGGTCTTCTGTACCGAGAATCGAGCATCGTGCCCTCCCTTCAATACCTCTCTTCAACCTTCTTCTATCTCTATCTTTACTTTCATCTACGTGCCGCTGTTCTGTTCATCCCGTGATCTGTTCATTCCTTAATCTGCTCGTCCCTGGTCTGTCATTCCGAAATACGGAATATCAGAGCCAATGTTGCAATTACTCCTGGGAGATCGGAGATTCTGCGGTGACAAGAATGCTATTTGTGTTGAAGACTTTCTGGAAATTCTTGACATCCTCTTCTCCACCCAAAACCTTGATGCTTGGGTTGCAGATGGGACAAATCAAGATAATGATTCTGCAGAGTTATCTGAGCGGGAAGGCAACACCACAGTTCATGTTAAGTCTGAAAGCGGACAAGAAATCAACATATGCTTCAGAACCAGACTAATGCTTCAGCCCCAGCTGCTCTGAAGTAAAGGCTTTCTATATGGGAGAATGGGCTATTAGAGCTGGAGAGATCTCAACTCTCAACTCCAGTTCTTCCTTCAATAAGTCAACCACTCAGATCAGTTACTTTTGCCCGCTCAAGTCCAGTTCCTCCTTCAACCAGTCAACCACTCATACAAGTTATTTCCGCCAACTCAACTTCAGTATCCCCACGCATTAACCGCCACTTAGACCATCCATCGAACTCGCAGAAAAGGATTATTGATTCAGCTTTAGATAGTTACCATGGAGTAAAAATATACAACATAGCAAACTTATATAAAATATCAATTAATTACACAGCTCATCCAAAACGTTTGGCTGCGCCAACAGTCACCCATTTCCTCACTCCAATCGATTTAGACTCGTTTGGTGGCCCCATAACCCCGATGAGAAACATCACTCGACTCCTGCTCCAATTCTGCTCTCACTTCGTCCGCAATCGGTGGCTCTAGGTGTCTATCAAGCCCATCAAACCTCTCACCCCGGCTCTTACAGACTGCGTATCTCACCCCCAACCTCAAAGCACATACCGCAAAAGTAATCAACAAGCCTGCAACAGGAGCAACCAAGAAAGTGCCAAAGGCAGACCAGTCAGGCGCATACAAAGACGCCAATATAATCAACTTCCCCGCAGCGTTCGCATCTCCATGGTAGAAGACCATTCCAAATACCCAGACGCTGAAGATTCCACCAAGACCACCACACACGACTTCAACACCTTGGATGAAGTAGAACTTCCTGCTGAGGCCAAGGAAGACGGATGGAACGGCGGCGGAGGCGGCGAGGTTTGAGATGAGGAAGATCTGGAGGATAGAGGGGGACTTGATGGCAACAGCAATGACGGGAACAATGACAAGGACGACCATTCCACGGACCCAGATGAGGGGAAGCCTGTTGCGGAAGAGCTCCTCGGAAGCAGTGGAAACTATTGCGGACTGGAGGGAATCAAAAACTACATTATAACGTGGTTAGCTTCTGGCACCCTCGGAGTTATCAGTGGGGTAAACTATACCAGCACAACTCAACGAGATAACCATGACAATGACCAAACCCACAACCCACGCTGGTAAATTGCCCATGAGCAAGAAGAAAGCCATAGCTCCTGGCTCTGGGATTCCTGACCAGACTGCAATCAAACCAGTAGCGCCAACGAGAGCCAATATCACAAAGACGACGAATGTAGCAATAGAAACACCAATTGCAAGATCTTTGTCAGTACGAGAGGCAAAGGTTCTCATCCAGAATCCCTATGGAATCAATCAGCAACAGGTTTTCATATAGGGACATGCAGTGGGCAGTTATACTGAAAGGAACATATCGCTGCAGATAATACCAATGAAAAGAGTATAGATAAGTTGGTATCCCAGAAGGCTGGGTTTCATCAAGCCAGAAGGCTCAATTAAGCTTGTGTCGATTTTGACAGAGGTTCCAATAGCAATGGAGCAGATGATGATCAGACCACAGATCATTACTCCCTGAATGTTATCGGTAACGAAAGAGACCTTGAATCCTCCCAAAGTGGTATAGATGGTGGTGACGATAACCTGGACAATAATGACTGGCAAGCCGTCAATCCCGGCCAAGGTACTAATGACTTGCTGGAGTCCAGAAAGCTCCGCAACCATGTACAAGAACATAATAGCCAAACTACAGACCACACTCATTAGCCCATGTTTCGCCATCACGCAAGTTTGGAGATCAATCTCACGTCAAGAAACTGATATAGGCTCCGGCAATCTCTCCATATCTATGTCTGACCCAGGTGGTCATGATGAATCCTTCGGGGAGTTTCTTCCTAATAATTGGACCCAGGAATACAAACGCCATCAACGGCAATGCGGAAGTCACAGCATAAGTAAATGTTCCTTGAATACCCACAATGGTCGAAAGCTCGGGGTACGAGAAAAGGATAGCAGATCCCATAGCTGTCTCATACGTTAATTAAAACACCCAAAAGGAAGGGGGGAAGGGGAGAGAGTCGGTAGCGGCAACACATTTCCCACGCAAGTCTTAACTTGATCGAGTGCAAACGGTACTATCTCAGCCCTGCCAAAAGAGAGGATTATCCAAACATGGGGTCTCCTCAGTGCTGCCCCGATGGGTAAGAGCGAGAGGGTGGATCCCTAGCCAGGATATCCCAATCTTCATTTGGGCGCCCGTAGTGATGCCATACAAACACACCCCCTCCGAAGCTCCCTCCACCACAGATCACAGATAAACCTGATGGTGAAGAATACTTGGAGAGTTTCATGGACTCACGAACCTGACGTAGACTCATACTAATAGTCTCACATCTCATTCATAGAAAATCTTTTTTTTGCTCTCAAGACTGCATTTGAACCGCTTCACGGTCATGTCGCCACCACCCTAACTCTGATCGCACAACACTGACCAGAGGATACGAAATTGAGGGCCAAAGGAATGGCTTTAAGATAAGTTAGTTCATGTGATCGACCGAAGAGTGAAAATTAGAGAGATTACCGCTCTGGGTGCGGTTTGTCGAGATGAACTCTGATTTACTCTGATGGCGGTATCTCCATGCAAAGGAACATCCCATGACCCTGAAGAAATTTGACATATTAGTTATTATAATCCCTGACGGGAAAGGCGGCTCACAGGAAAAGCACATAAGTGCAGTAGATCAGTGCATTAGATACAGGTACCGATGGCATCCCCATTTTGCGAGAATTTAAGGTAGAGCAGAGAAAGGATGAGGAGAGGAGGAAGGGAAGAGGGGCCCTTTTTATCTTAACTTTTACCCTAACAGAAAATGCAAGGGACTAGTGCTAATATCGCTAGAAATATCATACATCGGCAGTTTGCCGCCGGTAGTCTGGTAGACTACCGTAGAACTCAACTACTGTTGATATCCATCCTAACTTCGCCAAAGTCGCCTAGTTACAACCTGATCAGGTCTAGGGAAGGAGATCTGGCTTGAAGTCTTAGAGAATCACATTATGCCTCTGACTGAATGCAGTTACCAGGAGGTCTGTGAACAGACAAATAACAAATAACTCGGAAGGTTGTTGTGCCAACCAGACTAGCGTCGCATCCTCAATATACCTCAATATACCTCAAGTTCATCAGCAATTGTCAAGGAACATGGAATCTCACCATCATCCTTCGCCCAGAAGTCAATATGGGAAATAAGACTCCTTGTCGGTTTTGAGAAATCACTGTAGAATTAGTCAGAATCCGAGCCAAGGTCGCCAATCTGCCCACAAATAGTAACGCGGCTACCACGAAAGGGCAAGATCAAGATTTTCGAGTCTTATTTCCCAGTTTTCCCGGTATCGAATGTCTTGCCGGCTGGTCTGTCCATCCCGGAACTCCCCCTCCTTGTCCTGGCTTCTACTTGGTGAGATCTGGCGGAGGAAACTCCAGCAGTTTCTATTACGTTTTCTTCCATCCCGACACCTTCACTCGGGATACGCCGTTCTTCGTCCTACATTCCCTCCCCTTGAGGGTTCTACAAGGAATACCAGGCCCCTCGTTGTTCACCATAAGCCTTCGTCTGATCTGACCCGAACATTGCCCCCGGCGATGTTGACCGCTGGCCCAATTCTCACTTTCCCTCCAGCGAGCAACGAACACCCGGCCCGCAGCAGGGGTGGTTTAGGGTTTCGAGCCCTGAGCACCCCTCCATATGCCGAAATTACGATACAGGACTATATCGCCCAGATGCTCGACAGACCGATGAGATCGCTGGACCATAAAACAATGATAGTTTGAACAGCTTCGCGGCCTACCACGAGATTGTGGCGCTGCTCCAGGATATCCGGCGTGGCCGTAGTCCCATGATTTCAGTGACTGACGCTGTTTCATATTTATATTTCGGCCCCAACGATATGAGATAACAAAACTCCGCCCCGTCACTGACAAATAAAACCCAGGAAAACCTCAACCTTCATCTGCCCCAGTCATACCCTGTGATGCGAAAGAGCTTCCTTCCTATGCGCAGCCCATGGCTGAGGTTAATCTTCAGCTTTTTTTTGTAGATGACCTCTCGGAGAAGCTAACAGGAGGCATAAGGAGCATGAAAAGCAGAGCGACGTCGTGTATGATCCTGGCCGTACGCCTGAACCACTGAGAGTATGGCGCTGACTGGCGGCAATACCTATCTCACGGCAGTCATTACCGAATCCAGCCACGGACACATACAAGTACTGAGTATCCAAAAGAAAACCAAGAAAAACAGTCGATAGCCGAGGCTTTGTTCAGGGTAATTATGGCAATTCGGTTTCTGGTACTTTTGGCTAATTAGGTCCACCGTCAGCAGAACTCGAACACCGTCAGCAGAACTTGAACACCTTTCAACAGGGAAGCAACGCACCTAAGACCTGTACGCCAGTCCTGCGGACAATTCAGGAAACATGCGCAGACGACCTGGACAAAAATGAATGAAGACTCGCACTGAACACTTCTACATGCCCCAACCCTTTCTCTATGGGACTCTCTACCCCCGCACGGCACCCACAACCACAACGGAGAACTCTTCAATACTCCTTTCCCTGCGCTCCGGGCTTCAGTAGCCGCTTTGGTGGAGGTGGGTGGGCTGGCCCCTCTGCAGGGCGCTTCCTAGATTGCTTAGCAGCAGCCTCAGATGGGAGGGCGCTGTTCGAGAGCATCCTAGGCTTGATGGTGCGCTCACTGATACACGCCACGGAAGCGGGAATCAGAGCAAAATTCAGAGCGGCAAGAGCAGGAACGCGGATGCACCCCGGCTTCGGCAAAAGACGTACAGAATGGGGCAGACATGCCCTGTCTGCACTCACCTGGTGTAGAACAGACAAGGGTGCCCACAACGATCATGGCTACACCACATACACAAGACAGACAGCCCGGCGTGTACCAAGTGCAACCACCCCAAGCAAGGGCGGAAAACACATCGTATTCGAATGCCCCGCATATCGTCCCGCCAGATCGCATCTGGGAGAGGTATCCTCCTGGGAACAGCTAGACAACCAAATCTGGATAACAGAGGACGGGGACAGTGGAGGAGTTTTTCTATTTCATATTCAGAGAGCTACAGGGGCGGTAGGGGGAATTGCTGTCGCTACTGGAGTTGGATTTGGAGGAAGCTGGATCCCTATTTCATTTCGTTTCGTTTGCCCGTGATCACCCCAACCCCAATTTTTAGTACATCGGATTTCCGGGCCTCCCATCAGGGCTCCAAATGAGTAACCGAGTATATATAACATTAAAAAAAGCAGCAGCCTCATGCAGCACCAATACCGCGCGGGGGAAGGGAGTAGGGAATGAGTGGATGGGGATATATATATACAAAGCAAGATCTCCGTAGTTTTGTTGTCTCTTATCTATAAGCAATCGAATATATATCTTCTCTCAGTTGCGATCAGCTTGACTTTGAAACATCTCTCCATGCTCTCCTGTAGTAATGACCCATACAAAAAACAACCTTTAATATCGTTGCTTTCCTAAGGATCTTTCATTACTGGTAAACACCTTCTTCATCTTCTATCACATTGACCATCTCCTTCTCTCGGGCTAACCGTACTATCATACGCCTAACATCCACAACTAAAGGAAAGATCCAAGTCACTAGTGTTGGACAGCTTATTGAAAAGAGACAATAATTACGGAGATCGTGCTTAGTATATATATATATATCCTCGTCTTTAGTGTGCTGTACATGTCCATTATCCCGGAATAGTAACCCATTGTACATTATTCATACCAACATATGATACACGACACGAACCGCCATATGAAACATCGACCGGACATCCCCGACACCACATAATGCAAGATTACCATATTCCAACACGATACCCCTCATCTTCAATATGCTCCAGTAGCCATTTATAAACCTCCTCCTCCATTGCATTCACATCCGCATCCTTGAGACCTAAGAAACAAGGTGGATCAATGCAACCCGCAGCCATTTTCCAATAAAAAAAAAAAAATTTAAAATTAAAATTCCCCCCCCCA
>Ga0307511_10001524_pt1 | contig 24493 bp, 21 predicted proteins | sample 13_EM_MG_FD_200266 | JGI IMG/M metagenome (GOLD analysis project Ga0307511, IMG submission 200266) | Populus trichocarpa ectomycorrhiza microbial communities from riparian zone in the Pacific Northwest, United States - 13_EM | ecosystem: Host-associated > Plants > Roots > Unclassified | place... | reverse complement strand
TAATATTATTTCAGTTTTTTTCTTTAAAAAATTATCATTTTTGTGCTCTTATCTTGCAATATTATTATTTATACGTAAAGAATTTCAAATGTACATGAGAAATGATAATCCATTAATTAATCCAAAATCACTAAATTAATATATGATATTGTCAAAGAACCATCTCAACCCAATAGCTTAAACTGTTAAGTGAGGTCTCAGGATATGATTTATATTATTCTCTAACACACCCTCTCAAATGAAAGTCCTTTGAGTTTGAAATTTGTACAGTCTCACATTACTTTGTGCTTAATTTTTATCAAATAAATAAGGATAGTGAGATTTGAATTCGTGACCGTTTGATCATTAAGGCTCTGATACCATGTCAAAGAACCATTTAAACTTAATAAATTAAACTGTTAGGTGAGGTCCTAGAATATAATTTATATTATTCTCTAACAGATATGATTAATTAGTAATTAATTAAGTATGTTCATATGCGTTATTAATCTGAGGAGGAGGAGGAAGGTCACATGAAGGGAGGGAGGGAGATCCATGTATATTTTATCTACTGTCTCTGTCTCTCTGTTTGGACGTTGTCCCTTCATTTCTCGGCTCCTCACTTTCTCACCAACATCACTTGCCCTCGTTTTTCTCTTCTTCATTTATTTTCTGCCAAACATCTTTTAGTTGCATCTATGTCTTGCAATACATTCATGCACCGTGTCTCTATCTACACACTCACACACACCATAGCTATTAATGTTGATATTATATTATTCATCATTTTTTTTAAAATTTTTTATTTTGAAATATATTAAAATAATATATTTTTAAAAAAATTATTTTTAACATTAAAAAGATTTAAAAATATAAAAAAATTAATTAAAAAAAATTCAAAATATCTCAAAATTATTTTTTAAATATAAAAACAAACACATTTTAAATATCGTTGGAGCTGATTGCTTGAGTGGAAAGCTTAATTTAAGTAAGGAGTGTTTACATCTGAACCCAATAATTTTTTTAAAAAATAACATCATTTCAGGTTTTTAATATTTTTTATCAACTTGTCTAATTCATAACTAGAGGTTGCAATAGGTAAACCTGAATTAGATAGGGTTTTTTTGGATTGTAGTAATAGTGGTAGTTTAAAGTGCTTTTCGTTTAAAAATGTATTAAAATAAATTTTATTTATTTTTTAAAAATTATTTTTGATATAGCACATCAAAACAATCTAATAATATATATAAAAAATTATTTTAAAAAAAAAATCAAAATTTTTAAGAATTCCCAATCACTCCCTTAATAGCTATAAGCTAGTCAAATTGCGATACAAATTATTTGGAGAGAAGCAAATAATGGTTTGGAGGGTGAAAATGAAAAGGAGTAAAGTACCTTATCTCTCCTTCGTATGAAGCTCTTGGGGTCCATACATTTTATGGTGTTTTTTATTTTATTTTATGATTTTACAAGCTCAATACCATCCATATAAAAATTATTAGTTTATTTGCGGGTAAGAGTTCTTCACTAGACTGAGAAATCTCATCATCACCATCGGTGTTCATCTACAGATAAAAGCTCACAGAGCAGCTCTGCTTTGCTCTGACCACAGCTGAATGTTTGCAAAGGACTGAGGACCATGCATGCATGGCCAGGATATTGCGCATCATATTTAATTCATGGCTCAATATATATGCTGTATTTCTTTCTTATATTTGGAAATTGTTTCTTGGAAACCAGAAAAAAATAATGATGGAGTTTGTTTCCAGATTTCTGGAAATCTCAAATTGAATAATACTCCATTATTATTAGTTAATTACCACTGTTTGTACAGTTTTTTTTTTTTACAAATATTTTGCTTGTAATAAATTAAAAGAAAATGGTTACAATACCAAGTAAAATTCATCCTGGTTAAAAGGGAATGTTCACAATCAATTCATAACACTTCCACTAATATTTTATTTTCCAGATCCCGCAGCCCATGAGTAGATAATGGAAGAGCAAATCCAATCTGATCATCAGCTGGGTATTTTTTTATTTTAAAAAAAAAATAAAAAATATTATTTTAATAAAAAATACTTTAATTTTTCTTTCTAATCCAGACCAGTTGAAGCCTTGAATCTGTTTATTTCCAGATTTACCCACTAGACAGATCCAAGTTGTAAGAGAAGGGAGCAAATTGGCATAGCACATGGTTAGTGATCCATCGTGTAATAATTAAAAGTGGTAATTAACAAATCTCAAGTAGATAATGTTGTCCCATCCACTCCCTCAAATTTTAATCCTTTACAGCAGAGACCACCCGACAGAACTACAAGATTTGCAGTCTAATTTAAGAAAGAAATTCCCATGAATTTTCACTTATTCCTTGCTTTCATGTGCTCTTCACTATTTACTATGGATTCCACCTCCTTCCACAACTTGTATTTAACAAATCCAAAATATATCTTTCCACTTCCCTTTTCTCTTTATCTAGAATTTTACCAGTATTAAATACATCATTATTACTCCCATCTCACTTTACGTATGATTTGTAATTCATTAACTCGAATTCTAATCTCAGTTGCATTTTCTGGATTTGATGAGGGGGGTGTGCATGTTATTTTAGATTAACTGTGTTTCATGGTAATTCCCATAAATCGGCTAAGAGTAGGTTTCTAAACTGTATACTTGGCTGCTTGAAAACATTGACAAGCTACTAAAGCACAGCAGTTAACAAAACACACGATGGCTCTGCAACTGTGACCACATAAAACGATGGACCACCTGCTTCAGTTGTCTTGGATTCATGGGATCCTCGACAAATTAATACATATCCAACGGTTGCTGTGTCAAGTTGGTTTGATCTTGAAGCTATCAAAGTCTAAACCCATCAATCAACCATGCCCTGAAGATGTTACTCTTTGATTTCAATCAGTCTCTCAGCCTCAGGACTCGTTTGTGAGCATAATATCAATCAATCAAAAATCTTGGGAGATACAATTTTTCTGTGAACTTGACTCTGCTATGTGACCACAAGAGTGGCAACAGCTCGACCTGGAAAGTGGAAACCATATAGGATAGCTATAAATGTGAATCTTAAAAAGGAAAATTTTGGTTAACAAGTCATCCAGCAGATTTGGATTTTGATTAGATCGACCTAGGAATCGATTGATTCATTCAATTAATTGTGTTTAATTGATTAATTCTCATTCAATTTAATTTGAAACTTGATCCACGTCTAGTCTAGTCTTGAGTTAGTGAATTACCAAGTTAAGCTATCAAATCTGTTAAATATTAATTTTCACAATAACATAGAATATCACTTTTTTTTAAGAAAAAAAACTCCCAAAGTTTTGTACAGAATGTAGCAAACTGAAATTGAACTTTGGAAGGAAAGTACAAAAACACTTTGCTTAGTAAGTGACAGCAAGAGCAAAAGAAGGTGATATCAACAGCAGCATCCATCTACTAATTACTTAAATAAAACCAAATTAGTATCCATCTGCATCACCATCTCTGAATTAACAGCTATGCCAAATACAATATTAATAATTAAAAAGAAAAAAAAAAAAGAAGAAGGTGGTGGACTTGGATCCAGATCTTCTGCTTTTCTTCTATAAACAAAACATGGGGTTCCTCCCTCAACAATCCCAACACAGACCAACTCTTCTCTTCTATCAGCAGCAATGCCTTCACCTCTAAGGAATCTCTTACTTTCTCCCAATATCTTCTCCTTCACCTTACTTCTGTCCATAAACTCTCTTCTCTTGCGTTCTTGCTACTCCATTGACGAGCAAGGCCAAGCTCTTTTAGCATGGAAGAACAGTTTAAACACCTCCACAGATGTACTAAATTCTTGGAACCCTTTAGACTCAAGTCCATGCAAATGGTTTGGGGTCCATTGCAACTCAAATGGCAACATTATAGAGATAAACTTGAAAGCAGTAAATTTGCAAGGCCCACTGCCTTCAAATTTCCAGCCTCTCAAGTCCTTGAAGAGCCTTATCCTTTCATCAACCAATCTTACCGGTGCAATACCAAAAGCGTTCGGAGATTATCTTGAGCTTACTCTCATTGATCTTAGTGATAATTCTCTCTCGGGTGAAATCCCAGAGGAAATATGTAGACTAAGGAAGTTGCAAAATTTGTCTCTCAAAACAAATTTTCTTGAAGGTGCCATTCCTTCTGATATTGGAAACCTCTCAAGTCTAGTGTATCTGACTCTTTTCGACAATCAACTCAGTGGCGAAATTCCGCAGAGCATTGGAGCATTAAGCAGATTACAGATTTTTAGAGCAGGTGGGAATAAAAATCTGAAGGGTGAGGTGCCTCAGGAGATTGGAAACTGCACCAACTTGGTTGTTTTAGGGCTCGCTGAAACCAGCATTTCTGGGAGTCTTCCTTCATCAATTGGGAAGCTGAAAAGGATTCAAACAGTAGCCATTTACACGGCACTCTTGTCAGGTTCTATCCCAGAAGAGATTGGAGATTGCAGTGAGTTGCAGAACCTGTATCTGTATCAGAATTCTATTTCCGGTCCAATCCCGAGGCGAATTGGGAAACTCAGCAAGCTTCAGAGTTTGCTCTTGTGGCAGAACAGCATAGTAGGGGCTATCCCAGATGAGCTTGGACGTTGCACAGAGCTTACAGTCATTGATTTATCCGAGAATCTTCTAACAGGAAGCATACCGAGAAGCTTTGGAAACCTTTTGAAGCTTGAAGAGCTTCAGCTGAGTGTTAATCAGTTAACAGGTACCATACCTGTTGAAATCACCAATTGTACTGCTCTCAGTCATTTAGAAGTGGACAACAATGAAATCTCCGGTGAGATTCCTGCTGGTATCGGCAGCCTAAAGAGCCTGACTCTATTCTTTGCCTGGCAGAACAATCTAACAGGCAATATCCCAGAGTCTCTTTCAGAGTGCGAGAATCTTCAGGCTCTTGATCTATCATATAACAGTCTTTTTGGCTCAATACCAAAGCAGATTTTTGGATTGCAGAATCTCAGCAAGTTACTGATACTTTCCAATGATTTATCTGGCTTTATACCACCTGATATAGGGAACTGCACCAACTTGTATAGGTTGAGGCTGAATGGCAACAGGTTAGGAGGTACTATTCCATCGGAGATCGGAAATTTGAAGATTTTGAATTTCGTTGATTTGAGTAACAATCTTCTTGTTGGAGGAATCCCTCTATCAATATCTGGATGTCAAAACCTCGAGTTTCTTGATCTCCATTCAAATGGGATCACTGGTTCTGTACCTGATACTCTGCCTAAGAGCCTACAGTATGTGGATGTCTCAGACAATAGGCTTACAGGTTCACTGACTCATCGCATTGGGTCATTGACTGAATTAACCAAGCTTAATTTGGCGAAGAATCAACTTTCAGGTGGAATTCCAGCAGAGATATTGTCATGCAGTAAGCTACAATTGCTTAACCTTGGAGACAATGGTTTCTCTGGAGAAATCCCAAAGGAACTTGGTCAAATCCCAGCCCTGGAAATCTCTCTCAATCTTAGCTGCAACCAGTTTTCCGGCAAGATCCCATCCCAATTCTCTGATCTGAGCAAGTTGGGAGTACTTGACATCTCTCACAACAAGCTTGAAGGAAGCTTAGATGTTCTTGCAAATCTCCAAAACCTTGTTTTCCTTAATGTCTCCTTCAATGATTTCTCTGGTGAATTGCCTAACACCCCATTTTTTCGAAAGCTTCCGCTTAGTGACCTTGCTTCAAATCAAGGTCTCTACATTGCTGGAGGTGTAGTAACACCAGGAGTCCACTTGGGACCTGGAGCACACACTAGATCAGCAATGAAACTATTGATGTCTGTTCTTCTCAGTGCCAGTGCAGTTCTAATACTACTAGCTATCTACATGCTAGTTCGTGCTCGCATTGGTAGTCATGGACTGATGGAAGATGATACGTGGGAAATGACTTTGTATCAGAAGCTTGAATTCTCCGTTGACGACATAGTAAAAAATCTAACGTCAGCTAATGTCATAGGCACTGGCAGCTCTGGAGTTGTGTACAGGGTGATTCTTCCCAACGGGGAGATGATAGCAGTAAAGAAGATGTGGTCATCAGAAGAGTCTGGTGCTTTCAATTCTGAAATTCAGACTCTAGGTTCAATCAGACATCGAAACATTGTCCGGCTTCTAGGCTGGTGTTCAAACAAGAATTTGAAGTTGCTTTTCTATGATTATCTCCCACATGGAAGCTTGAGTTCACTCCTTCATGGTGCTGGCAAGGGAGGAGCAGAATGGGAAGCTAGATATGATGTTTTGTTAGGTGTGGCACATGCACTTGCATACCTGCACCATGACTGTCTCCCACCAATTCTACATGGGGATGTTAAAGCCATGAATGTTCTGTTAGGACCAGGCTATGAACCTTACCTAGCTGACTTTGGCCTAGCAAGGGTGGTGAATAACAATTCTGATGATGATTTTTGCAAGCCCACTCAAAGACCTCAACTTGCTGGTTCTTATGGATATATGGCTCCAGGTAATTCTTGATTTTGGTTCAATCAAATTAATTTTGTCACTTCAATTAATTCAGCTTACTAAATCACTAATCATGTCTAATTGTTCTTGGTTTTTGTTCCGTAGAGCATGCATCGATGCAGCGTATTACCGAGAAAAGTGATGTGTACAGTTTTGGCGTGGTGCTTCTAGAGGTTTTAACAGGGAGGCATCCATTAGACCCAACTTTGCCTGGTGGTGCACATTTGGTTCAGTGGGTTAGGGAACATTTAGCTAGCAAGAAAGATCCAGCTGACATTCTTGATTCAAAGCTTATAGGGAGAGCTGACCCTACAATGCATGAAATGCTCCAAACATTAGCAGTTTCATTCCTGTGCATCAGCACTCGAGTTGATGATCGTCCAATGATGAAGGATGTTGTTGCAATGTTAAAGGAGATTCGGCACGTCGATACCGTAAGGGCAGAACCTGACCTGTCCAAAGGGGTTAATTTGACAGCCGTTCGCTCATCACCTCCTGCTAGGATTGTCGTTTCACAAGGATCTTCAAACTGTTCCTTTGACTTCTCAGATGATTCAATCAAATATTGAATAAAGCCTTGGAAAATAGGAGGTTTGAGTGCTTTTGTCCATAGAAGGATCCATTAAAATGTGCAACCACAGTGGGAATTTTTAGTGTAATTTTACCCTTTTGAATTGTAGTTTTCACTATATATGGTGTTGTAGATTGTACTACTGATTCCTTCGAGTAAATTCAGTCCAGAACATTAACATATGTAACAAAAATAAGAACTTTTGGGGCTTATAGAGGGTTAGATTGAAAGCTGTTTGATAGCTCCAATACTAGAGGTGGATTGGATTATCTTGGAAGTAGGGATAGTGGCAAGAGAATGACTGCAGGCTATGTAGAAGCTGGACCAATGATTGGTTCATTTGAATCTATGTAATTGGAACTTATTGCCATGGAATGGATTCTCTCTATCTCTCTCTCTCCCTCACTCACTCACACACACACACATACAATAAGACCAGTCTTTCCAGCCGAGTTCACATGGACCCACGTTTCTTTCATCACATGACCATGTGCTGTCTGAGAGAGACTTTCCAGCAATGAACAAGAAAAAACTCTTTCAAAGGATACTAAACTTGGTTTAGAAGAGACTGCATGTCTTAATTCAGAAGCACATGCACAAGCAGGACCATCATACCCGTTTATAAATAGCAAGATAATGATTTATAAACAACTGTTGCTCACGTTCAAAAGGTTTTGAGACCCACTTGAAAATTATAGCAGTCAGGGGCGAGACATAAGGCAGTCCAATCTCTGTCTAATAATAATACACAAGTTCCAGTATTTTTCTACAGCATAAAAATGAGGTACGGAAGTGGAGTAATTAGTGGTTTTTGTTTTCAAGGGCAAATCAGAAGAGTTGACATGTAAACCAACACTAACAAGATCTCAATGAAAATTTTGCACTTCATGGGTGCATGAATATTCCCATTATGTGTAAAAACTGTGATGATCTTCCAAAATCTAGTTGTTCCACTTGCTGCTTTGTCTTGGAGGTTGTCTTCATTCAGGTGGACTTCAGTCTACAAGATGTGATGGCACTGGGGTATGCTGATGCAACCTAAAACTTGCACAGTAAGAGTTGAAGTGTCCAACATTTAGGCCACAGCCGAGTGTGTGCTACTGGAGACAGTAATTCTATCCACATTAAGCAACTTACAATTCAAGTGACCAGATGGACCATTAGCTAATTTGGGGATGGCCCACATTCATTCCTGAGTTGGCACCAGGAATGGCTCTTATTGTGCTCTAGGAGATATGCTGTGATTCTAGCTTCTTCAATACAAAATTAACAACATCCCAGTTGAAACCACGATACTGAAGCCACCGAATAAGTCTTGATTTTCGTGTATCTTTGGGAACATCCTGACCTCGAAGCCATTGTTTTGAAGCCTGAATCAATAGCTGATCCATAGAAATCTTTGACATGCCCACTTTTGATTCTTGTTCATCGGAGTCACCATCCTCAAAAACCAGTTTTAGTGCCTTGTCTGTATCAGCTTCACTCACTCCTTTGTTGGACAACGCCTGTTCAAACAATTACACTCCAATACCAAGTAGTCAACACATTTTTCATTCAAATAACAGAAACTAAAAACATTTATTATTTATCTTTTCTTCCTTTCCCTTCTTTTTCTTGTTTTCTATTGGAAAAAGTGCACTAACTGGAATTTATCCACTGAAGTCATTGTTCAATAACACGCAATGATCTTATCATCATCAATGAAGAACAATAAATATGAATCCTGATCTCTTGCATATACGGCATGTCAATGACATAAAATTTGAAGTCTAAGTCATATTGCTTCGCTGCAGCTTACTTTATTAGCATTTCACCAACTGTTCTGGTAACCTACTCCATACACCTATCTCTCTTTGCCAGCAATCTCAGAAAAACAAACTAGCAAAACTTTTGAGACCAAACTACAATTATTATATTTTGACCCTTCCTCTAAAGATACCATTCCAAATCAAGTTTGCCAAATAAATGGATTCTTTAGTAATGAGATATTGCAGTAGATGCCTAGGTTCTAGCTATGAAATATAATTTTCTTAAAAAAATAAAAAAGATAAAAATAGAGTGACATTTATCAGGTGACAGATGGTGAAGCTGAACGTGAAGCTAACCGGAAAAAGGACAGAATACAATGATAGAATAATGTTATCTACACAGCATTAGTTAGACATTTTGTCAGGAAAGGATGAACTGAGAGAATTAGATTACTTTCTTGATCCGCCTAGGTCCCCAGCTTGAGGAAGACCATCTAGATCGAGAATATGTTTCTGCGTACAAGCCATCGTTGACCAGCCCTCTGAAACAAAAAGAAAAGATTAAGGTCTATATTTTAATGCTTGTGGAAACACAAAATTTCCTCAGTGAAAAGAGCAAATGACATCAAATATTAAAGGTGTAACAAGAATATGGGAACACATAAGACAGCCTGAAAATAAAACTCCATAAAATAAAGTCAGCCATGCACCTGCTCTCGAAATCACCAATCACTGCCTCCACGATATCAGGAGGAAATCTTTTTCCATGCAATTTCTTTCTCAGTTCAACTGCTGTATATGCTCTGTGAGGAAAGTAAACAAGCTTAAGGTCATAGGTCCACACAGATAAATGTGCCCTTAATAATATTAGTAAAAAAAAAAATCTCCTTTCCATTTAAAACTATCCAAGCAATTCAAGTTAATTTAGTCTCAAACTACAATGGTAGTTAGCTAACAGGATGGAACATGAGAATTCAAGGGGCATTGATCTCTGGTCTTAACGTTTGGTTCATTTTGTAAGACTAAATAATTAAGAGGGTTTACAACCGTGAAATATGTTACTGCAGCAAGCATAGAAAATCCATGAGTAATTATTACAAATTGTACTGCTGTTTGAGACACGTGAGAGGAAAATGTAATGAAGGTATTCCAATTGCTAACATATGATTGCCATTAGGAATGAATCACTTGAATTGCAGAACTCAAATGTTGCATTTCAGTTAAGTGAAACAATTCTATGACATTGCTAACAACCAACAAAGAAAAGTAACAAGGCAATAAAATTAAAACTATGCTTTAACCTTCTTGCAAGTAAACCAACGGCCACCTTTTCAGCATCTTGCATAATTTTATGCACTGTCATGCTCTGATTAGAAATATCCTTTTCTTGTTGCATTACATTCTCTTCAACATCCTCTTCAGGCTCCCCCATGAGTTCATGACTTCTGGGTTCCGATTCATGATTGATTTTTTCTCCTAACTGTGAAAATGCTGTTACCTCTAAAGCATTTTGCTTGACTGATGAACATAAACAAATTGAAGTTGAACTTAGTGCGAGAACAGGGGGAAATGGTATACAGAAACACGCAGCTATACATGCAAAACATTGTTAATGATGGCATTGTACTGATGCTTGCTTATAATGAACATGCACAGAAGGGATGAGGGTGGGTATAGGAAACTATGAGAACAAAAACTAAGATGACCTCTTAAAGTCCTATTAACCAATTCAAAATGTACAGTTTTAAACTGCATATATTGAAAGCTTGCACTTGTGGAAGCACATAGTGCCGGTCATTTATATATGCTTCCGATGTCCTGAACCCGATTGTCTCTTCAAGTATAGAGCAAGCGGGTTAAAGGAACAGCTGGAAGCTCTTACATGCATAAGCTTTCCAAATCATCACTGATAATTAAAATCCTAACAGCATAAACACATGCCACATAAATACAAGATACTAATCAATAATTAACATCCACTCAAAGCTTAATTCTCATTCAAATATTAAGAAAAAAGAAAAACATTGTCAATAACAGAATTACCTTGCCAAGCATCATCAAACGACAGGCTCTCATTGCATATTCGATTTTGATTTTTCACCTTCTCATTCAATCTAAAATTTCCCCTTACTCCATCGAAGTTTTTATCAAATACCCTCTTCTCAGAACTCTTCACAGGCAAGGGATTCTCAAATACTCTCTTCTCAGAACCCATTTGACCTTTTGCCTTGTCATTCAAACCAAAATTTCCACTTACACCATCCAAATTTTTACCAAATACCCTCTTTTTATCACCTTTCATAGGCAAAGAATTCTCTATCTCATCACTCTTTGAAGATCTCTTAGGAGTGTATCTAACCGGAACCGATGAACTGTTAAACTCCCTTCCTTTTAAACACAGTATAGCATTGTTTCTCTTTACCCTACAAATTATCGAAAACAAATCATTTTAACCAACAAGATCACTTCCCATTTTTACTATAACCGCAAAAATAAATGAGAGTAAATCAAGATTTCACATATAATGAGCGCTTCAGCTCTTTGGCTGATTAAAGCTGTAGTTTTTAACTGTTTATCCCTCCAAAAAAATCAAGACTTTATCACTTTAACTAACCAACCAAAAAAAGAAATCAAAATAAATAAACACTTAATGATTAGAGACTAATTACTTTTAGCTGATTTAAAAAGTTGGAATCTTTAAGCTTAAAATCATAAACACACAAAATTAAATGGAAAAATAAATCAAATTTCTTTAATTTATCTGTTAAAGAAGAGGGAAAAATTTGGCCAAATACAGACTTTCTTTCCTTTTCCTTCATTTTCTCAGCAACCAAGCAGAGGGTAAATGAATTTGAGAGAAGAATCTTACCAGGGAATGACGGAGACGCGAAATTGAAGAGATAATGAGACTTTGGAGGCTAGATTTCCCGCGAAAATTGACATTTTGGAGTTTGATTTTCAAGTTCCTTTACAGAACAATTGCTAAACCCTAATGTAGAAGAGGGGGGTTTTTGTTTAAATCGCGCGTAGGGGCATTGTATTTATAGGCGCGTGGAAGATGACTTTGTCAGTTGGTGCAGTTAATTAACGTCCATGGAGGGAAGGAACTTCTTCTTATTATTATTATGATTATTTGGATGGTTTTCATTTCATATTAATTCTTTCTACAGAAATATTACAAACACATGAAAGAAAAAATAATAATTTTCATATTTTTAGTATGATAAAATGATGTTTAGAAGTTTTTTAATAATATAAAAAGAGATGAAATTTATATTCATAATTATAGTTATAAGATATAACCAAGTTGAGAGTTTAGAATTAATCCTAATTAATTCAAGTTTGATTTTAAAAAATTAAAATAATATAGTTTAATAAAAAAAATATATAAACCAGGTTCTAGATTGAAGAATTATTAAATTTACCTGTAAAACAATTTTGTGCATTCATAATATATTATACTATTGTTAGATTCAAATTAGTCAAGCTTATAATAAAATAAATAGTATGCATGTATCTATAAATAGAAAATTATCAAGTAAAACTTCTGATTTTCAATAAAATAATTTACTCTATTTCTTTAATCTTTTGGAATATGATTGCAAAATGAAAATAAAAGGTGATATCATGGAGCATATATATATATATATATTAGATTAACGTGGGTGTCCTGGCGAGTTTGCGCGCAGCTCGCCTAATCCTGCGGACCCTAAAGTTAACGACCATATAAGCTTCTAGTGGCTCTCAGGTTTATGAAACTCGAACTGGTGATCTCAGAGAAGCAAACCAAGTACCTGACCAGTTGAGCTATACCCCTCAGAGTTATATATAGACCACTTTTGTTAGGACTCATAGATGTTTTAAATCTATATGTGTAAAGATGAGCATAATTATAAGGTATAAGTAGCGGGTTGGCCAAGTTAATTTGTGGCTTGACAAGTTAATTTATTTATTTTTACTAAAACAATATTGTTTTAGTGATTTTTTTAAATAAGATGATATTATTTTGTTTTTTTTTAAAATATAAATTCATGAATTGAGCTATAGGTAAATTGGATTTTATAGCTACGAAGCACAATTCTTTGACCGGAATGAAATACAAGTTTCGTGCAAACAAAAAAAGAGGTAAGAAAAGGCAGGCATTTAGCTCAAAGATTCAGCCTCTATTTTTTCTGCCTAAAATCCCATGCTTTTCTACTTAAAAAACTTTTATTTTTTGACTGTTTAACATCACCAGTGATTTGATTTCAGCTGCAATGATCAAACAACACAAGCGCACAAAGTAAAGAAGAAGGAAAGTTGATTTTCTTTGTTTTTGAACATAGAAATGTTTCTTATTAGTCTAATAGAAGAAGTATAGAACAGCAAAATATTAACAACAGTTTAATCAAAGATTGATCATACCCTCCCTACTCATATTTCCAAGCATTTATAACATGGAAAAACCCTGGTGTTGAAGAAGACCTTTCCTTTGGTGAATCATACATGCCTCCATCATTGCCTCTGCAATGTCTACCATCTCCAACTTTATCATCCCCACCTTCTTCTGCTGCTGGCTTCAGGATGAACAATCCATGACTTGTGCTAGAGCCACTAAACAACCAATCATGAACATCCCAAAAAATCTGTACCCCAACATCATCCACTTTCATATTCTCATTGCCTCTAAATCTCCAATTCAAATTCATTACTCGAATCACCTCGAATCCATCTACAGTAATCCCCATTTCAGGATCACCTAGTCCTGACAAAGAAAATTCAATGACGAGGTCATGTTCTGTCTTGTCGTTTTGGAACATTGCCTTGGCACAAAATGATCTCTTCCCATACACATTTTCTTTCTTGCACAGCAATATAGGTTCTGTCAATGATGGTCTCTTTTTGGTTCTCTTGAAAGCATCCATCTTCATATCTCCAAGCATTAAAACCACCTCTTCATTGTAGACCAAAGCAACATAGTAATCTGATAAGGGCTCAGCATGGTTTGAGAATTTCGCTTGTCGAAAATCCCAGTAAACATCTACTCTTTTTCCATCTACTTCAAAAGATTTTAGACCTTTTTTCCCCCAAAATTGCCAAGTCTTTATGTCAATCTTGCAAGTGTAATGACTTTCATCCAAAGGGTTTTCTACACTAATGCTAAGAGAACAGTTCATAACATTTTTGTTCCATGTAACTGTTACATTGCTGCGCAATTCTGCTACCTCCACCGTGTAGATGTAGGTGACAGAGATTTGAGGAGATTTGTTTGTTGTCTGCTCCTCGGTTTCTTTCTCCGTGGATGACGGTTTCGGATAGTTAGTTGGCTCAGCTCCTGGAAGATGAGCAAACATAATGTAAAACGTAATGAATGCCTTCTATTTCGACAAATTAGGCCTTGAGCTTGTAGATGTTGTGATGGAACAGGCTACACATTTCAATCTTCATAAAAGGATCAAACACCAAAAGCAGTTCCCCTGCAGCAATTAATGATTGTTTCAATGCACATGAATTGGAAAACTACCTGCAAAACGCAGAAAAACATCATATTAACATCGGTCATATGTCCTCAAAAGAGAAATCAATCAACTTTCTTAAGAAATCTAATACCATGCAAGCTTCCTTGAAGAAACACAAAAAGGGTGGTTACCTTGGCCTAATCAGCATTGACAGACCAATATCACACGTTGAATCCGATGCGATTCTCGATGGTGATTGAAGATAAGGAAGGAACCAAAATGTTCAAGAGACAGGGAGAGACATTGTATGGAATTTGCAGGAATCAAAATATATGTTGCAGGAGACTCAGGTAATGGATTTGGAAACTCATGAAAATGTGACATCAAGAAATGATTAGATAACTTTGAGAAATGCAACTAATCTGAGGCTGTCAAAGAAAAGGCTGAAACAGAAATTATTCCTCTGCAATTTTAATTGAAAGTAGCTATTGTCCATCAATTTTAAGCCAAGCTGTTCAGTTAGCTAAATTTGGCCAAGTCTGGTACCCACCTTCTGCAGAACTTTGCAACTATTTTTAGCAAGTACAATTTTTTCTCAAAATTTTTGCTATAGGTGCCCTTTGCCTTTGGTTCACTCCTTCCAACAACATGAAACCATAAATTTTTTCTTCTATTTGTCTCTATCCAACTTCAAAAAGAATATAAGATTTTCTTATAACTTATACAATGAAAAGATAAAAATTTAAAAATAAACCTACAAGGTACCAAAGCATTTAGAAAAAAAAAACCGTGCAAAATAGGTTTTGAGCTCAAGTCATACAAAGAACTAATTTTGACAATTATAAGAATTAATTATATATCAATTTTGGTTTAAAGAATGATATAAAAAGGTTGAATGGAAAATATTCTACATACTAAGCAATACTTCTTTTACCTTGTTTCCAACATTTTTTGCTTTGTTTTTCATCATTCATTCTTTTAGGTTTAGTTTTTTGTAAAGAGCTTTTGAGTTTGTTTTCCATGTTCATGTACCTTGATTAATAATACAACAATTAATTAAGGTGGTGTTGTTGAAATTTTTAAAGGCTGATTGCAATCAATTCATTTATTCAAAGTAATGAGCAATAAAGCCTTTAAGAACAAATTCAATGTGTATTTGTTACATCTCTTAGTATTAAACTACTCCTTAGTATTATATAATGCAAATTACACCTACTTAAACCAAATGAACTGCTGGATATGCAGGCATGTATAACAAAAATAGCCTGAAATGGGATGAATTCACACTGACAAAATCCTTGATGCTGCAGAATGATCAGTGTAAGCAAGCACAAGAACACACAGAAGATGTATATCCATAAGCGATGAACATTAGTACCATGACTTGTAAATTACAAGAAAATTTGCCATGGTGTAGGATATGTGGAAAGGAAGTCATCTGGACTACGATCCTCAAAATCCTCTTAAAAGAAGATGAAGCCAGTATTCAAACAGAACAGTCACTATACAACATGTTGAGAATATATTAATGGAAGTAAATTCATCCTATATTCTGTCAATCCTCAAGGTAAAATCATATACTTTCCGCGAGGAGTAGATCGACTCCTTCTGAATTCAGGCATAGATGTGTTTCCACCTTCTTTCACAGTATGAGTTACATTATTTGGAAGCTTGTTTTCAAGTTTTCCAGGTATTAAAGGTTCCACAGCTTGGACAACTCTGCAAATCATTGACATTTCTAGTATTATTAACAAAGGCATATAGATATACAAAGGTTTACAGGAAGGGGGGAAAACTTCTTTGCGTTGAGGCTTCAAAAAGAACAATTTGAATCATACCTTGGTTCAAGATTCTGAGAGTTCCTTGAGAAGTTCCTCTGAATCTTCTTCACCTTTAAAGCACCTATTGTTGGAGACACAGGAAGCAGATGCTCATTTTCTGGCTCTGAAAAGTCGCTCTTTCGTGGCTCCTCTATTTTTTCACCAGCATTTATATCAGAGAGCATTGTTGTCCCAACATCAGACTTATTGAACTTTGCAGGAAGTTGATGCTTTGCCTTAACCTTGCTTTCATTTTTTACTTTTCTAATGCCTCCTTGTCTTATATTAAGAGCTTGTCTAAACTGCTCCTCGTCATGTTCTGGGTATACTTTCCTGGTGCTAACCCTTTGGAAGTTGTAAAATGCGTTGGAGATATTATCCTGCTTCACCGCCTCTTGTGAGCCTTTATATGGACCCTTTGAGCTGTTATCTGCTGATGGGATCACTGGAATTGCAGCAATGGATTTGTTGATAGGCACTCTAGCTGGGAATGGTACTCTTGCAACTGGTTGATTCTCAACAGTCTCCTTGACCCTGCTTCTAATGTGGGCTCCTCTATCTGTTGAGATTGATCTTCTAACAGGAGGGGATGGTGATCTTGGTTTTGTGGAGCTCGCTAACATCTCTTCGCCTAAGAATGGAATCCTTGGTAATATTTCCTTGTCTGTGAGTGAAGAAGGAAACCTTGATCTCCTTTGCTTACCCGAAGAACAACTTCTAATCTGAAAATCAAAATCAACCACCCCAGGATATTCCTTGAGAATAGAAGTAACTAAAGATTGCAGCAAATAAAATAGTCTCTTGTTTTCTTTACCTCTGAGCGTTTAGTGTCATCATTTGACCTTTGAGATGTCTCAGGTTTGAAGTTGGCATTTGTACCATATCTTGGCACACTGAAAGGAGAAACTGCTCTTGTTCTTTGAGATTCTGTTGTGCTTCTAGTACTACCACCTTTGATTTGCTCCATTTCTGCTTCCTTTCTCTCCAATGCTTGTTTAAGATTTGATATCTAGACATGGAAATAAGCATCAGATAAATTTCCCTTACGAATCAAATATTGAAAGAACACCATAAACAAGTGGAGAAAAGTAAACCTCTTCTTTCAGCTCTCGGATTTCGCCGGTTTCCTTGTTCGATTTAGCTGCCCCAAGTTCTATAGATGCTACTCTCTCGGCAAACTTCAGTGTGCTAATTGTCTCCCCAGTGGAATTAAGTTCAGGATTTATATGTACAAACATCAATGTTTTAGCATGCCCACCTAAATATGGAAAAAAACAATAAGAAGAAATGAAACGAAGGAAAAAATATTTGAAAGGAAAAGGTTGCTTGTTATGATCAGATGAGCACCTAAAGAATCCTGCAGAACTTGTGTAAGCTTGCTGTTTCTATAGGGAACATGTGGACTCTTCTGTGCTAGAGCAGAGATGACATCTCCCAATGCGGAGAGAGATCGGTTAATATGTTGAGCTTCTTTCAATCTTTCACCAACAGCTTCTGATTTATCCACTCTTTCACTTCCAGCTAAATCCACTAGATGCAGGCAGCCTTTAAGAATTGATCCAGAAACCAACTCTTTTCCATAGACATGAACTGTCAAAACACTGCCGCAAGCCAGAACCATCACAATGAATACTTGAAGAGTGAATTTTAAACTCTGCTAGAAATAAATTTTTCTACCTATGAGATCGACTGCTTCGCTCGTTTAGAGCAGTTGCACCGACGGCACGATTTCTGTGACCAATTTTCATTAGATCAAGAACATCTTGGGTGCTTGAAACTGGAATCCAGCTTGCATCAGGTACATTAAGTCCATTCAACTGTGAATTGTTACGTATGTCTAATGTATGTATAGTTAAGGCAAATCAACTCCTCAAGGCATAAAATTCATCTGAGATTTTATAGAAGTCTTATAAACAATCATCATGCTATGAAGCTAAATATATATAAAGTCAATTTTGAAGGATATCTTCTGTTGGAGCCATCACTGACTAAGAGGTCTCTCACTTGTTCATTATATATCTCTATCATCTGAACTCCAACTTCATACTTAATGACATCTCCCCTTGTCTTTGAAATCTGAAATAAGTCGCGCAGAGCTCGATAGTTCACACCCCATGTTTCTTCAGAAGTCAAATCAGGGCCACTCTGTCAAAAATCAAACAGAAAACGAGCTGATGTGCATAATTACATATTTACTGTTGTTGAAAATGTTATCAGCTATTAACTCAAAATCAATGGTATACCATTGTATATGTCTTCCCTGATCCGGTTTGCCCGTATGCGAAGATGCAAACATTATAGCCGTCTAGAACTGACCGGACCAACGGCTGAGTGTCCACATATATTTGTTCTGAAAATGAAAAAGAAAATCATTAACATTTCAGAAAACCTGTGGATAAAAAAGAAAGCATAACTATATTTTTTCCTCAAAGGCTCTTTAACAAATGATGGCCTCAAACTTGGTTGCATCATGAAGAGTTACAGAACCTTGAGTGATCACCATCACACAATTCTGCAACAAGAAAGATGTCATACCTTGAGTAACATTTGATCCAAATACTTTGTTGAAGGAAAACACTTTTCTTGCTTCTTTCCCATTCTTAAGAGGATTAACAATCATGATATTTCCATTTTCCCCAATATAGTCGACAGCAGATTGCCTGCTCGATTGACCCGGTAAGAAGGGCCTGACTCTACAATAGACCCTAATTGTTCCTGATCAAAAAAGAAATGTTACCATCTCATAAAATTCATAGAGTTCTTAACTTAAATAGAACAGAAAATAAGAAGTGGCCACCTTTAAGGTCTTGTACTTGATTGTAAAGTTGCCGATTTTCCTCTAAAACTTGGTGATAAGTAGAAGATGCTACTTCAAGGTCCGTGATATGATGCTCTGAGGTAATAAGTCAGAATGTTTTAAGGTCCAGAACACCATTCTAAATAAATGCGGAAGATTCACTGATTAGCATAAGAAATTTTAATGTTCTCACCAAGCCTACCGACTTCTTCCTCCCAACCTGCTTGAATTTGTTTCACTTGTTGCCTCGTCTCCTTGTAATGAAATCTTAGGTCCTGTAAGTATCAATTATGTCAATATAAACAAAAAACATATCATGGAAAAGAAGTGTAAGTTTTTTAGAATGAAGGAGTAAACTTTTAATAGGCAAACATTCAAACCTCAAGCTGTTTCTGATGAAGATCGATTACTTCTGCGTGACCAGAAGAGTTACTAACAATATGCCGAATAGTTTCTTTTTTCCCACCACAGACACAAAACTTGGAGAAATCACTTGAAGCCAAACTAGTTCTTTGTCTAAGATATTGGGAAATGGCTTCTATGAATTCAGTCTTTGATAGGGAACCAATATCGCCCTTCAAAATTTTCTTCAGGAGTAGTCCAAGCTGCAAGGAGTGGTAAAAAGAGACCATTACTAATTACTTCAAGGCAGGAACATTGGACTTGCTGATATATTAATCTTAGGCAATCACTTTTACATAGAATTGAAAAGAATACACAGTGAAACTCCGAAATTCTTATTACCTGTGTGCCCTGAGAAACAAGCAATGCTGAGAAATCCTTAACCACCTTGCTGAGCAAAGCATCTACTACCTGAAAGTTTTCACCCATATAATCACATCAGATTCCATAGAATGATAGAATTGACAGGCAACAAAACTGTCTACTTTTCGATTTCCGTTGTCGGATTTCATTCCCATATTAGGTAGCTTGTACTCAGGTCTGATTAATACAATTGTATACATATGCAAACAAACTCAAAAGGTCTTACCTACCATTCCATTCAAAGGTAGCTCTTCAATCCCATTGCTCTCCTTAAGGTAAGCTTGAAGAAGTCTGAGTCCAAAATGATCGAAAAGAAAGGCCAGAGCATTGGCAGTTTTGGTTTCTTCAATTGCGACCTCATTAGAAAGATGAAGAAACTCTAATAGTTGTTCATATTGTGATGATTCAGATTCATCAACAGACTCATCAGCACTTTCACTGCCGACCAAAGAAGATGGCAATTCCTTTGGGAAAGATACGATTTTAACAAGCCCTCCATATCTCCATACCCCAATTCCACCAGCCTGCTTCCACTCGTAATATCCTTTCAGACAGAGAATGCAATCTACAACCTTACTCGATGAACCTCCCTGTATCCAAGATTTTAAACACAAAAATGCTTAACTAGAAGAGACATGGGACAGCAAATAAAGCACAACAGAGTTATGGAGAAAGAATTCCACCCTTTATGCTATGAATAAATGTAATGTCTGAATTACACTTGGAATAGCAGATATATGGAAAACTAGGCCTTGATTAGCAAATTCCAGTGCACATAAACCAGTCTAGAAGGTATTTTGGGAGAATCACAGACCTTCTCCAAGTCAGATGCTTCAAAAGTCAAAAGCTTCATGTCTTTAACAGCCACCAAAAAATTCCTCATGTTCTCAAAGTACTGAATTGCAGATTGTGCTGCTCCTTCTGTTGACTGCACAGTGAGAATCGAATTGTCCACCACCTATTTCAATTTTATAGATGAAACAAAACTACCATCGACATCAGAAGATACAATTAAGAATTTTATCATAATTATTCCAGCAGAACATTGTTGACTCATCTCTAAGTTTATAGAAATTGTCGAGTCCCGATTAGAATTATGCACTTGTCAAAGTAGAACATATGCCAGTTTCATCCATGAATGCTGATAGCCTAACATTGTCAATGCAAGCTTCTATCTAGAAAAAAAAAATTATGCACGTATCAATACTAATACTGATGTAGGGTTTGAAGAAGCTCGTGCCTTGAGAACAGCACCAGGATTGACTTTATTGAGGACATTGCAGAGAATGAGGCCATTTCTTAGTGCAAGGCAAAACTCTTCCTCTGAAGGTTCTTTGGGCAGGGATCTTGATCCCCCCTTGTCCATTTGCCTCAGCCATTCTGCTGCTTGGTACCTTCTTGAAGCTGAGACACATGAACAATAGACATTGAAGTAAGAATTTCAAGACCATTTTTGCAATTAGCTTGCTACACTAAATTGTATCAAATTCAATCCACAAAATGGGCGCTAGTTTAGAAAAAAACTGAAAATTTGCCTTAATTTTCCTATTATTTTTCTTTTCTTTTCAATTATCATTCTTAATAGAGCTTGAAAGTGAACACGGCAGGTACTGCGGTAACAATTAAACCATGGCCCCCTACCACTCACTATTGTTCAACAAGAGAACTCCAGGCCAAATAACCCTAGTGCAATTCTTAATAGCTAGCCTTAATCATCTAGTTGTTTCCGTACACAATATCTTACCTCTACCAACCTTGCCTTTAAATTTATGGCCCTCAATATTAGGAATTGCTAGGGACCATATTCCCTCTCCTTTGGCACTATGCTGCCCCACACTTCACTATCCAACTCCATAATTCTGATGTGTGGTTGGTGAAAATAGCAGATGTATAAAATATGTCAGGGCATGGTTTTCGTCAGCATCGGCAAATACAAGATACATCACCACTAGCATTTCAAAAAACAAATCTTCTGAAATTCGAATCATGTGTTTTCTAATTCCAGTCTTTAGGATAGCATCCTCCCTGCTTTCTGGAGGAGAGTTTCACAGGGCTGAATGTTCATCAGCTTCAAATCACGCCTTTTCGATACAAGAAATGCTTCATATTATGACAGAACATCAACGCAACAGGTCATGATCCATGTTTTAGGCCCTGCTATTATTAGCTAAATGTTTCATTGCTTAAACCAGAGAAAGGGTGATTATGAGGGTAGGTCTAGTTCCAAATAATCAAAGATTTTGCACAAAAGAAAAGACCAATCTACCGTTTCTTTCGGCTACCAAAAACAAAAGTGGGGTTGATTTGGACCCACCACTTCAGCACAAGTGATGAACACCAGTTTATTTTCAACTCTATGTGATCCCCCACACTCTGCCTTTCATCATGACATGCTGCGCAATCTTTTTTTCAGGCAAATGATTATATGACCACTCGAAAATTTATAACAAAGAATAGTGGACAAAAATTCAACAAAGTGAAAATCATAGAAACTATTAAGCCAGCAAAGGAGACAACATTGGAGTAAGAATCTAAGTGAATTAGTAATCGTAAAATATGGAATGTTATCTATTCTTACCTGCTTCTTCAGCTTTTCTTTGAGCTAATTCACGGTCATTAATAATCTCCTCGGTGTAAGATGCCTCGTTGCTGGACATCAAACCCTTTAACCCTCTCAAGTTCTTGCAAGGAGAGGTAAAAATGGAGCCATTGTTGGTTTCTTGAGGCATCTTTATGCCTTAGTACTCCCACCGGGATGTACTACACTATTTATCACTGAAAAAAACGATCATAAAAATGCACAGAAACCTGATCAGAACACTTGAAAGAAGTTGGTGAGAATTCAAACCCGGAAAGTAATATTCCAATTTTATTGGAGCAGTAAGTTTGGTAAGAAATTAATGTGATGCTCTTTAAGAAAGAACTAAAACATGAACACTTAACACATAAACAAGAGCTGGTAAGAAAAATAATGCTAAAAAAGAAAGAACATCTGACAAAATTGGAAACCATACAGAGAAGATTAGCAAGACTTCTAAGCATAGATGCCATGCACAAAACTCAAGGAATGGCCCAAAATGAAGAACTACTACACATGATCATCACCACCATAGAAAAGAAACACCAAGCTCTTGCAAAGAAAAGTAGTAGACTTCAATTCCCATAAGGCTGTACCTTTAAAGGGTCTTCTTGAAATCCAGCAAACTCAACAAAGAAGTGTAGGAGTTTGAGCTAATAAATGTGGAGCAGCAGATCCAATCTAGTTATCCAGATGAAATGGAAGGTGAAGGAAGCAGGGTTCTCGTGAGTCGTGTGTAGTGAATGAGAGAGCTTTCAAAAAGAACGTAAGCCAGGCATTAAATGCTACTGCTTCACAAGTTTGAGAGCACTAGAGGGAGGAAGAGAGAGTGTTGTGTATGCTCACGAAGAGGAAATACCATAGAAAGACCTCCTCAAAATTGAAACGTTAGCGTTGTATCACTCTTCCTCGGACCTTCGCCCTTCTTGTGCATTAAAGTAATAGTAATGCAAATTGCATTGCTCTTTTCAATTTTCTTTTCTTCTTATTGTTCCTCTTATTCCTAAAATCTTTCTAATAAATGTTATTTTGAAATTTCTTTAAAATAAATCAAATAAATAATGGATTAATTAGTCTTATCGGGTCAATTCCTATCAAATTTAATTTGAAATCCAACCAAGACTGGGTACTAGATTGACAAGTCACTAGATAGATTGCCCGCGGGACGGGTTGAATGGCACAGTGTTAATTACCATTTTATCCTTGGCGGATATAAAAATACGGGAATGTTTTGACTTGAAAATGTCCTGCCAAGTGGAATGCAACGAGGGAGCAAATCAGATGATGACAAGTGTGGTCATTTCTGGGGCCCCTGGATAGTTGGACTGGACGGCAAGATCAGGGCAAAATGATGGCATGGATTGCTTTACAAAACTTTGGACTATGATTTTGTTATGACTTTTTTTTTTTTAATTAATTAATAACGTGACCGTGTCTTTTGCTAGTAAAAGTGTCCGTTATGATACATGTACATTCCACACCATGCAATGTTCTCCTCCTGTACAGGAGGATCATGAGCGGTGGATCCAGACCATCCGATGCTCTTGTCGGTGTTGGTGATGATCACTAAGGTAATTTTAAATTTTTTTATGTTTTTTAAATTTTTTTAATATATTGATATAAAAAATATTTTTTAAAAATAAAATAAAATATTATTTTAATATATTTCAAAATTAAAAACACCTATTATTAATTTTTTTAATTTTTAATTTTTTTTCCTGTCAACGGCATCCTAGTGTTTGGTGAAGAAACAAGAAAAAAAGTAGGTGGGGGAAATGGCAGTAGATTCTCCTTAGCAAAATGAAAGCACAAATCGCAAATTTAAAAAGGAGTTTTGTCGTTTTGTTACATTACAGTTTTTTTTCTTAAATCGAGATCTAGAAACTAAGTCACTCTTTATTTTTAAATTTAAAAATTATATTTTAGTATATTTTAAAAATATATTTAACTTTCTTAAAATATCAAATTTATCAAATAATAATCTCAACCCAATAAAACTCTTTGGACTTGAAACTTGTACAGTTTCACATTACTTTATTTTTAATTTTTATCAAATAAATAAGGATGATGAGATTCGAACTCGTGACCGCTTGGTTATCAAGATTTTGATATCATGTCAAAAATTAATCTCAACTCAATAACTTAAGTTATTAAATAATGTTTTAAGATATAATTTATATTATTTTTTAACAAAATTATTTTTTTTAATACTTTTAAATAATTTTGACGTAATACGAGACATATAATATTACTAATGGAAAGAGCATTTTATATATATATATATATATATCTATATATAGAGAGAG
>Ga0307511_10001523_pt1 | contig 24495 bp, 33 predicted proteins | sample 13_EM_MG_FD_200266 | JGI IMG/M metagenome (GOLD analysis project Ga0307511, IMG submission 200266) | Populus trichocarpa ectomycorrhiza microbial communities from riparian zone in the Pacific Northwest, United States - 13_EM | ecosystem: Host-associated > Plants > Roots > Unclassified | place... | reverse complement strand
CCACTTCCACCCCCCGCGACTGGCAGCATAATCGATAAGAATTATTAAACACATGGTATGTTTTATTTGATTCTTGCAAACGGGTTTTTTACTTTGCTTATAATGTTGTCTAGACAATACGCCTTTCGAGTTCTCCTCCACCAAGGGTCCTTCCGCAGGGCGCTGAGCACCGTTGTCAATGACAGCTTGAAAGTCGCCGCAGATGGGGCAGGAGTAGCAGTGGGTTCACCTCCAGCAGCAGCAGCAGCAGGGTCCGTGAGGTTGGGGAAGACATTGCAGGAGGCGTTGAAGGCTACTACACCGAGGCATGATTGGACGAAGGATGAGATTCGGGAGATTTACAATACACCGCTTATGGAGCTGGCCCATCAGTCGGTATGTATTACTCTAGAATATCCTCATGTCCAGGGGGAACGTTATTCACTGACTCAGGGTGAACATGCGATATATCGATAGGGTGTCCTTCATAGACGATTCCACTCCCATTCCGCAGTGCAAATGTGCACCCTAATGAACATCAAAACCGGTGGATGTTCCGAGGACTGCTCCTACTGCGCTCAATCCTCCCGCTACGATACCGGTACATTCCCCCCCTACCTCTCATTCACCTGCTCTACCTCACCTCACCCCACTAATCTCACCCCCACTACAGGTCTCAAAGCAACCAAACTCTCCCCCGTCGATACCGTCCTCGAAGCCGCTCGCATTGCCAAATCCAACGGCTCCACTCGCTTCTGCATGGGCGCCGCCTGGCGGGACATGCGCGGACGCAAATCCGGGCTCAAAAACATCAAAGCCATGGTCGAGGGCGTCCGCGCGCTCGACATGGAAGTCTGCGTTACCCTCGGCATGATCGACTCTGCGCAAGCCGCCGAGCTCAAAGAAGCCGGATTAACCGCCTACAATCACAACGTCGATACTAGCCGGGAATACTATCCAAACGTCATCACTACCCGGAGTTATGATGAGCGGTTACAGACTCTTGCCCATGTGCGCGAGGCAGGGATAAATGTCTGCTCTGGGGGGATTTTGGGATTGGGTGAGAAGCCTGAAGACCATGTAGGCTTGATATATACAATCTCCACACTCCCATCTCACCCGGAATCATTCCCCATCAACGCCCTCGTCCCGATTAAAGGTACGCCTCTAGGCGACCAAGAGCGGATCCCCTTCGACGCCATCCTCCGCACAATCAGCACCGCGAGGTTAGTTATGCCAGCTACGATTATTAGGATCGCGGCGGGCAGGAAGACGATGAGTGAGGCGGAGCAGGTTTTGTGTTTTAGTGCGGGCGCAAATGCGATTTTTACGGGCGAGAAGATGTTGACTACCGAGTGTAATGGGTGGGATGAGGATAGGGACATGTTTGGGAGGTGGGGGCTCGTGCCGATGAAGAGTTTTGAGAGGGGGGGTTATAGGGAGGAGGGGGAGCAGGTGGAGTTTTGGGATAAGATGAAGGAGCGGAAGAAGGTGGCGGCGGTAGGGGAGGCGGTGGTGTAGTTTGGATGAGAGGAAACTTTGCTACAGTTGGAGGGAATGCATTGATATTGGTGATGTTTGTCCATGCGTATTGCAATCACGTAGAAAAATGCAAATTGAGGTACATATATACATCCTCTACAGTGCTGAATACTAGGGACTTCAAAGCAATGGTTGAGGGTAACACGAGTGAAAACCATACTTAAGACTGCACGCACCACACGATTCCAACAGCTAAATAATAATTTAAAATTAACATACATCTCCCCATCTCCCCCACCACCGCCACTACCGTGCAAAACAAAAGCCCAAAGCCAGGACCAACTACAATTGTAAACAAAAACAAGAGTACCCTACTCCCTACCCACTGCCCAAACAAGGAGAGACGCTTTCTTTCTCGGATTATATTCCCGTTGTCACCAGCAAAGTGACCAAGTATAAAATAGTAACCACCCTAACCTGACTGTAGCGAACCATCATCAACGTGAGCATCCACAACAGCAACAGCAAACCAATCCCTGGCCCTGCACCTACCAGCTACGTAAGGAAGAAGGGTAAGAATGGGATGTTTTAGAAAAAAAATAAAGGGAAAAAGGCCTGGCCATAAATCCCAAAGTCAAAAGCAAGTCAGAAAGCAAGCAAACGCAAGCAACAAGATGCGTAAACAAAAACAAACAAACAACTAGAAGTAAAAGGGTGAATGTATAAGGGTCAAGCAAGCAAGAAGTATAAGTAGGTAGTAGGAAAGGGGAACAGCGGAAAGACAATAAAAATCGTGGGTTAGTAGTCACTTGAATTGGTCTGCCCTGGGCCGGGAGCCCGATTCTTGTCTTCAGTATATTGTGCTTTCACAATTCTTTCAATTTTTGCAAGCACTCAGTCGTGCAAAAAACTCCAATCCAGAACAAAGCAATATGCCAGAGCAGGAGCAGGAATAGCAAAAAGTGGGGAATATATCAGGACGCACAAAGACTCCTCACAGATTCAAAGATTCAACAAAACAAACGCCCCACATGGCCAAAGGCTGACAACGGTCAAAGGGCTATGAGTAATGACGCTGAGCCCGAGGTCTAGCGTTCACCTCTCGGGAGCGGTTCGCTGCCTAAGCTCTGACCGCCGAAGTCGGTGATACTGCTGGTGCCTGTGCTTGTGTCTGTGCAGCTTGTGGTTTTTCCGATAATGGTGTTGGTGGCTGGCATTGCTGTTGCTGTGGTACGGGTGCTGGGGTTTGCTGTTGTGGAATGGGTGCTTGGGTTGATAAAGACCCGGAGCCTCCCACCGATCTGCGTTTCGGTTCTTGTTCCTATAATGCAAACCCTGCGCCGTTCGCCTGCCATAATGGCAAGCGCAGGAAGGTATAGGTTAGCTACCTCCCAACGCAACCCTACTGTGTTTTCCGGTGCGTAGGCTCTGGGAAAGACCCAAAACGCTGGTCATAGGCCTTCATCTCCCTCCGTATGTGTCACTGATCGCCTATTTATGCTCTAAAGATTTTTGCTTTTTGCTTTTTGCCTTGATACTTGCACTCGCTCATTGTCACTTGTCCCTTCTTGGCCGACGAGAGTGTCTTTATTATCACACCACCCCAAAGGGAGACGCCCGCGTGCATGACAGCCAATCACATCAAGGATACTTGTTTTGGAAGTATACGCACCTCATCGATTCCAGCCTCGCTCGCACCTCTCTTCTTTGTTCCTGCCTTTTTCTTCTTCGAAGTCTTGGTTGGCTTCACTTCTCCTTCGGAAAACACATCGTCCGGCAGCTCGAAACTGGACAAGAATTCCATATGGTTAGTATAGCGGAGGTTTAGGTATGGGAGTAATTCCGGATATAGATGCGTGGAACTGACTTTCGGACAAGGTCGATATGGATGCTATGCATATCCTCATTATAGGTCTGCCAGTTTCGGCAGAGATCATAAAACTCATGGACTGGCCATGATATGTCCAGTCTCTTAGTAGTGTCTGCCTTCGAGTGTTAGCATTCACCCTCCAAGACGTCAATAGCCGGTTTTACATACTCGGATGGACCTCAATGCCAACATAATGCGTTGTTGTCCAGACTTTCATGGGGCCCTGCTCTGACCCCCCATTTCCCTCCCTGGGTGGGCTATTGCCTGCTGCGCCCTTCTTTCCAAGGTCTGTAGGCATGCTTTTTACTCCTTCTAGGTTCTTCCCGAGGCAGCCTCCCTTCGCAATCGCTTCAGCCTCAGAGTCGGTGTGGCAGTAGTGTACTTTGTCGAAACCCTTGTTGAAGGGATGCGCAAGGGCGATGGTATCTAATTTCTCCAAGTTCATGACAAGTAAACGAAGCTTAGATTCAACCATACCAGACCTAAATTGAAGATGTGAGTGGTCATCATCATCAAGGATCGGCTAATTGAAGCTCACCATAATAGCTGCCCCTCAGCATCCTTGGAGGCTGCGACGATAGCAAGATAGTACTTATATCCTTTAGTGAAGAATTCATGCTTCTTAAACAAAGCACTCCACTCCTCTTCCCCAATCATGATCCTGTCCATAATCTCAGCGGCCCTCTTCATCTCCCTCATAATAATCTCCTTGGTACTTTTTGTGATATTATGAGTGGCGCACATAGAAGGATATGCCGGCGTGATAATTGGCATGAGATGGTGACGGTCAGAAGCATATATCTGACTACTGGTAAGTTACACATGGTCATCACAAGGTACTGGTTTGGAAACTCTACCTTTGGGTTCCAAACCTTCACGTTCAAAGGTCCGTCTTCGATCCCCTTCAGTAAAACCGGGGTTGGCCAACTCCACTGTCCCAATATCCGAAAGAACTTGCTAATCACAACTGCACTGACAGCCTGAGGATACAGTTGACAGATCCTGGCTACTAGCATAGCCCAAGCCACACCTCCGGGAAACCCAACTACGTTAGCATATATAGCCCTTCGTTGAGCCCAGAGCTTGATTCCCCTCAATGCTCCCCTGAAAACACCGACCCGCGGGACAAGCTGCAGGATCTCATCCGTCACTCGAGTACCGTTGAGACAACGTAAATTGACTTCGTCACTGCCTCTGAGGAGGTTCTTGTCCTCCAATGTGAGATCCCGAGGTACACTCTGAAGGTTGAGGCGAGCAAATATTAGATCGATAGATATCCCAGAGAACTTGAACTTGATGATTGGAACAAAGGCATCCAGAACCGGGGTAAGCTCTGTAACCTGTGCATAAGTCTGTAAAATCGGGGGTAAGTACTGAAAGAAATCTGGTCGATGGATTGGTGAAGGACAGAGTAGAAGGGTATCGATATCAGATCCTAGCATACATTCGATTCCCGATTAGCACCTTCAGATCCCCACCAACATTGGGATTGAACTTACCAGGCCCATAAACCCCCAACCTATAACTACCAAACGTAAAGATCTTCCCTCCGGACGACTTTATAACTGCCTCAGGCAATCCCTTCGCTGCACAAACTTGCCTCACAAACTCTTCTGTAACCTTCTGTAACTGATTCAGCACTGCTATCCTCTTCTGGCTTTCTTCCGATGATTCAAACGAATTCTGTCGCTTCAACTCCTCCACCAGTGCCTGGTTGACTGCATTTTCTGCCTCTGTAGGCCCGACCATCGAGATTGGAGGTGTGACACCCCATTTAGGAGCACTGCCATTCATGGAACATGATTAATTCAGCTTATTCTTGAGCAGCGCATAAATAGTTTGATACTCTAGGTAGAGGTACAATGGAGAGGACATACTCTGTGGACATGTTTGCGATGATGCTGCTTCTACCTTCCGCTGATCAAAAAGCTGTAAATTTGTCGAAATGGGCTTCTCACGCGTGCGAGTCGTACAGTTACGAAAATGCTGGAAAGTAGTAAACAGAAGCTGAAGATTCGAGAAGATAAACCGCTGGCAAGACGCTGCTGTTGGCTGGAGCCGTGATTGAAATATGAATTTAAAAGTTGAATCTGGCGCGTTTGCCTCAGCAAAATGGTGATCGTCGAACCCAGTAAAGGAGGCTAGCCCAGTTGCGCTTTAGGCGCGCGGGTCTTGGCGCATGAATCCAAACCACAGCCCTGAGGTACATTGCGACATCTGTGATCCTAAGCCGTGTCAGGACGCATGTGCATATCAACTTCACACACACATCTGAAGCCTGGTTCACATCTGATGGGTCGAGATCTAGAGTACCATGCGTCTTTTTCTTTCAACAAGCGACCTTATTCCTAAACATTCTCGGCCTATGTGGATAGCTTCCGTCTGTCTAGACAAGTACTAAGCTCCTCCCCAGCTTCACCGCGGCACCATAGCAAAAAATAATCTTCACAGGGTGGAATCCAACCATTCCAGGTGAATACTACAAGTCAGAAGAACTAAAAAAAAAATGCAGATATTCCTTAAAACATGTCTTCGTTGTGAGTGCTAAGCAATAAAAACCTATAGAAAACCAGATGAAATGGAAATTTGTCATGAAACATCAGATAATCAACCTGGCGTGGATATGACGAATGCTGAAAACCAACGCCCCATGATCGGCTTCTTTTACTCAGCAATAACCTCGACAGATGTACTGGATATGAACAGAAAAAAATGAGGGTATCGACTATCGGAATCTCGCCTATAGGAATGAACGTCAGAATCTTCATCCGGAAGTATGGGTGGTTGTAAACTTACTGTGCAGCGACCCATAACCTCCCCTTGGCACACCAGCTCGGCGCTAAACTCACTTCCATCAAGAGTCAAGTACTAAGTCTAGTCAGCGACATGTCACCCAGGATGAGCAAATTGGGGCACATACAATATCAAAGTACACCCTGTAGAACGTTCCTTGTGGGGTATCCATTCTCTCGAAATCCTTCTCCAGGTTCTTCCTTGATAAATCAGAAACTAGTGTGACAACTTCCTTGATATCTATGTAAACAGGCAAAAGTCAGTAGTGTTTCTTTGACTACTTACGCAAGTGATATTTAAGAACTTACGAGGGTCCTTGGTGTATTCAGGGCACACATCGTCATCACAAGCATATAATATGTCTTCGTACATCAAGGTGGCGCCTGGAGCAACTTGTCTGAAGAAGGATACCTTCACTGGCTCTCCTATCTTCACACGCTGACCCTTGGTGACGAAAATTTGCCTGGTATATTTGCATCGGTCCTTGCCGTCCAAACTTGGTACTCGGTATTGTTCGGGGTGATGACCTTCCTTGAATGGTTGCAGAGTGGCCATAAGGTAATGGCGACGAGCCACACGTGATGTAACAACCCTTTCGGTGATACCAGCAGTGACGGCTCCCTTGACGATAGCAGCAACGGAATCCATGGGACGAACAACCTTAGACTGGAACTGCGGTGGGACATGTAGCTTAATCTGCTGGAAGAGGTATTCTGAGGCACCAAAACCACCGACGACCAAAACATTCTAAAACGGACATGTATAAGCCACAAGTAGTCATCAAGAGGATTGTAAGTGCCACTCACCTGCAATGGGCGGTTCTGTGCTTGGATAGCGATGATCTGGTTCCTAACCAACTCCAAAATCCGGTTGACCACAGGCTCGAAACACTGAAGAATTTCCTCGTTTGTAAAGGTCATGTACCCTTCCTCGATGCCAGCCTCTGGGAACTCTGCCTCGATACCGACGTCAACAGCCCACTTCTGTCCATTGTTTCTGAAATCGGCCTTGATTCGGTTCTCAAAGTCCATGATACATTTGGCATAAACCTTTCCAGCAGTTTTGGAGCCGTCGGGCAATTTCATTTTTCTGATCTTTGCACGCAGAATGTTGGAGAAGTTCCTATTCAACGCGGTAGAACCGCAAGAGTCACCAGATCCTGCTGTACACTCTGCCACAGAGAAAGGGACCTCCTCTTCAACCTCGTAAGCGATAAGATCAACAGTACCACCACCACAATCCACAATTAGGACAGCATCGTGAACCTTGAGGTTCAGTAAACCAGCCTTAGAACAGAACATAGCGGCGGCCTCGGGTTCTGTGATCAGGGTAAGGCGATTGTCGTTCTCATCTCGTAAGAAGCCAGCTTGAATGGCTGCCTGACGTGTAGCGGCCTTTCCAGCATCATTCCAGATAGCTGGAACAGTGAGGAAATATCTGATGTTTCTCTCCTCACGGTTAAAAACCTCGCCAAGAGTCTTCTGGAGCTGAGCTCGCATGGCTTGACGGAGCTTGAAGAGATAGTCGGCGGCAACATCAATCTCGGTCTTTCCTGGTGGAAGCGGTGGGAGGTTAATTGGATCAATATACGTATTCCCGTCTGTCATGAGCTGCAATTTGAACCATTCAACCTTGATAAAATGTCAGTTTCATTGCCACAGAGTGAGTCTTGAATATAAGTTTACCTTTTGCACTCCAGGCTTAGGGTAACCGGTTGGGGCAAGGGCATCAGCGATATCAGGACCCCAACCTACGACTTTCTGATACTGATCATAGTACAAAACTGTAGGAATCTAATATCGGTTATCAGTTAGTCGAAATCTTGATGTCAAGGTCTCAAGTTGATACCTTTTGCTTTGTAACGTTTCCCGCTCCCGGCCACTCTGTGATAATATCCTCTTTCGCTTCTTGGTCGGTAGCAAAAGCAAAGGCAACACCACTGAATGTTGTACCCTAATGCGCAGGTCAGCCCCACATCTCGATAGGTAGTCTCCATCACGGACTTACAAAATCAATTCCGACAATCAATTGCGCTTTGCTTCTATTTGAACCCTCAACCTCTGCGGGCCTACCGACGGTGGTTGGTACTACTTGTGGCGGGATATCTCGAGGCGGGTGCCCGTAGTATGGGGGATGTTGACCTGGCATGTTTCCTGGCATCGGCGGAGGAATCCCCTGCGGAACACCCATTGGCGGGCCACCTGGATGCCCTAATGGCACATGGCTAGGGCCATGTGGGTAAGAAACACCTGGAGCACCTGGTGGATTGGGGGAAATAGGCCTCATATTGTTACTCGGGGGTGCTAGCGGGGCACCCGGTGCCGCTCCGTACGTACCGGGGTAAGAGGGGGGACGGCCCGCGGCAGAGCCAGGGACGTTTTGCATAGTTGGGGAACCTGATGGCGGTACGGGTGGTGTTCTGCTTGTTCTGGACGAAAAGCCCAGTTTTTTAAGCCTGTCTGTCATGTTTGGTATTCCTCCCGACATGAATTGCGGGGTGTCGTCCTTTAAATGATAAGAGAGAATGAAGGGGGCTGTGGAGCAGTGATTATTTCACGGAGGGGGAGCAAAAATAAAAGCCGGAGGTAGGGCTGAAAAGCGCCGAGCAATGAGATTCGTGAGTCGATACTGGCAGGTGTTGGGGGTATCTAATGGTGGGGACACGCAGTCAGGAGCAAAGTGTGGTTGTCTTCTAAGGAGGGGCTGCTGAGACTCGAAGTGCCACTCCTACTGTATATACCCTGGTACCAACGGCAGCCAGCAGGTATCACGGGGGGGGTGAGAAGAAAGGCAGTTTTGTTGCAAGCAGAGGGGTACCTCTTGACCGGATGGGACCAAGGGGTCTTGAGAGGAGGGGCGGTAAGCAACGTGCGGATGCCCCGATACAAGTAGATGGCACAAAGCAGAGGAGATCGAAACTGAATACAGCTGTTGCTGGATAAAACGAACTACAGGAGTCAAGCGAAGGAGGGTACCTCGTTGGTGTCGTGAGGTATGTAAGGGTATGTAAGTAAGTACTTTGGATGGGGCGGTGTGGTACGAAAGGATGGATTGCAGGGAAGGAAAATGGGGAAGATTTAGTGAGGCTCCCAGCAAATTGACAGGGTGGCTGCGCACAGCTTTCGTGTATGGGTCACTGGAGCTTAAGTTAAATGTACTTAAAATCGTGCAACAGGGCAGAAAATAGTGGTGCAAAGCTGCATCTCAATTACAGCAAAATAAGCGATGAAGTAACTCCAATTCAGTCTGTAGATGGTTCCCCGACTGTGAATGCTTTGGCGAGACTGGTAAGTGCTCCTCAATCGCAAAAATAAACCTAATGAAAATGCAATGCATATCAGCAAGCAAAACCCGGGCTGAGAAACTTCTACACCCCACGGTAGATGTTCACTTGCTGATCAGCGCAGAATTCGGTCAACGATCACAAGTGACAATTCTGAGCCACAGAGCGCTAACCGGCTCCAACGCGGTTCTTAAATAGTCGTAGGCCTTGAATAAACCAAACTAGACAGTTGAATATATTGAAAGATTGAAAGAGGGGCCTGCTGTAGCAATGTCGATGTCGAGTATCGTAGGAAGCCATGAACCCAATCCACTTCACAACTCAATATCGACATCCAATGAGGATTTGAGACAGGTAGGTATTTTTTTCCCTTGCTAGTACGCCCTCAGCCACCTGCTCACAGTAAGCCAAGGTACGGAGCTAGGTACGGCTGGAACAAAGGGATGCGGCAGTGCTTAAGCTTATTGGTAAGCTTGATCCTAGAACGAAGTAGCGGTATGTTAGTAAGCGCATACACAATCGGAAAGGAAATAAAGTAGCTCACCACCAACATGGCAAGGATGTATTGCATGAGTACAAGTTTTCGATCATGATTTAACATCCGTTCGTGATCAGTCGAGCCTCCTCTCACTTCGCAAAACTCCAAACTTGTCAAACTCCTAGTTCTCCGAAGCTGTTTGTTTGAGATTTCCCTATCAGATGCAGCAGAGACGTTGTGGCAGCAAAGGTATTGTACTTGCTAATCAAACTCTGGCAAGGTGAGACATCTCCAATCCTTCACCAAGTATGGTTAGCACCTGCGTGAAGTTGCATTGAAAAACTCACTGCCTTCCGTCAACATGTATGTAAAGCTTACAGGGATAAGGGTATTTTGTTCTCGTTGGGTATATTCTGGGGAAACGAAAAGCTAAAAGCATAACGGTACTGGGAACAAGAGCAAGTGTACTTTGTTCAAGTCCAAATCACTTAGAAAGAGCGTTGCTTAGAGGGACTCCTACGAGATCGCTATATCATCAGCATTGTCCTTCAAATGGCTTTGGGTATAACCCACAAGCGGGAATATCAAACTCTGGTGCCACCAATCTTCAGAAATAAGGCCACCGTGCTTCTCTAGAGACTGTAGTGGTACCATTGTCCTCCACTTTTGAGGAATGTAACTCAACACAGACAGGGTATCTATTGTCGACTTTAGTTTTATACTGATTGAAGCTTTTCCAGCGATTGGAATTGGCTCCCTTAAGCGAGGGTTGTGTGGGGTCAACGATGTTGCAACCTCCTATGCTATAGTACTGATTCGGCATCTCCGCCTCAGGCATATACATACCTGGATTCTCTCTATGAAGACCAGTTTTCGAGGTTCTGTGGTGCTGGGGCCCGCACCATTTATTGATGAGGCCTGTCGAGATTGTGGTTGTGCGTAAGTGATACCTATAGCTAAACGTGAAGCTGGCCTCAGTTACGCTGTTCGGCTATCTTTTACCCTTACTGGATGACTGCCAAGGCCACGCGATATTCCCGTTTAAGGTTTCGCCAAGCCTCATCACCAATCTTCGATTTGCCAAACTGAAAAGACGCCCATGTTACTTCCGCATGTCATACATAGCATATACACTTGCTCTGGCAAAACCATGGGAGCCGTCGCTCTGCTGTTTACTTTCAATAGCCCCAAAAGTGCGGATATGCATGTATAGTAGGTACTTTCTGTCGGATTCGTTCCTTTCAGCCTAACAATCCTTTGGCATGAGACTAATACCGATACTACCAATCTTTCATGAGGGCCTATATATGAGCTATACTTGGAGCGAGAGCGTTAATATCTACATCCTAGTCTTTTAGCATCTATTCGGCACTGGCAGATTTATACTTCTCCACAAGATAAATACCCAGCATCTTTCTAATCGTTGTACACTATCAGAGAGTATTAGCATGGAAGGTTCTTAGAACATGGAAATGGATAAGGGTTTCATCAGATATCCGAAACTGATTCAAATGGTGACCCCTGCTTTCCAAAGATAGCAGCAAGCTAGGCTCGGTCGGCTGTGTCAGCAAAGGAAATTTAATTTGCGATATTTCAATTTTTTATCCTGCTTCACGTTCTTGCCATCAAAACACGAGAGATTCAATACTCTGCGCCTAACCTTACCAGGGATGGCAGCTCTCTGTGCATACATGCGCCTACCCTTCTTACCGAAACCACCTGCAGCTACTCGGGTCATACTGGAATGCTGATATCTATACATGGCTGTTCTATTTTTTCCCACAGAATTCCCTACTTCAATGTAGAGCTCCCATATATCCTTTGTTACTTTGAGGCTTCTAGTTTACTCAAGATTCTTCATCTTGTTCCTGACCCTCAGCAAAAGAGCATTGACGGTCCTCCCACAGTCTGGTGCTGTGTTGATATATGATTTAATTCTTAAGTTGATATCTCGCCTAGTCGGGTGTTTACCGTGCTTTACTACTACTTTAACTATCATATTAAACCTACGACATTTGGTTTTTGTTAGTTTTTGCAGACATATTTACTTCTCCAAAATGTACCAAACATACCCGCATCCGCAGCAAGCCTACACATTCCCCCAAGCGGGCTACTCTTCCCCATACCTTCCCCAGGACTATACCCCACCGAAATTTGCCCGATCATACACCCACCCAGCAAGCTCTACCTCATCGTTAATTTCACATGCGCACTCCAATTCTACCAGCTCCATCCCTCTGCCTTTCGAGCCTCTCCGTGCAAAAACCACAGTACCCCCCAAGACCATGGAGAGGCTTGTCCGCGCAGTCGAAGCCCGAAAGCCAGAACGCTCTAAACGCTTTCTCAATTCCAAGATCTACTTCTCCTCCATCGAGAACAACGGAAAAGATACATTTGTAACCCTCACCTCTTCCAATTCCACCTGGGGCACCATCTGCAATTCCGTCACTCTTGGCTTGACCGCCCCGCTATGCAGGGTCTACTTTATCGAGCTATTGTTCCAAGACCGGATCATCCATGAAGGCAGCCGAGAAGCCGCAGACCTCCTCCACCGAGAGTTCGGGTTCAAGACTCAAGAGGGCTCAATCACGGGGGAGGGACTGGCACATTGGTTGGAGGGGCAACAGAGGTGGGAGTATAAGAATGTGAGCTTCGAGAAGATGCAGGGAAATTGCTTCGCGGTGTATTGCATTGCAGTGCCGAATTGGAGTGCTACGGCGCCAGATGCAGTTACTGTGAGGGAGAGAGTGGCGAAGAAGTACGAGGTTTTGGATGGGTTTGATAGCGTGTTGATGATGATGGGGAGGTTCCATAATAGCATCTGGGCTGTTTTCAAGTGAACACCCCGAGCTCTCATAAGATAGCTATAAGCGCATTTCTTCTTTTCAGATTTTTGCATTAGAGGATGCCTGGGGTGCACCTTCTTCACGATAAGACGAGTAACAAGACTACAACGTTATTTTCTTTCTATCCTTCATTCTAATCCCACAGCCCATACTCTGGGCCCTGGTTCCTAGGCTCTTTTGTCATTTCCATACCTTTATTGCTCTGTGTTTTTGCTGGCGTCTTTGGGAAGTTTGGTAGGCTAGTTGGTGTTGTGTTTGGAGCGGATTGTTTTTTTCCTTTTGTTAGAATTTTTTGAAAACAGAGGTTAGAAACCTCAGTTAGTAGGATCGACGGAGTGCAAGCCCGGGGATATGGCAAGGACTAATGCTAGCTATCTAGTCAATCCGTTAGTATTGAGCTGAAAGAAAGAGACATACCAAATATTTACATCCTCAGGGATATTGCGGTGGGTTTAGGGCCTTCGGAGACAGGGCTCGTTGTGTTTTGATGGATATCTCAAATTTATATTTGTCTTGGCCTAGAACTATAAGAAATATTGAGCTTGATCTTTCATACTTGGCCCTTTCACGGATTGACCCTCTTTGTTCGTTTTTGATGTATTTGCTATCCTAACATAGCTCCCTGCTTATATTAACCAGTGAAAACAAGGGCTGCTTGGTGGTAGATGTATTTAGTACGTTTAGCTTCGTTGTTTTGATACCAAAGTCATCGGAACAGACACCTAGTAGGAGCTTGTTATCGATGTGAAACAAAAAAGTGAAACATAATTTCTCATACCAAGATTTCATGTCAGAATCAGAAGCACAAAAGCACAAAAGCAGCATAGAAGTATCTCCCCCCACTGGCGAGTGTCAGCCTCCTTCAAAGCCAGAAAACGATTCCATCAACAACGCCCCTCCATCTCAGCCATCTAACATGTATATCTTCATAGGATAGAAATAGAGGGATTACCGTAGGTAGGTGTACGTGAATAGCACTAGGCAGAAACACTAGTCTTGTCAGGCTATAGTTACAGAAACTCATTGTTTCACGGTGCCGAAGGCTAAGTTTCACGGCTCTAGTCATGGTGAAGGCCAAGTTCAGGCCACATTGCGCCTAGGCCATAAATGGGGTATATATACACCCACCTTCTCCCCTCGTTGACTAGATCTCTATCAATACAGTAGAGAGGTAAGCCAGCCCAGATTGAGAGGGTAGATACTAATATATATACGTGTGTACATAGTTGAGTTGAATAACTATTTTATTAGTTATAAGGTAAGCCCTTCGAGATTGGGTATTGCTAACCTGAGTATAGGTGTACAGATATGCTGAAGAGAGGTAGAGGTGAGTAACCCCATTGTGAAAATGCTAATTACACTGAGTAGTACTTCAGCTTTCCATGCTGTCAGCGATTTACTGGATGTAAGTCATCCTGCGTGTTGCTAAATAGTTTATTCATAAAAGTATTTTGAAAGGAAACAAAGAAGGTAAGGCCCCAGGGTAGGATTGTGACCTGCTAACAGTATATATCAAATGAACAGGGCGTGTTCATTTAAAGCGAAGGCCAATAACAAGAGGTATTGCGGACTGGTATAGGCATGTAGTTACATAAGATATGGCTTGGTTTGTAAAATTAATAATAATCAATAGGTAAGTGCTATCTCCTAAAGTGCCAACTGCTGGTAACCACTAGTTTAGGTTCCTATTTACATACAGCACCAAACCAGACTAACAGCATCATGGATACCTGGCCTTGGAGGTTCTGCAGACAGCGCTAGGGAATTTGACAACTCCCTCACCTACCATGCCCTAGCCGAAGAGTGCTGACCACTGTGTGTAGAATTAGCCTTATCTCCCCTCTTCCGAGGGGCTTGTGCCAACCAGACTACCTTATCTCCCCTCTTCCGAGGGGCTTGTGCCAACCAGACTACCTTATCTCCACAATAGGATGGATAGGTTCCTATGATCATTTACTGATAGCCTGTGTTTTAGTAATCACGAAACTTGACAGAAGCAGACAAGATATTAGGAGTGTCAGTCAAGTGCTAGGGGTGGTCGGCCATTGATAGTTACCGTATACTACTGACTGATCACTTATGGCACCTGTATGTAAGCATAAACAAAGACTAAATGATGAACACTTACTGACTTTAAGGCTGTTATTTGGTGTTCCCCGTGCCGACTCAATTGTAAAACACTAACCATGATAGTTAATAGTCTGGTTGGCACGACCACTCCTGTGGAGGATAGTTAACTAGATACAAGATCTCCACAAGGACCGGAAAGAAGACTGCTTACTTCGTGTATTACTTACTGTCCTGGATTTCCATGAGCCCTCCATACCAAGGTACTTAGTCTATATATGCAACATACTGACTCTCTCATAGGTACTAGGATATCTGAAAGATGACCCAAGATGTCAATTACCTCAAAAAATGTGTGAGTGAGGTATTATGTGACCGTAACGAATAGCCGGCAGATACTGTTAATATAGTTACCCTCAGAAACGGTAGTCTGATGCATGCACACTCGCTATGTGAACCAAACAACCTTGGATTGTATAGAAATCAATCCGCAGTAGTACACCACCCACCCCGACACTTACGGCACCTTGAGTCAACTCTAGAGAGGCCCCAGTGCAAGCAGCTTCGGCGGCCTTAATATGTACTAACGGCTTGTTTAGTTCTAGGCTCCCAGAACTGGTGTTGTGTATTGTTTTTGATCCACTGATCCTCCCAAGTCAGGGAAACTGCTAAATATATTCAAGTGTAGTACACTATCCAAAAGAACAAAATAAAAGACAAAAGAGGAGGCTTGATACAAATGTACTGACCCCTTGATGTTTAGTTGCCGTTGTATAAAATGAACCCCTGGTTGTTTGCTGAGCATAAGTGGGTGGCTGAGTGTAGGAAACTCGGGATAGATCTGGAGGATAACCTGTCTCCCTTTGCACCTCCAGAAGTCGAAAAATATGGACGAAGATTGAATCATGTACCGTCAAGTATACCCTACAGTCAACCCATATCAATCACCTTCTCCATTATAACTACCCTTGGTCATTCCAATAGGCCCCTTATTGATTTAGACATATCATCAAACAAGCATTTCTCACTTTCGGAGAGAGTGAGATTCTCGTGATAATATGGATAAGCATCAATTACCCCTCCTTCCCTGCCCCATGCTTCAGCTTTAGTTTCACTATTACTGACAAATGAGCGATAGGTGATCCACGAATGCGAGTGCGAAATTAGAGCTAATTGTGAGCGAGTGAGTATTTCGCCTGGGCCTTTTTGGTTGTGGTAATATAGGTAGTCTTGAATGACCTACGCGTAGTTATGGATCATCCAGGGGAGACTATAAAGTGTATCCGCACCACCCGGCAACCTAGTCACTAACAGTTCATGAGACTAACACTCGCGCAGGAATACTAACCTCGACGACATGACAAAGCCCGAGCCCACGGAACACAAACAGCCAATCGTAAATGCTTTGCAAACATTTGACTACCCTAATGACTCCCAGAAAGAATTGGCGATATACCCGGATTTCCAAAGTATCATGCCATAAAAATTATAGTACCAAGCTATTGATTTTCACCAACCCAGAGAGGGCGTGAACTGGCCTTAAAAAGCAAGGCGCCAAAACCAAGGGACAAAATACAACTTGGGCCTGTTCCGTGTTCCGATGGGATTAATAGATGATCTGGGATATCACATCGAAGACCCGGTACATACACCACCGTCCAACCCGGACCAAAACCGGCCGGTTCATCTGGTGCCGGAAAAAAGCTAGGACAATCGCTTATACTCGGTACAACGATAAATTATTGTCGTGCAGAGGAATAGAGACAGTGGTAATAAACACCCCGGCAAACGACGAACACTCCGTGCAGCTGGAGGAAGACGCTACTGAGCTCCCGTTCATAGATCCTGCTGCTCAACTTACACTGCCTTGTTTTCCCTACATTCTTTTCCCTTTTTTGTATACTGGTCATGAGATACCCAACCAGACTAGAGATACCCTCCAGCTCTGTATTGCCGAAACCATCCATCGTTTGTGTTGCAATATTGCACCTTATCACGGGACAACTATGTTCCTGAGATACTCAACCTATATTGGGTATTGCAGAAAATGGGTATTAAATTTCACCTAGCCTCAAAGTGCAATTAAGGGAATATCATCACGAGGCGTGACACGCAGTTCGCCCTGTCTTCCTAATCCAGAACAATCAACGACTTTGAGACTCCATCTGGTTGCTGGGAGCTTTAGCGCATCGAAAAGATCTGGAAGATTAGGTACACGGTCTGGTGAATCCTTCAAGGTTCCCGTTGTCTCATCGGTCGTGCCTTCAATCCAGCTGCAGTGTCATGTCCCTGCATGAAATATACTAGTATATAGCTGTAGAATAACGAGAAGCTTGAGCTTATAGCTTCATACCTGATCTCGTGCCAAGGCTCTTTTTGTCTGTCGCGTAATTATTTGGGAGCGCCAGCTACTTCAGACCGGTATCAGGCAGTTACTTGCGTAATCTTCCGGTTTACAAGTGAATTGTTCGTCTGACTTTATTAGCCCCAACTTCTAGGAGTTCAAGAACCAGACCACGGTTCAAGTAACTAAGTAGTCTGGTTGGCACCGGTTCAAGATAGGTAGGATTGGGGGCCCCACTGGGGCTTAGCCTACTCCGAATATCCGGGGGATTATCGCACTTTCTCCAACCTCCCCATCCCGCTTGGGCTGGAAAGGAGTCCGTGTTCGTGCACCGCCTATCGCGTTGTGTCCCTATCGCGCCTCGTTTTGGAGGCAGCCGATGAGAGCTATCCCTGCCCAAACACACGCCGGGGTAGTCTGCCAACCAGACTAACGTCGGGGTACTTTCAAGGTTGCGCTATCTGCTTAGTGCTGCAGATTACACATTTCCGGTCTGGGGATCACGGCTCGTGATCAGTCATTCAGAGGAAGCTCGAGCTCCGCGTCGGAAACAAAAGCCGCTGTCTTCGCCTCCTTCTTCCTCCTCTTCTCTTTCTCTTCTCCAGCTCTCGCTCATCTCAACAACAACAACATTCTTGCACGCTTGCACGCTTGCACGCTTGCATTGTACTTGGACTTTTGCTTGTCTTTTATCTCGACGACTTCTCGCTACCAGTTAGTTGTGTAGCTCGCTCACTTCCAAGTGTACCTCTACTCCGCCTCCATCGTTGACGATAAGAAAGCACTTGCCTCTATACTTCACACAACGAAATCATGAAGCTCACATTAGCTTCGGCTTTACCTTTTGCCTTCGGGGCAACTGCTCTCATCGCTGGATCTGAGGGCCACGACTCTACGGAGGCCAGGGACCAGGTTCCATCTTTCCTGTCCTCCGCATACTCTCAGCTCAAGAATATTCATGGGGAGCTCACCCCCGAGGCCATTTCCATCTGGAAGGAAGTCGCAGATCTTTTCCCTGGCGATACTACTGATGCTGTCCAGAGGCTTACCTCCAAAGGATTTAAGCCAAAGGCAGCTTCCAAGAGGCCAGACTCTGATTATGATTACATTATTACCGGAGATGAGTTGGAGAGCATGTATGTTACAAACGGCAGGAACGGGGAGAAGAGGAAGAAGTTAGGTGGTAACTTCAAGAACAAGAGGTTGAGGGTGAAGAAGCCCAATTCTTTGGGTATCGATGAGGGGGTGAAGCAGTTGAGCGGATATCTAGATGTCGATGATGACAAGCATTTCTTCTTTTGTAAGGCCCCCCATCAGCTGCTATTTTCAGTTGGGTAATTCTAACCTTTCCCCTAGGGTTCTTTGAGTCCCGAAATGACCCAAAGAACGATCCAGTTACTTTGTGGCTCAACGGTGGCCCAGGCTGCTCTTCCATGACTGGTTTGTTCATGGAGCTTGGCCCTTCCTCCATCAATAGCTACACCCAGCCAGAACACAACAGCTTCTCCTGGAACTCCAACTCCAGTGTCATCTTCTTGGACCAACCCGTCAATGTCGGGTACTCGTACTCTGATACTACCACTAAGAGCACTGCCGCGGCAGCTGAGGATGTTTATGCATTCTTGACTCTCTTCTTTGAGAAGTTCCCTCAGTATGGCAAGCAAGATTTCCACATTGCAGGGGAATCTGTAAGTCCACTACCATTTCTCGCCGATTGAATTTTTTGCTAACTTCATTTAGTATGCTGGTCACTATATCCCATCATTTGCCGCGAAAATCCTTGAGCATGAGAATAGGAATATCAATCTCAAGTCCATCTTGATCGGGAACGGTTTGACCGATGGTCTTACGCAGTATAAGTACTACGCACCAATGGCTTGTGGAAAGGGTGGATACCAGACAGTGCTGGAACCATCAGAGTGCGACAACATGGAGGCTGCCTACCCCCGCTGTAGCTCTCTCATCCAGGGATGTTATGACAGCCAGTCCGTCTGGCGATGTGTTCCTGCTTCTATTTACTGCAACAATGCGATGATGGGTCCCTATCAACGAACTGGATTGAACGTCTACGATATCCGTGGAAAGTGCGAGGATACTTCCAATCTCTGCTACCCTCAGATGGGTTACATCAAGGATTTCATGAACAAGAAGGAGGTCATGAGCGCTTTGGGTGCAGAGGTAGACAGCTTCGATAGCTGCAACTTTGATGTCAATAGGGACTTTTTGTTCAACGGCGACTGGTAAGTCAATCCTTTCGTGATCCCTCTAGCAGCAATACTAATGTCAAATAGGATGCTTCCATTCCACAAGTTCATACCAGAGATCCTCAAGAAGATTCCCGTCCTGATCTATGCTGGTGATGCCGACTTCATTTGCAACTGGCTCGGAAACGAGGCCTGGACCAACGCTCTTGAGTGGAAGGGCAAGGCTGGCTTCAACCGTAAAAAGTTGACTCCATACATGCTTGGGGACAAGGAGGTCGGACAGATCAAGTCCTCTGGCAACTTCACCTTCTTGAGACTCTACCAAGCTGGTCATATGGTTCCATTCAACCAGCCTGAGCCAAGCCTGCAGATGTTGAACGAGTGGCTTGAGGGCAAGTACTGGGAGGCCTCTACACCAAGGTTCGAGGGGGAGCTTTAGGCGAGCAAACATCATCCATAATGGAGGCTATGAGTAGCTGGCGCTTGCTTTTGCCACAATTTCAATTTTGTTTTCGGGGTTCATGGTTTTGCCTGACTACATTCAGAGTCTCGTACTGTTGATAGTCATCTTTGTGTACTTTATTGTTTGGATGGGGTTGGTCCAGGAGCTTTGGTAAGCTTTGGTTCTTTTATGGAGCATTAACGAGGTCCTATTCTGTTTATAGCCTTGTTGGTTGTTTTACTATTATGCGTTGCATGTTTAGTTATGATATAGTAATATGAACATTGAATGATGGAGATACAATCGTTTACCGTGCATAGGTATACTTTTATTGGTGCCGCCACACTGTGATTTCTCATTGGCTCAGTCAACTAACTAGAGATAGTTAACCGATACTGTACTACTTCTGAAGTCAGATTGTTTCTAGCTGCCATATACTACCTACACTCTGACGTACAAGTGCAACGTAGTAAGTAGTCTGCAACGTAGGGTAGGCGCAGATCCCCCGCATTCTTTCCCAGACATAAACTCCTTCTGCTGTATAGTCTAACCAGGCTCATGTTCCAGATGTTCATTACAGTTTTGTGTATTGTGGATTGAATACAGGGTAAGCTTATTCGTGTTTAATTAGGTCGAGGGTGTGCTAATTGTGTTTTGTCTCTGCATGCAGTGGTTTTAATTACTCTGGGTCGTTAAACAACAAAATATACCACGCTGCAAGAAAGATTTATTTTCGGGAAGATAACACCAGCAGCAGCAGCCGGTATGTCTGACATTCAACTGACAAATCCCTTACCGGATGAGACTTCGACATCATACTCCGCCTGTGTCTCACCCGAAGAGCAAGATCAACAAACTACACATGCCGCCCACAACCTCGGCAACAATGACACCACAACCACCGCCCCTCCCTCCGGAGCCGCCGACGTCAGCGTAGCTACAGCGGGGAGTTATACACAGTCTCATTCTCACTCGTGTTCGCATTCACACCCACATGCACATTTGGGGGTGAAGGATGGTGGTGAGGGGGACGGGGAAGGGGAAGGGGAAGGGGCATGGCCTGGGGGGCATGGTCATGGTCATGACCACGTCTATGGGGTATGTGGGGCTGCGGGGGGGGTTGTGGTTGAGAGTGGGGATGAAGACGATGACGATGACGACGAGGTCAATGAGGATAATGGGCAAGAAAGTGGTGGAATTGAGGCTGGAGTGAAGGATGACGGGGAACATTCAATTTCAGACCCCCTCTCAGACCCAGCGGAACTAAAAGCCTTAACGAGTACATTAAGCAGCTACTATCTCTACCGGCGAACCGCACATCTAAATATCACCCACCAGCGTCGCAAGGAGTATTGGGCATTAAGCAGAAAACACAGGGAGGTTCTTGACCAGGCAATGAACGGTACGGGGGAGGGTGCGTATTTGGAAGTGCTGAGTAGTCTGGACGCTGCGATTGCGGAGAATGCGGAGGTGGCAGAGGGGATCTTTGCGAGTGGGGTGGGGGCGTTTGGGGTTTCTGCGGAAATATCAGGAGAGGAGCATCAGACAGATGTATCTGGGGGGGATTCGGATACTATAAATGCACAGCGTGGTAGCGAGAAAACCGGGAAGGGGAAGAAATCATGGTGGGAATCTCACGCAACCCCGGAGGATATGGAGAAAGTCAAATCAACGCTCAAACAATTCTACCGAGACTGGGCACTCGAAGGCCACACCGAGAGGGAGAGGTGCTATAAACCCGTCTTGGACGAGCTCTGTTCGCAATTCCCTCTTAATGAAGCTATTGATCCTAGTACAACTAGCGGGGGTGAAGGTGCAGCAGAGTCAAAGAGAAGGAGAGACGAGATCAAAGTACTTGTCCCCGGAGCTGGCCTGGGGAGGTTAGCGTTTGATATCGTCTGCGCGGGGTTTGAGAGTCAGGGGAACGAGTTTAGTTATCATCAGCTTGTGGCGAGTAATTTCGTGTTGAACTGGTATATCCCTCCATACACTAATAGTCCTTTTCTTTCCCATGAGGGTAGCTGATAGGATATGTGAGAGGGGCAGCACGTCGAAAGTAAAGGAGTTCACTATCCACCCATTCATACACTCCTTCTCGCACCATCTTACCCGGGAAAACCATCTCCGCTCGGTGCAAATCCCAGATGTACACCCGGGGCATCTGCTAATAAACCACACCTCTACCCTTCCTCAGAATCCTTACTCCTCATCCCCCCATCCCTCCCCATCCACATTCACTCCCTCCTTCCCACCATACTCCCTCCCAGCAACTAGATTCAGCATGATCGCCGGTGACTTTTTACAGTGTTATGGGAGTAAAGGGAGCACGAACGCATGGGACGCGGTGTGCACTGTGTTCTTTATCGATACAGCCCCGAATGTGATTGCGTATGTGGAGACGATTTACAGAGTACTTAGGAAGGGCGGAGTGTGGATTAATTTGGGCCCATTGTTGTGGCATTGGGAGGGAAGGGAGGTGCCGAAGCGTAGTGCAGCGGGGGGAAGTGGAGATGGAGTGAGTGGAATTGAGGGAACGGGGAGTATGGAGTTGACATTGGAAGAGGTGTTGGGGGTGGTGGAGGCTTGTGGGTTTAGGATTGAGAAGCGCGGGTTGGCTCAGGAGGGAGGTGGTGGTGAGGGAGATGGGACGAAGGGGAGGGAGAAGGGAGAGGTGGGAGAGGTGAGGACGGGGTATATTCAGGATGAGAGAAGTATGTTGAATTATGAGTATAGAGCGCAGTTCTGGGTGGCTGTAAAGGTTTAAGTGGCGTGGGGGAGTGAGGAGCCCAGGGAGGAGGGTGCAATTGGTGTTGTTGTATTGGGAGGGATAGTGGCTCGGTGTGGTTTCTTCACTGTTGGAATAAGGATTCCGTGGTGATGGGGTTTTGCGTAGTGGATGTAAGGATATGTAAAGTATTAAGTCTGAGATTGAAGCAGTGTTTACTTATACCGTATGTTGAGCATGATTGGTAGCTATGGTGAGATCGATCTAGCTGCAGATCTGATACATACATGCAGTACATATGTACAGTATACAGTTATGGGTACTGTAGCTAGGTAGGTATACCTATTGAGAACGCTCCGAGGTTTAAGTACTTGGTAGTTAGCCTGAATGCTTTCTCTTGGTCTGGTATCGAAAGTCCTTGGTGGTTGGACCCATAAGAGGTATGAGATTGGCATCACAGAAACTAAGTAAACTCATTCATTTGTGTACATGTACTCTACGTTTGAAGAAGAGTCAACAGACCAATTACCTTAGTCAGGGGTCACCAGTAAGTACTACTGTACATTGAACCTCGGCCAGAGTTTGTGAGAACTGAACCAGCTTTTTCTCCCTCGTGATCATATTCTCACGCCCCCCTCCCCCCCCCGGGATCGGATCCAAACTCCTACCGTTCGGATTTCTCCGAGAGCCATTCAGCCCATTGGCGGAATGTAGAGTATACTGCACTCGGCAGCAAGGGTTGAAGCTGCGGTAGTTGATGAGCCGAGGTACACGGCATGGATGGATGGCGAACGTTCGTTTAAATAAGTTGGTGGGCTATGGGTGTTAAATATTTCTGGATTTATTTTCTGTTAATTTGATTTGAGTTGGATACAATATACAGTGCGTACCCGATTGAGACTGCAATTCGAATTCCATATACCTGGCAAAGAACAAAGGCAAGAGGAAGCAGCTCCGATTGCATCCATACCATCCAGCCATGCCCCGCGACTCCGAAGAACTCCGCCCCCCCACCGTCAAAGGCGAAGAAAACATCGACCCTGCCAGCTCCTCCTCTGATCTTAGCACTACAAACACCACCCCACTACCCCCTCACCTCTCCAAACCGACCTCCACCCTCTACCCCCTACCACCGTACCTCTCCTCCCTCTCCCTTATTGAGCGCTACCTCCACCTCACCCCCCTCACACCGACGACCTTCACCAATACCAGCGCCCTCTGGCACCCCCCTGGGGCCCGGGGCATCTACGGGGGCGAGATCATCGGACAATCGATTGTCGCGGCAGCATCCACCGTCCCAGAGAACTTCTGGCTCCACAGCATCCACGCGTACTTTGTGCTCGCCGGAGATGCAAATATACCAATAACGTATGAAGTCGTGAATGTACGGACAGGGAGGAGTTTTGCCACTCGGCAGGTCAAGGTGCTGCAGAGGGGGGAGGTGATTTTTCTGTTTATGGCAAGCTTCCAGAAGCCGGTCGCAGAGGCACGGAGACAGTCTGGCTCGGTGGCAGAATGGCAGGTGGAGATGCCCAATGTCCCGAAACCAAACGAGGTTGCGAGTGAAGAGGAGAATATCATAAAGGAAGAGGAACTATGCACCAAGCTCCAGTCTATTATTGCCTACAAAAGATCAAAAAACCCAAAAGACTCAACTATCCTGACCGACGAGAAAACACTCTCAACAGTCTCCACGGCCGTCATCCGCCGTAAACGCCGGCTCGACCGAGATCCCTTCGAGTGGCGCAAACTGCAGTCCTCGACTTTCCCCCCTGAGCAGCCCTACTCCGAGAGAAAAGTCAGGTTCTGGGTGCGTGCGAGGAAACCCCTGCTGCCGCAGGCTAAGAGTGGGATTCCGCATGTGCAGCTTGCTGCATTGGCGTATTTTTCTGATAACTGGTTTATTGGCACTGTGGGGAGGGTTAATGCCGCGGCGGGGGGGCAGAATTTGAGGATGTTGGTGAGTTTGGATCATGCAGTGT